>VFQN01006622.1_pt1 | contig 13054 bp, 12 predicted proteins | sample 3512371 | NCBI WGS metagenome assembly VFQN01 (sample SAMN10412370, study PRJNA504923) | tailings metagenome | isolation source: Replicate 2 from Balatoc abandoned mine | place: Philippines: Itogon, Benguet | collected 2017-08-28
CCGGCGTGGTGCCGCTGGTGCTGTCCAGCGGCGCCGGCGCCGAGATGCGCCAGGCCATGGGCATCGCAGTGTTCGCCGGCATGCTGGGCGTGACCTTCTTCGGCCTGTTCCTCACGCCGGTGTTCTACGTGGTGCTGCGCCGCTTCACCGAGAAGCGCCGCGCGGCGGCGGCACACGCCAAGGCCGTGGCCCTGCAGCACGGAGGCGACCATGCGTGAGACCCTGATCGCAGCGGCCGTTGCCCTGCTGCTCATCGGCTGCGCGGCCGGCCCCGACTACCGCGCCCCGCAGCCCCCGGCCGAACCGTCCTTCGTGATGCCGACCGCCACCGGCGAGCCGGCTGCGGCCTTCTGGCGCGGCTTCGCCGACCCGGTGCTCGATGCGCTGATCGCCGATGCGGTGAGCGCCAATGCCGACGTGCGCCTCGCGCAGGCGCGGCTGCAGGAGGTGCGGTCGCTCGCCGGCGAGGCCGATGCCAACCGGCTGCCGAGCCTCTCGCTCGGCGCCGGCGCCGGGCGGGGCAACGAAGTCGGCTTCCCGATCGACAACTACCTCAACGTCTCCGGCGCGTTCAACTGGGAGCTCGACTTCTTCGGCCGCACGCGGCGCGCCAGCGAGTCGGCGGCGGCGCAGGTCCAGGCCGGCGAGGCCGGCGTGCTGGCGGCACAGCGGCTGGTGGGTGCGGAGATCGCCACCCAGTACCTCGCGCTGCGAGCCCTGCAACAGCGCCTGGCCGTGGCGCAGGAGTCGCTGGCCAACCAGCGCGAGACGCAGCGCATCGTCAAGGCCCGCGCCGATCTCGGCCGCGGCACGCCGCTGGACGTGGCGCGCGCCAACTCGCTGGTCGAGAGCACCGAGGCCTCGTTGCCGGCGCTGCAGGGCGCGATCGAACGCACCGCGCTGCGCATCGCCACGCTCAGCGGCCGCACGCCGCGCGCCACGCTGGCGCTGCTGGCCGAGGCGAAGCCGCTGCCCAGCCTGCCGGCCGCGACTGCCGAGTCCCTCGCGGCCGGCACGCCGCAGGGCCTGCTCGAGCGCCGGCCCGACATCCGCGTGGCCGAACGCCAGCTGGCGGCGGCCACCGCGGCCATCGGCGTGGCGCGCGCCGACCTCTACCCGCGCATCAGCCTGGTCGGCCTGCTCGGCTTCACCAGCGCCCGCGCGGCCGATCTGTTCGACGCCGCCGGCCGCAACACCAACCTGGGCGCCAGCCTGAGCTGGAGCGCGCTCGACTTCGGCCGCGTGCGCAACCGCATCGGCGCGAGCGAGGCACGTGCGCAGCAGGCCCTGGTGCAGTGGGAGCAGACGGTGCAGCTCGCGCTGGAGGAGACCGAGGGCGCGCTGTCGGCCTACACGCGCAGCGTGCAGCAGGCGGCGCGGCTGGAGAACGCCGCGCGCGAATCGGCCGAGGCGGCGCGCCTGGCGCGGGTGCGCTACGAGGCCGGTGCGTCGGACCTGCTCACCGTGCTCGACGCCGAGCGCACCGCGCTGGCGGCGCGCGATGCGCTGGTGCAGTCGCAGCAGGGCACGCTGAGCGCGATCGTGGCGGTCTACCGGGCGCTTGGCGGCGGCTGGACACTGCCTGGCTGAGGCGGGCCGCACCGGGATGCTGGCCGGAGCCACGTGACCCGTATTTGATATAAAGCGCAAACATTTCACGATTCAAATGATAATAACACCCTAGAAGTACCGTATTCATCGCCGGGTGTGGCATGCTTCTATCACTTAAGCACGCTCCACCGCCCATGCCGTTCATTACCTTGCGCCACGGTTGCCTCGCCTCGCTCGCCCTCGCGTCGGTGGGCCCCGTCGAGGCGGGCTCAGCCAGCGGTTCTCTCCAGGTCACGGCCACCGTGCTCAGCGCCTGCGCGGTCACCGGAGCGACCCTGCCATTCGGCAATCTGGACCCGGTCACGACATCCGGTGCAGTGAACGCGAGCGCCACGCTGAGCGTGCATTGCACCAACACCACCGCGTACGCGGTGGCGCTGGACGCAGGCCTGAACGCAGGCGGCGCGGCCAATTTCTCCGCCCGCCGCCTGAGCAACGGCAGCAGCACGCTGGACTACCGGCTCTACCGCGATGCGGCCCGCAGCATCGTCTGGGGCGACGGCTCGGCCGCGACTTCGACGGTGCAGGGCACCGGCAACGGCAGCGCGCAGACGCTGACCGTCTACGGCCGGATCCCGGCCCTGGGCAGCGCCGCGCCAGGCGCCTACACCGACACGGTCACCATCGTCGTGACGTTCTGAGGCCGGCGATGCAAGGAACGGTCTCGCCCGCCCTCCGCCGGCTCCTGGCCGCCTGCGCGCTTCTGGCCGTCACCGCCGGGGCAACGGCCGCCGAGCTGGCCGTCGCGCCCACGCGGCTGCACTTCGAGCCCGGTACCGAGCGGGTGATGATGCAACTGCACAACGCCGGCCCCGACGCGATCACCGTGCAGGCCGAGATGCTGAGCTGGGAGCGTGAGGAAGGCGTGGACCGCCACGCACCATCCGACGCGATTCTCGTGAGCCCGCCGATCTTCCGCATCGAGGCGGGCGCGACCCAGATCGTGCGCCTGGGGCTGCGGCGCCCGCCTTGGGAGGACAGGGAGGCAGCCTACCGGCTGCAGTTGCGCGAACTGCCGGTTCCCGCCAGCGCAGCCGACACCCCTGCAGGGCTTCGGGTGCTGCTCGCGGTGCGTGTGCCCGTGCACGTGGCGCCGCGCCGGATTCACCGCGACGCGCTCTGGCGACCGCTGGAAGGCGGCGAGAGCGGCCTGTGGCTGCACAACGTCGGCAACGTGCATCTGCGGGTCCAGGGCGTGCGCCTGCCTGGGGGCGCGGACGACGCACGCGACGAACTGGCCCTGGGAGCAACGTTGTTGCCCGGAGAGAGTCGCGCCATGGCGATCCCCGCTGGCCGCTCGATACCGGCCGGCCTGCCGCTGGAGCTCCTGACCGACCGGGGGCCGGTTCGTGCCAACCCTTTCAACAGCAGGCCCTGACCGCCGATGGCACGCCCGGGGCCGTGTCGCGCTGCTGTTGGCGGCCGCGCTCGGCGTGGGCGAAGTCTCGGGCGCACCACAGGCGCTGTTGCTGGCGGTGCGCCTCAATGGTGTCGACCTTCCCGGTGACGTGGCGGTCCTGTGCGACCAGGAGGCAGAGCGCTCCTGGCTCGCCATCGACAGGTCCGCTTGGGATCGGCTCGGGTTGCTCGCGCCGCGCGATGGAGCGTTGATGCACGATGGGCAGCTCTACGCCCGGGTTGCCGACGATGGTCCACTTCGCTGGGTGGTGGACGCCCCCACGCAGACGCTCCTCCTGGAAGCGGGCGCCATGGCCTTCTCCGGGGGAGGTGCGAGGATGGGACGGGCACCGCATCCGCCCGCCGCCGAGGGGCTGCCCGGAGCCTTCGTCGGCTACGACATCGCGGCGCGGCGCGGCCACCACCAGCGCGCCAGCGCCGATGGCCTGCTGCGGATGGGCATCCACGGTTCCTCGGGAGCATGGCTGGAGTCCTGGAGTCTGCTGAGCATCCGTGAGGGCCGATGGCAGCACCATCGCCTCGAAACGCGCTGGACCGCCGAGGACGCGGCCACCCAGACCCGCTGGACGCTCGGCGACACGGTTCGGCCCGCAAGCAGCGCCGGCGCAGCCCTGCCTCTGACAGGGCTGCAGTGGGCACGGGATCCAAGCCTGGATCCCGGGCAGCCCACCATGGCACTGCCAGCCGTCCGCGGCGAGGCGCTGCTGCCGTCGACCTTCGAGCTCCGTGTGAATGGCACGCCAGCCTCGCGCGGTGAACTGGGCCCCGGGCTCTTCGTCCTGGATGCGCTGCCCGTGGCGATGGGCGATGGTCGACTGCAACTGGTGATCCGCGACGCCCTGGGGCGCGAGCGGGTCATCGAGCAGCCCTACCACGCAAGCCCGGCGTTGCTGCGACCGGGGCTCAGGGCCTGGAGCCTGGACTGGGGCGGCTGCGCCACGACCCGCTCGCGTCCGACGCCCGCACCGGTCCCTGGGTGGTCTCATGGCTCGAGCGGCGCGGCCTGACGCCCGCGCTGAGCGCTCAGTGGCGGGTCGAGTCCGTAGGCCCCCACCGCACGGCGGCCGCGGCGGCATGGTGGCGGCCACCGGCGCTGCCGGACGGGTCGAGCCTCGGCGTTCTGCAGGCGGACTCGGGGTGGTCGCATGGCCCGACAGGCAGAGGTTGGTTGCGCGGACTGGGATGGTCGCGCGAGGCCGACCGCTGGAGCGCACGCGCGCTGTGGCAGCGCGCCGAAGCCAACGCCGGCCATACCGGCCCGACATCGGCCGCGCCCTGGCGGACACGTCTTGCGGCCAGCCTCGGCTGGCGCTGGGGCCAGACCGGCCTCGCGGCTCACTCGGTGCGACAGGACGATGGCAGCGACGCAGCCCGCCGCTGGACGCTGGGATCGCTGTCGCGGTCCTTGGGTGCCAGAAGCCAATGGAGTCTCCGATGGCAGCACGACGGTCGCACCGGCGAGCGCATGGTCGGGCTGCTGCTGACGGTGACCGGGGACGATGGCACCACCAGCATGGCGCACGGCGCGGTGTCCTCGGGCGGGGCCCGCCGGCGGGACACGACGCTGCGCTGGCAGCAGCACGAGGCTGCCGGCGGGCCCCGCGTGGCATTGCAGCTCGAGGAGGCCGCCGGTCGCCGCGGCTCGCTCGAGCTGCGTTCGGCGGACGAACCCGTCGCCTGGGCGGTCGGCCTGCAGGCAGGCGCCGGTGAATCGACCCTCGCGTTGGCGGCCAGCGGCCAGCTCGCGTGGGTCGCAGGCCGCTTTCATGCCGGAGCGCGCCAGGACGGCAGCGCCGCGCTCGTCGAGCTCGACGGGTTGCCAGGAGTGCCCGTGTTGCACGAACAGCGCGTCGTCGCCCGCACCGACGCCACCGGCGCCGCGCTCGTGACGGGCCTGCGCAGCCACGAGCTCAATCGCATCTCGGCGGAAGCCGGCGCGCTGCCGATGCAGGTCGAGCTGCTGGCGGACGGCGTGCAGATCGTGCCACCCGCGCGCGGCGTGGTGCGCGTGCGGCTGCCCCTCGTGCGCCAGCAGTCGGTGGTGCTGCGCATCCTGGACCGTGCGGGTCAGCCGCTGCCGGCCGGGTCCGCAGTGCAGACGGATGTCGACGGTGCCCGCGCGCTGGTTGGCCATGACGGCATCGCCTACGTGAGCTGGCCGGCCACCGCCGGCCAGTCCGTCACGATCGAGGCCACGCATGCGGGCGGCCGCTGCTACCTGCGCCTCGTGGCCCCGGGCGGCCTCGAACCTCAACCCCATCTGGGCGAGCGCCGTTGCGAATGAAGCCCCTGCTGCGCGCAGCCGCCGGCGTGGCCGCAACGCTGGCCACGGCCAGTGCGAACGCGCTCTGCACTCTGCTGTGCAGCTGCAGCGCCTCGACCAGCCCGGTGGTGTTCGGCCAGTACAACCCCCTCGGCGACAGCGCGAGCGACGCCGTGGGCGGTGTGCGGGTGTCCTGCGGCGGCGTGGCAGGCTTGTTCATCTCGTACTCCGTTGAGCTGGGCGCCGGCAGCAGCGGCAACGAGTCCGCGCGGCGCATGGCATACGGCCCGCATACCCTGAACTACGGCCTCTACCGCGACGCCGCGCGAGCGTCTTCATGGGGCACCCTCGCCGGCGGCAGCGCCGTCAGGGGCTCCATCGTGCTCGATCTGCTGGGCTCGTCACGCCCGGTGTCCCATCCGGTCTACGGTCGGATCCCGGCCGGTCAGCGCAGCGCCGCGCCGGGCAACTATGCGGACACGCTGGTCGTCACCGTGACCTACGAGTGAGGGAAGCTGCCCGTGTGCGCCCAGGAGCCGCCGAACGTTGGCGGCCAACGGCGGGCACGCGCGTACCGGCTCACCCTCGCTCGAACTTGAAGACGGCCACGCTGGCCAGCAGGTTCGGCCAGGCGCGCACCACCTCGCCGTCCTGGATGCCGAAGGAGTCGAGGATGCGCAGGCCGTCCTTGCGCGCCAGCACCTCGAAATCCGCGTAGGTGCCGACGCGGATGTTCGGCGTGTCGTACCACTCGTAGGGCAGCGCCTTGGTCACCGGCATGCGGCCGCTGGCCACGCGCAGGCGGTTCGGCCAGTGCGCGAAGTTGGGGAAGCTGACGATGCCGATGCGGCCCACGCGCGCCGTCTCGCGCAGCATCTTCTCGGTGTTGCGCAGGTGCTGCAGCGTCTCGAGCTGCAGCACGACGTCGAAGCTGCGGTCGCCGAAGATCGCCAGCCCTTCCTCCAGGTTGAGCTGGATGACGTCGACGCCGCGGCGCGTGCACTCGAGCACGTTCTCGTCGGCGATCTCGATGCCGTAGCCGGTGCAGCCGCGCTGCGCCTGGAGGTAGGCCAGCAGCTCGCCGTTGCCGCAGCCGAGGTCGAGCACGCGCGAGCCCTTGGGCACCAGCTCGCCGATGATCTCCAGATCGCGCCGGGGGCTCATGCCTGCACCTCCCTGGCGAGGTTGTCGAAGCAGGCGCGCAGCACGCCGTGGTAGCGTGGGTCTTCGAGCAGGAAGGCGTCGTGCCCGTGCGGCGCGTCGATCTCCGCGTAGCTCACGCGGTGCCGGTTGTCGAGCAGCGCCTTGACGATCTCGCGCGAGCGCGCCGGCGAGAAGCGCCAGTCGGTGGTGAAGCTGACGACCTGGAATCGGCACTTCGCCGCGGCGAAGGCGCGCGTGAGGTCGCCGCCATGCTCGCGTGCCGGGTCGAAGTAGTCGAGCGCACGGGTGATCAGCAGGTAGGTGTTGGCGTCGAAGTATTCGCTGAACTTGTCGCCCTGGTGGCGCAGGTAGCTCTCGATCTCGAACTCGATCTCCTGCGTGGAGTAACCCAGCTCGGCGGCGCGCATGGCGCGGCCGAACTTCTTCTCCATGGCGTCGTCGGAGAGGTAGGTGATGTGGCCGATCATGCGCGCCACGCGCAGCCCGCGCTTGGGCACCACGCCGTGTTCGTAGAAGTGGCCGCCGTGGAACTCGGGGTCGGTGACGATCGCGCGCCGCGCCACCTCGTTGAAGGCGATGTTCTGCGCCGACAGGTTGGGTGCGGTGGCCACCGCGATGCACTGGCGCAGCCGCTCGGGGTAACGCAGCGACCAGGACAGCGCCTGCATGCCGCCCAGGCTGCCGCCGAGCACCGCGGCGAGCTGCCCGATGCCGAGCCGGTCGAGCAGCCGCGCCTGCGCGTCGACCCAGTCTTCCACCGTCACGACCGGGAAGTCGGCGCCGTACACGCGTCCGGTGGCCGGGTTGGCGTGCATCGGCCCGGTCGAGCCGAAGCAGGAACCGGGGTTGTTGACGCCGATGACGAAGAATCGGTCGGTGTCCAGCGGCTTGCCCGGGCCGACGAGGTTGTCCCACCAGCCTTCGCTGCGAGGCTGGCCGGCGTAGGTGCCCGCCACGTGGTGCGAGGCGTTCAGCGCGTGGCACACCAGCACCGCATTGCTCTTGTCGGCGTTGAGCGTGCCGTAGGTTTCGTAGACGAGCGTGTAGCCGGCGAGCGTCGCGCCGCTCTTCAGCGGCAGCGGCTCGGCGAACGCCATCGATTGCGCTTCGACGTGACCCAGCGATCCCATGAGGCCTCGAATGAAAACACCCGGCGCCGCCAAAGCGGAACGCCGGGTGTGCGTCCTTCTTTAGCTGAACTTATAAAGCGCTCGCAAGCCGGAACAAATCAGCGCTGGCGCCGAGTATAGCGGCGCAGTCTCACAAGGGCACCGGCGCCGTCTCCACCGCCCCGCGCGCCGGCAGATGGATCAGGAACAGCGCTCCGCCCTCCGGCAGGTTCTCGGCATGGATGCGCCCGCCATGCGCCTCGATGATCTTGCGGCAGATCGCCAGGCCCAGGCCGGTGCCGCCCGAGCCGTCCTTGGTCAGGCTGGACTGCACGAAGGCCTCGAAGACGCGCTCGATCTCGTCGGCCGGGATGCCCGGGCCCTGGTCGGCGATGCCGATGCGGATCTCGCCGGCCGGCGTGGTCTCGCCGGTCAGCGCGATGACGCCGTGGAAGGGCGAGAACTTGATCGCGTTGGCCAGCACGTTGCGCACCACCTGCTGGAAGCGCATCGGGTCGACCTTGGCCACCATCGGCAGCTCGGAGAGCTTCAGGTCCAGGCGCAGCTGCCGGCCGGCGAGCAGCGGGTCGATCTCGCGGGCCACCTCGCGCACCAGCGTGCGCAGGTCGGTGCGCTCGAGGTGGAAGGTGCCCACCGTGCTCTCGATCTTCGAGACGTCGAGCAGGTCGTTGACCAGCGCGAGCATGCGCTGCCCGGAGGCGTGGATGTCGGCGAACATCGAGGCCAGCTTCTCGTGCTGGCGGCCGCGCACCATGCCCAGCTCGGAGAAGCCGAGGATCGATTGCAGCGGCGTGCGCAGCTCGTGGCTGATGTTGGCGATGAACTCGCTCTTGGCGCGCGAGGCTTCCTCGGCGGCGTCGCGCGCGTCGCGGGTGGCGCGCTCGGCGGCTCGGAACTCGCTGACGTCCATCAGCACGACGAGGATGCCGGCGGGCTCGCCGTCGTCGCCGGGCACGGCCACCTTGATCAGCATCGCGTCGCGCCGCGAGCCGTCGCGGTGCCGCACGCTGGCCTCGTAGGCGATGCGGCCGCCGCTGCGCAGCAGCTCGCGGTCGCGCTCGCTGTGCAAGGCGGCCTCCTCGGCGCTGAGGTAGCTGGCCGCAGCCTGGCCGATCACGTCGTCGCGGCGGCGGCCGGTGAAGTCTTCCCAGGCCTGGTTGACGCTGAGGTAGCGGCCGAGCGTGTCGAGCATCGACAGCGGCAGCGGGCTGATCTCCAGCATCAGCGCCGAGACCTTCAGCTGGGTCTGCAGCTTCTGCTGCGCGACCACGCGGTCGGTCACGTCGGCGGCGCTGCCGGCGAAGCCGACGATGCGCTCGCCGTGCACCAGCGGCACCACCGCCACGTCGAAGTGCCGCGTGCGCTCGGCGCCCGCGCCCGTCACGGTGGCCTGCGCATGGCGAACGGCGATGCGGATGTCGGGGATGAACAGCGCGCGCATCGCCGCTCGCTGCTCGGGCAGCACCAGCTCGTGCAGCTGGCGGCCGATCGCGGTCCGGGCGGTGTCGCCGCCGATCGCCTGCCAGCGCTCGTTGACGAAGCTGATCGCGCCGCGCTCGTCGGTGCGGAAGATCAGGTCCTGCACGCTGCGGATCGTCACGCTCAGCTCGCGCTCGCGGCGCGCCACCTCGGCCTGCGCCTGGTCGAGCTGGGCACGCGCCGCTTCGCGGGCGCGCAGGCTGCGCCAGGCCAGCAGCGTCATGGCCACGATGGCCAGCAGCACCACCAGGCCGACGGCGGCAAAGGGGCGGAAGCCCTGCCACCAGGCCACGTCCACGGCCGCGTGCGGATGCTCCACCAGCACCACCAGCGGCCGCGATCGCGACACGCGGAAGGCCACGATCTGCTCCTCCGCACGCGCACCGGCGCCGAGGTAGCTGGCGTGCTCGCGTGCGGGCAGGTAGTCGCGGAACACCGGATGGCCGGCGAGCAGCGTGCCGGGCGCGAGCGGCACAGAGGCGGTGGCCGCCAGCAGCGTGCCGTCGAAGCCGGTCAGCATCGCGCCGCCGAGCCGGTCGGCCACGGTCAGCTCGAGCTGGTTGGCGAAGGCGTCCGGGTTGACCAGCGCCACCAGCAGCGCCGGGTCGCCGCCGCGCAGCTCCATGGCGCGCAGCAGCGGCACGAAGCCGACGGCGGCCGGCACGGAGGCGTCACGACGCGCCATGTCGGCCAGAGTGCGGCCGGGGATGAACGGGCCGAGGCGATCGCGGTCGATCGCCGGCCAGCTGCCGAGCCGCTGCGGATCGACGGAGACGCCGACGTCGCGCGGCACGCTGCTGGTCAGCACGCGCCCTTGGGCGTCGATCACCGCCAGGCTGCGCAGGAAGGGCAGGCCGACCATCGCCTGGGTGAGCACCGGCGTCACCTCGCCGATCTGCGCCAGCGACTGGGTGGACAGCAGTTCCGCCAGCGAGGCCATGGCGATCGCCGTGGTCTCGATGGTGCGGGTGGACTGGTCTTCGAGCACGCGCGCGAGCAGTTCGTTGCGGGCGCGCTGCGTCGCCATCTTCTCCTCGTGCTCGGCCCAGCCCAGCCAGGCGACCGCAGCCAGCACCGCCAGCGCCAGCAGCGCGCCGGCCCAGGGCACGGCGCGGCTCAGGCGCGTGGCTGCGGTGCGCTGGCGCGCGGCGGTCGGCGGCACCCGGGGCTTCCTCTCAGGGCTGCAGCACGGCGATGGCGGCCAGGCCGTGGCGCTTCGCGGCGGCTTCGAGCCGGCCGTCGCGCTTGATGCGTGCGACGAACTCGTCCACCGTGGCCAGCCAGGCCTCGTCGCCCTGCTTCACCGCATAGGCGTAGGGCAGCACGTGGAAGGGCTTGGGCGGGGAGATCAGCATGGCCCAGTCGGCGTTGTCGAGGAGCCGGCGACTGTACGGGTAGTCGGTCATGAACACGTCCACCCGGCCGGCCTCGAGCTCACGCTCGCGCGTGGCCGGCGGCTTGATCACCACCATCGTCGCCTGTCGGAGCGCCGCGGCCATCACCGGCTCCATGAAGGTACCGGCCTGCACGGCCACCTGGACGCCGGGCCTGTCGATGTCGGCCCACTCGCGCACCACGCGGTTGCTGCGCGTGGTGATGGCGTAGATGTCGCTCTGCAGGTAGGGACGGGTGAAGGCGAGCTGCGCGGCGCGCGCCGGCAGCACGCCGACGGCGAACATGGCCACGTCGCAGCGGTCGCCCTTGAGGTCGTCGACCAGCTTCTGGAAGGAGCTCTCGACGTACTCCACCTTCCACGTCGTGTCGCGGCCGAACTCGGCCGACAGGTCGATGTCGATGCCGCCGAGCTGCTGCGTGCGCGGGTTGCGGAAGGTGATGCCGTAGTAGTCGGGCCAGATGCACACGCGCACCGTCTGCGCGGCCTTGACGCGGTCGAGCACCGGGCCGGCCTGCGCGGCGCCGGCCGTGGCCAGCAGCGCCGCCGCAATCAGCACGCGGGCCTGGAGGAGGGTCTTCATGGCGGGAAACTCCGTCGAAAGGTGGTGCGATTGTCAGGCAAAACACTTTTATCATTTACGATGTGCTCGCCAGCGAACGCCCAATCCGGCAAAATTACGCGATGGCCAGCAACGACCCCTCCTCTTCCTCGGAGCCCTACACCACGATCGAGGTGGCCAGCCTGCTCGGCTTGGCCGTGCGCTCGGTGCAGCTGATGGTCGATCGCGGCGAGCTCGACGCCTGGAAGACACCCGGCGGGCATCGGCGCATCTCGCGCGCCTCGGTGGAGCGCTGGCTGGCCGAGCGCCGCGGCGGCGGCCGGCCCGCCGATGCCGGCGCCGGTCGGGCCGCGGGCAAGCGCGCCCAGCGCGTGCTGCTGATCGAGGATTCGGTGCACTTCCAGAACCTGGTGCGCCTGCTGGTCGGCCAGAAGTTTCCGCAGGTCGAACTGCACGTGGCCGACGAGGGCTTCGTCGGCCTGGCGATGGCCGGGCAGCTGCAGCCGGACGTGCTGATCGTCGACATCCTGCTGCCGGGCATCGACGGCGCCACCCTGATCACCAGCCTGCGCTCGCACCCGCAGTTCCGCCAGAGCCGCCTGATCGTCATCACCTCGCTCGACGAATCGCAGCGCGAGCCCTATGCCTTCGCACTGGCCGGCGTGCCGGTGGTGCACAAGCCCAACCTGGTGGCCGAACTGCCCTCGCTGCTGGGCGAAGCGCTCGGCGCCACCGCCGCGCCCGCGCCTTCCCCCGCGCCATGAACCGGCCGCGCGTGCTGCTGGTCGACGATGACCCGTCGATCCGCCGCTTCGTCGCGCTGGCCCTCGAAGACCTGGACATCGAGCTGGCCGAAGCCGGCAGCGTGGCGCAGGCGCGCGAGCGGCTGGCCGGCGGCGAACGCTTCGCGCTGATCGTCACCGACCTGATGATGCCCGGCGAAACCGGGCTCGACCTGCTGCAGCACCTGGCCGAACATCCCGAGCAGCGCGCCGGCGCGCGGCTGGCGGTGTTCAGCGCCGGGCTCAACGCGGCGATGCAGACGCGCTTGACGGGCTTCGACGTCTGGCGCCAGCTGTCCAAGCCGATCTCGGTGCTCGAACTGGAAGACTGCGTGCGCGAGGCCGTGGGCGCTGCCGGCCCGGCCGCCGCAGCCGCACCGCCCGCAGCGGCTGGACCCGGCGCGCTGGGCGCCGCGCAGGAAGCCGCGATCACCCGCCACTTCGCCGGCGACCGGGCCTTGTTCCTGGCCTACCGCGCCAGCTGCATGGCGCAGTTTGCGGCCGACATCCGTGCCGGCGACGACGCGCTGGCCCGCGGCGACGCGCCGGCGCTGCGGCGGCTGGCGCACAGCCTGAAAAGCGTGCTTGCGACGCTGGGCGAGGCCGACGCCGGCGCCCTGGCCCGGACCCTGGAGGACACCGCCGCGCGCGGCGACCTCGCCGGCGGCGCGCCGCTCTGGCAGAGCCTGCGCGATCACCTCGCGTCACAGCGGTGAATTCAGCCTCGAAGTGACACAGTTCACGCCGCCAGGCTGAACAGCCAACCGCGCCGGAAGTTTCATATCTATCGTTCATGGGCCGCCGAAGGCTCAGCGCAACTCGCGGCTGGCCAGCGCCGCCGCGGCGGCGCGCGTCTCCACGCCGAGCTTCTCGAACACATGCTCGAGATGCTTGTTGACCGTGCGCGGGCTCATGCCGAGGATCTCGGCGACGTCGCGGTTGGTCTTGCCCTTGGCGATCCACGACAGCACCTCGGTCTCGCGCGGCGTGAGCGCGGCCGTGGCCAGCCGTGACGCCGGCGCCTCGCCGGCCTCGCGCAGCTGCAGCAGCCACATCGTCTCGCCCAGGCCGACCGCGCCGAGGCGCCGGGCGCCGAGCACGCGGCCGTCCGGCGCGCCGCGCTGCGCCTCCTCGTCGGCCTGCATCAGCCACTCGACACACGCGGCCTCGCCGTCGGCGCCGAAGCACTCGGCGACGCGCGACTGCGCCTGCGGCGAGCGCCAGGCGATGCGGCCGCGCGCGTCGATCACC
>VFQN01006623.1_pt1 | contig 13052 bp, 18 predicted proteins | sample 3512371 | NCBI WGS metagenome assembly VFQN01 (sample SAMN10412370, study PRJNA504923) | tailings metagenome | isolation source: Replicate 2 from Balatoc abandoned mine | place: Philippines: Itogon, Benguet | collected 2017-08-28
CAGCCACCCGAGTCCAACACAAAACGATGCGACCTAATTCCAGGGCAGCTAACAACGAACCTTGGGACAGTCGGCCCTCGGCAAAGCAGCTATTGGAGTGTGTGTCATCAGGCGGGCCTGAGTTCTGGTTGCTCAGGAGACGGTGTGCAACAGTACCGTACCCACACAGGTGCCTTGGCACCCGTATTCCCAAAAGCTTTCCCAGGTTCCCATGCGCATTACCACGCAGCATACGGTACACGACGGGGCGATGCTAGGTTCCAGCTGGTTCCAGGGAGCTCCCCTGCTGGGTCCCGTACGGCAACCGCCGCACGGCCTGCACCCCTCACGAGCACGCGCTCAAGCTGTGCATGCAGCGTCCATGGCACCAATGCCTGACACCCAGGTCAGGCCACTTCGGGCCCATCCAGTACATTGTCGGTGCAACATGCTACGGTGTGCAAGCCAGTGCGCTATATAGTTGCCATCTCAGCGTCTGGCGCAACGCAGAGCAGTCCAGTCTGCACACTAGAGCACCCCCGTCCTGCGCACTCTGACCTGCTCTGCCTGCCCTGCCTGCATGAGCCGGAGCGCTGCGCCTTGCGGCCCCAGGAAGCCTCTCTCTTTCACTTTAAGCTTGCCACCCTATAAACGGAAAGCCGCGTCCCTTCTTCCACATGGCGATGAAGTGGCCCGACGAGGTCCGACAGTCCAGCAGCACCTCCAACTGCAGGTATGCAACTTCACACGTCTTGGCATCAGGGCCCAAGCCCCAACCCGCGCGGGCGGCAGGCGGCTGCAAAGCTGAAGGTGGTCCGGTACGACAGCAGCGGGAGCTTGCGCCCAAACAGGTGGCAGCGGTAGCCTGGAGGGGGAAGCAGCCAAGAGGGTGTACAGAGATAAGAGAGGCAGCTGGTTGTGGGTTAAGTGGATTAGCAGTATTATACGTTCCGGTAACCCGCACTGCCAATGTAGGGGTGCCTGCCGCACGCCTCACGACACCGTATGGCCATGAGGTGCGGGACCGTAGACAGGCAGAGCGCCAAACGCCATACAGCGACGCCCAGTGCCCCTTTGCCTCTCACCCAGCGGTTGGTAGCCGAGGCCCTCTAGCCACTCGCGCAGGGTGCCCACAGCCTGTGCCCCTCCACCAGCCTGGTTGAGCCGCTGCGTTCCGCTATCCTGTGGGGCAACAGAGCCTTCGGCCCCTCCCTCACGCCGCGGTGCCTCCGCGTTGGGATGCGCCCGTGGGTCTGGGGACTGGCGGTCCTGCTGCACGGCGGCTCCGGTGAACACGTAACGCAGCGACCGCTGCGACGGCGAGTCCGGGCCGCCCCAGCAACTTGGATCGGGCCCCCACAGGCGGCTCAGGCGGCGGCGGAGGCGTCTGTATGGAACAGTGGAAGTGGTTATTGTACGGTAAGTCTATGCCTAAACTGCTTGTGGGTCAAGGCTTGCCGAACGCGCAATGCAAGGGAGCCCCCTTCCGCGCCCCCTCAGCCCCTGTACTCATGCATCAGAAGTCGTACCGGTACACTGACGCAACTGCAGCAATGCATGGTGAAGCGGGCCATATGTGTCATGTTCCTGGCCTGAACGACCTCCCCTTACGGTCCATGGAGGCACTTCAGTGCTTGTTTTACAGCATCACAGGCCCAACCGGGTGCGCCCACAACTTGTCTTCGTAGAAATTCCAGTTGGGGTGGTACCTGACCTTGCGAAGCACACGCAGGTCGGCAGGTGAGGATACCGGTACGACGCCTCAGCAGCCGACCCTAACCAAGACACCAAAGTCTTAACCCTATCCTACACCGGCGATCTGAACGAGAAGGGATTTGTAGGCAGCCGGACTGCCAACACATGTTGCTTGGCGACCGCTGCGCTCCACACGGTGACAGAGTGGCTTTACGAAACGAGCGAGTGTGGGAGGTCATCGACCACCAAAGTTATGCAGGCACACTGCACTGGGGAGCTATTTAGCTGCGCCCAGGACACACGATGCCACCCAGACCCCCACCAATGCACCAATGCTCCTACGGCCCATGCCGCCACAACTTGCAAACCCAGAGTGCGTCGTGGTGTGTTAAGGCCCCGCCATCTTGGGCGCCGCCCATCCGTGACCATGTGGACACGGGTTACATGTGCACGTGCCATGTAACGTGCACGTGCAACTGTACCAGCGTGTCCCGCCCGATATTTCATGTAGCCCTCCACAACTCCCTGTCGACCAGCCAGCCCACCCGCCTGCTTCCCTACCAAGCATCGTGACCCTTGTGCCATACAAACCTATGTCAGCCTCCTGACCTCCCTGCATGCTCCCTGCCCTCCCCATCTCTGTCCTCCAGCACTACATTACCAACTCTTTTCCTGCCCCTATCTGCTGTACTGCATCTGCGCCCTCGCGCCGGCCTGCGCAACACTCGCCCCACCACTGCATAGCACCCTCACTGTCCCTCAACGTACCCCTTCCCTCTCGCACACTCCGCCGGCTTACACTATGCCTGTGCACAGGGGACGCAGCACGACGTCCCCGTCAGCGTGCGGCCGTCATCGACGCATGCACCACTCCAGGACGTCGCCAGTTCCTGAATGGTACACGTGGCAGAAATGTAATCCGCATAATCCATGGTGCTTTCCGGCCATGCAAAGCCCCTATGCGCTGAAGGCCAGCCAGCCAGTCCGTCAAGCAACCTTGTCATGACTCGATGAGTAGAGCGTAGGACCAATGGCCCAGCCTGTACCCATAGCAAGCAGATCCCGGGAACATGACATCATGCAACGTGCGGTTCACCCAACCCACCTCCAGGCCGTACATTCGCAGGAGTTCGCCAAATTGCACGTGCCGGTCTGGGCAGGGTGAGGGGGCGGGTGGGACAGAGCACATGTAACTGGCGTCAACGCACAGGGTTGATGTATCGTAGAGGGAAAGGGTACGTCGACTGAAGGGGCCATGCAGTGCCGTACAACATTACCTGCACTGAAGCAAAGCCTGAGCCCCCCTGCCCACCTGTTGCCCCAGGGCAGGTACAGGACCTGAACCCCTGACCAATGCCACGCCACCTAATGCCCCTGATCATGTGAACGCATGCCCTGAATAGCTGTTGGGACTGCAAACCCGGCACACATGCAACCGCTCGTGTACCGGTATGTGGCTTAGCAGCTCCACTGGGGAGCTGCTCGGCTGAAGGCTCCATCACAGTCGGTGTGGGGAGTAAGGTCCTCAGTGTCAGTTAGGCGATGGCAAGGCGAAGGATGCCTGGGAGCATGCGACTGCTTCATCTTGTCGGTTGGCCGCCTGATGCTGTTTTACTTAAAAGAGGCACAGCATGAAGGAAGCTACCAGCATGGCAAGCCTCCGTTTACCGGTACTGCTACTGAGGAGTACGACTTTGGGTGCATCCACGGCCCACTCCCATCCCTCCCGCTTCACAAGACTGTTAGCTATGCGCGTCCCGAACCCCAGCCAACAGCTGTCCAACAGCTAACAGCGCACAGTGCGTGTTACGTGATCTGGTTCCCTGCCCACCCCTGCACCTCTCCACCGACGCGGCGTGGGTAGTATGAGCCCCTAATCCACTCTGCATCCCAGGCCACACCTTGTTCATTGGATTCCAGAGAGCGACTGAAGCTCTGCCACACGAAGTGGTGGCATTTGAGGATGTAAGCCGCAAGCCGTGTGGTGTTCCCGTTATGCTGATCCGCCCACCGCAGAACTTGGTGGTAGTGCTGCTGGGACCTCCCCTGCCCGTTGCTCATGCAGAGCAGGAAGGGCTCGCCCGCTGCCCTCAGTGCATAAGACACGAGCAGCCGGCACAGCCGTCCGTTGCCGTTTTCGAAGGGGTGGAGGGTAACCATGTCGTAGAAGAGCTTTGCTGCCATGGTATTGGTGTCGAGGTTTCCCGCCCTGGCCCGCTCAAGGTTCGAGTGGAAGGAGGACAGCACCTCCTCCACCATGGCCTCGATGAACCTGGGCGCGGGGTACTCGAAGCGGGTGCCAGAGTGGGCCGGCGTTTGCCGGTACGCGCCAGCAAGGGTCGGCGCCCCGCCCTCCTGAGCACCGTGCACAAGAATCTTGTGCGCCTCCTTGAGGGAAGTGGCGGTCAGCTGCTGCTGCTCAGCCAAGTATCGGAGTGCGCGAGCATGCTGCGTCAGCTGTGCCTTTGCAGATTGCCGCTTGTCAGTGTTGCCCTCCACACTTCCCTCCGCATGCCATGTCACAGGGGTTTGAGGCAAGTAGTCCTTTCCCGTTAAGCCCATCTCCTTCTTAACGAGGTCATAGGTGTCCAGGTCCTCGGAGCCCGAGGGCAACGTGCCCTCCATCTTGTTGCTCACGAAAACGTTGACGACTGCATGTTGCTCCGCGAACTCCCGCATACAGGGGTGGTCCCGCTGCCCTTGGCACGCAACAATAAAAGCTTGATAGTCAGCAACGGTAGTCTGCCGCCACCACGGCAATGTAAAGTTGGCCGCAAGCATCGTAAAGCGTCTCTGGACGTTGCGGACTACTGTGAGGCGCCATAAGCCAATAAAGAAATGAGTTGTCTGTGTGGGAAAAGCTAAAAGCCAACATCTCGAGCTGGCAGCAGGCGCACATGCACATGCAACACTCCATAGATATGGAAACTCTCCCATTGCAATACGACCATTGCAACATGGTATTGGTACCACTGGAACACGCCATCCTCAACCACAGCTGGCTGCACGACTTGCGACACGCCACAACAGCAAGGCATCACCACCTTCCGACAACATCCGTCACCTCGTCGCTCCCACACTCTCCCTCTTGCGGCCCAGCAGCGTAGCATCCGGCCTGTGGTCCCCTCCCCCCTCCCCCTCTAACCCGTTCTTCCCACGGCCGGCCTCGTCACCCCCATGCTCCCGCCCACACCCGCACGCATCCTCTCTCACAACATCATCAACCGTCAGCAGCAGCCGCAACGGCCCCCCCGGAACGACATCCGGGCTGCGGTGTACGGCACCCATGCCGTACATGCCCAGCGCCGCGTGGCCCTTAAGGAACAGCATGTGCCCCTCGCCCGCTTGTACGGCAGCCGCCTCGTCCGCCCACGCCACCGCCACGCCGCCGGCACCGCCCCAGATCCACCGCCGCTTAGCATGGCTGCGCGGGCAACAACATGGCAAGAGAGCGGGCAGGACCAGGCAGCACCGAGGACATGGTGACGGTAAGTGGCGCTTGCGTTAGATATACAGCGTCCGCTTGCCCCGCTTTACCATAACCTGCAGCCCACGAACAGCGGCAAAAAGGCGGCAGTCTTCCGGAGTCTGTCTGGCAGTGCGCGTCTGCACAGCGTCCCCTGGACCGCCCGAACCCCGCTTCGTTCGCTCCTGGCCCCTTCTGTTCCGAGTGAAGTCATGGCCGCACGGGCATGTGCGCAGGCCACCGCAGCCCCTGCTTCAGCATCCCCGCCCAGCCAGCCATCCCTACGTGTTAGGCACCAGAGCATACCCCGGGCGCGCAACGCACAAGCACACGCGTTGCCGGCAGCAGATCCCAACCCCCCACATGCAGGTGCCCTGCCCACGTGTCGGCCATGGCGGGTGTACCAGGGCCGCAACACCCTGGACAGTAGCTGCCGGTGCTAACCGCAACGCACTCTCTCCCGGCCTGCCCACCCGCGGTCACGCCATCCCCGATCACCCGCACCTGTTGGGCCCATTCTCAAACTCCCACAAGCAGGTCCCCAGTCCCATGTCTGCAGTTGCCTGCCCACCCGCAGTCGCCCCACCTGTTGGGTACGTAGAGGGTCCCCGGGCCGCAGTAGGTGACCAGCGCACGCACCCCCACGTGGTCGGCGTGGAAGCGGGGGCAGGGCGTGCCGCCAAGCACCTCCAGCTTGGCGCGGACGGCCGGGTAGCCTGCGGGGGTAGCGGACAGCAGGTTAACAACAACCAGATGGTGGATCCCTTCTGTTACAGTGTGTTTCTAGTATGCCGGTATCCCTGTGTGCAGGGTGGGGGTGTGTGGCCCCCAGCACCTTCAGCTTTTTGCACCCCGGCCAGCGCAACCCACCGACCCACCCAGCTGCTCCCCGAAGACACGGCCCACGAGCTCCTGGATGTCATCCTGTTGGTGGGACATGGGGACAGGCACGTGGCAAGACAAGGATGGTGTGCGACAAGCACGGGTGCCCAGACGAGCTGGGGTCTCGTGCTTCTCCAAGCCCTGCTATGTATGCGCGCGGCACACTCCTTCGTCGCCCGCCCCAAAGGATCGAATTGTAGACACGAGCATGGGCACTCGGCAGATGCGACAAACCCGGCGAGCAACGGCGGGCTGCCTTGCATCCCCTCCTGCCCCCCCACCCACTCTCCAGGGCCCCCACCTGCCACCCAAGTGGAGGTGTGGATGGACATGACTCCCCCGACCTACCCCATGCCAACTCCCCCTTACCTGCAGCCACTCCCGCACCTCCGCCACCGTGAGGCCGGCTGTGAGCTGCGCCACTGCCGGCTGGGGCGCCCGCGTGTCGCGCACCGTCACCTGCAGGGCATGGGCGAGACGTGCCAGCGGGGGCAGGGGCAACGGGCAGCAAGGTGTTGCAAAAGGAATATGCGACGTTGTGTCCCGCATCGTCACCTGCAAGAAGCGCGTGAGGTATGCTGCGAGGCGAGCGAGCTAGTGGAGAGTCCTGAGCAAGGGAGTGACGGTTTGCAGCCGTCCGAGGTTAACTCGACTGACCGGGCCCATGCGCAAACCAGGGCAGCTCCCCGCACACGGGTACTCCACTAACACGCGGCCAAGACCGCACGTGCACAAGCTTCCACCTGCAACCATGGGCACCTAGCCCAGGCTTACCGGTGCATTATTAGGTATGGCATGGGCCTCCAGCACGCCCCCAGCCCATACACAGACTCGGGCAGCCCTGATGTACCCTCTCCCGTGAGCCCCGCGCCCCCACAGTCCCACGCATGAACGGGGTGAGCTGTCACACACCCGTCCCGCGAGCCAGAAGTCTCCGTCCCCCCACCTGCGCCCTGAAGCCTGGCCCCAGCTCCTGCGCCTGCCGCGACACGTGCCGCGGGTGCACGGGGCAGCAGCGCCGCACGTGCACCACGTTGACGTCCGGGCGCAGCAGCTCCACGGGCGGGCCGGGGCTGACGCGCACTCGGTCGTGCAGCAGCTGGGCTGTGGGAGCACGTGTGTAGCGATGTGGGTTAAGGGGATGCTGGGGAAAGCAGGTGTAGGAGACAACGGTGCGGGTGGTGTCATACGCGCGTACAGTTGTAGGGCAGGATCTGGGTTGGGTATGGGAGGTCATGGGGGTAGGATTGGGTTGTGGAGGGGCTTGATGTGGTGCGGGCGGTGGTGGGGAAGGCGGAGGGGAACGTACTAAAGTGAATAGTACGTGATTAAGAGAAGGGGAGGGCAGAAGGGGGGAAGGGCCGAAGCTGATGTGTGAGAGGTGGCTGTAGCGGATAATGGTTTGGTGCGAGGGATGGCTGCAGGGTTGACGTTGTTGAGGTTACGCTTACGCACCTCTACCCCAGTTGGCCAGCTGGGAGAGCCCCATCCTCAAGTGGGCGTCCCCTTGGACACCTGGTGATGCTCCGTTAACAGGATGATGAAGTTAGAGCTGGCATTAATCTTGAAATGCCTTATCAGTAAGTCGCGTACGTGCGTGTGCAAACAGAAGCGAGGTATGGTGGAAGCGCCACGCGGAGCAGTGGCGCGCAGTGCAATAATATCAATATATGTATGATCACTTATTCCTTTCGGGTTGCTGCGGTTGTGAGTATTCCTGTGGTCCCTGCCTGTGGTCGAGTGAATGCTCGTCCCATGCTGCGTGCTGGACTGCGACGCACGCATCCCAAGTTGCCTGCCACGAGTGTATACAAGCGAAACAAACATGGCTTACTTACCTTGTAGCTGTGCAACTGTACAATTCTGAAAGGCAGACCCAGTCCAAGGGAGATACAAACTGACCCTGCGCGCCAAGCAGGACTGGCCAGGCTGCCTTTGCGGCATCGGTACACATCAACCACTGCAATAAAGCAAATCATTTATCCGAAGTCTCCTGCACAGCTCCTGCGTTTGCGACCCAGGGTCAGCTCTCAACAGCACCGTTCCGGAGGTACCGCGCCGCAACCCCCAGAGCCAGGCAGACAGTCACTGCATAGGTCGCATGCTACACGATGCGTCCTAGGCTGTAGCCCACACGTCGCTGGCCACGGGGCCGATGAGCCTCGTGCCCGCCAAGCGGCCGGGCCGAGGCGGGGGCCGGGACAGCGACTATGAGGACTGTGAGGACGACGGGCTGTGCGTGGGGTACGCGGAGGAGGTGGATGAGCGCCGTGCGGACCTGCTGCGGCGGCTGGAGTTCAAGGTACGGCTGTGGGGTTGCTGTGGGGGGCGTGGGGGTTCCGGCACGTGCAGCCTAGCAGGCTGCCAGGGGAGCTAGGTGCTGTTCCCATGTCGTCGATGTGGGTCAGGCGTCCACACCTGACGGGTTGTAGGGGGAACAAATTACTAGTACTAGTAGGTTGTGGGGTGGGTTGATTTCTTGCTGACAAGCGTCTGAATACCGGTAATGCTGCAGACGTCCGGTCCTGCCTCGCTGGTCAACCCATGGGCATCACGACCTCATGCCCACACCCCAGCCAGTGAGTTGGTGGGTTGGTGGGACGGTGTGCATGTGCACCCGACCCAGATGCCAGCTGCTGGGTTGGGGGCAAGTGTTCACCAACTTGGCTGAAAGTAAAGCACGGGGTATGGTTTATGCAGTGCCATGTATGCATGGGCCCAGGAATGCGGGGTTGGTGGGGCATGCAGGCTCCCTGGCGCCCTATGGCTGTGGTTAGTGCTGGTGTAGCGCCGGCGAAGGCGACGGCAAGCGGAGTGGTGGGAGGAGGGAGCGACGGGTGCAGGAGGGGAATGCGGTAGGCGGCGGTAGCGCGTTGCTCCTGTGTAACAGGCTTCCCAATGTGCTGGAATATTACTCGGTGGCCGTAGCTCTTAGCGTATGCGGCCAGTGCTGGTGGTGTGCACTGTCCGATTGCATGCCTGGCATGGCTGTGGCGTGTGGCCGCTGCAGCTGGACTGGACTGTCGGCAAACGGCATGCGCCTGCTAGAGTACGGTATCCTGTTTATACACGGGTGCGGTGCCTTTCAGAGTTCTGGCGGTTGCGACCGGACTGCTGCATCTTTGCCCTGATGCTGCAGGCGTTGGCGGTGGCAAGCTGGTAGCGTCCTTCGCGTTGGTGAGTAGCGCACGCTGCCGCAACGCGGGGCGCTACAGAAGCAAGGGGCTGGGCTTGCGCGTGGGCTAGCACGCGCTCTGTGCTCCAGTGCCCGTTGCCCTGCGTGGGCACACGGTAGCCCTGACAGCTGTTACCCCTATTCCTGCGTGCGTGCATTCCACCCTCTTCGCATGCGACAGCAAGCGCCATCCTCCCCTCCCCCTCCACTCCTAACCCATGCCTGTACCGCTACCTGCTGTCCACAGAGCCAGGAGGAGGCCGACCCATGGGACGCCGACCCACACGCAGCAACCCGAGCGGAGGACGCCCAGGCCTACCGGGCAGTGCGGCTGGTGCTCCAGGGCCACGGGCAAGGGGCCGAGGCGAGGCCCGCGGGCGGCGCGGCTGCTGCTGCGGCTGCCGCGGTTGTGGCGGCGGTGGCGCAGGTTGCACAGCTGGTGGAGGTAAGCAGCTGGGGTGGGCGGGTGGTGCGTTTTGCTGTGCCTTAGCCTGAATGACGCCTCTGGAATTTGGTTGTGAGCAGCTGACCGTGTTGCTGTTAGGCTTGCTGCACCTCATGTGCTCGTATGCGAGGCGAAAGCACACCGACATGGGTCCAATGCCCACGGCGGCGCTTCATTGCTGCAGCGGGACTTTGGATGGACGTTTGTTGATACGTGCTCGCGGCATTGGATGCAGGAGCGCCCCCTGCACCATGACGAGGAGGGCGAGGGAGGACCTGCGGCTGCCTACGACCCTGCTTCTCTGCAGAGCCAAGGACAGAGCATGGAGCAGGAGCAGGGGCAGCAGGTGGAGGGGCGGCCGCCGCTGTCCCCGCTAGCCGCCTGGCAGGGCCCCTGCCAGGGAGGGGCGGCGCAGCACGGCCAGCAGCAAGCCCAGCGCAGCCCTGGCGTGCACCCGCACCTGCAGCCGGGCAGCGCAGACGGGAAGCACCCAGCGGGCGGCGCGGGCCGGCCGCGCGCGGGCTTGCCGCTGGCGGTGACCCTCAGTGGGCCGGGCTTTGGGTTCGACGCGGGGGGTGCCGGGCGGCGGGACGGGCAGCATGGCGGTGCTGGGAGGCACGGGCCTGCGGGGCAGGGCGGCGCGAAGAAGGCCAAGTTCGCCATCCGGGACCCCATCGCGCCCGGGACATCCGGTGCATGTGCAGTGGCGGGGGGCGGGGGCGAGGCAGACCCGGCGGCCCACGAGGCCACGCAAGGAACGCAGGCTGGCGGCGCGGGGGAGGGAGGGCGCGGCCGGGGTCCCAGCTCGCTTGCAGGTGGGCTTGGCGGTCATGCGGCCGTACGGTGCAGTGTCATTCCGTAGGATGTGCGTGGGCGAGGGTTCCTTGGTCCCTTGTGAACTTGTTTTTGTTGATGCTGTTTTGATGGCACTGACGGCCTCAAATGCGCGGCCTTGGAATGCTCCTTGTCCGGCCCCACAGCACTCCTCGGAGGCGGGGGCCCCACGGGGCCTCAGGCCAGCAGCCGCACCCCTGGGCCCAGCACCACGCCGGCCGCGGTGCCACTTCTCTTCGGCAGCGCTCCACGGCACCAGCCCCACGCAGCGGCCGCCGGCAACGCAGCCACAGGCGGCGGCGCCGCTGGGTCGCCTCGCCACCGCCACGACCCAGCGTGGCAGACGCCCCACGTGGCACGCACACGTGGCAAGACCGACGCCTCCGGCCGCAGCCGCGGCCATGCCGCCTCCACACCAGCACACACCCCGCTACCGGCCGCCGTCAGCTTCACTCCACTGGTCTCGATCGCGGCGCCCACGCCCTCCTCTTCCGGCCGCCGGCCCCCTGTGACCCCCAGCGCCTCCTGCGGCGCAGGGCCCGGGGGAGGGGGAGGGGCGTCCCTGCGGGAGCTGCTGCGCTCAGACCGCACTCCGCCACCGCCACACGCTGTGACGCGAGCTGGTGCTGCTCCTCCTGCTGCTGGTGGTGGCTCCGGTGCTGGCTGTTCAGGACGTGCAGGGCCCACAGCTCCGGGCGCGGCCGCTGCCAGGAGCAGCCGGGGCGCTGGCCGGGGCGCGACGGCGGCGGTGCCGTGGAGCCGTACGCTTGGTCCTGCGCCTGGGGCGGGCGGAGGCGGCGGCGGTGGAACTGATGCCAGAGATGCCCCCGGACCATGGCTGGGACACGGGCAGGGGCAGGGGCAGGAGACGAGGGAGGGCACGGGGCATGGGCATGGAACAGGGGCCCAGGGCTTTGGGCAGCAGCAGCCGGCCGGCCAGCAGCATACAGGTCCTGCTGGTTTCCCGCACCAACACCCCTACCAGCCGGGTGACCACAACACGCCTGGCAGGATGGGGGAGGGGGGCCCTCATGGGGGCGCAGCGGCGGGCGGGGTGGGAGGGGGTGGTCGTGTTGCCGTAGGAGATATGGACTATGGCCAGCCCCATAACCACCAGAACCAGGACGTGCAGCGAGAGGAGGGGCAGCAGCACGTCAAGCCCTCCGCCCGCGAGCTGATGCAGCAGCAGTCGCACCGGCAGCAGGCATTCCTCGCAGGGCTGGGGGCTCCGGGGCACGCGGCAGGGCCAGGTGCGGCGGTGGCCGGGGCCGGCGGTGGCGGCGGTGGCGTGGCGTCGACTCCGCAGTCGCTGGCGACGCTGCTGGCGGGCAGTGGCGGCGGCGGCTCGCTGGCAGTCGCGGGCCGGCGGGGCGGAGCGGGCAAGGCGGCGGCGGGGCTGGTGGGGCGGCTGCAGGTACGGCGGGCTGGTATCTCCACTGCCGTACAGGACGCGAGGATGGCGGCTGGGGCCAGGGGGCACGTGGCCGCACGCCAGGCACTTGGTGTCCAGTGGGCGGTCACCCTACCGTACATCGTGCAAGGGCAAGGGCAGCACATGCGGAGGAATGCGAAGGGACACTCTGCCATCTCCATGGATTTGCATTTATTGGCCGCGGGGACTGGCCTTGTGAGCTTTGTAGGCTTCCTTATTGCCAGCCAAACGCCCAGCTCCGCCCCTCCCCCCACCCCCCGCTCCGCCACCCCCAGGCTGTACTGGCAGGACTCAAGGCGGCGGCCGACCGTGAGGTCGCGGCCGCGTCGTCCGCCGCCCCGCCACCGCCGCCACCAGGTGGGCAGTCCGCTGGTGTGACCACAGCGCTGCTTGCAAAGCTTCCTTCCTTACCCGAAAAACACTGCAATGCGGTGGCGCTGTTTTCTGCGTATATGCAGGCAGGGAGTCGGTGGCCCTGAAGCTGACGCGTGTGCTTGGACTGCCATTGCATCCACTCTGCCCTGCTTGCGACACACCATTCGCTAGTACGGACGGAGAGCATCGGCACCGCAGTGCTGTAGAGCCGGCGGCGTGTCCTAAACTGGCGAAAGCTCGCTGCTGCACACGGCGGCCTTTAATCTAACGCTCCTGCTTACACTGCCATGGTCTTGCGCCACTGCATCCCCGCAGGTTCGCTGCTGGTGGAGGTGCGAGCCAAGGCACGCGAGGCGCACCTGGTGTCAACCACATGCATCGTACGGCAGGTGTACGGCAGCGACCTCTGCAACGGCCAACCGTCTGGCAGCCAACGGCAGCAGTCGCAGCAGCAGCAGCAGCAGCCGGCTGCCTCGCAGCTGCCGTCGCAGCGTGCTCGCGGGCTGGCAGCAGGAGGTGCTTTTGCTGCCTCCACCCCGCCGCCGCGCGTGTGTGCGGGCCAGGTGGTGCACCTGGTGCTGGACAGCAAGAAGGCAGCTAGGGGCCCGGGGTGTGCGGGAGAGATGGACCCGGGCAGCAGCTTCCTGGTGTTGCCACCGTATAAGGTGCTGCCGGTGGGAGGCGAACGGGGCAGCCAGGGTGCAGGAGAGGCAGGGGGCGGTGCGGGTGGGGGTGCGGGTGGGTCTGGGGGCGGGGGCGGGACAGGCGC
>VFQN01006624.1_pt1 | contig 13048 bp, 6 predicted proteins | sample 3512371 | NCBI WGS metagenome assembly VFQN01 (sample SAMN10412370, study PRJNA504923) | tailings metagenome | isolation source: Replicate 2 from Balatoc abandoned mine | place: Philippines: Itogon, Benguet | collected 2017-08-28
GCAAAACAACCGCCCGGCTCTAATCCCAGCTGGTGGAAAGCTGGGGGTCACGTCAGAAGCACCACACGCATTAATTGGGCGCGGAAACTCGGCGCCGCAGATGAACCGCGCAAGGTGGGCTCGGGACTTCGCTTACAATCTTGAGGCCAGAAATGAAACGTTCACCGCAGCATCCGTCATCAGAGCCGGGTGCAACTCCGCAGAGTGTTTCGCAGCACGCCAGCAGAATTGTCGAGTGACGCCTCGCCTTCCAAGCGGCCGTTGATACGGAGCATCACTGTCCCACTTTGCTGCATCAAAAGCGGAACGAGCTCAGTGCCAGACAATCCGCCAATCCATTGCGTCCCGCCCGAATTGGCGCGCTCGACCGGAATGTTTAGGAGCCGACCGGAAAAATTCCAGGTCAACGTCATCGTGTTGGCTGTAGCAGGCTTGTTGAGGAGCATCGCCATGAACGGCTTGCCGCCTTCGCAATAGAGGCTGAGCGCCTCGATGTTCGGCGACGCGGCGGCGCTGACATAGGCAATGGGAGTGCGCCCCGGCACAGGCACGACTTCCCACGGGGTGCCAGGCAAGGGCACCGCCGTTTCCGGCGGACTATTGTCCAACATCTTCTTGATGTCCGGTGCTACGGGCAACCGTGTCCCGCTGGCCGGAGAGTAGACGGTAAGCTTGCCTCGCTCCCAAAGCCCCACCTGCACCTCACGGCGTGCTGGATCGATCATAAGATAAGCTTGCTCGACGCCCCCCTGATGCGGGGCGTTCCCGGAAACATAGAAATAGCGTCCCGCGCGCTGAAGGGGCGAGACAGCCGACAGGTTTCTCTGAAATACAGCCATTTTCGGCCCGAGCAGAGTCTTCAGGGCGGCTGCCACGGTGCCTTTGCCGAAGATGTCTATGTTATCTTTCGAATATTCTCCGGGGTATTTCCCGACGAGACTTGCGAGATTGTTCCAATCTGCCGGGATGCCTTGAACTTCAACTGCCGCCTCTGGCTGAGGTGGTGGGGGTGTGCCCGCAGGGACGCTGCCCTTGCACAAAGTGAAAATGCCAGCATTCGTGAAAACCGCATGGAACGGATCAGGGCGTTCGCCACGCGGAAGATCGGCATCAAAACGGATGACGCCGCGCTTCTCGTCATCATTCACGAACATGATGACCCGGCCATAGTCGTTGCTGCTGACCGGGAAGGGGAAGAAGACAGCCGTAATGCCCTCGTAGCTCGGGCCCAAAAAGGTAAGCGAATGCTCTATCCTCTGCGGCCTAACCTCGCGGTCATTGGCGCGAAAGAGCATGCCATTCTGGTCAATGACGACGCGTGGTTCTTTCGAGCAGTCTCCGCCTAGCGCATAGCTGCCGAAGATGTGGTCGACGCCTTGGCCCTTGAGATCGGACAAAGGGAGGGCATGGCAGTTCGCCGAAGCGAGTACCGAAAGGCTGGCGCCTGCCAATGCCAAACCAAATCGGCGAGCTTGTGCCACTTGAAAGTGTCGCGTCCGCATAACCACTCCCCTTTAGCTGGTAGATACGCGTCCAATCGCTAATCGACTTCGAAGCAAATTAATATGCGGCAGCAACGTTAACCTGCATCTACCTCAAAGGTCAAAGCGCTAAGCCTATATGTAATCCGTGCGTGTTGCGCTCCAAGTATAAGCTGTAGGCAAAGAACGTGAGAGAGTAGAGAGATCGTTTCTGGTTTCGCTTCAACCACCTGCATACGGGCCCCGACGTGCCCCAACGACCGCTTAAAAGCGCACTCATAAAAGTACTCCTAAAGCGCAAGCTACCAACCCACCCAAGGCGGCCATCTGCCGGATGGACCCTGTAGCGTCAATTTCTCGAACTTGATCACCAAGTCGAAAGGCGAGCGCCGCCATTGCTGCGAGCGCTCCGCCCCGAGAAATCAACAGTTAGCTTCTTCTAGGCGCCCACCTGAAATCTCCTAAAGGCGAGCCCGCCATAGGTTAAAGGTCGACGCGCGACGGTTAGACAGCGCCCGTTCGGCAGCTTGTGATTCAAATCCAGCATCAGAAATTGAATCCAACGGCGATGCCATACCTGCGTGGGTCGAGGGTATAGATGTTGGTAAAATTCCCAGAGGAGGCATCTGTGAGATAAAGTCCTGTCACAGAATTACTATCAAATATGTTCTGGATGAACCCACGCGCAAACCAGCGTTCATCAGCACTATTGAGTTGAATGATAGCATTCGCCTGAACGAAAGGCTCGATCCGATTGATCCTTCCATTAAAGATATTGCCGTATTGTTCTCCGGTCAGGGCAATATCAAAACGAGGTACAATCGTCATGCCGTTCTTCAATTCAGCGGTATACTGCACGCCAACGGAGACTTTCATCTCGGGGGCTTGGGGCAATTTGTTGCCGTTGATATTCACTTCGACCCCAGGGCTAAGTACCGCAATGCCGCTGTTTGACGGCACGGCACCAGCCAAAACTTCGCAAACGCTGAAAGCACCGCTTGATGCAATATTCCCGTCGCCAGGGAACTCCTGAGGAGCGCGGAGACCCAAGGCTGCGTTCACCCCCGCAACAAAGGCATCCGCGACGCCCGGCGCGGGACCGGTCACTGCACAATGCGCACCATTGCTGATGTCCTTGATGATGACGGCGTCCGGATCGCCGCCTCCGGGATCGCGAGGATTTGAGAAGAATTGATCTCCAGCTACCTCTGCGTTGAGATAGCTGAAGGTCAAATTGATGACCCAATCGGGATCGGGCCTTATTACTGATTCGACTTCAACTCCCCATATGTTCGCGTCGATCGTATCATTAACTGAAGTCCGGGCAACAATCCTGCTGAGCTGCAAGCCACTATATTTATAATAGAATGCGGTTGCATTGAGTTGTAAGGCCCCATCTGCAAAAATATTTTTCGAACCGATTTCAAAGGCGTCAATGGTTTCCGATCCAAAGCTTTCGGCCACCGCAAAAACCGGGGAAAGTGGCGGATTGATTCCTCCTGATTTGTAACCTCTGGAATACGATGCATAGAACGAGTTATCAGTCGTCGCCTCAAAGTTCAGAACAGCTCTGCCTGTGATTTCATCAAATCCAACCTCTCTGAATTGGAGTAGCTGCTGCCCGGGCACTCCAGGATCGGCATCAAAGAGCCCTGAAGGGCCCACAAGGGGTGTAATCGGGCTGTCGAACGGATCGCCATCATTGGCGTAGGGATTGAGGAAACTGATCAATGTCGTCCGTGCAGAAACGTTCTTCGTGTCGTCATTGTAACGTAGACCGCCAGTGAAGGTCAGCCGGTCTGTAAGATCGAGGTACACCTCGCCGAACAGTCCGAAACTTTCCAAATTGGCCTCAAGAGAATTGTTGTTAAACATTGACGTGGCAAAATATGAAGGTGGAGCGCCGGCGGACAACGTAGAAAATGACCCCAGCATTGCGCTTGCGTAATCGAGTGCGAAGGAATTTACATAATAACTGTTGTCTGTTGTTTTTGAGCGGGCATAGATGCCGCCCAGAAGAAAATTGAAGCTGCCATCGAAATCACTAGAGAGAAGAACCTCCGCGCTCCATGATTTTCGGCGCTCCGCCGATCTATCGAAGGAGAGTGGCGTTTCAGAGCAGCGCGAGTTGCCTTCGAATGCGCCCCTATTACCGTCATCATTGTCGGAAGTGCATAACACGCCCTGTGGTCCGCTCGGTATGAGGGCTTGGGTGATTGGTGCGAAGTAGGCGGCGGAGCCGGGAACAACTGCGGGCGCCGGCGCAGGAAGACCTGTTGGTATGCCAACAGTCGCAAAACTGGATAGCGCATTCAGAGCTGGAGCAAACGTGCTGCGATTCTGAATGCCAAGGAAGTAATCCTGACGGGAGTCGACTTGTGTGTCTTGGTAAATTCCCGTCACAGATAGAGAGAGATCCCCCAACCTCTGCTCCAAACGGGCCTGTAACTGTAACTCATCAGCAAAATAAAAAGGCGTATATGCTGTATTGACCACCCGGACATCACTGGGTTCGTTAAACCCGCTGAACGCGTCTGGGCCGTACAGGCTTCCGAGACCCAAGGCAGACGGAATGCCCTGAAGGGCGAAAAATTCTCGTGAGCTAAGCGTAGCGCCGACCGTTGAGTTGGCGTTAGTGATATCAAAATCACGCCGATTGTTCAGGCAGCCAAGAACACCAAGAGGATCACGCTGACAAGTTTGCTTTTGGTTGCGCAGTCGATTATCTTTTTCACGGAAGTAATAGCCCATCAAGTCTATTGTAGTGTCGACAGTTGGTTCGAACCTTAAAGAGCCTCGGAAGGCATACATATCACGGTCATCAATGTCCGTTCCGTCGAAGACATTCGTGGTATACCCGTCCCGATTGAGATAGAAGCCGGCCAATCGGACACCAATCGTGTCGGTGATTGGAGCGTTAACCATGCCTTCGACCCTGATGCTGTTGTAGTTGCCATATTCCAACTCACCGGACGCTCCGAAGGCCCCCAGGTCGGGTTTCGCTGTAACGAAATTCACCACCCCGGATGTCGCATTACGTCCGAACAGCGTTCCTTGCGGCCCGCGCAGAACTTCCACTCTTTCTAAATCAAAATATTCTGTTTCAAATAACCGTGTTCCAAAGAGCGGGGAACCGTTCACATGAATAGCTGTTGCCGCATCACATGTGACGCCTACGCATAGATCACCAATTCCGCGTATTGTAAAAGATGCGGCGGTGAAATTGCCCTTTGAGAAGGACACGTTTGGCAGTGTTAGTTGTAGATCCGACGCATTTTCAATTTGCTGGCTTCCGAGCGCTTCGGCGTCAAAAGCGGAAACAGCAATGGGTACCTCTTGAAGGCTTTGCGACTGCCGTTGCGCTGTGACGATAATTACAGAGCTATCCGCATCAGGGCCGCTTTCAGTATTCTCCTGCGCATTAGCCGCGTGCGGACAAGCCACGACAACTGCGGCACTCGCCAGTATCATCGCCCTAGTTTTCATTTTGTATCCTCTCCGTTCGTCGGCTGAGACGTTCTACCCCGCAGCGGCTTGCGATGCTCAAAAGCGCCCACCTTTGGATCGCCCTGAAGCTTTCTTGAGGAGGGGAGAGAGTGCCATCCTCGCAAGTGAGAAGCTATGCGAAGATGTGAAATTAGTAAAGCCATTTAAGGTTGGTGTTGGATAGCTTGATAGACCGGAAGCAAGGCACGGTCCTTGCAGAAATGTCGACCCGTCATGAGAGCACACAAGCCATTGAGACAGCGCTCTCTCCGTCTCCCGTGATGGTCGAATGAGGTCGCTGGCCTAGTCGGTTGTAAAGTGCGCGGGTAAGGCTGAAAACAATAAGGGGGCGCCCCGTTCCCGGAGCGCCCCATCCTTGTTCGCCTGTGGCCGACCTCGGTTGCAATGCAATCGCAGGGCCAAGCGGCCGCCCGCAGCGACGCGACCGTCAGGTCGCGTGAGCAAGCATATCGCACCCCGCTTAGGGTGCGATCATTAAAACTCAAACAGAGCTTCGATACCCACGTTCCGGCCACGCATCAGCGGTGAGAAGGTGCCGGCGGTGGGTTGCAGTCCGAACGGACGGCGCACGCCAGTCGAGGTTGAACCAGGGAAGGTCGGACCGAAGGGTACCTGTGTGTCGCCCCCTTCCTGCACCTGATCGAGCAGGTTGCGCCCGTAGATTGAGAGCGACAGCCCGTCGACCGGTGTGTTCCAAGTAATGTTGGCTTCCAGCATGCTCAAATCGTTCAGCCATCCCAGGTTGTCGTCCGTGTAGGCCGCTTTGTCGCGATACTGGTAGTTCACTCGCGTGAGGATGTTACTGCTCCCGAGGTCGAGTTCGTGGATGAAACCGGCACCCACAGTGACAGGCGAGACGCGCGGTATGCTAAGGCCCAGCGAATCCGCCGGATTACCGGTGATACCGTCGGAACTGCCGATATTGAACAATAGGCTGTCGTATTCCGCGTCAATCAGGCCGAGGTTGGCGGTGAAAACCAGCGAGTCCGACACCCGCATGCGGGCTTCGGCGTCAATGCCCATGATGGTGGCATCGGCAGTATTAACAATATTCTGAACGACGCCCGAAGGGCCTGCCGTGTTCACCTCACGCTGCATATTGCCGATCTTGGTCACATAACCAGCAAGATTGAGTGTAAACGAACGGTCGGCCGTCTGGAACTTGCCCCCGATTTCGTAGGTGTCGACCTGCTCTTCGTCGAAGCCCAGCGCGCCATCGGTAGCAGCAAGAATGCGATTGAACAGCGCGACGTCGGTTATGCGGAAGTTGTAGCCACCCGAACGGAAGCCGCGGCTCCAGTGCCCATAGACCTGGCTGTCCGCGAACTCGTATTGTAAACCGAGCTTTGGCGAGACGTTGCGGAAACGCACGCGATCTGTGAAGCCGTTGCTCTCTCCGGGAACGAAGGGGTTGGTGCCCGATGTCGGGCAGGTGCCTTGGACCACCGAACAGGTTGGCCGCGGACGGATGAAGGTGATGCCTGCATCCTTAGTTTCCTGATTCCAGCGGATGCCCGCGATCAGCGACAGATTGTCAACAAATTCCCACTGGGCGTTGGCGAACACACCGATCACTTCGTGGTTCTGCGAACCGCCGCCCCAGAAGCGCGGGGGTTGCAGGTTCACCGGCAGGTCACGGCGCAGGCTGCGTTCTTCGGTGTAGGCAAGATCTTGTTCGAACCAAAACCCGCCAACGGTCAAGTCTAGGCTGTCGAGCGAAATTGCATAACGCAGCTCGTTTGAAAATTGCTCCTGTGCCGTCTCGGTCGTTGAATGGAACAGAAAGAGAGGTGTGGCGTCGATATCGCCGAGGGTGGTGGCGTCATACTTGCGCCAGCCGAACACGTTGGTCAGTGTGCCGGCACCGATATCAACCGTCGCGGTAAGTGAACCGGTCCAGATTTCGTTCGCGTAATTGCCCGGCTCATCAATCGAGAAATCGAACGAATTTCGGTCAAAAAGAGCCCGGTTCTGGCTGGACGGGCCGTCGCCGTCGCTCTCGAAGTAGTCGAGCTTGCCGAGCAGGGTCAGGCCGCCGAGACGCGCTTCGAGCGCGCCGCGCAGGATCTTGGTTTCCGCCGCGCCGTGGTTCGAATTGTCGAACAGGTTGCGGAAGTAGCCTTCGTCCTTGTTGTAGTAGGCGCCGACCTTGAACAGCAGCACGTCTTCGACGATCGGGCCGCTGAGCACGCCGCTGACCGTGTAGTTGGCGCCGCCGCGGCCGCCATCGACCGGGCCGTCGACCGCCGCGCGGAACTTGCCGCGGAAGTCCTCGGTCGGGTTGCCGGTGTTGATCACCACCGCGCCGCCGGTGACGTTGCGGCCAAACAGCACACCCTGCGGGCCGCGCAGCACTTCAACGCTATCGAGGTCGAACAGGTCGAACACCACGCCCCCGTTGATGCCGAGATACACGCCGTCAACGAAGACGCCCACGGTCGGGTCGATCGAGGGGATCGACGAGTTGATGCCGACGCCACGGATCGTGAAGTTGGCCGCGCCGCGGGTCGTGCCCACATCGTCGAGACTGACGCTCGGCGCTTGAAACGAAAGGCCAGCGATGTTGCGGATCTTGAAAGCTTCGAGTGTACTGGCGTTGAACGCCGTAACGGCCAGCGGCACGTCCTGCACGTTCTCGGCATCCTTGGTCTTGGTTCCGGTAACGAGAATTTCGTTGATCGCGTCGAGCGAGTTAGCACTCGTCTCTTGCTGGTTTTGCGGCTCGGCGTCCTGAGCGTGCGCGGCAAATGGGCTTATGGCAGCCGTGGAAAGCAGCAATGCCAACGAGCGTCGGAACAGCATATGTTTCTGCATGATGACCTCTCAATTCTTGTCTGTTTTGGCTATTGCGTTTTGCGGATGCATCGTTTCGCGTCAACTGGACAGAGCAACCAATTTCACACTGTGACCAACCTGCAACATCAAGGCCGCCCAGCTGCACGCGAGACGGCGAGTCGCATGCGCGATCCTGGCGACTACTTGCCCGGGTCCGCCTTTGGCTCGGCCTGCCCTGCCGTTATTGTGCTGGGAACGGTTAAAGGCCGGCCAAGGGGATACGCCGTGGAGCTAATGGCAGACCGCGATCGCTCTGAGCATGCAGTCTTGGCAAGAATCTCTCACTGACAGGACTGATCACTTCTGATGCAGCAGAACGGGATTCGCGGTGGGCGGACCAGAATGTCTCAGCATTTCTTACCGGTCTGCGAGGAAAGGCGTGAGCTGGACCGCAAAGGGGGGGGCATGACTAGGGCGGCAAAATTTCTGCTGCCTTCAGGAAAAAATCCGTGCGTGCTGCGATCATCTCGCGCGAGGTTGTCCCTATCACACCATAGCTGAATGCCTGCCTTTGTAGATCGGTTGAGAACAAGCTCATAAATTGATCCGCCAGAAAATCAGGAGTACCCTGCATGGAGTATCCTGCTTCTTGCCAACGCGCGAATAGCTCGCGCATTGCGTCCCTCGTACGATTAGCGGTACGTTCGAAGAACCTTCTTGCAAATCGAGGGTCGCTGACACTTCGGCCAATAACGATGCGAACGATTGCCACTACGTCAGGGTGAAGAAAAAACTTCTGAAGCCCGTCGGCCACCTGATGCAGCGTGGGACCTGGCGCCAAGCCGGCTTCCATAGCGTCGCGAACAATTGCTTCGCCTGAGGCCGCATTTTTTAGCACGACTGCCTCGAGAAGCCCGTCTTTATTTCCAAAGAGCTTGTATACGGTCGATAAAGACCCGCCCGAACGATTGACGATTTCGGCAAGCGTTGTTTGCTCGAAACCGTTCTTGATAAACAGGTCCCGCGCAGCCGCGACGATAGCCCCCTTGCGGCGCTCCAAGCGACAGTTTTGAGACGATTGCTCCATCACGGGAACCATTCGGACTTTATGTGGTAATTGACAACCGTGTAATAGCTATTACACCGATTCATCCATAAAAACAGAAGCCGAAGGATCCTCTCCCATGTCGCGCTGCTTCACGGCCCTCTTGGCCCTGCTGGCCTTTGCAGGATGTTCAGGCCGGAACGATCCACCGCCGCCGCCGCCGCCGCTTCCGGTTGAAGTCGTGACCATTGCGCCGCAAGCCGTGCCGAACGTGATTGAGCTGCCAGGCCGAGTTGAGCCCGTTCGGATGGCTGAAGTGCGCGCGCGTGTCACGGGCATCGTGCAGCGGCGGCTTTACGTCGAAGGAACCGATGTCCAAGCTGGTCAGCCATTGTTCCTTATCGACCCGAGGGAATTGAGGGCCACTTTTGCACAAACTCGTGCTTCGCTCGAACGAGCAAAAGCCACCGCAGCCAACGCCCGAGCGGTGGTGGAAAGATACAAACCCCTCGTTGCCGAAAATGCCATCAGCAGTCAGGAATATGATGCAGCCCTTGCTGCAGCGCGAGAAGCCGAAGCAAATGTCGCGCAGACCCGCGCCCAGCTCGAAGCGGCATCCCTACAACTGAATTACACCACAGTCCGCGCACCGATTGCCGGGCGAGCAGGGCGCGCCGAAGTCACCGAAGGCGCGCTGGTTAGCCAGATCGAGGGAACACTTTTGACGCGCATCGAGCAGAGTCAGCCAGTCTATGTAAACTTCGCCCAAGCTGCCACCGAAGTTCTTGCATTACGCCGCGCTATATCGAGCGGCAGATTGGCTCTTGACGAAAATGGGCGGGTTGAAGTGAGGCTGAGCTTCGCCGACGGGTCCGAGTATCCCATTTCTGGGTATATCAATTTTCTGGCGCTGTCCGTCGATGAAGAGACGGGTACCGTCGATCTGCGCGCCGAGTTTCCTAATCCAACCGGCGTTTTGCTCCCTGGCGAATTTGTTCGGGCAAAGCTGTTCATTGGGCAGTTGAAGGAAGGCATTACCATCCCACAGCGTGCCGTTGTGCTCTCCGAGCGGGGTGGATCCGTATTCGTCGTCGACCGCACAGGGGCGGTGGCCAACCGCCCGATTCGATTAGGTGCGCTGATCGGGGATCGATGGATTGTCGAAGATGGCTTGAAGCCAGGCGATAAAGTGGTTGTCAGCAATATCCAGAAGCTGCGCCCTGGCGTGGCTGTAAAGCCGATAAACGCGGCTCCAAGCAATGTGCCGCGCGTGGTGCCGGCGAAGGAGCGTTGACCGATGGCGCGCTTTTTTATCGACCGGCCCATCTTTGCCTGGGTTGTGTCGCTTGGCATTCTGCTTGCGGGAGTGCTCGCTCTCAGGGCTCTTCCTATAGAGCAGTATCCGGAAGTTGCTCCTCCTTCGCTGACCATAAACGTAGTATATCCCGGTGCCGACGCGCAAACCATCGAACAAAGCGTCACGCAGGTCATCGAGCAGCAATTGAACGGCGTAGAGGGCTTTCTCTACATGGCCTCGTCCAGCGCATCGAATGGTACAGCGAGCATTACGCTTACCTTCGAGGCCGGGACCGATATCGATATCGCTCAGACCGAGGTACAGAATCGGCTCAGCACGGTCGAAGCTCGCTTGCCCGAGGAAGTCCGGCGGCAGGGCATTACAGTTAGGCAAGCAAATGCGGGTTTCCTGCTTATTGTCGCGCTCACATCGCGGGACAAGGGGCTGAACAGTACCGATCTCGGAAACATCGCGTCGAGCCAGATCATTGACGAACTTCGCAGGGTGCAGGGGGTAGGCGATGTTACCTTGTTCGGCTCTGCCTACGCAATGCGCATCTGGCTCGATCCTGAAGCTCTCGCATCATATAACCTTTCCCCTGGTGCGGTACTCGCTGCTGTTCGAGAGCAGAACGCCCAAATAGCGGGCGGTTCGATCGGTGCACTGCCTTTGGAGAAGGGCCAGCAGATCACCGCGACTATCGCGAGCGAGGGGCGCTTCAGCACCGTTGAGGAGTTCGAGAACATCATTCTGCGCGCCAACTCCGGAGCCGCTGTGGTACGCTTGGGCGAGGTGGCGCGGATCGAGATCGGCGCTCAAAGCTATGCGACGTCAACCACGCTCAATGGTCAACCTATGGCGGGTATGGCTGTTCAGCTTGGGACGGGCGCGAACGCTCTGGCCGTGGCCGAAGGTGTCAAAGCACGAATGGCTGAGCTTGAGGCAGGTTTGCCGAGCGAGGTGAGCTGGTCGATCCCTTACGATACGACACCCTTCGTGCAGGCCTCCGTGAACGAGGTCGTCAAGACGCTCATCGAAGCGATGGTGCTGGTTTTTCTTGTTATGTACCTCTTTCTTCAGAGCGTACGGGCAACCTTGATCCCAGCACTGGTTGTGCCGATTGCGCTCGCAGGGGCGTGCCTTGGCCTGTGGCTATTCGGATTCTCGATAAATGTGCTCTCACTATTCGGGATGGTGCTTGCCATTGGGATCCTTGTTGATGATGCAATCGTCGTGATCGAGAATGTAGAGCGGATCATGCGCGAGGAGGGGCTGTCTCCGTTCGAAGCCACGCGCAAGGCGATGGATCAGATCACAACCGCGATCATTGGCATCACACTGGTCTTAATCGCAGTATTCATACCGATGGCCTTCTTCCCCGGATCGACAGGTGGGATCTATCGGCAGTTCTCTGTCACGCTAGCTATAGCAATCTTCTTCTCAGCCTTTCTCGCCCTGTCGTTGACGCCAGCCTTGTGCGCTACCTTCCTCAAACCGATTGCGGAAGCACGACCACTTGAGAGCGAAGGGAAAAACGCCGCCTTCGCTACATCAGCAAGCGGTTGGAAAAGTTGGTCTATTCGCGCGAACAATCTCGGGAGGAGATTTTTTGGAGCTTTCAACCGCTGGTTCCATCGAATGGAGGCAAGGTACGAAGGTGCCAATACCCGCGTCCTGTCACGTCCTAAGCGTGCGATGGCGGTTTTTACAGCACTGGTCGTCCTTACCCTTCTCCTCTTTGTCCGCCTGCCAACAGCCTTTCTGCCCACTGAAGATCAGGGCTTCCTCATTACTGCTGTTCAAGCTCCTCCGGGCGCAACGCTGGAACGAATGGACGAGGCACTCAAGCCGATCACCGATTTTTGGCTGGGACAGGAAGAGGTCCGCTCTCTCGTTGTGGTTCGCGGCTTCAGCTTCTTTGGACAGGGACAAAATAACACTCTGATGTTCGCCTCTCTCAAACCTTGGGAAGAGCGCAGCTCGAACGAAAGCAGTGCAGGCTCACTTCTGGAGCGGGCAATGGGACTGTTCCTACGCAACGATAAGGCCACCGCTTTCGTCATTCAGCCACCTGCGATCCGCTCACTTGGGCAAGCAAGCGGCTTCACTTTGAAGCTGCAGGACCGTGCGGGTCTCGGCAGAGAGGCCTTACAAGCCGCGCGAGACCAGTTGCTGGCGGCGGCCTCACAAAGCTCTGTGTTGTCAGGCCTCCGGCCGGAGGATCAGGGACCCAGTCCCGAGGTCAAGGTGGATATTGACAGGGTGCAAGCGCGGGCACTCGGGCTTTCCATGACAGAGGTAAACACCGCCCTCTCGATCACCTTCGGTTCGGCTTATGCCAACGACTTCACGCGTGACGGGAGGATACTGCAGGTCTTGGTTCAAGCAGACGCTCCGTTCCGCATGACTCCCGAGGACGTTCTCGCGCTTCGCATCCCGAACGCTGCTGGCAAGCTTGTGCCTTTCGGAGCGTTCGCTACTGCTCAATGGTCCGCCGCGCCCGCAAGTCTTGCTCGCTATAACGGCTACCCGGCGATGACTTTGTCGGGCACCGCCGCGCCTGGAGAGTCCTCAGGAACTGCGCTGGAAGAGATGGAACGGCTCGCGGGCGAGCTGCCACAAGGCATTGGATACGAATGGACCGGTATCTCCTACGAGGAAAAACAGGCGGGCGGGCAGATCGGTCTGCTGCTTGGATTGTCGGTTGTTGTGGTGTTCCTGGTTCTGGCAGCACTCTATGAAAGCTGGTCGATCCCATTATCAGTTCTGCTGATCGTGCCGATGGGCATCCTCGGCGCCGTGTTGTTTTCGATGCTGCGTGGGCTTTCGGCAGATGTCTATTTCAACGTCGGCTTGATCACCATTATCGGCCTTGCCGCCAAAAACGCTATCCTGATCGTGGAATTTGCCATTGAGGAGGAGAGGGCGGGGTGCTCCCCCCTT
>VFQN01006625.1_pt1 | contig 13047 bp, 11 predicted proteins | sample 3512371 | NCBI WGS metagenome assembly VFQN01 (sample SAMN10412370, study PRJNA504923) | tailings metagenome | isolation source: Replicate 2 from Balatoc abandoned mine | place: Philippines: Itogon, Benguet | collected 2017-08-28
TCGAAATTTTGTTTTTACTACCCCCAATTGGGGGGTTGTGGTGGGCAAGGGTTAATACCTTCATTTCCTCCTTCTGAAGATCACTGATGTGATCGCATCGAATCTGAACTACAGGGAGATAATCGATAATTGAGGATCAATATCCTTTTATAATACTGAAGACTTCGTCGAGTCTACAAAATTATGCGTATGTTATACTCTCTAAACATTAAGTGATAGTTCTCAAAACTTAGACTTCTGGGAAGTATTCTGCCTATCGACTCGTTTAAGAGCGTTTGTTACATGATATGAGAACGAACGAAGATCTCTAGTAAATCATGACATTACAGAAATTTGAATTTTTTTCTCTATCTAAAGAATACATGACACTAATTAAGAAGCAAAAGAAATATTACTTGCAAATTTCTTCTTTCTTCATTTAACTCTCAAAAAGAGCTTCTATTGTATCTCCTTCCAACATTATTCAAGATTTTTAATCTTGGAACGTTATTTAAACACTCAACATCCTTCACATCTGAACAACAGTTAAGGGTGACGATCGGAACATTAGCGATGCTACTAACGTCCATAACACCCCAACAACAGTCAAGATCAACAGAACGATTCCTTCCTAAACCATCCAGATTCTGCATATAACAATGAACGAGCGTCAAATTTGGAATATCAGCGAAACCATCAACATTCAATGTTTTTAAACCATCAATGTGTTCCAAAGTTAAAGATTGCAATTGCTCAAAATACTTTGTTCCTTTCCCTTCATGAATCAAAGCGGCTAGTAGACCACTTCTACCAATCGTTAAGTCTTGAATTGAAGAGGAGAAAGCGAAGAAGCTAGTAATATTCCACTTCCTCGCGAAAAGACATAATCTTCGATTCTTTAGACAAGATAGTAACTCGTCATTTACTTCATTAGATTCATCTTCAAGTTGTAAAGATAAACTTGGAATATTACCAAGTTTATCTAAATTGATTAATCTTGAAAGAGTTTGAATGTCGAGTTTCATCACATTACTTAATGAACTAACATCGAGCTCTTTGTCACATCCACGAAGAGAAATCGCCTTTGCATACTGTAGAACTTTAAGATCTGTAATGTTTGAGTGATGTAATATTACATTGGGAATATGTAATAAGCTTTCATAGCCATTAAGAGATGAGCTCATGAGTTTTAAGGTCAACCTATGATGATTTCCTAATCCTGAAATATCTTTCACACGTTCACACCAATTCAAAGTTAAGTCATATATCCCATGTAATGGACGAACATCTTCCAAATTGTCACATTTGTATAAGTATAATGTTCTAATAGCGCGAAAAGAAGTGACATTAGTTAAATTAGGACAATGGTAAAGCTCAAGTCTCTTTTGATGTTTAAACATTGAAAAATCAGAAGTTGTATTTTCAAGACCTGCGATCATTCGAGAAGAAAGTCGGAGGTCAGGAATGTGCTGGAGTGGTGTGATGTCCATGTCAAGTACATCGAGAAGTGTAAGTTTCGTCAAGTGCGATAAACCATCCAAGTTTACCCGTTGGGAGTAACTCTGAAAGTTTACTTCCAAGACTTTCACATTGGTCAAAGGTGGAAGTTCTCTCGAAGTTTCAGATAAAGTTCCCGAGAACGAATGAAATTTATTCCATAAGTAATGTGGTATAATGTGACTTTTTCCTTCAAACTGGTGGATCGGAGGGATCTCATCAGTACATGAGAGAGATGATCCATCATATTGAACACTAATTTGATTCCATCCATTCTCTACTTTGCTTAATAATAACAATTGGAATATCTTATCAGATAGGTATTGTTTGCTTCTTTGCTTATTTAATGTGAAGTAAATTGTCCTTCTTTTGATATCAGCAAATAAGGACTTCGATGCATTAAGTAAATAATGATAATCATCATTGGAGAGATAGTTTCGAATCAAGATGAAGATATCTTCAGAAAGGTAATAAATCGTCATCTCCAATCAAATATCAAAAAGCTTTGTACAATAATACACTATACCGAACAACTAACAAAGATCATACGATCGTATCTTACTTCAACCTTTCACAACGTGAAAAGAACGACCTTTCCTTGAAAAAAGTCTAGGAATGGGGGAGAAGAGTATGCAAGGCTAGGAACCAGCAAGATTCTCAGCAAATCAATCGTTTCTTCCTACAGTGAGAGTATAAGACGATTCTAAGACATCTAAGACTGCATTTAACGTAGCTTTTCTCGAATTGGTATTGTAGTGTCATCTAAAGTTCTCAGCTCCAAGTAAGACTGTGCTGTTTGGAATTGTCTCTATGGCTAAGAAGTTTCTCAAAGTATTTGAAAAAGAAGGAATAATAATAATAATTAGTATTCTGGCGTTATCTTTATCTAGTTAGTTGTTTGGTTTTTGTGATCATTTCAAGGACAAGTGTTTGTGGAAGAAGATATCAGACCTATTCTATATCAAATCTTCATCTTCTTTTAATATTGATTTTCATCTTTATTTTATCTTTTACTTTACCTTTGTTTTTTATTGATTTGAACGAATGGAAAGCAGCACTCTAATAGAGAAGCATGAGAGTGTTGTAACCAAGGAAGATGAGAATAGTTTTTCTCCAAATAAATCTCCTCAATCAGCTCCATCCCCTCCATCTCCTCCACAAGTAGCAATTATACCGAAGACCTTCGCTGAGAAGGTTTTGCATAAGTTAGACTTCGCAGTCGATGGTGGACCACTGTGTCAAGACTTTGTCAAAGGAAATCTGTCAGAAGCATACCAGGACGAACCTACTGACGAACTGCAGATGCAATACTTCCAACAAGTAAAGCCTCTCCACCTTCCTCTAACATCCAATCCTTACATCTCTCTTTTCTTCTACAGTGTCTTCGGTCTTTGGAATGGAGCTTCACTGACAATCTTATTAAAGGTCCAACGATGCTGGGTGTCTATGCAGCAGCGATAGAAGAGATGAATAACTTCGTCAAACATGCAATGACCTCAGGTCTCACAGAACAAGAGATCATGAGAGAAAAGCTTCCATTGGATTCTGCACCTTTCAAATATGCGAAAAAATTACATTTAAATATACAAGAACTTCATAAAGATGATGAAATTCGAATTGCTTTTCAAGCTTTATTTCTTTTTGTTTTACGCCTATATATACCCATCAAATGTAAGCCTTTCACCTAGTCCCTCCTGTGAAAATATCTTACTTTTCTCTTGTATAGATGAAACAATTGATAGCTTCTTAGAGAAATATCCTGAGTTAAAAGAAAGAAATACAACTGAACAAGAAAGACTACGAAACACTGCTAATTGGATGGATTTAGCATTCTATACAATACAACCACGTAATAATAAAACCTTTATCTTAAATCTGATTCCAAGGATTGTGGAAGGGAAGACAGCACGCTATATTACCGGTAGTGGTCAGACGAAACCGACAACTGACCGAGTAAATCTCTTTAGGAGTGAAGGTAATTGTGAGAAGATCAAACGACCTCCTAGAAGGAAGAAAGAAGAGATTTTAATGGCCAATGCAGCAAAATTAAGAGGTGATAACCGAACTATGGTAAGAATTTGATGAATTTTATTGTTTTATTGTTGGGAATCTAAACGATTTGGTTTCTTTTTGATAGGTTGATGGGGCGAGAGTGAATCCTGCTGCGGTGGCAGGAATGGATCCTAGTCAACTACAAGCATTTCAAAAATATTACGAAAATTCTCAATTTCCACCAATGCCATTCCCACCTTTCCTATTACCATATTACACACCAGGTAAATCATTCGCATCAAATTCGTTCTTGTCATTGAATTAATGATCAATAGGTATGATTCCTCCCAAGGACTTGCAACGAATGAAAGCCTGGCAGCAATCTGGAGGTAGTCTTCCATTAGATGGTCGACGTGTTGCTACGTATCAAGATCAGAATGCTTCTGATTCCTCTTATGATTCAACAAATATGTCAGAGAGGAATTATCCCTGGTATCCTTCCTCGGCAGGAGGTGGTAATATGCCTCCTGGGATGGCAAATTATTACTCTGATTATTTACAAAGCCAAAGAATGCCTCGAGGAGGAAGCGCACCTTATTTTCATCCTTTTGAATACGAAAGATATCGATTTAACCCTCAATACCCTCCCCTTGCAACAAATTCATCCTCTGCCTCTAACTCGCCCTATAATCAAGGAGGATCATACATGTCTGGTGGGAGTGTGAATGATCAAAATCAAAATAATGTGGCAGCAATGTCAAATCTGAATCTCCTTCATAACTTTTATCCAAACTTTCCTACCAGCACCTCTCAGAGTAATTCTACCTTTCCCTCATCTAGTCAACACCCTCCAAGCATCTTCTTTAACCAAAATAACTTTCATGATGCAAATCTAAATGACCTCTCGAGCACAGACAATCAACCGAAGCGACGGAAGAGTAGCGGATCTCCTATATCTACGGATATTAATAATGGCTTACGAATGACAAAAAGCATACAAATCCCAACACAACCCTACCATCACCTTCATCCTTTTGATGATGACCACCATATGAGATCTTCAGCTTCTACTTCTGCAAGTGAAGGAGGCTTAGATGTACTACTCGCTGTCGCAGGATCTATGGATGAAAGTCCTAAAGAAACTATTAAATAGAAGTCGTCTTGCCAGTCATAATCAATCAAAGGTCTATATGCTGATTTTTGTTACCATTTTTGATCCTCTCAATCGTCTCATTTAAAAGGAACTCATACATCACATAATATCATTAAACCAATGTTGCCACACCTTTGTCATTATTTCGTTATGAACCATTACTTTTATTAACCTGTTTGTATTCAATTAATCTCGTCTAAAATACATCAAATTGCGTCGCATTGCATTAATCTTTAGAAGAGCTTCTGCTGAAAGGTAATGTTAAAATCAGTTGGAGAGACACTCATCTCATCCATTTTGAAATGAGAGAAAGAAAGAGTAGTAGAACTATTATGTATCAAAGCCTTTTGATCCTGGGAAGGTAAAAGAAACGATCTAATATAATCATAATAATATGATACGATATGATCTATAAATTGCAAAAGAAACGAAAGAACAAGAGAGAAAAAAAGCTCTAACAATCTTTATCTCCCCTATCCATTCATACCTTTCATCTTCCTTCTTTCTCCTCCAATTAAAAAACCATTTCAACCCTATTATAGTATAATTTCATGTTTTGCTTTCTTTCTTTCCTTCTTGATTGATTGTTTCGTCTTTATTTTTGTTATCGTTGTTGTTCTTATGATTATTATTATCTCTGACGAGGATAAGCGACCCTTGTAGCATCCCATAGTAATCCTATCCTATGAATGCACAAAAAGAGTTATGTAGAAAAGGCCCCTTTAGTTTGATTCATGTGTTTAATTTGTTTTTCGTATCTCCTTATTTCTTGGATTCATCATCGACTTGTTTGCGCTCAAATAATTCCACACCTACCCTACCTCTGTATCTCTACCAAACCTACCAATGCTAACACTCTCACAGATAATTTCACATATATAAGATATATCACAATATTCCACAAAGCAAAGACAGTTAGTTATTCCCAAATTACTATAGTTAAAAAAGAAATTCGTGTTTGACCACTCAATCCATTGATTCTATAAAATTAACATTAACATTCCTTTTCTATATGATTTACTACCTATTGATAATTTCTACCGGCGTTAAGAAATGATAATATTGAGGGTTGACGTCAAAAGTTGATTGAATGATGTAAAAATCTATTCGAGGTAAGAGATAACAAGGCGGTAGTCATCCCATACTCCATTAGAAGAACGATTATATTGAGTTTCCATCAAAGTAGTGAAGTTATTCTCTTCACTCTTCCAACCCCACTCAGTCAGAAACTCTGCAGGACGGTCTGTCTTAAATCGATGCATATCAAGAGCTGCTTTGTAGTTCGGACCTAAGAAGGTTGCAATCATTTTCGATCCAACTGCACTCACTTGTTTGATGGTAGTGAAGACACGACGCACTTCCTCCTCTGTGAGGTATCCTGTGAATCCTTCCAACAACCAGATTGTCTTGGAAGCTGGATCAAAGCCATAATCAAATAACGCTTTACCCCAATCATCAGTACAGGCATTGCCGACGATGAAATTGTAGTTGAATCGACTCGTAACAGCAGGGACATCAGCAGAAGGTGTTAGGAACTCTGTCTTGAAGTCAAGAATCTCTTTGAAATCGATCTCAAACCACTTTTTAGCTGAAAGAGATGCAAGTTTCTCTTCATTTCCATCAAAGTACTGATGGATTCTCCAAGGTCTGAAGTCTAAACCTGCTCCTATCACAACGACTTGAGCAGAAGAATCCAAATCTGAGAGGATTTCTTCATCAATTTTTCTCGTTCTTACCGCTAATCCATCGACCATCGCATTTAACTTCTCTTGTGAGTAGATTTTCATAAATTCTTGTTCAATTGGATACTTGGCAGCAATCCTAATAGCAAATTCATCAAAAATCAAACGATTCTCCACAGGTTTCAACGATTCTATCGCACGAAATCCCGCAACACCGATAGCAGTCTTTCCTACTCCCGTTCGGGACTGATCATGATGAGAAACATGCGACATTTCTGCAGTAATATAATAATGTTCAAGAGTTTTTAGATGTTTCAACAGTTCGAAATCTTCAAAAGATTATCGGTTTACCGACTAAATACCGTCAATTCTACCGACATTGCCGTATCACCGATAGTGCCGTTCATTGCCATGCTTGCCGTGTTTGGATGGGATTACGGTGATACTGTGAGGATCTATCGAACAGTAGACTCGTTTGACAAGACACATGGGCAACTAGAAGCTGGTTTAGGTGGTCAAATTTCTATTACAAATGATTGTGTGATTAGAAGTGGAGATTCAACACTCTATAAGAGAAGGAAGGAAGCGTTTACTGAAGATTTCTTACAATTAATCAAGGTCTCCCTCTTGAAAACTTCTAAACCTCTAATATTTAGTGGAGACTCAATTATGATGCTTTATTACGATGATCATCAATCTTCACAAGATAAGTCAATTCTGTATTGTGAGTTTGGACACTTTCATAATATAAAGAATGGATCCTATCTCCCGCAACCTCTACACATTCCCCAAAAGATTTCTTCTATTGCTTGCGGATCATCTTATGCTCTCGTGTTAACGGAAGATGGGAGTGTTTTCTCAATCGGTAGAGGTCGATATGGTGAGCTTGGTCTCGGTGAGAACACATTCTCCACTGAGGGACAGCTGCGTAAACTAGACCTTCCGTCTTCTGAAAGAGTATTCTGCATAGCCACAGGATCGAGTCACTCCGCTGTTCTCACAGAACCGTATGGTTACCTTTACACCTTCGGCTGTGGAACTCACTATCGCCTCGGCCACGACACCGATGACCATGTTTACACACCAAGGAGAGTAGAAGCCCTAGTGGGAGTTGGAGATTTCAATGCCAGTGCTATTCCAATGGGAATCAAGCTCGTTGAGTGTGGTACATGGCACACCATCGCTGTAGCGAAGGGATCGAATGACGTGTTTGGGATGGGATGGAATAAGTTCGGACAACTCGGTACCTCAGTAGATCAACTAGGAAAGCATACTGAACGAATAATCAACTATCCTGAGAGAATATCACAATTAGATGATGCTCATCTCTTAGGTGATAATAATGATGATGTCATTGCAGTGACGTGTGGTAGTAAGCTCTCCTGTCTTCTCACTTCCTCACATCGACTAATAATCATGTAAGCGAACCTTTTTCCTATTAATAAAGTTATTTATCCTTTTTTTAGGGGTGAGTTAGGCTCAGGACCAATTCAAGGTGTTGATGACATGGCTATCTTTAACCTTTATCAATCATCTAGGATCGAGGATACACCCAACAATGAGCAAGAAGACTATCAGACCGTTCAAGTGACAAGAGAACTCTTTTCATCTCTCCATCCTCGCGTTCTCGATGTTAGTGAATTGCTTATTGTAGAGAAAGGCTTACGATCATCTAAGAAGAAGAGAGATTACGACCAAATGATAGAACAGGTGCGACTACCTGAAGCTGATCCCTTTATTTTTAGTATTACCGCACGGGAATCATACCTTGCTATTGATATTAAATGAAAGCATCAACAATGAATTATCAAAACAGAATTATCTCAGCTTTTGAGGTGGTCGTGATAGGTGTATACTTCTGGAGTTCTTAAACGATAAGCAGAAGGTACAATCAAGGTTTAAGAGAAGATAACTTCAATTGTTGAAAACAGTTCCTTTGAATTGGCTTTTTTCTTCTTCAATTATCTTTCAAATGATTAAAGTATCATTATTCTCCTCCAACAAAAGAATCAACCAATAGTCTTACATCGATTGCAAGACTCATCCCCGGCGTCCCACCCTAGGCGACAGCAGAGAGAGAAAGATTCTCTTTTGTCCCGACGTGTGTAGAGCAGAGAGAGAACATCTTCGTTGTTGAAGAAAGGATTGCAGCAGAGAGAGAATTCATGTCTTTTGAGGAAAACAAAGAAAACCTGAAAATCGGAACCAACTCAAGGGAAAGGGAAAAGCTAAAATAACCATGAAATGATGATTTAAATTAAAAGTTTTTTGATGAACCGACAACCAACAGAGTGGAGAATCAGCTCCAGTATTTCTCCCTTGCTTAATTAAATCATAAGAACTATTACAAGCGACACAAACAGTCATCATAATTACTTATTTTAAAATTATCTATTTCTTCAAACATGATCAATAATACCTTGAATCATCTTGCATCTTTATTCTTCTTTTAAGGGTCCGTATTAAGTATCCATCTCTTGCTGCAGTCGTCGAAGGATATGTTGAATCATTGGCATATTACTTCCTAGCGGTGTGAAGTGTCCAACATCACATATCTTATTAGCGAATGGTAACATAGCTGTGAAGGAAGGGATATAGTCAATGCCTTTATCCTTGATAATCTCCTTTGCCACTATATTAAACAGACGAAGACGATCTAAAGTACGTCGATCTCGATGTAGGAATACAAAACTATCCTGACGTATTGGTTCTGGCACTGATTCTAACCACATCAGTGTTCTTGTATTGTATCCGTGAGAGAACAGGCGGTAAATGTGGTCTCGTACTGCGTCACCGTATTCTTCGATGGTATATTTAGCATAGGCTGCAGGATGATGACCACAGTTAACAATGACGTGATCGCCATTAGCGTCATGGTTCGGTGTTTTTCTTAGGAAAGGACTTTCATTTGCCTTCTTATGACTTGAATAAGAATGCGAAGAACTGCGAGCTGCACGATGATGTGACTTGCCTCCCACAGCATAGTTCGGCTGCGATGACGTCAGATTAGGAGCTGGAAAGACAGGAACCTTCTCACACAAAAGATCTTCAATAAAGGCAATCTGCAATGAATTACAATAAAGATGATCTTTTAAGATGTCAGTATAGATAGGTTGTTTGAGGGTAGCATCTATCTTTACTCCACAGAGGTAGTGTATGAAGTGATTGGCAAGGGTGCGCATATGAGAATCACCAGAAAAGATGATCTTCCTATTCAGAAGTAGTCTTATACCAGTTTCAGCGTTAATGGTGTTCCAACCACATCCATCACTTGTCCAAGAGAATTGATTCACTTCTTTCCTTGAGCAGTTCTCTGACGACTTCACAGGATACTCGATAGGCACATAGATAGGAAGGGTGAGATTCTCTCCACGATCAAAGGTCCAAGGCTTTGGGAAGGTTTTTCTTGTCTCTGTAATGATGTCAAGAGCGGAGGAGTTGAGGAATGAACTTGATGATGTCATCTTCCATACTCCCTCACTGTCACCGTAAAAACATTTTGGTGGATGAAGCGTCAAAAGATGATCAAAGGTTTGATTTAGTACAAGCCACTGATTCACAAGCTCTTCATAGACGATAGGAGGGTAATTATATCCGTCTAAGATCGCTGAATACTGCTGACGTTGTCGAATGAGAGAAAGATGATAAACACCAGCATGTAAAATAGTGAAAGATTGTGAATATTTACCACAATTATCATAATGAGGAGTAAAAGCAAGAAGTACTTTCCCTTCTACTTGAAATAGAAGTTCATCTGGTCCGAGGTGTTTAAAGATTAAAGATTGATCTCTCATTGTATTAGCGATGGTTTTATTACCAAGAACCATGGTTTCTTCTATACACGAACCATTATGTAAGGTAATTCGTAGTTCGTAGAAACCGGGACTCCATTGTAGCAGTTGAGCTTGAAATGGGCTGGAAGGTCGCTTCCATTCTTGAACGATTATCTCTTTGATAATAGGTTGGAGTAATGCCGTTCTTGTTGGTCTTTGCCATGCAGATTGAGTAAGCTTCCAATCAAGCGACAATAGAATCCACAAAAGGCCAACAAACAATATTCCCTTCATCAATAATTCTGTGTGACGGTTAGGTAGGTAATACCTATTAACAATATATGCATTACCTGATATTGCAATATTTATTAAAGGAAATGGTTAATTAATTAATACATCGTGAAATAACGAAACGTAAATTTAGGATGTAAAATTACTCAACTCATCATGTCAACTTTATTAAGATTACCAGATTTATTATATTTGGAGATTCTATCCTTCGTAGAGGATAAAGAAAAGTTAGAATTTGCTAAGATTACTAAACATGTTTCAAGCCAAATCGTCAGATTCGTTCGCCAGGTCAGAATGATGAACTGCAGTAATTCGCTCATCTTCCAAGACAAGGCTTACCATGATAAGCTGCTTGGGTTAATTGAAAATCCATCCAAACAATTACAATTTGCATGTCTTAATGCACCTTATAATCTTCCTGGTCCAGAAACCAAGTTATCATTCGCTTTCCTTCGTATTCATATGGGTAGTTGCAGGTTCCTCAGCCTTCCTAGTTGGATAGATCGTGTACCCCGTTTAGCATTGATCCCAATTTCTTTGGGAAGTGAGGAAAAAACATCAGCGTTCTTGCGGTCTTACATTGAGGAAATAAATCAATCTAATATAGGAGTGAGAGAATTCTCACTTACTTCTAACTGTCGGGAAGTAGTTGATGTTCCTGTTGTGAAAGGTATTGAGTCTTTAGAAGTAATTTTTGCACCTAATTTAAAAGTTGAAGGCTTACATTTATCTGATTATATGAATTTAAACTCCTTAACATTAGAATTTTGTCCTGGGATAGAAGATATTCATTGTCTAGGAAGAATACCTAACCTAACACTTTCTAATTGTGATAATATTCATGATATTTCATCTTTAAATTCTAATAATATTATTAGAATTATTAAATGTAATCGTATTTCTAATTATTCTAAAGCTTTTCAATATTCAAAGAAGATTGAGATATATCTTGGTGAAGACTCTTCAGTAACTTTAGAACATTCTCTCCTTGGACCTTTACAAGAAGCTATCCGTTTAACAATCTTTGTCCATAAGAAATTTGAGATAAATAAATTACCTACGTTAGAGATTAATTCTCCTCTGTTAAAGAGATTAGAGATTTCTAATTATCGTTGTTTGCCTTCCACAATCTCTATTCTTTCACCTAACCGCATTATTGTTCTTAAATTATCAAATTGCTCAGAGTCCGGAATTAATCTTGCTGATTTTACTGAATTGAGAGTTATTGAGATCGATCAGATGCAGATTTCTTCCTTGGAAGGAATAACAACAAAACTACTATCTGCTAAGATCTCACAATGTGACCTTATTACTGACTTTAGTTTGTTAAGTCAATGCAATTCGATTCAAATCTTAGACTGTGATAGTTTTATGATCAATTCAATTAATCTGAAGCGAGTAAAATATCTGAAAGTAAAACCCAAACATCAGAGTATGAGTTTATTGGAGTACAATGGAGTGACTTCATTAGAGATAACTTTACCCACTGAGCTTGATGAATTAATACAATTAAGGTCTTTAAAAGATCTAGCTTTAAATTGCTGCTCTGAACATTTTCTCTTGAATGATTCGCACCAACAAGCTTTATTGATGCAGGCTGTTCATATCCAACGGGTAGTCCTAGTCCTTGTCACGATGAAAGCTTTTCCTTTAGATGACTTTTGGAGATTATCACCTTTACGATTTACTTTTACATTTGAACGAAAACCTCTGCCATTCAGAAGCTACGGTCCTTATAGCAACTTTATTCCTCGATTTCGAGAAATAAGAGAAGAGTATATCCTACTAAGACAAACATAAAACTTATACTCTCCTCGCCTATAACTGGTCCGAACTATGATCGTTTGTGTTTTCGAGCATTTTCATTCGAGCAATTGTTGTGCATGTCAAGATAGAAAAGCAAATTGCGCTGTATCATATTGGTAATATAGTTTGATATGAATAACAATTTCTTCAGAGATAGAGTAAGATAAGATAAGATCCTTATAAAAACAATCAATCTTTGAGATGCTTTACTTTACTGTGAATTGTCTATTCTTTTGTAGTCAATTCAATTGAATGGAAAAAAGAAGACATCTCAAATATTCCCTACAAACCTTATCAAATTTATAATATCACAAAATTATACATTTTTTCTATCAAGATTTCCTTCAAACAGCAATCATTCATGGCAATATACAAATATAGAGTAGGGTGTATAAAAATATCATTTACAAAATATTTACAAAAAATATCATTCGAAAAATACGAATGCTTAAACTGTGGTAAGTGCAAATTCTTCAATAACATTATTGAGAGAAACAGTTTGCATCATTGCCAAGTAGTCTGATGAGGTCATCGTGAGCGAGAGAGTATTCGAGGCAATGTTATTGGTGATGTATGGGAGATCTTTAAAGGCATCCTCATCATACAAAATGGTCATTTCACTTCGCTTCCCGAGTTGTTGCATCATCCAATCGATGGAAACTGGGGTCACACGTCCCTGACGAAGGCCTTTCTCGAGAGATCCGGGGTTGGTGTTCTTCATCTCCTCTCGCTCCACTCTCGCATCCCCAGGAACGATGAACGCAAAAGAAACATTCTTCTTTCTCTTCTTTATTTGAAATAAAGTCTTTACTTCCCATGTTAAAGGAACTCCGATCTTATCCTCAAGAGGATTATAACGAACATCCGCACCTTT
>VFQN01006626.1_pt1 | contig 13047 bp, 9 predicted proteins | sample 3512371 | NCBI WGS metagenome assembly VFQN01 (sample SAMN10412370, study PRJNA504923) | tailings metagenome | isolation source: Replicate 2 from Balatoc abandoned mine | place: Philippines: Itogon, Benguet | collected 2017-08-28
GACGCCGTCGCCGCCGTCATGGGCCGGCGGATGGAGGCCGACCCCGGCGTCATCGTCATGGGTGAGGACGTGCACCGCCTCAACGGCGGCACCAACGGTGCGACCCGCGGCCTCCCCGACCGCTTCCCGGGGCGCATCCTCGGCACTCCGATCAGCGAGAACGCGTTCGCCGGTCTCGCCGGCGGTATTGCCCTCGACGGCCGCTACACCCCGGTGGTCGAGTTCATGTACGCCGACTTCATGTGGGTGGCAGCCGATCAGCTCTTCAATCAGATCGGCAAGGCCCGCCACATGTACGGCGGGGAGTCGGGCGTGCCCCTCGTGCTGCGCAGCAAGGTGGCGATGGGCACCGGCTACGGATCGCAGCACTCGATGGACCCGGCCGGCGTCTTCGCCACCAACCCCGGCTGGCGCATCGTCGCGCCGTCGACGCCGTTCGACTACGTCGGCCTGATGAACGCCGCTCTCACCTGCGAGGACCCGGTCGTTGTGCTCGAGCACGTCGACCTCTACGGCTCGACGGGCCCCGGCCCGGTCGACGACCTCGACTACGTCCTGCCCGTCGGCAAGGCCGCGGTCCGCCGCCCCGGCAGCGAGGTCACCGTGCTGACCTACCTCGGCATGGTGCGTTTCGTGCTCGATGCTGTCGAGGAGTTCGGCCAGGTCGACGCCGAGGTCATCGACCTGCGCTGGCTCGACCGCGCCAGCATCGACTGGGAGCTCATCGAGGACTCCGTCGCCAAGACCAACCAGGTGCTCATCGCCGAGCAGGGCGCCGTCGGCACGTCGTACGGCGGCTGGCTCGCCGACGAGATCCACCGGCGCTTCTTCGACCTCCTCGATGCGCCCGTCCGCCGGGTCACCGGCGCCGAGGCGTCACCCAGCATCAGCAGGGTGCTGGAGCGCGCGGCCATCGCCCAGAAGGACGAGGTCATCGCCGAGCTCGCCGAGATCGCGAGGTACTGACGTGCCCACCGTGCTCCGCATGCCCGAGGTCGCCGCCAACGCGACCGAAGCCGTCCTCGCCGGCTGGCTGGTGGCCGAGAACGTCGAGTTCGCTGCCACCGACCCGATCGCCAGCGTCGAGACCGAGAAGGCCGTCGTCGACGTGGAGGCCGAGAGTGCCGGCGTCCTGCTGAAGACCCTGGTGCCGTCCGGCGCCCAGGTCGAGGTGGGCGCGCCCATCGCCGTCCTCGGCGCACCCGGCGAGGCAGTCGAGGACCTCGGCGTCGTGCTCGTCGCTCTCGGCGTCGCCGTCGCGACCGCGCCGGTCGTCCCGGAGCGTCGGGACGTCCCCGAGTCTGCGGTGGCGTCGACGCCCGCACGCCGGATCTTCGCGAGCCCGCTCGCCCGCAAGATCGCCAACGACGCCGGCCTCGCCATCGACGACCTGCCCGGCACCGGCCCCCGCGGCCGGATCCTGCGCCGTGACGTCGAGGCCGCCCTAGCCGCAGCAGCCCCGACGCCGGTGGCGGAGGTGCGAGGAGCGCCAGCCACGAGCCTCGAAACCACCCCGCCGGCCACGGCCACCGCTGGCGAGGTCCCGCACACCCATCTGCGCCGCGCGATCGCGACTCGGCTCACCGAGAGCAAGCAGACCGCGCCGCACTTCTACATGCGGGCGACGGTCCGCGCCGAGGCCCTCGTCGCGCTCCGGGCCGAGATCAACGCGGGCGAGGTCAAGGTCTCCCTCAACGACCTCGTCGTCAAGGCGGTCGCTGCGGCCGGTCGCGTCGTACCCGAGATGAACGTCGTCTGGACCCCGGACGCCGTCCGCACCTTCGACAGCGTCGACATCGCCGTCGCGGTCGCCACCGACCGCGGACTGGTCACGCCGGTGCTCCGCGACGTCACGTCCCTGCCGGTGAGCGCGGTCGCCGAACGCGTCCGCGACCTTGCCGCCCGCGCCCGCGACGGCAAGCTCAAGCAGGACGAACTCGAGGGCGGCACGATCAGCGTCACCAACCTCGGCATGTACGGCGTCGAGGAGTTCGCCGCGATCATCAACCCGCCGCACGCCGCGATCCTCGCTGTCGGCGCGGTGCGTGACGAGGCGGTCGTCGAGGACGGGGCGGTCGTGCCCGGCAAGCGGATGACCGTCACGCTGTCCGTCGACCACCGACCCGTCGACGGCGTCGTCGCCGCCCGCTGGCTGGCCGCCCTCACCGACCTCCTCGAGCATCCGGTGCGGATCCTGGCCTGAGCCCCCAGTCGGTGGTTTCGAGGCTCGTCGCTGGCGCTCCTCGCACCTCAACCACCGCAGCCCGTCTCCGGTGGTTGAGGTGCGAAGGCGCCCTGGCGCCTGAGCCTCGAAACCACCCTCCCCCTCCGGTGGTTGAGGTGCGAAGGCGCCCTGGCGCCTGAGCCTCGAAACCACCCTCCCCCTCCGGTGGTTGAGGTGCGAAGGCGCCCTGGCGCCTGAGCCTCGAAACCACCCTCCCCACCTCCTCAGCCGGGGCCCATCACATCGAGCGGGTCGAGGCCCAGGGAGGTGAGGACGGTGCGGGCGGCGTTGCGGCCGGGACGGCCGGAGACCGACCCGCCGGGATGCACGCAGGCGCCGGTGAGGAAGAGGCCGGGCACGTCGGTGTCGTAGCGCTGCCAGCCGGCGAGGACCTCGCCGTCGACGACGAACTCGCCTCCGTGGCAGGAGCCGCCGACGTTCTGCGGGTTGTGCGCGGCGACGTCGAGCGGCGACTCGGTGCGGATCGCGAGGATGTCCGACGGGTCGAGCCCGGTGGACGACCGGCGCGCGAGCTCGACGATGCGCGCGCCGTACTCGTCCTTCTCCTCCGCCCAGGAGCGACCACCGGCGAGCTCGTACGGCGCGACCGTGAGGATCTTGAAGGTCCCGCCACCGTCCGCGGGTCGTCGCGTGGGGTCGACGGCGGTCTGGTTGACCACGAGTAGCCACGGATCCTCGGCGTCCCACTCGCCGGCCGCGAACCGGTCGAGGTGCCGCACGATGCCGTCGGCAGTGCCGAGTCCGGCGGCCGCGCTGGGGAGGCCGTCGGGCCCGAACCGCAGGTCGTCCCGGAGCGCGGCGTGGACGGCCAGCACGCTCAGGCCCGGCCGCCAGGTAGCCCGCGCGCGGTCGAGGTCGGCCGTCGGAGCGCGCCCCTCGAGCATCGCCGGGAGCTTCGTGACGTGACCGCCGGCGACCACGGCACGGCGGGCCCGGATCTCGGTGCCGTCGGCGATCCGGACCCCGGTCGCTCGATCTCCGTCGGTCACGACGCCGGTCGCCGGCGCGCCGCACACCACGTGGCCGCCGTGCTTCTCGATGATGCGGATGAGCGCGTCGGGCAGCGCCTGGCTGCCGCCCACCGGCGTCGTCCATCCGAAGTCGAGGCGTCCGGCCGCGAGCGAGGACGGCAGGAACCCGGTGCCCGCCCGGCGTGGGTCCTGGATGGTGGCCATCGCGAGCCAGAGCATGAAGGAGCGCACGACCGGATGGGAGAACGTCTCATGGACGACGTCCCACGCGCTCCGTCGACGCAGCTCCAGGTAGCGCCCGGCCGTCTCGTCGTCGGGCTGGGGGAGGTGGGAGCTCCAGCGCCCGTGGGCGGCCGCGAGCCCGCCGCGCCACGCCCCGATCAACTCCTCGAAGGCGCGGGCGTCGGCCGAGGACCAGCGGGCCAGTTCGGCCGCGGTCGCCTCGAGATCCCGGTGCATGACCAGCAGGTCGCCGTCCGGCTGCGGAAGGACGACGGCCGGGTCGGTGGCGAGGTAGTCGAGGCCGTACTCCTGGACCAGGCCGAGCTCGTCGTCGCGGATGAGCGGGTTGCTCTGGATGAGCACGTGCGCGCTGCTGCACGAGTCGTGGGCGAAGCCGGGGAGGGTCAGCTCCTCGGTGCGCGTGTTGCCACCGGGCCGGTCGTTGGCCTCGAGGACCACGACCTCGAGCCCGGAGCGGGCGAGATAGGCAGCCGCCACCAGCGAGTTGTGGCCGGCGCCGATGATGACGACGTCGGCCTGGGCCGGAAGGGCTGCGGCGGACGACGGGGGTGCGGCGGACGTCATGCCGCTGAGCGTCGCAGCCGCCACAACCGTTTGCAAGAGACGGGCCCGATACGGGTGTCAGGGGACCGCGCCGCTCCCACTCGGGATCGGTCGGATACGCGGAATTGCTTGACAGAGTGTGGCGCCGTTCACAAGACTGCGAGGGCCGCAATCGATTGCGGATCCCCGAGGAGGAAGAATGTCCCACGTTTCGCTTCGCCGCGGCTGGAAGGCCGTGGCCATGACCGGAGTCCTGGCCCTCGGCCTCGCCGCCTGCGGTGGCGACGCCTCCGGTGGCGGCGGCGACTCCGACGAGCCGATCGTCATCGGCACGTCGCTCCCGCTCACCGGTGAGTTCTCCCAGCCCGGTCAGGCCGCCGAGCAGGGCTACAAGGTCTGGCAGGAGATGATCAACGCCGACGGTGGCCTGCTGGGCCGCGAGGTCGAGCTGGTCATCAAGGACGACGCGTCCAACCAGAACACCATCGTCGCCGACTACAACGCGCTCATCAGCCAGGACAAGGTGGATCTCCTTCTCGGCACCTTCTCCTCGCTGCTCAACCTCCCCGCGTCCGCGGTGGCGGAGAAGGCGCAGATGCTCTACGTCGAGCCGGCGGGTGGCTCGCCGGAGATGTTCAGCCGCGGCTTCGAGTACCTCTTCTTCAGCCAGCAGGCGACCGCCGACAAGCAGGGCAAGCTCTTCGCCGAGTACATCGCGTCGATGCCGGAGGACCAGCGGCCGGCGACCGCGGCGTACCCGACCATCGACGACCCGTTCGCGGCGCCCAACGTCGAGGGCATCAAGGAGATCCTCGAGGCCGCCGGCATCGAGACGGTCTACGAGGAGACCTACGCGATCGACACCAAGAACTTCGACTCGATCGTCACCTCCATGAAGGCCGCCGACCCCGACGTCGTCGTCCATGGCGCGGTCTTCGAGGACGGCGTCGGCCTGGTGCGCGGCATGCTCAAGGCCGGCTTCACCCCGGACTGGCTCTACCAGACCACGGCCCCCTCGCTCGGTGAGCAGTACGCCGAGGCGATCGGCGCGGAGAACACCGAGGGCGTCATGTTCGCGATCAGCCACGCGCCGTCCGCGGACACCCCGGGCAACGCCGAGTTCGTCGCGAAGTACAAGGAGATGTACGACGGCAACGAGCCGCCCGAGGACGCCGCAGACGCATTCGCTGCCGGTCAGGTGCTCCAGGCCGCCGTCGAGGCGGTCGGGGATGTCGAGGACCAGACGGCGATGGCCGATTGGCTGCGCGAGAACCCGGTCTCGACCATCCTGGGTGACCTGGAGTGGAACGACGACGGTTCGCCCAACGGCGACTTCCTGATCGGTCAGTGGCAGGGCGACACCGTGCAGTTCGTGCTGCCGGAGGAGTTCGCCACGACCGAGGAGCTCGTGGAGGGATGGAAGCCGGGAGGCGCCAGCTGATGACGGAGTTGCTCCAGACGCTCGCCCTCGGTCTGTTGCTGGGCGGCGTCTACGCCCTGGCCGCGAGCGGGCTGACCCTGATCTTCGGTGTCATGCGGGTGATCAATATCGCCCACGGTGCCTTCGTGATCATCGCGGCCTACATCACCTACTGGCTGTGGGACACGACCGGCATTGACCCGTTGCTCGCCATCGTGATCACGACTCCGATCGTGTTCGCGCTGGGCTGGGTCACCTACAAGCTCGTGGTCTCCCCGATCCGCACCGCGCCGATGGCGTCGACCGTCCTGCTGACGTTCGGCCCGGCACTGGTGCTCGAGGGAGCCATGGGCGAGCTCTGGGGCAACAACTCGACAGCGATCCGGCCGTCGTACGCCGACGAGTCGTTCACCATCGGCGGGCTCTTCCTGCCGAAGGCTCAGGTGTACGGCGGTCTGATCGCGGTCCTGGTGCTGGTCCTGCTGTGGCTGGTCCTCACCAAGTCGTGGCTGGGCCGGGCCATTCGCGCCGCCGCGACCAACCCGGCCTCGGCCGAGCTGGTCGGCATCAAGGTCGCCGCCGTGGCGGCCCTGGTGTTCGCCATCGGGATCGCGGCCGCCGGTGCGGCGGGCGCGATCACCGGGGTGCTCTACCCATTCGTGCCGGGCTCGCACTATCAGTGGATCGCCCGCCTGTTGGCGATCGTCGTCCTCGGCGGTCTCGGCAGCCTGAACGGCGCCGTGCTGGGCGCCCTGCTCTTCGGGCTCGCCGAGACGTTCACCGCGGCGTACTGGTCGCCGCAGTGGGCCACCGCCGTCCCCTACGCCATCGTGTTCGCGGTGCTGCTGATCCGTCCGCAGGGTCTGCTCGGCACCAAGCTCCGAGAGGATGCCGTCGCAGCATGACCTCCCCATCCGCCGCCACGGACGCCGGGCTCCTGGCCCGTCTCCAGCCGATCTGGATCGGCCGGGTCGTCGCGATCGTCGCCGCGGCGCTGCTCATCGCGTTCCCGCTCGTCAGTGACGACTTCTACTACCAGAACATGATCATCCTCTCGCTGGTCTTCGCCGTGGGCGCCAGCGGGCTCAACATCATCTCCGGCTTCGCGGGCTACATCTCGCTCGGCCAGGGCGCGTTCGTGGGCCTCGGCGGCTACACGATCGGCGTCCTCGCGACGAAGATGCCCGAGACGAACCCGTGGCTCTGGGTGCCGGTCGCCGGTGTCGTCACCGCGCTGGTCGCGCTCGTGCTCGGCCTGGTGTCGCTGCGCTCGAGCGGCCCGGCGTTCGTCATCATCACCGTCGCGTTCCTCTTCCTCGTCCAGGTGATCGCGGTCAACTGGGTGTCGCTGACCAACGGCACGGCCGGTCTCACGCTGCCGCTGCCGACGTGGGACCGCGACATCATGAACTGGCCGTTCTACTACCTGCTGCTGGGCATCCTGGCTCTCCAGCTGCTGATGACCTGGTGGATCCGCCGTACCAAACTCGGCATGGGGCTCATCGCGATCCGCGAGGACGAGACCAAGGCCGCCACGATCGGCATCAACCTGCCGACCGAGAAGATCATCGCGTTCATGGCGAGCGCGGTCTTCGTCGGCATGGCGGGCGCGGTCTACGGCTACTACCTGACCTTCATCGACCCGCGCGGCATGTTCTCGATCCTGATCAGCGTGCAGTTGGTGCTGTCGATGCTCATCGGCGGCAAGGCGACGCTGTGGGGCCCGGTGCTCGGCGCGTTCCTCGTCGAGTGGCTCAACGAGATGGCCAACAACAACTGGGGCGGCGGCAACGCGCGGCTCTTCCTCTTCGGCGGCCTGCTCGTGCTCGTCGTCATCTTCCTGCCGAAGGGCATCCTGCCCGCCATCGAGTCGGCGCTCAGCTGGGCGCGGACCCGCGGGAAGGTCGGCCTGTCCGGCGCCCGCATCGGCAACGGTGGCAGCCTCGCCTCGATCACCGACCGGGTGCAGCTGGTCGACCGGTCCCAGATCCCCGATCGGCCGATTCTGGAGGTCAAGAACCTCAAGAAGCACTTCGGTGGCGTCAAGGCCGTCGACGGCGCGTCGTTCGTCGTGCCGGAGGGCTCGATCACCGGCCTCATCGGGCCCAACGGCTCCGGTAAGACCACGATCTTCAACCTCATCGACGACACGATCCGGGCGGAGTCGGGCGAGATCTGGCTGGCGGGCGAGCGAATCGACAGGCTGCCGTCGTGGGAGCGCGCGCATCGCGGGCTGGGCCGCACCTTCCAGATGACCCGGCTCTTCCGCGAGATGACCGTGCTCGAGAACGTCGTCGCCGTCCACCGGAGGTTCTCGCTCGGGCAGCTCGGCAAGGTCGCCGTGAGCGGCGCCGAGGCCCGTGCGGCCGAGGAGTTGCTGGAGTACGTCGGCATGCGCGCCTACCGCGACCAGAAGGCGCACGCGCTGTCCTACGGCCAGCAGAAGCTGGTCGAGCTCGCCCAGATCCTGATGCTCGACCCGAAGGTGATCCTGCTCGACGAGCCCGCCGGCGGTATCAACCCGGTGCTCATCGAGCGGATGGGCGAGATGATCCGCGAGCTCAACTCGTACGGGAAGACCTTCCTGCTGGTCGAGCACCACATGCCGTTCGTGCTCGGGCTCTGCGACCCGATCCACGTGCTGGCCCGCGGCAAGGACATGGCCCACGGGACGCCCGACGAGATCCAGCGCGATCCGGCGGTCATCGACGCCTACCTGGGCGACGACTTCGTGCTCGAGGAGAGGGTGCAGGCATGACCGACACCAGCAAGCCGATGCTCCGGATGCAGGGTGTGGTCGCCGGGTACGGCGGCGGCGATGTGCTCCAGGGCGTGGAGATCGACGTCGCACACGGGTCGGTCGCCTGCATCGTCGGCCCGAACGGCGCCGGCAAGTCGACCGTGCTCAAGACGATCAGCGGCCTGCTCAACCCGCGCCTCGGCGAGGTGCACCTGAAGGGTGAGCCGATCCACCAGCGCTCGGCCGCCGAGATCCTCGAGCGCGGCATCTCGCAGGTGCCGCAGTCGAACGCGCTCTTCCCGAGCATGTCCGTGCGGGAGAACGTGCTGCTGGGCGCCTACATCATCCGGCGCGACAAGGCCCTGGTGAAGAGGCGCTACGACCAGGTCGCCGAGCTGTTCCCGATCGTCGCCGACCGCTCCCACGACAACGCCGGCAACCTCTCCGGTGGCCAGCGGCGCATGGTCGAGTTCGCCCGTTCGCTGATGCTCGATCCGGTCCTGCTGCTGCTCGACGAGCCGTCGCTCGGCCTGGACCCCAAGGCGCTCCAGGTGCTCTACGACTCGGTGATGGTGCTGCGCGACAGCGGCAAGACCATCCTCATCGTCGAGCAGAACGTCCGCTTCGGCATGAAGATGGCGACCGACGGCATCGTCATGGAGTCCGGCAAGGTCGTCACCCAGCGCGACGCCACCTCGATCCTCTCCGACCCCCACCTGGCGCAGATGTACTTCGGCGGCACCGTGGCTCCGGTCGAGGGCGAGGTGACTCCCGACGTACCGGTCGTCCAGGCTCCCTGATCACCGCCTCGGCACGAGCCGGGATGATGGGGGCATGCGATTCACCGAGCACGAGCTCACGGCGGCGCTGACCGGGGCGGCGAAGGAGGTCGTGGGCGCCCAGGACAAGGGCGTCCGCAAGGGAAGCCGTACGGCCGAGGAGCTCTGGGAGTCGATGGGCAAGTACCAGCGGTTCCAGGTGCTCGACGGGCTCGGTGACCAGTTGCTGCCCGTGCTCGTCGCACTGCCGGACGTCGAGGTCGAGGCCGGCGGCCGCCCGACCTTCACCACGGAACAGGTGACCGCGGCGGTCGAGGAGCGGATGGGCGACGAGCGCGGCATGCGCCGCAAGGTGCTCGTCAAGGCTCGGGTGGCGCTGGTGCAGCTGGCGCTGTCACACGTCCCGCCTCGTCAGGATCCGGATGCGTTGACCGTTCCCGATCATCTGTAGGGCTCAGCCGAGCGCGCCGGCCACGACCTCGCGCGCCTCGGCCTGCACCTGGGCCAGGTGGTCGGGTCCCCGGAAGGACTCGGCATAGACCTTGTAGACGTCCTCGGTGCCCGACGGCCGGGCCGCGAACCAGGCCGACTGCGTCGTCACCTTGAGACCCCCGATCGCGGCGCCGTTGCCAGGCGCCTCGGTCAGTTTGGCGGTGATCTTCTCGTCGGCCAGCTCGGTGGCGGTGACGTCGGATGGCGACAGGGCGGCCAGCGCCGCCTTCTGCTCCCGGGTAGCGGAGGCGTCGACCCGGGCGTACGCCGGCTCCCCGTGCTCAGCGGTCAGCTCCGCGTAGTGCTGGGACGGCGACCGCCCGGTCGTGGCCAGGATCTCCGAGGCCAGTAGCGCGAGGATGATGCCGTCCTTGTCGGTGGTCCAGGCGGACCCGTCGCGGCGCAGGAACGACGCTCCCGCCGACTCCTCGCCGCCGAAGCCGAACGACCCGTCGATCAGTCCGGGCACGAACCACTTGAACCCGACCGGCACCTCCACCAGCTCGCGGCCGATCGCCGCCGCCACCCGGTCGATCATCGACGACGACACGAGCGTCTTCCCGATCCGGGCGCTGTCCGGCCAGCCCGGTCGCGCGCCACCGAAGAGGTAGCCGATCGCGACCGCGAGGAAGTGGTTGGGGTTCATCAGGCCGGCGTCCGGCGTGACGATGCCGTGCCGGTCGGAGTCGGCGTCGTTGCCGGTGGCGATGTCGTAGTCGGCCCGCCGCGCGATCAGCGAGGCCATCGCGTCGGGGGAGGAGCAGTCCATCCGGATCTTGCCGTCCCAGTCGAGCGTCATGAAGCGCCACGTGGGGTCGACCAGCGGGTTGACCACGGTGAGGTCGAGCCCGTGCCGGTCGGCGATCTCGCCCCAGTAGGCGACCGAGGCACCACCGAGCGGGTCGGCGCCGATACGCACCCCGGCCGACCGGATCGCGTCGAGGTCGACGACGCTGGGGAGGTCGTCGACGTAGGCCCCGAGGAAGTCGTACGCCGTGGCCGCGGCCCGGGCGCGGGAGAAGGGCACCCGCTTCACGTCGGCGAGGCCGCCCCGGATCAGCTCGTTGGCGCGTTGGGCGATCGCGGAGGTCGCGTCACTGTCCGCCGGTCCGCCGTGGGGCGGGTTGTACTTGAAGCCGCCGTCGCTCGGCGGATTGTGCGACGGCGTGACGACGATGCCGTCGGCCGTCCCGCCGCCGAGGTTGGCGCGGATGATCGCGTGCGACACCGCCGGGGTCGGCGTGTAGCCGTCCCGGTCGTCGACCAGCACGGTCACGTCGTTGGCGACCAGCACCTCGAGCGCCGAGGCCCACGCGGGCTCCGAGAGGCCGTGGGTGTCGCGACCGAGGAAGAGCGGCCCGTCGTACCCCTGAGCTCGCCGGTGGTCGACGATCGCCTGGGTCGTCGCCAGGATGTGGGTCTCGTTGAACGCCGTGCGCAGCGAGGACCCGCGGTGCCCGCTGGTCCCGAACGCGACCTTCTGATCCGCGTCGTCCGGGTCGGGGACCCCCGTGTAGTAGGCCGTCACCAGGTGGGCGACATCGACCAGATCGGAGGGCTCGGCGGGCTGTCCGGCGCGAGAGTCGGTCATGTCGCCATCATGCCCACAATTGTGGTGAGGGCGGTCACGAGCTCGCCGATGTTTGAGCTCGGCCCAGAAGCCCGACCATGGAGGGAAGGCGTCGTGCGCTGGACCCACGTCCGGGCGGCCGGCGCCGACGCTCCTGGTACGCCGTCCAACCGTTGGGTTCCCCTGCATGTCCGTCACCGCCTTCGCACTGCCCGCGCCCCTCGCTCCGCCAATCAGCCGGCCCCACGTCCACATCGGTGCAGTCGCGCGCCGGGCGGCGGTCAACCTCGGGATCGGCTGCGTGGTGCCCGCCGTCGTCTTCTACTCCGTCTTCGCGGTGGCCGGCGTCTGGACGGCGATCCTCGCGGCACTCGCCTGGTCCTACGGCACGCTCGCCTGGCGTGCGGTCAGCGGCCGGCGTACGTCGGCGCTGCTGGTGCTGACCACCGTCGTGCTGACCGCGCGCACCGCGGCGGCGCTGGTCACCGACAGCGCCTTCGTCTACTTCCTCCAGCCGATCGTCACCGACGCGGTGATCGCCGTGGTGTTCCTGCTGTCGCTGCGCACCGCCCGGCCCCTGGCCGCCAGGCTGGCTGGCGACTTCTACCCCGTCGACGCCGAGCTCGCGGCCCGGCCCCGGGTCGCCCGGCTCTTCCGTGGCCTGACGGCCACGTGGGCCGCGCTCTGGCTCCTCAAGGCGACCTTCGGCAGCTGGCTGCTGCTCACCCAGTCGCTGGAGACCTTCGTGCCGGTCAAGGCGGGCGTGGTGCTGGTCGTCAACCTGACCGCCATCATGGTCACGCTGGCGGCCGCGGCGTACGTCGCCCGCCGCGAGGGCCTGCTCCACACCTGACGGCCCCGATGGCGAGCACGACCGCGGCTACGCTGGCGCGGTGGTGAGTCCGGTGGTGAGCGCACAGGTGGGACCCGATGGCGTCGGCTCCCCAGCCCGGGTATCCGGTGAGGGCCTGCCCGTCGCCACGACCCGATGAGGTTCGCCCGCACCGTCGTCCTGGTCGGGGTCGGCCTGCTCTGGCTGGCCTTCGGCCCGCTGGTCCTGCTGGCGGCTGCCCTGCTCCTCTTCGTGCCGCGCGTGCGCGACTGGATCCGGCCGACGCGTCGGGTCGTCGCGGTCTGGGCCGCCGCGGTGGCGGCGCTCGCGGGCCTCGTCGTCGTGCTCCCGGAGGGCTGGGTGGGGGTCGCGCCCGGGCCCGGCGCCTGGGTGACCCCGGCGTACGTCGGCCGGCCGCTGACGGGAGAGGCCCAGCGCGGCCCGATCGGGGAGTCGCCCACCGTGACGTCGCGCTCCTACGAGGTCGGGGACTGCACCGAACTCGTCGTGGACGTCGAGAGCCGGGTGGTGGCGCTCTGCGGTGGCGACCAGCCAGTGCTGCGCCGGCTCGACCCGGAGTCGCTGCGCACGAAGGCCGACGTCGAGCTACCCGGGACGAGCTGTCCAGGCCGCCTGGCTGCCGCTGAGACCGGAGTGGTCGCCGTCAGCGGCCAGCGCCTCCACGTGCTCGACACCGACGACCTCGCGGTGACCAGCTCGCTCGACCTCGCCGACCGCCTCACCGGCGACGACTGCGTCGCCGGCGTGGGTGTCGACGGTTCCGGGCGGATCTGGTTCGTCTCCGCGGAAGGCGTGGTCGGGGTGGTCGAGGGTGGCAGGGTCCGCACCGTCGACCTCGGCGACGACGTCGACCGTCCCCTGACGGTCGCCAACGACGGCGCGTACGTCGTGGGCACCGCCGGCCTCCACCGCGTCGGGCTGCGTGGCGGCCGGCCGGTCGTCGCCTGGTCCACGCCGTACGAAGAGGGTGGCGAGCGGGGCAGTGCGCCCGTCGTGCTCCGCAACGGGCTCCTCGCCGTCGCCGACAACCGCGACCCGCGCCTCCAGGTCGTGCTCCACCGCGCCGACACCGGTGAGGTAGTCTGCCGGGCCGAGGTCTTCGACGACGACCAGGGCGCCGCCGACGGCGGCCTCGTCGCCGCCGGCGACAGCGTGGTCGTCACCAACGCCGACGGGTACGCCGGCACCCGT
>VFQN01006627.1_pt1 | contig 13044 bp, 10 predicted proteins | sample 3512371 | NCBI WGS metagenome assembly VFQN01 (sample SAMN10412370, study PRJNA504923) | tailings metagenome | isolation source: Replicate 2 from Balatoc abandoned mine | place: Philippines: Itogon, Benguet | collected 2017-08-28
TTTACTACTCTACTGATCATGGTAAAACCTTTCAGAAGTCAGCATCAGCTCCATCCGGTGAATCCTGGAGAACTATTACAAGTGATGCGACTGGAAGTCACTTCTCTCTTGCTTCTTATAGTTCAGGAGGTCACATTTACTACTCCGCAGGTATTTAAGTGTTTTTTTAAGCTTTGCCACTTTGATTCCATCTTTCACCCTTGTAAGTTGAGGAGCATTGATGAAATGTTCCCTTCTGATTTGTTCGATTAGTACAGTAGCCCCTTTTAGTTCTTAAAAAGTCTTAATTTTACTTAGTACAAAACAGACGTAAAATAACAAAATGAAATTTTCTTAACGATGAAGATTTCTATGTCTTATTAGAATACCTACATGCACATCTACTTCTTTGAAAACAAAAAAAGAAGAAAAAGAGATGATTCTTTATGATAACGTGTGGTGAGGGCACAGAAGTACGACGTTCAGGATAGAAAATAGTTGATTTCTTATATTTTAATATTTATTTATTTTATGTATGTGAAAAATACTACGAATTTTAGAAATCATGCAAAAGTAAGTACTCTCTATGAACAGATAGATATATATTGGGGGGTTTTCAAAACGTGAATGAATTGGAAAAGACAAAGAAAAGTACATTATCTCATCGAAGTATTTACTACAATGCAAGGCTAATTCTCAAATGGCCAAAGAAGAGATCAGCTAGGAGGTGTGGTGTGTTGTTTTAAGATGGGAGTCACATTTGACCAAGTGAATAATGATAGATGATAATGATATGATGATGATAATTATTTTAGACTAAAAATCATTTCATTCATTTTATATCTTTCTTATACCTGCATATTTGACGAAGATAATAAATTATGTCTTTCCATCATATCATTCGTTAATTTTGCTGCTAATAATTCTTCACGATCCATCTCTTTTAAGATCGCATTTTCTTCTTCCATCATTAATTCTCTTAATTTCTGTTGTTCTTCAAACATTTTTTGTTTTTTCCATGATTGTAAGCGGAATTGAATTGATTTACGTCTTTTCTCTGCTTCATCTGCTTTATGTTCTTGTAATGCTAGCCAATCTTCACGACGGCATTGAATATCTAAATGCAATGCACGTAACTTTTCTTGATGTTTTGTTAATTCTAATTCATGTTGACGATGTGCATCAGCAATTCTCCATGCAACAGATTCACGTTTCTTTTGTCTTTCTAATTGAATATGATCTTGTACATCTTTCCATGCTTGATAACGTAATTCATAATCATTATGTTCTTCTTGTTTTTGTGCTTGTTCTTCACCTTGTTGTCTCATACGTTCTTGATAATATAACTGTGATCGATATTCTAATGATTGACGTCTTAAATCTTGTAAATGTTGTTGATAATTTTTTACATCACTACGATCTAATTCTTGAATACGTTTTTCTTCTTCTTGTACCATTTGTTGTAATGATTTTTGTCCTAATTCATAATCTTTATCTTTACGTGCTTTCTGTAAACGATAAGATAATGATTGTCTTCTTTGTTCTTTTAATTTTGTTTGATAATCTTTCATATCTTGATATGCTTTTAATTCTAATTCTTTTGAAATTTGTTCTTGTAATGATTTTTGTTTATTTAATTCTTCTTCATACTGTTTAGTTAATTTCCAATGATTTAATTTCCATAATACTTCATTATGTTCTTGTTCTTGTAATGATTGTTTATAGATTTGTTCATCTTTATAATTTAATTCACGTGTTTTCAATAAATTAACTTTCTCAAGTTCTTTCATTGTTAATTGTTTTTTCTCTTGTTGTTTTTGTTGTACAAAGATTTCATATTGTTTACGCATATCTTCTTTCTCTTGTAATTGTTGTAATTCTTTATTTACTTTTTCATCTTTCCAATTATCATAACGAATCTCAAGAATATCTTGATCACGTTTGTAATATAAGTTATGGAATACTTCTTTTTCCTTTTCTTTTGCAATTTTATCTTTCTCTAAACGATTATGTAATGATTCACGTCGTTTCATTTGTTCGACTGTCTTTTTCTCACGTACCGTTAATGCATCTAATCGTTTTAATGTTAAATCTTCAATTTCTTCTTGTTTCTTCTTATCTTGTAAATCTTTTTCAACTTGTTGTTGTTTCTTACGAATTTGTGTATTTAAGAAGATAGAAATACGACGACGTGCTTGTTTCTCTTGTTCGACATCTTTCTTCATTTGAATATTTGATTCATGACGAACGAAAATATCCATTTTCTCTTTTTCTTTCTTTGATTCATCAATTTCGCGTTGTTTTTCAATTTGTTTACGACGTAACTCTGCATGATTTGCATTATCTTCATGTAATTTTTTCATTTCTTGTTGACGTCTTTCTTGATGTTGTGCTAGTTTCTGTTGCTTTTCTTTGGCCCATTTCTCTTTTAATAAATTAACCTTTAATAGAGTGCGCTGAGTACTTTGGATTTTCGCAATTCGAGCTGCTTCTCTTGCGTCCATGGTGTCAGTGGTACTGGAACTAATGACTGACATATCACAAGATGGTGACATCATAGAGTTGGTAAATAACTCTCCCTTGCTGATCAAGGATTTTCCTGATGGGAGCTTACTGCAAGTCTTTGGACGAGTTACAGAGGTGGCAATGGTGGATGTGGTAAAGTTTGAGGTCAATGTGCTGGAAAATGATTCCTTCGGGGTTTGTAATTTGCTCTTCACAACGGTTTGAGCTTTAGCTGGGGTAATCACTTTCTTTCCTGGGGTGAGGTATAGTTTATCAGCGACAGGCTTTAAGGGAGTCTTGTTAGGAACTCCTACAGAGACTTGATTCGGTACGACATTTTCAGTGTTAATATTCTCGCTTTGCATCTGATTTGATGATCTAACTGAAAGAAATCTTTCAATATAAATGGTTGCTTAGTAATATATATTTGTTGTTTTTCTGTTAAAAATCTAACTTCCTTTACCAATCACTCAAGAGATTGTGAGCGGATTTCGGCGATAATCATCAAGGAGAAGAAGATGAACATCTCAATCCAAACAGCTTTCCATCAACGGCTAGTACGACTTTTCAAATTATCGATATTTAAAAACTTGAAAATTCGATGTTCTTCAAAGAAAGAAAGAAATTATGATTATTGAATAAATCGATATTTTTAGAGTGTTGTTGTGGGTGTGATAAACCGTTAGACTATTTTAAAGTTACAATTAGCTTGCAATTTGAACAGTTTCCTTGGAGGTTTCTGAAATTGTAGTATTGCTAAGTAGTAATTGAAAATCATTAAAAGTAGAAACTAACGAAATATTTGAAAAATCGAAATAATATCTATGGAAATCAGCAGTTTTGGAAAGGAGAACATTTCGAAGCCCTTCATGAGAGACTCTATGATGAACGGCATCGTCACAACGAATCATGTATTAGTATGTGCAAAATTTCAAGAAAGTTTAACCATTGATCTCGGAGAAACATCTTTAGGAAAACTGCAAACAAAGACGTTTAGTTTGCTCAACCCCCATCCTAGTAAATCTGTGATGGTTGTCGTTCAGAAGAATGAACGCTCCAAAAATGGGGTCACAGTTGAGATTGGACATGATTGTCAACAACAGGTGGAGATTCCCCCTTCAAGTTCTGTCCCTGGCTTACTATATTGGATTCCGAACGAAGTGTGCAACATGCGAGAGATCGTCACATTGCGAATGGATGAGAAAGCTACACTCCAAATTAAAGTTTTTGGGAGTGCTAATCTGGATAAAAAGGCTCCTTCTGTCCAAAAATCTTCGTCTTCGGTTGATGAAGATTTTATGGTTTTAGGATCCAATGCTACAAGAAAATCCTTATTAGCCTCCAAATTAAGCTCCTCAAAAGCCCCAAATGGCAGAAAATCGCTGATCCCGACTGCCAATAAACCTCAAATTTCTTCAGCGGTGACAGTAGCGCCCACAGCGACTATAAATGTCAATGCGAATGTGCCAATCACAACCGATAACTCTGAACAATGGATTACCCAACAAACAAAGACCTTAACGAAATGGATCAATCAAAAGTTTCGCAAATCTAGTTCCTTGCTTGATGCTTCTACTCCTGCTTCAGGATCTGATACAATGAAGACAGGAAGTGTTGAAGAACTTGACGATGATAACATCAGTATGAATATGTCCATGTGCAATGAAAGTATTACTAATGATTATATTCAAAATTTAAAATTACTATTAGAAAAAGACGAAAAAGAACAATTATTTCAAACAGGGAGAAAATTACTTCTTTCTAATGAAATTCAAGTTGTTTTACAAAATATTTATAAAGAAATTGATATTAATCGTTTAACAATCCGTGATGATCGTAATTTACATTTAGATATTGGTTTACAAGAATCTATATTAGAATTACTATTCTATTATCAAGAAGATTGGTTAAAATATGGATTAGAAGTCATTTTTAATCGCTTTATTAATATTCCTCCTTCTTCTGCCACTAATCAGCAACAAAAAGGATCGTCGGAAGGATTAGATTTACAACGTTTACGCCGTACATTACGTACTTTCATTCAACATAATTTATTATCTTATGAAATTACAACTGATATGATGAAAATGGGATTAGCACAGCGTGATGTCGAGAAAATGAAAAAGACAATGATCTGTAATCATATTTTTAAAAGATTTTTCGAATTGATTTTCTTCTTAGATCAAGCACGTAATCAAACATTACTACCGAATCGGATGTTATTTCAGAAAAAGATATCAATTCATTCCACCAAAGAAATACTCATACAATTTTGTCAATTAGTATTAAAAGGTGAAGGTGATATTATTAAGCATTTAAATACTATTGGTTATACTGTCACTTTTCAACAAAAGTATATTGATGAATATCATTACTTAATTGATTTAAAACAAGAAAATTTATTCCAAGCATGTAAAGATGGTGTACGTCTTGCTCGTTTGTATGAGATTCTTGCAAACCAAACGCACAGTAGCGTGAGTAATAATAATCACAAAAAGAAAATTGAAATTATGGATGAATTACGTGTTCCTGCTGGAAGCTTCTTACAAAAGAAATTTAATTTATCTTTTGTTTTAACAAAAGCGTTTGGGAAGAATCATGGTTTTGATATTGATGGAATGATTGAAGGAAATACCTTTAATAACAAGCAAACATTGCTAATGGTTTTATGGAAGTTTATGTACACGTATGACCTAAATATTCTTCTTTCTTCTCAAACAATTGCACAAGAAATTTCTCGAATTCAAGGCAAGTTAGATGACTCAGATGCTCTTTCGCCTATCGGAGATAATGGTGTCGCAAAGTCTTTATTAGTCTGGTGTCAAACCATTTTGAATCTTTACCTCGCACCATCAGATCAAAACATTCAACTTCCTTTAAACAATTATGAGCAATTATTATCAGACGGAAGAGTTCTTTGTTTCATTATCCATTATTATCATCCTTACCTCTTTCCTCGAAATTTTCTTATCTCCACACTCTTACAACAGAGTACTTCCCCAGCAGAAGAGGCGACACAGAAGAAGAAATTATTAAGATATTTCTTTAATGCTTGTAAGAATTTAGGAGGAATTCCAAATATTTTTTATCAATTCTCTTCAAATACAGAATTAATCAAACATCATTATTCTTATACTCATCCTAATGCTAACCATGCAATGACTTTGCAAGAGGTGAAGAAAGAAGAAGAAAAGACCATTATTCTATTTTTAAGTTATTTATTTTTGAGATTAGTTGATTCCTCAAAGCAAATGAAAGCAATTTTATGTATTCAAAGAGCTTATCGACGATTTAAGCAAATAAAATATTCTAGAAGGAGATCATCGAAGATTGCCTCGAAGTCAGCTTCTGCGACGAATACTGCGGCGAATAGTAAGAGTGCGAGTGGGGATGATGTGTCTCCTCAAAAGGCTTCTAAGAAAGGACTATCTGTATCGAGCCGATTCAATACGAATAACCCTAAAGGCACTTTCTCGCCTGAAATAACGGTGTTGGCGCCAAAAAGCGCCCCACCGCAACAGTCGACCGATGCAAATCTCACATCAGATGGAAACATCGAACAACTCACCGAAGACCAACCAAATCTTTTAGTCGAATCCTTCGACGCTTTAGATTTAAGTCATTTAATCGTGGAGAATATTGAAAGTCTTGATTCGTACTACTTCACTGGTGGTGCTAGTATGAATCGTGGAATCAATCCCCAAAGTACTATTTTTGAGACTCATTTGAATGCAATTGCCAATCAATCCATCTCATTCGATCTCAATGAGAGTGAAATGCCTTTACAAGATTTATTGGTAACGCAATATAAGCCTGTTGCATCCAAGATTGACTTTGAAGTTGCTGATAATTTAGTTGCTGAAAAGGAGGGGTTTTCTGAGGTGCAAGAGTCTGAGGAAGAGGTCGAGCCGGAAGAACTTGATGACTTTGATGTCAATTTACTTTTGCATCCACATATTCATGAAGAAGCAGAAGAAGAGGAGGAGGATTATGATAGTAATGTTGAGGAAGAAGACGAGGAAAATGGGTCAGAGAATGAGGAAGAGTTTGACGAGGACTATGAAGAAAGTGATGAAGAAGAGGATGATCTTGAAGCTCGAGAGGAAGAGCTACGTCGAGAGCACGAGGCACTCCTGGAAAAGGCTCAATTCGAAAAGGAAGAAGAGGAGAGAAGAATAGCAGAGGAAGAAATTGAAAGACTTCGAAGTGAAGAGCTTCAAAGAAAGAAGAAAGAAAAAGAAGCGAGCGCTGCAACCCTTATTCAAACTAGTTTTCGCAGATTCTTTCACCGACGCCAGTTTTTGTGCGTGCGATTAGTGGTTTTGATCATTCAATCATCTTGGCGAAGAAAGTTAATGATTCGCCATTTCCTAAAGATGCAAGTTGCGGCACTTCAAATTATGAAATGGTACAATGCAAGAAAGGCGGTCAAACAGTATTGTCAACTCAAGCGCAAACTTGTTGGTGCAATCGTACTTATCCAACGTGCCTATTTATCCCACCGCATTTATCAGTTGTATAAACTGCAGAAGGAGATGATGTTGAGAAACAGAGCAGAAGAGGCGATTTTAAACGAAAGATGCAATTCTCTTCGACAGAAATTCTCGCAGAAGAAAATCGCCTCCTCTTGGCGATTGCATAGACTGAGAGTTTTAAAGTTGAAGACTGATGAAGAGAACGCTCTATTTGAAAAAAAGATTTCTTCTTTTAATCAGAAGCATGCCATGAAAGTTGTACGAAGTTTCGTGTTTAAGTCTTTCTCCCAAATAAAGTTGAAGAAGCTTCAATTTCAAGCAACCAAAGTCATTCAGAAAGCAATTCGTGTTTGGTTAATCTATCTGAAACTCAAGCGTCTTTTGCGTGGAGTGCGCAAGTTAGTGGTAAGAATTCTTCGCGCTGCTTGAATCTCAATTCTGAATCCGATCTATTTAGGCTTTACGCAAAGGATATTTGGTTCGAAAAGTACTTTATTCGAAACAAGCAACCAAAAATCAGAAGTTAATGCTTCATATTTTGAAGAATATCCGATCTAATGAACATCTACCGCTTACTGAAGTTGATTTGAATATGAGTGTCACTGAGGCTACATCCAAGAAAGGATTAACTTTGCATGCGAAGGCTCAACATGCATTGGATTTATTACATAATGGCAAGATGATTTCGCATTACATGAAGTCATGCCAATATTTATTGACTTACACCAGCTACAGTAAGGAGATCTGTGAGTTATTCGTTTATACAAACTCTGCAGCAATCCTCTTCAACTTATTGCTGACTTGCAATCGCAGCACCCCTCATCAAGAATTATTAAAGTAAGTGTATTTATTTCTCTTCAATGCTCTGATAGTAATAAAATCTTTCTAAAAAAGGTTAATTCTCTTGACATTATTGAATATTACAAAATACAGCGCTTTGACTACCACTATTTCTCTTGTCCCCAATGCAGCAGAGATTTTAATTGATTTGATGCAAATGTTTCGCGATAAAAATAGCATTTTCTTGTTAGCAGCGAAATTATTGACGCTTCTTCTTCAGTCCAACAAAAAGATCAAGGTTAGTATCTTCTCGGACGGTTTGAAACATCTTTCTTATTAATATTTTGCAGGAGGCTTGCAATCACCCAGTCTATCGCAAACGTTTGGAGGGAATAAGTCACATCATTGAAAGAAAGACCAGAATTGAAACTCGTATTCAACATCTTTCAGAATTACCACATTCCAAAAACTCAGTAAATTCAAACGATCATGATGACTTTAGAAGACATAAAATCAACCCAAATGATCTCAAACAAGCGATTGAGTCAATGCAACAGGTGATGGAGTTGATTCGCCTTTAAGAGTTACAGTTTGAGGTACTTTATATCTTTCATTTAGTTGAACTTTATGAAATAGATATTCGTTCGTATCACTTTCTCAAGTTTCCCCTTTATCTCTTCCTTTGCAGTTTGAAATGTATTCGTATTTTGTTTTTTTTCTCCCATTTTGTATAGCGAAGAGTAGTTTATAATGTGAAGTGTAACTTAACAATATTATTGGTTTAGAAGGAGTGTCATATCGATTATGATGCGACACTTCCAACCTTCATTGTTTTAACACTTGACCTAAATCATGTTTCCTACATGTTTGTACCATTCAATCCTCTGTGAAATGCGTTGAAAATGTGAATGAATCATTGTGAAAAAAATTCTATTTTATTGATCTGAGGATTTATAGTTTATAATCAAGATGAAATTTCTTTCGATATTAACTGTCGGTGTTGCTATTCTGAAATTACTGAAGGCCAAAGATGACTTTCTTATTTGGAGAAGAGATTTAGAGCTAGAAAAGATTTCCTCAGGTGTTCAGTGCGACTTCCCAGTAATTAATGGAAATTCCTTCAGCAACTTTGAAGATATCCCATACAAGGAGATTCCTTTCATCTTGACAAATTTAACTGATGATTGGAAAGCACATATTAATTGGCAAAAACAGAATTTATTGAAAAGATTTGGTGATCGTCAGATTCGTTCTGGTAGCGAGTCATCAATTGTCTATAGTGGTGGGAATGCTGAATTTTCAACAACTTTGGAAACACTCATCGAAGGATTTGAATCAACTGACGACTTGTCTCCAGATCAATTTGCTTTCGACACGACCATTCTCTCTGCTATTCCTGAGATGAAGGATGATTTTACTCCTCCCACGATATTCGAATGGGATCAGAAGCATCGCGAAGCAAATCGTGAGATTTGGCATATGCTTTCACTCGGTGCAAGTCGAGCTGGTAAAGAAATTTCATTCTAATTTATTCAGTATTTTGACGATTTTCAACTAGGACTTCCTTTTCATAATCATGGAAAAACTTGGATCGCTGTGATTCATGGAAGTAAACGTTGGTTTCTTTATCCTCCAGGACATAACCCTCCTAAAGATATTGACAACCGCTTCCCACCTACACTTTCAGCATGGGAGTGGTTTCAAAACTATTACCCGCTCCTCAAAGACTTGCAAAAGCCCTTTGGGCCGATGAGCCATGATCAAACTATGGACAACGGATTTAAGCCTTTGGAATGTATTCAACGACCTGGTGATATCATGTTCCTTCCAGATCTCTGGAGTCATATGACGTTAAATATCGGTGAAACCATCGCAATAGGAGCTCAGGAAGCTATTAGTGCAGATGCCAGGTCTATTTTCTCTTTTTAAGCTGAGCTAAAAATGTTTACTTTCTTAATAGATTTGCTGTTGCTGAAGAGGCTTTTGCAATAAATCCTAATAATTACGAAGCGCTCAAAGGCAAGTGCGAAACCAACCAAATAGTTCTTCTCTCATCTTTCCAATTTATAGATCTTGGACTTTCAATCTATTTCAAACATTTAGACGAATTAGAAAGTTATCGTGATTCCTTAATGATCAAGAATAATATTATTTTCTTGGATTCAGATGTACAGGCCACAAAATTTCTTTCTTTTACTAATGATCCCATGATAATTATTCGTTATTTAAATACTAGTCGTCTGGCGTTAGATCAGTTGGTCAGAAAGCTTCAAAGCTATTCCTTGAATGAAAAAGTAGATATCATCGTGATCCCCTTCGAAGACCCTGGAGCTATTTGTATCGCCTCAGATCAAGATCTCTTATGCACGACTCCAATCTATGAGATTGAGGGTAATTTTGAAGTCGGAAGCGAATTTCAGCAGTTTGATGATGATGATTATTACCTTTTGTTTGAAGAGAGGTTATTCTTAGCAGAAAGAGTGTTCGAGGAGGTCAGAAGTGTTACAAATCCGAGTATGGTATTCGCCACAATCCACGATTTTCCCTCAAGAGAAGCGTTCATGGATTTCATTGCTCCGGCTTTCGAGTCAAGAGCTTCTATTCATACTATTTCTGTACGCTCCCGAAGAATAATTGAATATGCCATTCAACTCTTCAGGTTTTAAAAACTCCATGACCTTCTTCTACTGTTATAAAAGATTCTTTTCTTTCATTAGACGAGCGTTATCGATCAAACCCTTACAACCAGAAGCTTTGCAGTTATTATGTGAAGCATCAATAATGATTGGAGATCTTGATTCTGTAGTCGAGTTAGTTCAAAGAGCCGAGAAAATGTATGATAATATTCAATATACCCATAAGATTTCCAATCAAACAATTGCTTCCATGTATTATAAGCTCGCTCTATTGGTAAATAGGGTAAGTAGAGGAGTCTTATTCCCTCCTTCTGTTATTCATTAATCCCGTTATCCTTCCAGAACAACAATAGTCTCACGATCAGTTTATTAGAGAAAGTTCTTGAGAGAGACGAGTCATTAATCTTAGCATGGCAAGTATACTTCGATGTACTGAATGCGCTTGACCAACAGGATGTAATATTACAATCTTTTGAAGAGCGACTTCGTCCTCGATTATGTCAAATGAAATTCCTTCCACCTCCTTTCCAAGGTAACTGTGATATGACATTAAATACATCAGATATTCGTCACCTTCTGAGCGATATCATTCAACGTCAGTTTTAACCAGACAATATTTAAAAACTTCCACACAACTCTTTTAGTTCACCCAACTTATGAGAGTAGAGCTTGTCATATCAGTTTTTCGTCTTTGCATCTCATTCAATATGTGTTTGTATGAAGTTCATGTTACTTACAAAGAACTATGAATACCGACCACACCAATAACTTATCATACAAGAGATATGAATATAAAACACAAAGAAAAAACAATTTAAACAAACGAATCATTCAGTGGTTGAAGATACTTCAAAGAAAAAAAATACGATTTATTTCGTAAAGCAGGAATTATTGTAACAATAAGTCCTCTGTTTTCTACTTTGTAGGAGTTTTCTTTGGTCGTGAGAAGGAGAAAAATCGTCTTCGCCTTACAGGATTCTTTTTATCTGAAGTCGATGGTGTCTGAACAGGAGTTGATGCTGGCTGAGCCTTCGTTGAAATTGCTGGCGGAATGCCATCAGGTCCTAAGCTAGTAATAGTTGGCTGTTCCCATCCTTTATAGTCGCAATAGGCCCTATTAGAGGAGAATTAGAAAACTAATTACAACAAATAATAGAGAATTATATCTTACCTTATCTTTGGCAGAAGCCAATCACGATAGAACTCCACATCTTCTCTGATTCTCCTCGCATGAGAGCAATTCGGATCTTGACTTGCCTTCATTGCCTGTCGACCGAAGAGATAAAGTAACATTCCTGAGATATTCTTCATAGTCCAATTTAGAATTGATTGTGGTAAAGAACTATTCATATCAACATGAAGAATCATTGTATTCTAATATTATCATACGTGAGCATATGAATGGTAAGAAAGGTCAAGAGATACTAACCTGAGCCGACATAGGACCTCGAATATTAATAATTGATTTAAGTTCTTTCATAATCATTTTATCTTGCATCCAACCAGCTTTCTTGAAAGGAACAGGTTTAGGAGTATAATCTCCCACCGACTTTCCTAACACGATAATTTGACCATGTTCAAACATCAAATCAGCTGCATATGCTTGAAAGGCAAAATCACGACCAAGAAAAGGTGAAGATAACCATACATATCTATAGGAGAAAATACATCAGAGCGAGTAATAAGTGATAAGATCATGAATGATAGTGAGGACAACTTACGGTATGACTTCAGCCTTCCCAACACGATCTACCATAGCAGATTCTTTACAAAACGGAACCCATTCATAAAAAAGATCCACTTCTTTCAATACAGCACATAATTCAAAGATTGGTAATTCTGATTTAGATCCAATTAATTTCATAATTAAAGAACCATCTTTCTCATCAACACGATAATATGTCTTCACACCAAATAAATCAGCACCTAATGTCCAACCAGAATCAACACTATCATCTTGATAGGCTATAGTATCTTGTATATCTTTCACTCTTTCAATGAATTGTATTAATTTATTTTTATCATATTTTTGATAATTTTGATATTGTTGTAATAGTGGTAGGCTAAGAAAATGTTCATCATGTTCTAATGTGGTAATCGTGGCATCAGGTGATGTTAATGGGTATTGGAATTCTTCTTTAATCTTTTGAAAAGTTTCATAAGCTGCAAGGTAGCGACAATCTTCTATTTGATCGAAGAGCTTAAGGAAGAGTTGATGGATACTTTCAATCTTTTCTTGGCCTAAAGGTGTGATTAGAGAGGTATCAATTGGCCCATCCTCATCTTTCTTTGTTGTTGTTGATTCTGGTGATAGGAATCCATTGAAGTATTCAAGATGCAGTTGAATCTCTTCAAAGGAGAAAGAGGTTGGTCGATTAGAACTTGTTTCCATATTGAAATAAGTCTCAAAGTCTCACTGTTGTTGAGTTGTTTGGATCTCTTATGAAATCTGAGTCCGTGGATGGAATGTTGAAGAGGGTTGGAGGGATGTTCAAGTGAGATCTTAGAGAGGATCTTAGCTTAAGTCTTCATTGAACTTCTATGAAGTGTCAAACAAGTGACAACAGAAAGAGGTGGTAGACCGGCAAACCTCAACAACCGAGAGAAATTAGTCGGGTTTAATTAACCAACATATTTAGTAATCTTACCAGAAATTTTTTGAGGAGTTA
>VFQN01006628.1_pt1 | contig 13042 bp, 16 predicted proteins | sample 3512371 | NCBI WGS metagenome assembly VFQN01 (sample SAMN10412370, study PRJNA504923) | tailings metagenome | isolation source: Replicate 2 from Balatoc abandoned mine | place: Philippines: Itogon, Benguet | collected 2017-08-28
GTCTTCTTTGCCCGACGCAATCAGATCGGTCAGGTTTTCAATGGTCAGGATGGTCTGGACAAAATCCATGACGATGCTGACGGACGAGGATTTGATAATGCCGTAATCGCGCAATTCGCCGTAAATGGCCTGTAAAAAGCTGTCACACCAGCCATTGTTATGCGCTTTATCAATTTCAGGAACCTTGACCCCATCGAAGCGCAGCAGGCGCGAAGCATGAACGCGGAACTGACTGCCACCGGAATAAGGCTGAATGGTATAGTATTCCGGCTCACCGAAAAGCGGCGATTGCGGGTTGATGTTCACATCGGCAGATGTCCAGCTTACCTGATAGCGGTCATAGACACGGAGAAAATCCACCGAGCGGATATTATCTTCCCGTAACGGCATATCGAGCATCCCGCCATCATTAATGCCCATCACCATCAATGAGCCGCCGAACAGTGCCGCCCACGTCAGAGCGTCACAAAAGATGGTTTCCGCCGACAGTTCATCCAGTTTGCCAATCATTTTGTTGTCAACGTCGTTTTCGATATGAATCCATTCGCGGGTCATCTCATAGGGATAGATATCGACGACTTTACGGGCAAATCCGTTTTTACGGTACATGCTGCGCAGTTCAACATGGGTAATGATTTCCGGGATCGTATCGTGTCTTGTATTGGTGCGGCGGTCACGTCCGGCACCCATTCCGGCCAATAGGTTAACCCAACCATCATTTACGATTTTAGCCACGCTCTTAGCCATCACATCTCCAATAACTTGCTGTAGTCAACGCCGTTTCTAATCGGACAGTAACACGAAACCACGGCGTCTGCCAAGTTCGGAGAACGCCCGCCCTCCGGTTTTTTGTCGATCATCATTTTGCCCTTGCCGTTATTGGTTTCAATGACCTGACACAGCTCTATTTCCAGCTCATGCAGGTAATCAATATCAGAAGGTATTGAAATCAGGTCAGCATGGTCATAAACCACGCCCTTGGTGACGGCCAGATAGGTTTTATAGAAGCGCTGGGCAAGCCTCCACCAAGCCTGAGCTTTCAGGTTCAGGAAATAATCTTCGTTTTTCGGGGATTCCGTATCGCCTTTGATCATCGGCTTTTTGGGGTCAAGAACCCCGTAACCGCCGTTCCATGGCGTAATGGTGAACGTTCGGGGAATAGTCCCTTCCCGTCTGAGGCGATTGGTTTCAGCCTTTACCCCGGCACCGACACCCACGGAATCATAGGACAGGCCCGAACAGCTATGTTTGCGGCTGGCGGTATAAGCCCGGTTGGCTGTTTCGCCGGTATCACCTTTCGCCCATTGGTCAAGGTGTTTCAATACCACCCCGTAGCGAATGGCCTGAGCGTTCTTATCCCCTCCCTCATCAGCGACATCAAGATGCGAGAAGCGTTCACCGTCGTCTTTGATACCCAGTTTGATATGGGCATCAATGGCCGCTTTGACCCATTCCGGACGGATAATAATCCGGTCAAGACTGGCAATGTAATCGCGGTCAACCTCCTGGGCGAAGTTGTGCAGCAGCCCTTCCCGTTCGGCTTTGGCGCGGCGTCGATCGTACCATTCCTGTGTTTTGAGCGGATGATGCCGCCAATCCATGATAAAGACCCGTGTAAAGCCGCTTTCAATCTCTTTGCCCGGCTCCCATACCACCCCGGCCATGCGACGGCGGTAAAAGATGTTATTGGGCCCGTTGACCGAGGAAATATCAATCTGAACGTCTGTATTATCACCCAAGGCCGCTTCAATCAGTTCCGGGCGCTCATAATGGGCGCTTTCATCCTTGAAATAGATGGTGGTACGGCCGCCGCGTCCGATATTGTCACCCGCTTCACCGGTAATGTTCGACCCGTTTTCCGGATTGATCAGGCGCATGTAGGTGCTGTGTTCTTTTTCAGAATAACCGGCGGGCAGCATGAAGTCCGGCAGGTTTTTGACAATCATCCGGATTTTAACAAAAATGGTCTTGGGGTCACCGAGCTTATCAACGTATTCCGCCTTGCGGGAACCGAAGCCGATGGCTGAACCGGGATGAAACAGCCACAGCCAGACCGAAAAGCAGACAGCCACCCATGACGCGCCCATATCCCGGCACTTCTCAATCAGGGCGCTTTCGTTGGTTTGAACACATTCCCACAGCAGCTCGACCATTTCCTCCTGACGCTCGAACAGGGTAAAGGGCAGCAGTTTCGGTTTCGGGTCTTTATTGCGCGGGTCGTAGGTAACGCACCAGTCATTGATCCACGCAACGGGGTTGGACGCGTAATACTGTTTTAAAATCGGCCAAGCTTTGGGGTCTGACTGAATGGCAATGGCCCGATCAATCCGCTCTGATATTTCCTCGGTATAATCGGGCGGCCACGCCATTACTTTTTCTTGATCAGGTCATGATAGAAGCGGGCAGCATCGGCAGGGGAGACAAATTGAGGACGCACCGGGTTTGTCGGGTCATCGGCATTGGTCTGATGGACTTTCTCCGATTGGTCAAGGTATTGCTTACCGAGCCAGATCATCATTGGGATACTGCCACCCTCGGCGGCTTTGAATTGCTGACGACGCAGAGAAGCCCGGCCACCGGCAGAGAACTGTTTAAAGAATTCCCGGTATTCGACGCCATACCGTTCCCGAACGCGGGAGGCCAGCGTTTCGTAATCGACCTTCATGATGGCCGCGATTTCTTCGCCCGTGCAATGGATACCGCATAGGTCTTCAATCTGCTTCCAGTCATCATCATTGAACTTGAAACTGAGGCGACCACGGCGCGGTGTAGAGGTTTTTACCTTGGGTGGTTTTGTGCCTGTTTTAGCACCTGTTTTGGTGCTTGTTCTGGTTTCTGTTTTAGCCATGTTAGCATCTCACTCGTAAAGGCGTTTCCGGTGGAGGGTCAAGCACTAGCGGCAATAGACTTTCAGGGACTTCACCATTGATGATGTAAAGGTTTGCATGGTAGCCAGAGAGTGTTTGAGCCGGGGCGACCTCGGTATAAACCGGAACCTCGACCTCGACAGGATCACCGTTCTGCCAGTCCCCGTTTTCATCAATTCCAGCGTTAGGATAGGTGAAAACGGTTTGCGTCCCCGTCTGTTCCATCACAGGCGGCTTCACAAGGGTTCCCACAACGTCCAGAAAGTAGTCTTCAGTCTGTGGAACCAGATTGCCTTCCTCGTCGTGATAGACGGCAAGAGCAGCGTCCATAGCGGCTTTATCGGCGGCTTTTAAGTAATGGTCAGTCATGCTGCTAAACCCTGCATAGTGGTGGTGTCAAGGCCGACAGGATATTCCGCATAGCGACGTATCCAACCGTTCTGGTAGTCGGCTAATCTGTGGCCTAAACGTCTGTTTGTCAGAACGGGCACCGATCCGCTTGTATCGGTTCCAACTACTACACCGTTTTGAACACCTACAAAGTCGTTTGCTTTGTATCGGTATGCCGACTTGTAAATAGTGTTTGCCGCACCGGCAACGTTGAAATTTGCTTGAATAACAGAGGATACTACGGTTGACATTGACACGTTTCCACCGCCACCGTTGGAGAATATACCTGTTCTATCTCCAGAACCATTATCCAGTGATACAACCAGACCACGGGCAGAGGCGTTTGTATTTGCAAGCATCTGCTCCCATTCAACAACAATCGTCCCCTCTGACTGATTGAACTCAGGTCCTATTACGCTATTAAGTTGTTCAGCCGCTCGTGTTGCCGAAACTGAACCCGTTGGAACATAACTGGTCATGCGGGCAGTCGAACTATTTGGAGTTGTTGTCTGCTCGACCTGAGAACCCCACAGGTAACGTGTGCTGTTATTTACGCGAGTAATTGAATTATCAGCAGATGCGGAACGCGTGAAAACAACGGCTGATGTGTCACCAGCGGCTAAAGTCCCACTGATACCAATCCGCCAGAAACCATTTTTGTAAGATATAACCTCAGATCTTTCAAAAACAGCCGTTCCAGCAGCCGTTGCCGTTGTTCCAAAAACACCAGTAGCGGTGTTAAAATACCCAACAAAAGCATTTGTTAAACCAGTGTTTGCAACGAGAATAGCAATCCAGTCATGGTTACCACGTCTTACAAATACAGAACCAGTAACAGTTGCTCCCGCTGTGATAACAGCCGTAGCGGAGATCACAGCAGCATTACCAGCGGTGCCCTCGGTCATTAATGTGGCATCTAAAGCACCAGATGGTGATATGATCGAATTAGGTGTCGGTGTCGTATCTGGTCTTGTCCAGGATGCAGTTGTGTAGTTTTGTGAATCTGCAATCAGGTTTGTTCCAGCTTGCTCGTTACGCCAGCCGCGAGGGGTGGCGATTGCGGTTCCTTGGATAGCACTAGCTGTTGTTGGCGTGTAATTTGGTAGGCTTGTTCCTTTATTTAATTGTGCACCCCACCAGATAATTTGAGAAGTACCATTACCATTGTAAGTTTCCGAGTCGAGAAGAGTTGTATCCGTCATGGCTAAGAAACATTGAAGGGATGTTGATCCGGTAACATTCGAAGTCAAGCTAACGCGGTACCAACCATTACCAGCATCTGAAATGGTACCTGTAGCGTTGCTCTGTACGGCAACCGCAATGTTTGTTAGATCAAAATAAACTCGCGTGGTTTGCGACCCAGCGGAAATACCAAGTTGGACGTGACGCGCACCTGCTCCACGCTTCACATAAACAGAAAGAGTGTGGGGTCCTAGATCAGATGTTACAGTTTGTCTTAAACGGTGCTGTGTTGCCGCTGCCGCGTTTTCTGTCAACGTGTCGGCAGTGGTTGTTCCATTTGGTGCAACTTGGTTATCAGAAGATATTGCTGCTCCCAACTTTGTCCAAGCAGCATTTTCAAACTGTTCGGAATACAAGGAAAGGTTTTGCCCCGTATAAACTACCCCATTCGGGTAATAGTCAAAGCGTGGACCGTAGTAAGGAGATCCGGTTGTGCGATTATATGAGCGGATATATCCACACCGCTCAATCTGGCCGCCAGCTACTAAAATATTACCAGTTGCACCATTGGTGCTGATCTCAAATCGGCAACCGCCTGTTGTGCCATTGGTTAGTCCGCTGATACTAAACCGCTGCCATTGGGATGTAAGTGCAAAATTAGAAACCGTGATAATCGTGTCGCTTGATGCGTTCTTAAGGATAAGGCGACCAGTTGATAGTGTTCCCGCTTTCAACCACACCGAAACGGTGTATAGACCGTTAGCTACACCGGCCGGTGTTTGGTTAAAAGTACCTTCTCCAGAGTTCGCATTGCCAGCATTTACCAAAGTCCAGGCTTGCGCTACACCATCTGGTAAATCAACGCTGTAAGCAGATACAGAATAGTTTGTTCTTTTGGACCATCCTCCGGTTGCAGAGATTGAAAAGTCCTCAGAGAAGCCAGCGAGGTTTTCAGGCGCAAAGACAACATCCCCGAACTGGTCGATCTGCGTTTTGCCAGATGGGCCGCTGTAGGTCTGTGTAATGCCCTGTGGACTGGTGAGGGAGGGCGTGGTGAGCCAGTCATAGGATAGGGAGGGCCGATAATAGTTATCAGGCCCAAACAGACCGATTTTTCGAAAAAGGCCATTCTGGACAAAAAGCCCCAATTGGCCGAAAAGTCCTGATCTGGCAAAATCGGCCATTAGACCACCGTTGCGGAAATGCCGGAGAGAATGATACTGGTTGCCGATCCAGTCAGATATAGGTAATTCGGGACGACGTTGAACTGGTCAATGCCTGTGAACGCTGTGGCGGTCTTGTACATGCCGGTCGGAGCCGAGGTTGGGAGCTTTTGAGCGCCGTAAATATCAACCGTACCGCCAATGACTTCGATGCTTGGTCTTACCTGATCAATGGGCCCAACCTGACCTTCCAGTTTGTATAAAACGCCCGTTACGATTGTTTCTTGCAGAGTTGAAACTGTCATGGACAAATGCCTTTTGCTGTACGTTTATTAACCATTAGCACAAAAGGCGTTGGATGGGAAGACCGTTCTTAAGATACCATCACCCAGCCGCGTTTGAGGTAATATTTCTCGTTAATGCTTTTGGTAAAGAAGGGGTAAACCAGCCCGGACAGGCCAAAGGTCATGACGACCAGAATGAACGACAGGACGGCATGAGCGATATTGCCACGGAAAAGGAAGTACAGCGGCCCGAACAGAAAGCACCACAGCCATGACAGGCGAGAGGTTGCGGTTTCGGTATAGCCATTGGCGGGGTTTTTGAATTTCATGCAATAAGGCTATCACAAACGAATGAGGGAAGGCAAGGGCTGTCCATGAGTGCTGTGTACTTTGCAAAGTTTAGCGCATCACCTAAGAAGGCCACACAACACACAAAGAAAGGCACCCGAGGGCGGGACGGGTTGGCGTATCGATACTGCCACCCCAACCATACCGCATCGTGGCGGGAGGGTCAACCATTTTGTCGGCGTTGGCAATATGGTCAAAGGTGTCGAAATCGACAGCTTTTATACAGTCCTAAATTTAGTGCATATTTTAGATGCATTTTATGTGCATGTTTAGGTGTCTGAAATGGGTTTAGATTTTGCCATGTGGCAATTTTATCAGATTCATTATATGAATGGCAATAGCATTACATAATATTAACCATATACAATTGCAAAACAATAAAAAATTACCACTCTTGGAACTTTATTACCGCTCAATAAAATATAAATAATAACTTGTTGGTTTACAGTATATTTGTATTGAATATGCCCTAAACTTCTAATTTTATGGATACTTCTCAATTTGATGTTTTAACAAGGGTAGCAATACCCATTGCTACATTTATTATTGGTAGCGCTATAACTTTAGCTTATAAGAAGCGTGAAGAAAGACGAGCAGTGATACGTCAGAATGCGGAAGAGGCCTCTAAGAATGCTGCTGCATGGTACACCCAGCTTCATAACCTTTATATCAAACTAAAAAATTCAGATTCTTCTGCAAAAGCTGATTTGCTGGTTTATGAATACGTGCGCAACAGAGAAATACTCCCCAATATTCAAAGAAATCTTGAAGTGTTGAATATGCATTCAAAAACTCATAATTTGGCAAATGCTGTATCTAATTTTTTAGGCATCGTTACCAAAGATTCAGAAAAATCATTCAACTCGCAAAATATCGCACCTTTAGTAAATAATATTCGCGAAATATCTTCTCCTAACATAGCTACTGAAAGTTTCAATAGTTTTGAAGATATTTATTTATTACAGTGCCCACCGCCAAAGTTTTACCAATCTAAGAATCAAGAAAATGGCAATACAAATGATACTTTTGTAACCAGTCAAAAAGAGATAGATGATTATTTCGATGAAATTGATGCTTACTTACAAATCGTGCAAAAAGAGGCAGCATTAATTTTAGCGGAGTAACAGCCTGTAATAGTAAGTATTTATGTCAATACAATTAGCACCTTAATTGGATTTCGATTGAATCTGTGACAATCGTATCACAGACTGTTGATATTATCAATAAACTTCCCGCGTATCATACCCAGCTTTTGCCATTTCGTAGCGCAGATATGCACTTGTCTTGGCAATACGCTCATAGGCGTTATCGGCCTCGACTGTGTAATACGGCACATTATTGGGTTTAAGATAGATATCACGAAAAGCTTTTTGGCTGTCTGATAAATCTTTTTTACCATGCTTATGCTCGATGAAGATGATAAGCGGCTTCTTACCCAAGACCAGAAATGTACTATCCCACCACCCTTTGAAACGCGAACCTATGGCGTAATCAGCCCATAAGCCCGGATCTTTTGGATTGCCCTCATTTTTCATATGAAAGTGCAGGATTGGAACGCCACGCATGAACAGGCCCAAGGCCCATTTATGAAGCTCAACGCATTGGTTGAATTCTGGACGTTGCTGTTTTTTGCGCGGAGCGGATGGTTTACGGGAAAATATCACTCGATACCCCAATCAGGTATTTCAAGCTCTGTTTCATAGATTGGCGGTACTGTTTCAGAGAGTTGCCATTCCATCACGCCACTTCACAGGCTAAAAACGCACTGGCCATATCGATGTAATGCTTATGGTAATCCATAGCCTCCTCCCTGATTTTGGCAATCTGCGGAAACCACGGGCTGTCAAAGCCGTTCCGCAGGTCACGCAAACCAAGGATTAAAGCGCACTCGCTCATATCGCACACAGCGTCATAAACGATTTTCAGATAGGCTTTGGCGCTCATGTCGGTCTGATCAACTTTCTTGGTCGCTGCCAGTGCCAGCAGGTGCGGCATTAGGCTGGTGAGTGAGGGCCGCTGTAGAGCCTCCCTCAAGATTATTTCCTCCTCCGTTGTAACCGTATCGGCGTTGAAGGTAAAGACCGTGGTTGGTGTGTTTGAGCCGTTCAAGTTCTTGCTCCTCCACGTCTTCCGAAATTTCTCTTGCCGCAGCAGCGAGTGCATCGAAACCGCGATTTCCTCCGGCATTACCTCCTGACGAGTGCCCCATGGATTCTTGGTAGGGTTCATCAAGGAAGTGGCTTCCATTGAGCCAGACACTTGCGCCTTTTGCAAAGCCCCGAGCAACGTCTCTAGATGTTTCATATTTTTTCAACCCTTCCATAATCTGTTGTTCAGTGTGACCTTTTTTGAGCGCCTTGCCCCAAGCTTTCCATGCATCGTCCTTACAGCCCCTTCGGGTTCGTGGGTAACGTTCCCAAAACTGATTAAAAGTTAACGAGTGCTTTTTTTGCGTTACTGGTGGTTCTATTGATGGTTCTATAGAATCTTTAGATTCTATATGTACCGGACAATTTGACCGGTGAGGTACGTCGTAATTGTCAGGTGACAATTTGTCGCCTAGGACATAATAAGCGTCTGATGACTTGTACCCAAATGCGTTTCTTCGCTCCTCACGGCGGATAACTCCAAGCTCCTCAAGCTTCTGGACAGCCCTTTGAATAGTTCGGATTGATTGGCCAGTATGCTTACTTATCGTTTCCATAGACGGATAGCAAAACCCCTCTGAATCCGCATGATCACATAGAACGACTAACACAAACTTGGCACCTGTATCATTTAAGGGATAATCAAAAGCTTTATTGAGGTATTTTATAGACATGAGCATCCACCTGACGAGTTGAAAATGTTGTGAAGCAGTCTATTAGCTCATCCATTATTTTGCTATGGTCTCTGTATATCTCGCTTCCTGTGAAGCGAAGAACAGTGTACCCTTTCGACTGTAGATAACGGTCACGTTTCTTATCTCTCTGGGCTTGTATCTTGTTTTCATGAAAAGCATGCCCATCACACTCAATGCAGATTTTATTCTTTACCCCAAAGTATTCCTGAATAACAACAAAGTCCAATTTATATGGATTCTCTGCATACTGACACATAAAGAAAGTACCTTCAATAGCGTCTTTTTCGTCGTTTATATGCTTTGCGGGTCTATAGGAATCATGGCAGAAGCTTAGTATTGCGGCCATAATCTGCTCAATCGGACTATCAACGGTATTTCTAAACACAGTTGATAAATTATTAATATTAATAGGGAAATCAGGTTCGCAAGACTGGTCTTCAGTGTATGAAACAAGCCTATGGATAAACAATCGGCCTATAACTTCATTGGCCTTGTCGCACAATTCATTATTCATTTTTAACCCCACGGTCCCACGGAAAAAGAAGATGCGGCCCCGCCGTGGGGTCGGGTTCGGGTGATCAAGCCCTACCGCAGGATGAGTTTATGAGGAGGTAGGAGGGTTGTCAATAGGATAAGGCTTTTCTTATTTCTGATTAAATTTTGTATCGAAACTCCAAAGTTTCTTTGAAAAAGCTCTTCCTATATATTCATCACCTCTTGTTAAATGACTAATTAATGATTTACCGTAATAAGAGATTATTTCATACTTATTATGATCAACTTCTTTTAGCTCCCATACACAGGTATCGGGAAATTCGGTACTAGAAGTACGTTTTTGTTTTGGTGTACAATCATGACAATCGACGTTTAAATAACTGCCAATTGTACTTTTTAATACTCGATTATTAAACTCAATACCAATTAAGTATTTGTTATTTCCAATTGGAATCAATAACCATTTACTATGTATACTACTTTTTACACTAGAGGAAAATTCGAAGCTAGCAAATTGGTTTACATTTAAAGTAAGGTAAAGAGCCTCTTCATTCAAGATTTTTCCAGCTACAACGGGAAATTCTTCAAACGAAATTTTAATATAAAAAGAAAAATATTCATAACTTGGCTTGGGCTTTAAAGAAGTATCAATATCTGTTAAGTAATCATTTTGGTCTAATTGAAAATTTATTTTGTTTATATTTTTCAAATGAAATACATCTTCAAAGTATTTCTTATCAAAATCATTCGAATTTGCAGTATATCCCTTTTGGCTTTCTATACTTTTAAGCGCCCAGCTTTCAATAGGAACGCCCCAAGAAATTTGTGGACCCAAACCTCCTTGCAATGTACCATATGTCGATTCTCCAACTAACAAAGGAGATCCAGAACTGCCTTTCAAGAAACCTCCAACCAAATTATATACATCTGAATTTAACATGGTTGCATCAATGTTGTCTCCAGAGGAGGCTATTAAAGATTTTAATTTTTTAGTAGTGGGAGTACCAACAGTAGCTTTTCTTGAAATTTGATCAATTCCACTTGGATGACCAATAATTTCTACTTCTTGATTCGTTTTTAATGGAATTTTACCAATTTCAAAACCTTTATCTTTTAAACTTAGCTCCGGACATGTTAACTGGGCAACATCATTTTTAATATCATATGATAACAAGTGTACGTCTTTATATACCTTTTTTGTTTTCTGACTGTATAAGTTTATTGGTAATACTGGATATTTTGAATGTAAAATACCGTGTAAAGAAGTGAAAATGCCGGCGAACCCCTTTAATTTATATCCTGTTTGTTGAATAATTTTCCCCTTTTCGTAACTAGGAATTCTTACAGAGAATATATTCTCATTTTCTTGGCTATAAGAAGAAAAGCTTATTAATATCAATAAAATTATAACTATTCGCATAAACTATTTTTTGTAAGTTCTAACTCTAGACTATCCCCACGTGCAATTAATGGCCGAAGCCTATCTTGCAAACTTTTATCAAAATACTCTAAATTCAAATTGAGTTCTGCCCTAAGGTCTTCTCCATGTTTATTTTTGATTACTTCACAAATTGTTGCTTCGGAACCAAAAAGCTCTCCAGGTATACCTTTTCCAGTTGTTGGATTTTCTAACTGTTTGTAATAGTAATTTAAGTAACCCTTTTTAGTGATACCAAATTCTCCCCATTTTTTATATGCAATTTGAGGTCTTGTACCTAATAAGTCATTTGTACGTGTAAATATACCTCCACAAGCTCCTATGATATAGCCCACAAGAAATAGGGTGACAGGAACAAGGCTTATATTCTTAAGAGACGCTAATAATTTGGCTTTTAGCTGATCTTCGGAGAACTTTAGTCCAGAGATAACAGACAAAATTGATATTATTAATGTCAATAACACCGAAATAGTGTTTTGAATTACTGGAGCAGTAGTTAAACCACTTAAGCCGCCTAAGCATAAACCGCAGATAACTACACATATAATTATACTTATCCTCATATTTTATGATTGAATATTCAGTGTCAAAATACAAAAAAAGCCAACATCTAATGGTTTTAAACTCAAAAAGTTATCAAGTGGCAATCGGCACAAAAAACAGGGCCCTTTCGGCACCCTGTCTTATTGTTTGCGATTATATCCGATGTCGCCTTTGTACGTACTTCCCAAGATTTACGCCTTTATTCAGCTCTACTTTGAGTGATGTGGGCAATCCAGATGCTTCAATGACTTCACGTATTCCAGCCTGCGCAATGGCTTCGCTGTGGTCTATTCCAAATAGATGGATATTAACAACCTGTTCGCCTCTAAGGGCGTTGTCGTAAGAATGTTTTAGGAGGACACCTAATTCTTGTGCTGTGAGCATATTTTTATATGTTTTAGTTCGATACAAATGTAGTAAAATATATTTTATATTTTAGCTAAAATACATTTTATTTAAGCTATGATTGGCGCAAAAAAATAGAACGCTTTCGGTACCCTGTCTCGGTCAATAATCGTTTCCATGTCAGCAGCTCAGCCCTGTGAGTAGCTTACAAGCGGGGATCAATCCGACTGCCACAAAGCCAGCTTATGAGAGAGAAGGGTAACTGTCAAGTTAAATTTTATTGGTTGTCATTTTTATTTACAAATCGGATGAAGAGGTAAACGCCTAGGCAAAATAATATAAATCCAAGTACACCATCTGTGGTTACGACAAAGCGGGCTGCTCCTTTTACTAAAATACCCATAAAGTAAATACCCACCAGTCCCAAGGCAATCCAAAGACAGCCCCAATTATCATCTTTCTTATTTTCGCTCATAAGTTTTTTTTCCTTACAAGGCGAAACAAGCTGCAATCTTTAGTGTGAAGTATAAAAAGTTAAAGGTTTTTTAGTCTCTTACATAAAAAATCCCGGCTGTGGGCACAAACACCAAAAAGGCAGGAGAAGCGAGCCAGCCGGGCAACCCGCTGTAACCATTATATCACAGTCCATTCGTAAATCAATCTTTAATATCTTTTTTCTCTTTTTGTGAAAATAACGCTTGACACACTGTATCACCGGTGATACACTAAGGACAGGCACAACAAAAGGAGACTATCATGAAATATACACCAGCACCATGGAAATTTATCCGTGATACCCTGTCAGGTGATTTAATTACAGACGGAAATCAGGATGTTGCTTTTGCAATAGTCAAGAGTTGGTCAGGGGAGCCGGATGAAGAAACCCGTATTGCTAATGGTTACTTAATGGCAGCAGCACCAGAAATGCTTGAAGCCCTAGAGCTTTGTTATCGTGTATTCCGTATGGATGATGCCGACACAATGGTTTCAATGCAAGTCGGCATGGCAATCAGCAAAGCTAAAGGAGAAATCAAATGATGTTCAACAACACATATATCCCCATCCCTGCCCAAATCCGCCGTTATTACTTCGGTCGGAAACACAAGAAACTGAGCGATCAACTGATTGCTTTGTTGAAATCCTTT
>VFQN01006629.1_pt1 | contig 13042 bp, 9 predicted proteins | sample 3512371 | NCBI WGS metagenome assembly VFQN01 (sample SAMN10412370, study PRJNA504923) | tailings metagenome | isolation source: Replicate 2 from Balatoc abandoned mine | place: Philippines: Itogon, Benguet | collected 2017-08-28
TTGTCGATTTGGCGAATAAAGCCTTTGGTACCATTTCCTACCGAAAAACGGCGCGTAAGACTACGGCGAGCATCGGAAGGTTTGTCTTCATAAGGCCAAAAGAAATTCATAAGCTTGAGGTTTGACGGAGTAGTCAATATCTTGAGATTCAAGATATCTAAAGTTCGTAAATACCAATTGACGGGTGCTTTCCATACTTGGGCAGGCTGGTCGGTGGCATCGGCTGTATTGATAGTGGAGGAAGTATAGCCAAAGCCCGTCATCAATACCACGGGAGAAGGCAGTTGAATATTTTGGATCGCTTTCGGGTTTTGGTGAACCGCCAGATAATCGTCAATATTTTTTTTGTCAGCACTCCAGTTGTCGTTGGCGTAGCCATCCAATTTGAAATGTTTGCCTTGAAAATCAAAAGTTAGTGGCTCTCCAATCCATGAATAAAACAGTTTTCCGTGTTTTTTATAAATGCGTTCGGAAAGTCGATACATGGTTTTGCGAAAATTAGGATCTCCCATATCCCACTGCCATCCTTCAGAAGCATGGCCCGGTTCAAAATCGACAGAAACAATATCTGAAGGCGTGTTTTGGGCAAGCCAATCAGCTGCTTTGTCGAGTTGTGCGTCATCAAACTGAGTTACGCCTCGCCTACCACTGGGCTTTACGTGCTGCACCATCGACGATACTTCGTTGGTATAGTAAAGTTTAAAACGATTGTGGCCCATGTTCCAACTCACCTTTTGGAGATTGGCAGTCGGCTCGTCGAGGGGCAGAGATTCTGAGCCATATCTTTTGGAAGGCGGAAGTTTGAAGGCGGGGGTTTGTTTAAAAATCTTAATATCGCCCACTGCTTTATTGTTAGGCCACAGAGGTTGGGTGTAGGTAAGGGGAGAAGAGGTTTTTGAGAGGGAATCGCGTACCCAGAAAATGACTTCATACGAGGCGGCAAATTTGGCTTGTCCGGCGGCTACGTTTAAGGCCGAAGTGAGCCAACTTTCTGAGTTAACATTGTTTACCTCGGTTACGTATTTTACCAAATGTATCCAACGATTGGGTAAAATAGGTCGTTGACTAAGCTGACGAGCATCAACTCGATTGACGCTCCCATTGAGTGCATAATAAGTCTGACGGCCTTGTTCGCGTGGAGAAGCATCTACGAGGTAGAGTTGATTGTCGGTACGGCGTTCGAGACGTAGATTGATTTGTTGGTCTTCGTAGCGATTGGGGTCGGGTTCAAATTCAAAATGAACGATAGCTGCCTGAGTTTTAGGAAGGGCTTTAAGTATGGGAGGCGGTGTTTCGGCTACCCACGTTGCTTGAGACTCTTTATGGGTTTGCCACCAAAAAAAAATGCTTAAAACAATCCCCGCACTGATGGCTATCTTCATGATGTTTTTTTTCACTTATAAAGTTCTTTGATGTCTTGGAGATAACGTTTGACGGTTTCGAGCTGTTGTATTACACGATTGATATTGTTGCGTTGGCTTTTGCCTGATTCGATGATTTTGCGAGCTACCGATAGCTTTTGTTTTTGATTTTCCACAAGATATACAATCTCGTCAAGTAGCTCAATATCAGCCAGTGTGTAAATTCGATCCCCACTCCGTTTTTCGGGCTGAAGCATCGGAAATACCGTTTCCCAGTAGCGTAATTTAGAAGGTTCAAAACCATAACGAGCCGCTACTTCGTTGATGTTGTAGTAGAGTTTATGAGGGTCAAGTGGTTTCATAATTGGATTAGAGTATGAACATGCTTTTTGAGAACCGAATCTTGTAACATTTGATTTTTGATGTGGTTAAACGTATCGGCATCAAGGCGAGAGTGGCGACAAATGACATCAACACCTTCGGGAGTGAAAAGAGTTTTGGAAAACCAGATTACGGCCCATTGTCCGTCTTTATCCAGTAATTTGACTTGCCATTTACTTTTCAATACTCGCAGAATCCCTTGACCACGCCATACAAAGGCGCTTGGGACTTGATTGTCTTGATAATCAATGCCTCTAATGCTTTTTTCTTTTCCTTTTTTTAAGAATTTTACTTCATCGAGGAGTTCGTTTTCTTTTCCTTTAATGATAGAATAATTAAAAGTAGGATTGGTTTTATCGCCTTTGAGCCACATCGGAAAATTGGTAAAGCAAATAAACCAAGTTCCGACCAAAGTAGGAATGATTGAATTCATAAAAAAATAAATAAGCTATCTTCGTTGGAGATTTTATTGATTCAAACCACATGGAAAATACTATTGTCAAACCTTATCAACCCAAAAATCACGTTAGAATCGTAACGGCTGCGAGTCTTTTTGACGGCCATGATGCGGCTATCAATATCATGCGGCGTATTATGCAGGCTTCGGGGGCAGAAGTTATTCACTTGGGACACAATCGCTCGGTGCAAGAAATCGTTGAATGTGCCATTCAAGAAGATGTGCAAGGCATTGCGATTACGAGTTATCAGGGAGGTCATGTTGAGTTTTTTAAATACATGTACGATTTGCTCAACGAGAAAGACGCTGGACATATCAAAATTTTCGGTGGCGGTGGTGGGACAATCCTACCCTCCGAAATCGCCGAATTGCACGCCTATGGTATCACTCGCTTGTATTCGCCAGACGACGGTCGAGAGATGGGCTTGCAAGGAATGATTAATGATTTGCTTGAAAAGTGTGACTTCCCTACAAAGTTATGGGAACTAAATGGCCAATTAAAAAAACTTCCCTTGTCAAAATCTCCCCAACTCATTGCACGTCTGATTAGCGAAGCCGAAAACAATCCCGAAGCTTTTGTCAAAAATGACTTATCTCTTTTGCCCAAAAGCAGCACAGTTGTTTTGGGGATTACGGGTACGGGAGGAGCAGGAAAATCGTCATTGGTAGATGAATTGATTAGACGCTTTTTGCTTGATTTTCAGGATAAAACATTGGCTGTTATTTCTATTGACCCCTCAAAACGCAAGACGGGTGGCGCACTGCTGGGAGATCGCATTCGCATGAATTCTCTGCATCCTGACATAGCCCGTGGGCGCGTATATATGCGCTCACTTGCGACTCGACAGTCCAATCTAGCTTTGAGTAAACATATCGCGGAAGCCATTAATATCTGTAAAGCGGCTCATTTTGATTTAATTATTGTAGAAACATCGGGTATCGGTCAGTCAGATACTGAAATCATCGAGCATTCGGATGTATCGCTTTACGTCATGACTTCCGAATATGGTGCTGCTACGCAACTCGAAAAAATTGATATGCTCGACTATGCCGACCTCATCGCCATCAATAAGTTTGATAAACGTGGCTCGCTTGATGCGCTGCGCGATGTAAAAAAACAATACCGTCGCAATCACCAACTTTGGGATGTGGCTGAAGAAGCTTTACCAGTTTTTGGGACCATTGCGAGTCAATTTAACGATGCCGGTATGAATGCGCTCTATCTCAGGTTGGTGGAGGTGTTGGAGCAAAAGCAAGAAAACAAAGAATACTGGACAAAGGGGCAATTGTTTAATAAGCTTTTGGCCCAAAAAGTAGATTCACAATTAGGCCCGACTAGCGGTATAATGCCTCCCGACAGAGTACGGTATTTGGCCGAAATTGTCGAAAATGCGCGGAATTATGAGCAATTTGTGAACGACCAAGCCGCTATTGCGCGTCAGTTATATCAGCTTGATGGTACAATTAAGACCTTGACTCAACTTCAGCTTTTGGACAATGCCGAAAGTCTTCGGGATATTTATCGAGAATTGGAAAGTCGTGTGCATTTTGATTGTAAAAAATTACTCGAAAATTGGCCCGAAACCGTCAAAAAATACCGTGCCGATAAGTATCAGTTTAAGGTGAGGGATAAAATCATTGAGCAAGATTTGTGGACGGAGACCTTATCGCACCTCAAAATTTCGAAGATTTCACTGCCTAAGTACAGCGATTGGGGAGATATTTTAAAGTGGGTACTGACCGAAAATGTACCCGGTGAGTTTCCTTTTACGGCAGGTGTTTTTCCGCTAAAGAGGGAAGGAGAAGACCCGACGCGGATGTTTGCGGGAGAGGGTGGCCCTGAACGTACCAATCGTCGTTTCCATTATTTGTCTAAACAAATGCCCGCTAAAAGGCTTTCGACCGCCTTTGATTCAGTAACGCTCTACGGCGAAGACCCAGACTTTCGGCCCGATATTTATGGTAAAGTGGGTAACTCAGGCGTTAGTATTTGCAACCTCGACGATGCCAAAAAACTGTATAGTGGTTTTGATTTGTGCGATCCTTCTACCTCCGTTTCGATGACTATCAACGGCCCCGCGCCTATTGTATTGGGGTTCTTTTTGAATGCGGCTATCGACCAGCAATGCGAAAAATGGCTACAAGCACAAAGCGATATTTCTTTTGAGCCCAAAGTGACTTACAGTGGTACTTTGCCAGAAGGACACAATGGGCTAGGATTGGGGCTATTGGGTACTACGGGCGACCAAGTATTGCCTCTTGAGGTTTATCAAAAAATCAAAGCAGATACGCTTCGTCAGGTGCGAGGTACGGTACAAGCCGATATTCTGAAAGAAGACCAAGCGCAAAATACCTGTATTTTTTCGACCGAGTTTGCGCTTAAGCTCATGGGCGATATTCAGCAGTATTTTATTGATAATCAGGTGCGTAATTTTTATTCTGTTTCTATTTCGGGTTACCATATTGCCGAAGCGGGTGCCAATCCGATTTCTCAATTAGCCTTTACGCTTTCTAATGGATTTACGTTTGTAGAATATTACCTCAGCCGAGGAATGCACATTGATGACTTTGCGCCAAATCTTTCTTTTTTCTTTTCCAACGGTATGGACCCCGAATATACGGTGTTGGGAAGAGTGGCAAGACGTATTTGGGCCAAAGCTATGAAACACAAGTACAAAGGCAATGAGCGCAGTCAAAAACTAAAGTATCATATTCAGACTTCGGGGCGGAGCTTGCACGCCCAAGAGATTGCGTTTAATGACATCCGTACTACTTTACAAGCCTTGTTGGCGATTTATGACAATTGTAATTCGCTCCATACCAACGCCTATGATGAAGCAATTACGACCCCGACCGAAGAGAGCGTCAGACGTGCGATGGCCATACAGTTGATTATCAATCGAGAATTTGGTCTTACCAAAAACGAAAATCCTTTGCAAGGAGCTTTTATCGTGGAAGAGTTGACCGATTTGGTAGAGGAGGCTGTTTATCAGGAATTTTTGAGTATTAGCGAACGTGGGGGCGTCTTGGGCGCGATGGAGCGGATGTATCAACGCAGCAAGATTCAGGAAGAATCGATGCATTATGAAATGCAAAAACACACGGGGGCATTGCCTATTATTGGGGTCAATACATTTTTGGATGAGCGTGGTTCGCCCACGATTTTACCGGCGGAGGTCATTCGTTCTACAGATGAGGAAAAGCAATATGCTGTAGCGTATCGGCAAGATTTTCAGACTCGCTACAAGGATGAAGCAATTGCTGCTCTCAACCAACTCAAAGAAGCGGCGCTTCAACATGCCAATCTTTTTGAAGCGCTTATGGAAGCTACCAAAGTATGTACCTTGGGGCAAATCTCGGCGGCATTGTATGAGGTAGGAGGGCAGTATCGGAGAAATATGTAGTAAAAAAAATGCAAAAAACGCAGGCAGGGTTCGAGACAGAAAACGCGCAAAAAACGCAGGCAGGGTTCGAAACCCTGCCTGCGTTAGCCTTAGAATCCGCCTGCGTTAGCCATTTAATCATAATTCAATACAGGAGTTATGCAGCGTTTGGTGATAAAAACGCAGAAAACGCAGGCAGGGTTCGAGACCCTGCCTGCGTTAGCGTATAGTGGTTTCGAACTTAGCCATTTAATCATAATTCAACACAGGAGCTATGCAGCGTTTGGTGATAAAAACACAGAAAACGCAGGCAGGGGTCGAAACCCTGCCTGCGTTAGCCATTTAATCATAATTCAACACAGGAGCTAGCCAGCGTTCGGTGTCTTCGAGGCTCATGTTTTTGCGGAGTGCATAATCTTCGACTTGGTCTTTGGCGATTTTGCCGAGGGCAAAGTACCGAGAAGCAGGATGCGCAAAATACCAACCACTTACCGAACTAGCCGGATACATCGCAAAGCTTTCTGTCAATTGAATGCCTACTTGCGCTTCCGCATCTAGGAGGTCAAACAACGTACGTTTTTCGGTATGGTCGGGGCAAGCAGGATAGCCTGGTGCTGGACGAATGCCTTGGTATTTTTCGGAAATCAACTCTTCATTGCTGAATGTCTCTTCTTGAGCATAGCCCCAAAACTCCTTACGGACACGTTCGTGCATCAGTTCCGTAAAAGCTTCGGCTAAGCGGTCGGCGACGGCTTTGAGCATGATGCTATTATAATCGTCATGGTCGGCTTCGTATTTTTCCAATAATGCTTCGATACCAATACCCGCAGTGACGGCAAAAGCTCCGATATAATCGGTACGTTTGGCCGAGGCTGGCATGATATAATCAGAAAGGCACAAATTGGGAAGATTGGCCGCTTTTTGATTTTGTTGACGTAGGTTGTGTAATACTGTTTGCGTGAGGCTAGAAACCTCCAAGTCAAGATTTTTGACTCTAAAATCTTTTCGTTTGGCTTGGCCCTGTCCTGCAAAACTTACTTCCAATTCTTCAAACTCATGCAAAACAATATCATCTTCTACCGAATTGGCAGGATAAAAACCAATGACTGCGTTGGCTTTCAGAGATTTGTTTTTGATGATTTCGGCTAACATTGCTTTGGCATCATCGTACAATTTCTTAGCTTCTGCTCCTACAGTCGCATCTTCAAAAATCTTGGGATATTTACCATGCAGCTGCCAAGTTTGGAAAAAAGGAGTCCAGTCTATGTATTTGGCAATGTCTTCGAGCGGGTAGTCATAGAAATACTTATTACCCAAAAACTTCGGTTTGATAGGCTCAAAATTTTCCCAGTCAATCTTAGTTTTGTTGGCTCTTGCTACTTCCAATGTTACGGCTTCTTTCGCTTGTTGGCGTTTGGCGTGGTCCTCACGAAGTTTAGCGTATTCTTTTTTGATGTCAGCCAAGGTGTCGGCGTAAGTCTGTTCATTTTGGGTCAATTTTCCAGCCACCGGTACCGCACGACTCGCATCCAATACATGGATAACGGGGCCGCTATAATGAGGGTCGATTTTTACGGCAGTATGAATCCGTGAGGTAGTAGCCCCGCCGATGAGCAATGGTAATTTAAAACCTTGACGTTCCATTTCTTTGGCCACACCTACCATTTCATCGAGTGAGGGCGTAATCAAACCCGAGAGACCAATGATGTCCACGTTGTGTTCTTTAGCAGCAGCCAAAATTTTATCAGTAGGCACCATTACTCCTAAGTCAATGATTTCATAGTTGTTGCAGCCAAGTACTACGCCCACTATATTTTTGCCAATGTCGTGTACGTCTCCTTTTACCGTAGCCATCAAGATTTTGCCAGCGGCGGCAGCGCCGCCAGCTTTTTCAGCTTCGATGAAAGGCGTAAGATAAGCTACCGCTTTTTTCATGACTCGGGCTGATTTTACTACTTGGGGCAAAAACATTTTTCCTTCCCCAAATAAGTCACCAACCACGTTCATACCATCCATAAGCGGGCCTTCAATCACATCAAGTGGGCGGCTCGACTGAGCACGAGCTTCTTCTACGTCTTCATCTATAAACTCAGTCAGTCCTTTGATGAGGGCGTGTTCGAGGCGCTTGGAGACGGGCTGAGCGCGCCAAGCATTATCTATGACTTGTTCTTTACCTTTTGATTTTACGGTTTCGGCAAAGGCCAACATCCTTTCAGTAGCATCAGGGCGACGGTTGAGAATCAGGTCTTCGCAATGTTCGAGCATATCTTTGGGGAGGTCGTCATAAACCCCCAACTGCCCTGCATTGACGATACCCATATCCATACCTGCTTTGATAGCATAATATAAAAATACCGTATGGATTGCTTCCCGAACAGGCTCATTTCCTCTGAATGAAAAGGATACGTTTGAGACACCCCCACTTACTTTGGCATAAGGCAAATGCTCTTTAATCCAACGAGTAGCGTTGATAAAATCAACAGCGTAGTTGTTGTGCTCTTCCATACCCGTACCTACGGTCAGGATATTGGGGTCAAAAATGATGTCTTGCGGAGGGAATCCTACTTTATTGACCAAAATCCAATAGGCGCGTTCGCAGATTTCGATACGGCGCTCATAATTGTCGGCTTGGCCTACTTCGTCAAAAGCCATCACTACCACCGATGCACCGTAGCGTTTTACTTTTTCGGCTTGTTGGATAAACTTCTCTTCTCCTTCTTTCAGTGAGATAGAATTGACGATGGCTTTGCCTTGCAAACATTTTAGACCTGCCTCAATCACTTCCCACTTAGACGAATCGACCATGAAAGGAACACGGGCAATGTCGGGTTCGGCCATCAATAAATTGCAAAACTTAGTCATGGCTTGCACGCCGTCAATCATCCCTTCATCCATGTTGATGTCGAGGACTTGCGCCCCCGAATCTACCTGCTCCCGTGCTACTGCAATAGCGGCATCATAGTTACCTTCGCGGACGAGGCGGGCAAATTTTTTGGAACCTGTTACATTACATCGCTCCCCAATATTGACAAAGTTGGTTTCCTTCGTGATTTTTAGGGGTTCTAGTCCTGATAGTTTTTGGACATGGTCGTTTTCAGGAATATCACGAGGCTCGTATTTGGCTGCTACGTCGGCAATGGCTTTGATGTGGGGTGGGGTAGTACCGCAGCATCCGCCGATGATATTGATAAAACGATTTTTTAAGAAGTCGTCAATAATCACCGCCATTTGTTCGGGGCTTTGGTCATATTCACCCATTTCGTTGGGTAAGCCTGCGTTGGGGTGAGCTGAGGTATAAAACGGCGCTTGATTGGCGAGGGTTTGAACATACGGGCGCATTAAGTCAGCACCAAGGGCGCAGTTGAGACCCACGGAGAGTAGGGGCATATGAGATACCGACGTCAAGAAAGCTTCTGTAGTCTGTCCTGAAAGCGTACGGCCAGAGGCATCCGTAATCGTTCCCGACACCATGATAGGCAACTGCGTTTTCGTAGTATTTATAGCTTGAGGCGTAAATGCTCCATCGATAGTACGAATGGTTCCTTTTTTGACGTCATCAAAGTACAAATCAATCGCGTACAAAGCGGCTTTGGCATTCAAAGTATCAAAAATGGTTTCGACCAATAATATATCCGAACCGCCATCTACCAAGGCTTGCACTTGTTCATAATAAGCATCTACCAATTCATCAAAAGTAACGGCACGGTAGCCAGGGTCGTTTACATCTGGAGAAAGCGACGCGGTACGGTTGGTAGGCCCAATCGACCCCGCTACAAAGCGTGGCTTATCGGGATTGGCAGCGGTGTATTTATCACAAGCGTGACGGGCTAGTTGAGCCGATTCATAATTAAGCTCATATACCAAGTCTTCCATGTGATAATCGGCCATAGCGATAGTGGTACCACTAAAAGTATTGGTTTCGATAATGTCTGCCCCTGCTTCCAGATAAGCTTCATGAATTTCTTGAATCACATCGGGCCGCGTCAACGACAGCAGGTCATTGTTGCCTTTGAGTTCGTGGGGAAAATCTTTGAAACGTTCGCCTCTATAATCGGCATCGGTCAATTTATAACGCTGAATCATCGAACCCATCGCACCGTCTAGTACGAGGATTCGTGATTTGAGGATTTCTTGAATGTCTGGGTTTTGCATTTTTACAAATTATAATTTATTCAGGAACGAGGCCGATAACACAAACTTAAAAGCCGGTTTGTAGCGTGCACTTTAACAAGCTACAAATTTACACAGAAAGATACGGATAGCTCTTTTTTTAGATGAATATTCTATATATGAATCTAAAAATAGATAATTTATGCAAAGAAATACTTATAAGAAGATGGGTTAAACAAATGTGAGAGGTGACAATCAAAGAATATAGATATTTTGTCTAATAGAGTTATGCATAAAAAATCCCATTTGACTTACGCCAAACGGGATTGTATAGAGTAGGTGTAATGGATGCTAAAATGTATATCCTACGCTTAGCTGGGCAGCGGAATTTTTGGCATTGTCTAAGAATACTTTGGCGGCGGTACTTGATGCTACGGGGCGTAGGCCATAGTTGTAGCGAGTAGCTAACATTATTTTGCCAAAATAAATACTTAAACCAGCCGCAAGACCATAGTCAAAATTGTTGAAGTTGTCGCGATTGAGTACGGTGGCGTTAAAGCCGGCATCGCTTTTACTTTCGGTCGAAGCATTTACCAAAAAACCTCCGTAAAGCCCACCGTGAATATCAATAAAATTGCCAACCTTGAGCGTTGCTAATACAGGGATTTCAAAGTAATCCATTTTGAAGGTATTTTGTCCTCTAAATGTGCCATTGAGTAAATTATAACGAGCCGTGACGCCTTTGGTAGAATATCCTACTTCAGGTTGTAAGTAAAGCATACCTTTGATAAGAGGAACCTGCGTAAAAAGACCCACATGAAATCCGTAGCGAGGATTACGGTCAGTCACGTCTTTGATATAAAGATTGGATACATTGAGTCCACCTCTGATACCTGTACGGGCTGAAGCATCTTGCGCATAAGTCTTGAGATTGGCTTGAAAGAGTAAGGTACTTAATCCTAAAACAAGGGCTATTGGGTTGAATTTCATGGCTTTATGATATTTTTAGTGAGTGATTAGAGAAATTGTATCAAAATATGTAGCGAATAGAAAGGGCGGCATCATCACCCCAAAAATTGTCAGCTACGTTGAAATTGAAGGTAGGTTTCCAGTCAATACTCAAATTGATAGGGATTTCGCGGAAGTTATATTCTAGCCCTAAGATACCATCTAGTCCTACTACGCTATTACGTTCTGGAAAAGGAGATGAGCCGCGTCTTCCTTCACCCCAAAAGTAAATATGAGCACCGGCACCGTAGTAAAAATTAAGACGATTGACATCAAAAGCGCGTGTATGACCTTCAATCAAACCCGTGAATCCAAGTCCTCTCCAGCGCGAGGAAATAATACCTTCGACAGCTACGCGAGGCTTGGTATAGTGCTTGATAGTGAGGCCATTGGTGCTCCCTGCTCTAAGACCAATACCTGTACGGTAATCTTGTGAGTAGGCAGCAGAAATAGATAGTAAAGAGACTACTGTGATGAGGAGTATGTTTAACTTTTTCATTGTTGTGGGGGGATTGTAGTGCTACAAAAATTGTTAGTTTTCGTAGCACTGTTGATGATTGATTATCTAAGACTGATAGCGCCGTTTTGAGCGGCTTTTTTCATTTCTTCGCTAGCATAAAGGCCAATTTCTACCCGGCGATTTTGTTGACGTCCTGTTTCGGTATTGTTGGAAGCGACAGGATTGGCTTCACCTTGCCCAATGACTTTGAAACGACTAGTGGAAACTCCTTCTCCAATCAAAAAATTGGCAACTGCTTGAGCGCGTTTGTTAGATAAGTCTCGGTTAAAAGCTTCAGAACCTACGTTGTCGGTGTGTCCTTCTACAAGAAGCTCAGTCTTTTGTTCTTCTTTGAGAGTGTTGGCCATTTTTCGGAGACTTTCTTGGGTTTCGGGACGTAATGATGAAGAACCGAAATCAAACAAAAGGGCGTTGTCGAAAGTAAGCTTTACACCTTCTCCTACGCGTTCTACTTTTGCAGTTTTACCTAAATCTTCTTTTAGCCTTTCAGCTTGCTTGTCCATACGCTGACCTATTATTGCCCCAGCGGCACCTCCTACAGTGGCACCTATAATGGCTCCAATCGCGGTATTTTTGTTGTTTTTGCCAATAATTCCTCCTACGATAGCTCCAGCACCTACTCCAATCAAAGCTCCCTTTTGAGATCTTTTGAGCTGTGTTTTATTGGTTTTGGTACTTGTACTTTTCTTTTTAGTTGACTGTTGAGAAAATGCAACCTCAGGAGCAGAGGTGGCTATCAAAGTGACATAACCTAAAACTATATACTTGGTTAGCGTCTTCATGTTTTTTGAAATTTGATTTAATGAAAAACACTAAAAAAGCATACCTAGTGGGTTCAAGTGCTGTGTAATTGTTTGATAATTAATAAGTTGTATTTTTAAGGGTGGCGGTTTTGTTGGGGTGAAAAAATATTTTGTGTAGAAAATTTTGCCCGAATTGGGGTGGTGGCATTAAGTTGTGAAGGCGTTTTTGTTGATTTATTTAATATTTTGACATTTTTTAGATAAAAATTCAAATATTATTACCTTTATAAAGATTTTATATCTTATAAACCATATAATAAGTCTATATGATAAAGTTGGATATTACGGATAAAGGGATTTTACGCTATCTGCAACAAAACGCACTTTTGACGACTAAAGAGCTTGCGGCGCAACTAAATTTGTCATATACTCCTGTATATGAGAGGGTTCGTAAGTTGGAGCGGGAAGGAGTTATAAAGAAATATGTGGCATTGGTTGATAGAGAAGGCATTGGCAAAAATTTAGTCGCTTTTTGTAATGTTTCTTTGAAGGAGCATAGTCGGGCCAATGGTGAGAAGTTTGTGTCGGCCGTCATGACGTTTGAAGAGGTAATGGAGTGTTATAATATTTCGGGGGAATATGATTTTATGCTAAAAGTAGTGGTAAATGATATGCCTGAATACCAACGATTTCTGATGGAAAAATTAGGGGCTTTGGATAGTATTGGGAATACGCACAGCATTTTTGTGATGAGCGAAATCAAACACGAGACAGCCCTCAAAGTATAATCCCTGTAGCACGGACGTCCCGTCCGTCTTGTCAATACCAATATATTATTGTTACGGACGGGGACGTCGTCTTTCCAATACCAAATCTCTATATTGTTACGGACGGGACGTCGTCTTGTCAATACCAATATATTATTGTTACGGACGGGGACGTCGTCTTGTCAATACCAAATCTCTATATTGTTACGGACGGGACGTCCGTGCTACAGGTTATTCAAAGTATTTGGGGTTTAAATAAGAAAAAGGGTACTCTTCCCAGTTGTTGATAAGGCCTGCTTTGACGGGATTGTC
>VFQN01006630.1_pt1 | contig 13039 bp, 17 predicted proteins | sample 3512371 | NCBI WGS metagenome assembly VFQN01 (sample SAMN10412370, study PRJNA504923) | tailings metagenome | isolation source: Replicate 2 from Balatoc abandoned mine | place: Philippines: Itogon, Benguet | collected 2017-08-28
ATGAACGTCTAATATTTTTGAGAGATCAATAATTCTCTAATAAAAAAACAAATTGATCCTTCATTTCTTTTTTAACTTTAATAAGTCTTGAAATTTGATTGGATCTACCTACGAAGTAAAATTTGTGAATCTTGAAAGTGAGGATATTCGAGGATAAATGCACTGAATATGAGTTCCTGGAAAGGCTGATCTTTTAAAAACTCTCTCTTTAAATCACATAAACAATACTTTGCTATCACGATCTTCTTAATGTGATGAAAGGGGATTAATGCTGTAATAATCTGAGGTGCGTTTAAAAGATAAGTATTTAATGTGATTGTTGTCACCGTCGTGCATTTCTCTAATAAGAGTAGGTTTGATACAGGAATCCGGTCCGACAATTCTACATGTGTAATTCCATTATAAGTAGATAGAAGTTCTCGTGTTGAGATTTTAATATTCGCAACACCACGTATTGATTCAATGCTATTTTCTCTAAACCCTTTGCAATGATCGATCGTTATGTTAGTACAATATCTTAAAGGACTAAAATCTTCCAAATTATAGCAATATCTTAATTCAACTGTATGATTACCTAATCCTAACCCTTCTAACGAAGTAATGGACAAGTGATCAAAATTGATTTTATAAATATGCCCCATATTAACACATGAAAGAAGATGATCACATAAAGAAATACTTAGATCTCGTAACTGATTTTCTGGTAAGAAAAAGTGTTGATCAAATCCTTTAATCACAAGGGATCTCAAATAAATCGACATTGGGAGCATTAGTTTCTGATCAACAACTCTAAAGGCGTTACTTCCCGTGACTTCTAAGTCCTTCATATGATAAATGCAACTTGAGAAAACAACTAAATCATCATGGCCAATATCTAATTGCACCGATTTAGAATTGGTAAAAGATTTTGAATATTCCTCTATACCCTCGCAATTAAGAATAGCAATTAGTGAATTATTACGAAGACAAGAAATGTCTGTAATATTATGACATTCAATAATACTCAAAGAGTAAATACCATCGAGAAAACTAACATCAGTAATGCAATCACAGTCATCTAAAGTTAATGATCTCAGATTCTGGAAGTTAAAAGCAGAAATATCTGCTACAGTAAGGCGAGCACCGCGCAATATTGTGAGGGATTGCAGCGTAGGAAAGGAAGGGAAGTTGCCGTTGAAACTTTCTGGATGGAAGATCGTAAGATCTTTCACAAAATATGATGAAGAATCCCGAAAAACATTAATACATTGAGCTGATGAACCGTAAAACTTTGCACACTTTAAAGGAAGAATATTTTGAATACTAGCAAAAGTAAAAATACTTTTATAACATAGAATTTCCAATTGATTCAAAGGACTATCCAAAAGATTTTTCACTTTCTCTTGGAAAGAAGGAGATTGAAAGTATTCGGTTAATGTTTCCCCCTTCAATATGCGTAAGGTTCGAACTTTCTTCCTCAATCTAATCGATTGACGATTCACTCTGGACAGTTCCATTCGATCTGATACATCTCCAAATAAAAGAATCTCAAAGCACAAGACTTCAGGGAGTCCAAGAAACTGATCAAGCATCTCGTGATGTTTGATTTGTGATCGTAATTTTACGATTACAATTTCACGGAGAGTCGATTTTTCGAGGCGACTCTTTGTTAAAGAGTCGCTGCACTCCAATAGTTCAATCAATAGGCAAAAGCTACTTTTCCTTGATTAACAGCAGAAAGATATTTCTATATATGGATTCTAGTAGAGGATCAATGATAACACTCTTTCAGTCTGCTACTTTTGCTTAATTTAAGTTTCCTAAAGCAAAAATGTGAAGAAGCTGTTGCTCCTTCTCGAAGGAATGATTGATCACTTAAGAAAAATAAAATAGAACGGATGACTAAATTATTTACCACTATAGTACAAAATGGACGATCTTCTGACTGAAATAATTTCTCCATCCAGGTATCAGCAATTTGCTTGATGAATCCAAACAATCAATTAGTTATCGATGTAAAGATGATGTCGATAAATGGAATATCTCAGTCAGAGTCAAATTCTTGTGATAGAGTCTCCGACTTCATTTTCTCAACTTTCCCTTTAACTTTTGCTTCATCGTCTTCTCCTTCAATCGATCCTGATAAGCTTCACCTTTCTCTTTCATTTTCATTGACTTTTTCGACGGCTGGTACACAGTGGCAGATTTCCCTTTCCCTTTCCTTGTATGCTTTGCGAAGTCAAAGCTTGTAACATTATCTGACACTTGCTGCATAAGAGGTGCTAAAGAGTTGTCCTCTCGAGGGATGGTGAAATTGGTGGATTGAATAACATCTAACTTCTCTTTCAGCTTCCGTTTCTCTTCTAACAAAGTACTCGCTGCAGTTCTCGTCGCCGAAGGTCCTTGAATATCATCTAACGCGCTGAACAGATCATTCGTCGTTGAAGAAGGACTCGTTTGAACAAATCCTCCTTGTTGAAAACCTTGATTTTCTAATCCAAGTTGATTTTGTAGCAAATCTGTGAGGTTCATCTCGAAAAATGTGTTGGGAAAGATATCCTCGTCTCTTGTAAAAATTGATTGGGGAAAAAGGAAATGGGTGGGTTCGATATCGCCCAAAAAAAAAAAGGGCGTGGGCAAAAGTCAGCTCGCCGAAATCGCGATAAATCGAAAATTCAAGAAATCGAAAACCCCCAGTTTCAGTTTGTGTGATTGATACTGCTGATAGGAGGAGTTTCTGTTCTTAACGAAGTTTCTCACATTCTATAAGTGCAACAACAATTGATTCTTCATCTAAATAGCTTTTCCAACTCCTTAAGGATCTTCCTACAAGCCCCCCTCCACTACTAAATAACCTTCTTTTTTTCAAAGCCATTTTTTTGACGTGATTCTTCGACTTCAACCACTTCCGTTTTTCTGCTGAACGCAACTATTTTCTCTTTTTGCAATCCGATCTTCAATTAGTATCAAATCTTCTCAAATTAGTTGAAATTATAATTTCTTTTTCTTATTGTACGATTTTTTCCATATTATAATCATGTCAAGCTTTGCAGTCAAGAAGAATAATGTACCCGAAACTGTCACCGGTGAAGCTGGTACTGCTAAAAGAAATATCATTCGCCGAGGCGGTGGAGGTGGAAAAGGAAGAAAAGATGGACTTGCTGGAGGATCTGTCGATGATGGTAGTCTCTATGATGATCCATATGCCCTCGATGAGCATGATCCTAACTACGATAGTGAGGAGGATGGTGTTCGTCAAGTCATCCCAACTAAAGCCCCTTTACATCGAGACGAGATCGCTCGATCTAAGTTAACACTGACATCATATAAAAAGAAAATTCAACCAATTATTCAAGAATTTTTAACAAGTTATGTTGTTGAAGATGTCGTTGAAAGTCTTCAGGTAAGAAGAAACTACCTTTCTGCACTGAAACATGGCCTTACTTATTGCAATTATCTATTGTAGGAAATTGCTGCACCTGAATATTCTTATGAATTTGTGAAAAGGTTAATTAATACTGCTATTGATCGCACTGATCATGAACGTGAACAAGTATCACGTTTACTTTCAACACTTTATCCTGATGTATTATCAAGTAATATGATTGGAAAAGGATTTGAAAGATTATTTGAAATTATTGATGAAATTGAATTAGATGCACCATTAGCTAAGAATATTCTTGCTGCTTTCTTAGCCCGTGCTGTTGTTGATGAAGTATTGCCACCTGCTTTCCTTTCTGATTCTGTTGTTAGTAATCTTGGAGGAGAGATTGTTGATCAAGCTCGTTTATTACTTTCACGTGATCATGGTGGTGCTAAACTCGAAAAGATTTGGGGACCTGGTGATGGTCGACCTGTTGAAGAGATGAAAGTTGCTGTTGATCAATTGTTATTAGAATACATCTTATCAAGTGATTTGGATGAAGCGATTCGTTGTTTAACAGAATTGAATGCTTCGCAATTCTTTCATGAAGTTGTGAAGAGAGCCGTTGTTTTAGGTATGGAAAAGACTGAAGAACAAAGAAAAGCACTATCAGAATTATTTGCTGAACTTGCTGGTATTCAATTAATGGCACAAAGTCAAGCAGAGAAAGGTTTTAATCGTTTATATGAATCTTTACCTGATTTAACTTTAGATACGCCAAATGCTTCACAGATATTAGAAGATTTTGTTTCTCGCGCTGTGAAGGATAAGGTCGTTTCAGCCAATTATAAGAAGCCTCAGACTTCTGCTTCTGCTTAATTGGAACAAGTAAATTGCATTAACGAGAAAAATCTGTTGACAAATGATTGATGAGGTAAAAAGAGAAGAAAAGAATGAAATGAATATATATGATAAATAAATAATAAATGAATGATATAAAAGTACCTAATATGTCCAATATAACTATTGAATCAGTTGAAATATACGAAAATAAAACAGTTAAAAACCTAACAAAAATGTCAAGAGAAAGAATGGAAAGTGTCTGTTATCACCACTATCTTTTGATTTACCTGATTCGGGTTACTTTTCTCGTCTCTTTAGATGATGAGATAAGTAAGGTGACACTCATAAATGGAAGCTGTAGCATTGTTTGTCAAATAAATGTCATAAATATCCCTATTCTTTCTTTGCTTCCCATTGTAAATATTAATCATTTACTCAGGTTTTTTCTCGTCGTGGCTTACTATATTTTCATACTCTGCTTATTTTATAGAAAGTTTAAAATCACAAGACATTATTGCCATATACACAAGAAAGTTATTGCAGAGAGAGAAAGAAGGTGATGACATCAAGCGATTCAGGTGAATCGTTGTACTGCAATTAGATCTCAACTCTGACAAAGGTTATCGAATAAACTCTGATATAACTGAGTGGTATACAAATGAATTATTGATACTGAAATCAATAGAAGAAAGAAACAAGCAGAGAGAACAGCCAATTGGTCATACAATTAAGCGTGTTTTATGCTTCTTCACACCACTTGTTCTCTTCTCGTACTTGAGCTTCTTCCTCTGGAGTAAAATCGTTTACAATATTAAATTGATCTCGAATCTGTTCTGGAGATTTCCCTTTAATCAAACTTGCAACTGTAGCACATGCAAGATCTAGAAGTGGTTTAATATCCATGAAGTTAGCTGCTAGAATCAATTCAAACAAAACATCTTGCTCGACTGAAATAAAATCAGCATACCATTGCTGAACAATCTCATTCATATTAGCAGATTTCAAAGGCTAGATGTAAACCACATAGAGTAAGATTCTAAAAGGGTCAAATGGAAGATTCACTTACTTTCTCGATTTCATTCATAGGATCTTGATAATGATGATGACAAAACTCAATAATTTTCGCTAGCGTTGTAGATTTTACATTAGCTAACGGAATTTCTTGTGCTTCTTCATCATCTTGTTCTTCTTCTAACATATTTTTAACAAGTTCTGACATTTTTGCAACTTCTCTAGGAACATCAAATGCTTCTCCCTCCTGAGAGATCAAATGAACTGTTGCTTGAAGGTTTGCTTCTGCCATCTTTCAAAGTCACTCTTTCAATTCTGTTAAGGTGGTATTAAGTTGTGTTGTGGATGATTGATGGTTAGTTGCCTTTCGCTGACAACAAAGAGAATTCAGAAACACTTTCAAACCTACCGACATACCGGTAATACACCGAAGGAATATTCGCTTGGTCTCTGTGATTTTCAAAAAGAGTTTTATCTTAAAAAAATTTAAAAACTATCTACTCCAAGAAATTTAACTCTTACTGAGATATTCCATTGATAGACATCATTTTTACATCGATAACTAATTGATTGTTTTGAATTAGTGAAGCAAATTGCTTTTGTTTATAATAACTGGAGGGAAGATAGAGCTTTCTCTCATCACCTACTGCCATTCCAGTAAGAAGATCATCCCATTTTAATGGTAGATAGTTGAGTAAACCTCCATCAAAATCATTTTCGATGTTATTGTTCTTAAATGAAGTATATCGATCATCCCTCTTCGTTGATCCAAGAAGAAGGAATAAACTCTCATCATAAAGTCTTTTCACATTTGCATATCCTAATTTAAGGAAAGTTATAAGAGTCAAGGTTAGACGACACCTCTTTCGTATAACCTACCTGGTTCTAACATCGTATGATTCTTCAGTCCATCTATAGCCTTGAAATCTCTTTCTGTTAGATGATCCAATCCTTTCTTTAAGTCCTTATTAGTTAGAATCTGAATTTGATATAAAATCTCAATCACATCTCCTTTCTTGGCTGTAGTTAAGTTGAAGAGTTGTTCAGGTTTTATCTCAGGGTTCTAAGAACGATATTGTGAAACTGGCAGTGATTAAAAGAAGATAAAATCTTACCAAAAGCATTTCAACTGTTAAGACTTCCTCTGATTGCTTGGTATAACGATTATTTGGTCGAATTAAAGTTGAAATATTTCTATATTTTTGATTTCTTTGGCGTAATAACTGAAAGAAACGATTAGGATCTCGAAGAGTAATATATAAAGGACGAGGAAAAGTTGCAATATATTGTGAAAAGTCTTTCAGAGTCATTCCTTCAATATTTTCACCGTTCACAGCGACAATCACCATTCCCTTACTAACTAAGGATTGTAAGTAGGGGTTCAAAACATCAGGATTAATTCTATTTACAATTATTCTCTTTTGATTCTGTGAATCAATTTCGGTCAATCCTAATCCAAGAGAAGTGGAATTAAAGGTGACTAATCTTTCATCTGAGTGAAGATTGTTTATGATATCAGCTATATCTTCAGATGATATACTCTGCGTATCTGTGCTTGAAAAGACTGGTTTATTGTTAGCGATAAATGGAGTCAGCGAACCAAGGACAAAAGTTGCAGATTTTTGAAGTATCTTTCTGACTTTTTGTTTGGAATATTGTTGAAGAGAAATATCTTTATCATAATGAGCTGTATCCGAAGTGGTTTCAGAAGTACTGTCTATATCATCCGATATAGACCTAGATTTATGTATTATACGATCGAGAATATTGAGCTCCTTTGAAGAAGGGAAGCCACCTTGGACCTTTCTCGAATCATGGAATAACAGGTCATCTGTTTCTACCCCTTGAATCTTCAATTTTCTAGAAATCAATACATTTAAAGACTTTCCCCATATGTTCGAAAATCCTTGAGTCCAAATAGGAATGTAAATCAAAGCAATGAGGACAAAAAACCAACCAATCAAGAGAAACTTCGTCATTCTTGACTAAACACTGTGTGCTAGGATTTCTTTCAATTATACGCTTTATCCTGGACCAATGTTTTATTTTCTTTCTTTCGTGCATGAAGTTGTTCTTATTATTGCAATATTTGTCCTTTCATCTTGGTGTAAGTATGTTCAGAAATCAGGTTATTAGGAAGTGTTTGGTTTCACCTTTGAAATCAAATAGTTATTTAACTGCTTTGCGTTCTTTATCATCGGGAGTAGAAACCCGAAGTATTGATAGCATCATTATTCCTTCTTTAGTCGAGGCACAAGAAGCGAAAAAGTATATACATCATCCACAAGTAAAGTTTATTGATGGTTCATGGCATTTAGGGAATGTTCGTAAGCCTTTTGAAGAGTTTACCAAGGAAAGAATTGAAGGATCACAATATTTTGATATTGATGAAATTTCTGATAAATCAATTAATCTTCCTCATATGGTACCTACAAATGAAATTTTCCAAAATGCTGTAGAAGGGCTAGGTATTTCGTCGACCGATCATGTCATCGTATACACTGTCTCCGATGCTTTCAGTGCTGCAAGAGTTTGGTGGATGTTTCGTCTTTTCGGTCATAAGAGAGTTTCAATCTTACATGGTGGTTTAAATGCATGGAAAGCCGTTGAGGGTCCAATGGAGTCTGGTCCAGTAAAGCCACCAGCGAAAGGAAGTTTCAACGCTCAATTTAATAAGAGAATGGTTGTCTCCGCTGATCAGGTGTTAGACATTGTAATGACTGGGAAAAGCCAAATTCTAGATGCTCGCTCTACTGCTAGGTTCTTAGGACAAGCCCCTGAGCCTCGACCGGGATTGGAAGGAGGACACATTCCTGGCTCTCTTTCCCTCCCATTCAGTGCTTTGGTGAAGGAAGGAGACCCTACTACCTTCAAGAGCTTGTCAGAGGTTCGTGATGCTTTTATTGATGCAGGTATCATCATGGGATCAAGAGTGGTGTTTACGTGTGGCTCTGGCGTAACTGCAGCGGTGTTGTGTTTTGGATTGCATCTGTTAGGAAAAGACATCGAATCACTTCCTATCTATGATGGAAGTTGGTCTGAGTGGGGTTCAAGACCTGACCTACCAAAAGTAAATCCGGCTAAATATTCTTCATCAAACTAAATTAAATATAAGACAACCTTTTCTTGTAACAGATTTTACTGTTTTTGTTTCACTTTGTGAAGTTGTAATCTACTGTTTTTATCATAGTGAATAGTAAGGAAAGCTTAATTAAAAATCTTTTTTGTTTACTTCTATTATCTATCGTTTGAGGATGTTATTCTTCTTAAATCAACTAACCAAACATCTTAAAATCCAAAGAAGGAAATCTTCAGGAAATCTTCAGGAATTTCTTTGGATTTCCTTCTTCCTCTGCATAAGCAAGAATTCTCAGGAAGAGGGAGTGTTGAGTGGATGACGATTCAAAAAGAAAGGTTAGATACTCGATGAATCATTAGAGTTTCACAAGTAAATACCGTCGTTGGTTGTTGATTGAGTAATATGGCTGATTTGAGTTCAAGTAAGGTCGAGGTGCATGAGATGAATGCAGAGGAAAAGTCTTCTTCACATAAGAAGTTATTATCAACAAGCATTTATCATCTTTATACTCCTGGACAGCGAAGATTATTGCTCCTAGCTGCTGCTTGTATCTCATTTCTAACACCCTTCACTGATACTGTCTATCTGCCAGCTTTGACCTCTGTTGCTGATACTTTTGATGCGAATGATACTTTAGTGGCTCTCACTGTTTCTATCTACCTCGCATGTGTGGGACTTGGCCAGCTATTTTGGGGACCTTTGTCAGATCACTATGGTCGAACAATAGTATTATATGTTGTATTGGTTATTTATGAAGGACTCACTATTGGATGTATCTTCTCTGATTCTATCGCAGCCTTGATCATCCTCCGTAGTTTACAGGGATTGTTCGTCGGATGTACAATCGTCTCTGCACAAGCACTTATCGCTGACATCTTCCCAGCTGATGAGTTAGGAGAGGCAACAGGAGCATTCATGGTAAGAACACTCAATCGTTAACCACTAACTACACTTTATCAAAATGTTGTAGGCACCGATGTTGTTTGGTCCAATTCTTGCCCCGATTGTTGGAGGAATATTATCTCAAGCCTTTGGCTGGAGATCAACTTTTGTGTTATTGGCCATCATGACGGGTCCTATCGCGTTGTTTACCTTGCTGGTTGTCCCTGAGACACATCAATGGTTTGTAGTTCAGCGTATTGATAGAGTGAATGAGAGTCGAACGTCATCCATGAAGGCTGGCGGATCTGACTATCAGATTGTAGAGAAACAAGAAGAAGAAGAAGAAGAAGAAGAAGAAGAAGAAGAAGAAGAAGAAGTTGGTGATGTTGAATCCCCCCGTAAAGATGAAGAAGAAGGAAAAGCTACCGTTGAGCAAGAAGTTATTGCCAATAACGAAAAAACAACCGCTACTGAATCAAGTAAATCTAAGAAGATTTATCAAGCAGATAAAGCAAACGAGGTCTATCATTTATCAAAAAAAGAAAATACTATAATCTCAATTGAGAATAAAGAACAAATCATCCGACCTCCTTTCATATCTCCTTGGGAAGTATTTCAGTTTGCTTTAGATAAAGATCTTGCTCCTTTCTATGCAATTCAATGTCTTTCCTTCTCTGTGTAAGTATTTCATCTTATTTCGTCTATTACGTAAATATCTGACTCATATCTTTAGAATGTTTACTTGTTTAACCGTTGCTCCACTGAAGCTTTCTGATGATCCGTACAATCTATCAGAATCTATCATTGGTCTTACCTACCTTCCGATCGGAGTAGCAATGCTTCTTGGCTCAATGGTTGGTGGTATTCTCTCAGATAAAGCTGCGGGAATGTTTCCAGAGATTCCTGAGGCGCGTTTATTGTATTCTCTTTACCCTAAAGCGACTGTCATCATTGGAGGAGTAATCTTTGGTTATTCACTCGAGGAGGAAGTCAATCTTTCAGTTGTATTGATTAGTCAGTTTCTCATCGGCTTCGGTCAGTCTGTCATCATGACTATGGTTTTGAGCTTTCTCACCTCAGCTCGTCCAAAGAGTAGTGCAGGAGTAGCTGCAGTGATGATGTTTCTTTGCTTTGCAGCTGCTGCAGTATTCGTGTCAATTTCTGTTGATGTCTCTAATGCGATCGGTGAAGGCGGATATTTTGTTATTCTCAGCGGATTATTCTTGTTAGCATGTATAGTGAGCTTGTATTACCTAAGTCTGAAGTTTACTTGGTTTCAGTTATCACTTCTCTCCTCTGCTGCTGATGATGATTTCAAGCTAGAGAAGGATGAATCAAAGTCCGATGAAGTACAATCTATTGAGCTAGTCGAAAAGAGAGAAGAATTGTAAATAATAGTATTTTAAAGTATTTCATTTACTCGAGTAAAGTAATGATGTGACTAATAATAATTGTAGTTTATGTTTTAGAACCTTTGCTTATCAATTTTGATTTGATGGAATGTGCTTTTTTTTGAACTCATTTCCTTTTTAATTGCTTTCTTTTTCTTTTTTTCATTCATTTCTTTGCTTCTCACTCTCTTCATTTATGATCGTCCTCAGTATCGAAAAATAATGAAATCTATGTAAGCGACGACCATTTGTTTGATTCATTCTAAGTTCTCTTTTAAACAAACCGAGCCTTCTTCATTAATGAGTTTCCGTTTAATCGGAATAAGGTGTGTTAAACATGCTCAACAACCATAAGGACACTAGTAATACCATGAAGATGATCGTCAATGATTTGACGGGGAAATTTTTCGGAAAGAGGTTTGGAACAAAACAATAGCCTGTAAATGAGAGTACAATCGCACAAATCGCAAAAGATTGTATAATCATTAACTTCTCAATCTGTAAGGTAAAGATTGTTGATTCATGTTGAAGTGAAATCTCTTCAATTTTCTTAGGTAACAGACTCGATAAAAAAAATCCAAAACCTTTCAAACTTTTAGACATAACTCCGCCAACGTTGTGGTGGAATTTCATTGTGAAAGAAGAAGAAGACTTAGGTCGTTGATTTGAAGGGGATTTTATATAGTCTTTTGAAGTGCGGCGCCATTTTGCGGAAAGGCCTCATTCCTCACTCAATAATGCTGATCAATCTTCCTGAAGTAATCTTTCAATTAATACGAACCTTTATCTCAAATGATGATGATCATTATCTGCTTAATACCTCAAAGAAACATTTTGCTGAGTTGAAGAGAAGAACAATATTCTTTCCTTTGAATAAAAGTAGTAGTGAACAATATCTGAAAGATAAAGACTTTCAATCATTATTACTTAGTAAAGTTGAAGATGGATGGAAACAAATTAAAATCTTTCATGATCCTGTCTATTTTCGGTTCTTGTATGATCGAACAATCCCGCATCTGACTGACTTAACAGTTGATGAAATCTTCACTGTAGATAGAACTAAACTTCGTCCCTTTCCACCACATGTAAAAGAATTAACCCTTTCTAAGGGTCTTAAGCTTAGAGATGTATCGAATGCATCTCACTTACTTAAATTCTCTATCAATCAAGCTGATTTCCTTGAAGATATTTCACCTTTACAGAATGTGTCGGAACTGACCTTTCAGTCCTGTCCTTTAATATCTAATTTCTCCATGCTCAATGGTCAACATCAAAAGAAACTTACAATAATTCATTGTAAAAGATTAATAAATGTTTCTAGCTTTCATAGTATTCGTAGAATAGTAATTAAAGATTGTTTTGAACTTCAGAACATTTCACCATTATATGGTGTTTATGATTTAACGATTATTAAATGTCCAAAAATCTTTAATATTGCAGATTTAGGAGGTCATTATCGTTTTCATATTGCTGATACTCCTCTTACTACTGGTTATGAGGCTTTAGTTGGTGTTTCACATGTCATACTTCATAGTGTTGGAGTTGTTCCTCTTCAACCTTTACAATACGCAAAATCTGTAGAAATTCGAAATTGTGGACCACTTGGTGATGTTAGTTACCTAAAGAAAGTGAAAAAAGTAGCCTTATTCCAATGTTTAGGCATTGAGAATATCTTAGAGCTTCAAGATATCCCTGATCTCACAGTACCTTCCAACCTGACAGTTGAAGAAATAAAACAATTAAGAAATCCAAAGCTTTATCTAACACTTCCTTTAAATGATCGGATAATTCTTAATGATAATAAAGATAATGATCAAAATAAAATCTTTCTTCCAACAACGAAAGATTTAATAGTATCAGGACCAACCTGTTATCTTTATTCTTATTTACAAGAATCCTTTTTCAAACATTTACAATCATTAACAATACAAAATTCTAATCTTAAATTAGATAATAATTATTCGATTAATTTTGGTATTACTATGATTGTTGGTTTAGAAGATATTCCTACAGTCAGATTGATTGGATTAAGTTGTTTATGGGATATATCTGGATTAGGTAGGAATCATGAAGTTGAGTTAAGAGATTGTCCTAGTATTCAGGATGTTAGTAGTTTAGCAAATGTTTCTATTGTTAAGATTATTAATTGTAAGAGCATCTATCATTATAATGTATTGTCAAAGGTACCAAGATTGAAAATTGTTAAGATGTAACATCTAAATAGAACCCATTTGAATCGTATTACATTCAGAGGAGTACGCACGATAAAATCAAGTAAAGACTTCACTGTTTTCATTATGTTACGACAAATTGCTTAGAGGAGGATACAGAGTGTACTAATATATCACGACGGGTGTCATTTATGTTGATGGATTGTTCGAACATTCAGCAACCGAATGGTAATTTTCTTAATATCGTAAATTGTACAAAGTTTTAAAATTATCATATATTGTCAAAGATACCGAGATCTGGTGAAGAAGAAAAAGAGAA
>VFQN01006631.1_pt1 | contig 13032 bp, 9 predicted proteins | sample 3512371 | NCBI WGS metagenome assembly VFQN01 (sample SAMN10412370, study PRJNA504923) | tailings metagenome | isolation source: Replicate 2 from Balatoc abandoned mine | place: Philippines: Itogon, Benguet | collected 2017-08-28
CAATCATATAGGTGTAGTTTATCAATCGCAGTCGTCCTAATTTAAAGCGTTGGATTCTTTTATCAAAGCACAAAAAATTCAAGAAAAAAGAAAGGATACCAATTTAGGAATTACTTATACGAATATTGGAAACAGCTATTTGAAACAAAGAGATTTGTCAAAAGCTTTTGAATTCTATGGTAAAGCAAAAAAATGGTTTGATAAACATCCTAATCCGAGAGCTTTGGGTGAATGGTACAATAATGTAGGATTGTATTATAAAGCAAATAATCAATCGCAAAAGGCTGTTGAAAATTGGAATGAAGCTATTATCGCCTTTAAATCTATTGATGATAAATTTGGAATTGCCGACAGTTATATTTATTTGAGCGAATTGTATTTGGAACAAAATCAATTGGAAACAGCAAAGCAAAATGCGGAAAATGCTTTAAGATTGGCTCGTGAATTGAAAGTTTTAGAACAAATTGTTCTTTCAGAAAAACTATTGAGCAATATTTATAATAAGCAAAATAATCCTGCAGTTGCTTTACAGCATTTTAAATTATATAGCCAAGCAAAAGACAGTTTGACCAATGAAGAAAAGATTAGAAGAAGCGTTGAAGAAGAATTGACATTTGATTTTGAAAAACGAGAAGCTATTCAGCAGAAAGAAATAGAAAAGAAAGAGTTGTTACTTCAGGAGCAATCAAAACAAAGTAAAATGCAATTGTTTTTTGCAGCATTGTTCGGATTGTTACTTTTTGGAATTGGTTTTTTGATTTACAGTAGAATTCAGTTAAAGAAAAATTTGACATTACAAAAAGAATTGGCAGAATACGAACAAAAAGCACTTCATTTACAGATGAATCCGCATTTTGTATTCAACTGTTTGGGTTCAATATCAAGTTTTATTGTGCAAAACGGAACTGATTCAGCCATAAAATATTTGTCTAAATTTTCTAAGCTAATGCGGTTAACGCTCGAATATTCCAAAGAAAGTTTAATTCCAATTGACAAAGAAATAGAAAGTTTGCAGAACTATTTGGAGTTAGAGCAATTGCGTTTTAATAATAAATTTTCATTTTCTATTACTAAGAGTAATGCTATTGAAGACGATATGGCTTTGCCACCTTTGTTATTACAACCTTTTGTGGAAAATGCTATTATCCACGGAGTAATTCCGAAAAAAGAAATAGGAACAATTACTGTTCGTTTTGATATTGAAAAAGAAAATTTAGTTTGTACTGTTGAAGATAACGGAATTGGTTTTGAGCAATCAAAATTGGCAAAAGAGAATACAGTTTTGGCACATAAATCAATGGCGTTGGATATTACGAAAAAACGTTTGGAAATGATAGAGTCGACAACAAAACAACGAACCGATTTTAGTATAGAAGAAATAAAAAGCGGGAATGAAATTCAAGGAACAAAAGTAATTTTAAATTTACCAATACAATATAGTAAGTGATTAGTAAAGAGTAATTAGTCATTGCAACTAATTGCTTTTCATTATTCACTAATTACTATTCACTAATCACTAAAAAATGATTACAGCAATACTTATAGACGACGATAATAATTTAAGAAACGGGATGAGAGGTTTGCTCGAACGTTATGCACCGGAAATAAAAATCATTGCAGAAGCCGACAGCGTTGAGACGGGAACTATTTTGCTGGCAGAACAACAGCCGCAAGTAGTTTTTCTGGACATTCATCTTGGTGATGGAACCGGATTTGATTTATTGGAAGAAATTCATAAAAAAGGTGTAAAACTTTCTGCGCAAATTGTTTTTATCACAGCACACGAACAATACGCCATCAAAGCTTTTCGTTTTAGTGCGTTGGATTTTCTTTTAAAACCGGTTGACCCCGAAGAGTTGCAGAAAGTAATAGCGAAATTGAAGAATATTATCGACAAGAATGATAGCGTGGCTCATATCGATTTATTGTTGGAGAATATTCGAAAAAAAGTAGATAATTTCAAGCGAATTGCCTTATCAAATGCAGATGGAATTCATCTTTTTGAGGTAAGTGATATTATTAGATGTGAAAGTGAAGATAACTACACTAAGTTTTACATTAAAAATAATAAACCGATTCTGATTTCAAAAACATTAAAAGAATACGAAGAATTGTTAGCGGAACATGGTTTTGAACGTATTCATCAAAGTCATTTGATAAATATAGCCTATTTGAAGTCATATATAAAAAAAGACGGTGGTTATGTGATTATGGCAGATAACAGTCATTTGCCTATTTCACAACGAAAAAAAGACAGATTACAAGAAATTTTGAAAACGATGTAAAATTAGTTCTCTTCCGAACTAAACTAGTTTAGTTCGGAAGAGAACTGGTTTAGATAAAAAGGAAACTAGTTTAGTTCAGAAGAGAATTAGAAGTAAAAAGAAGAATAAAAAACGCAAATTCTAAATATAAACAAGTGTTTACTCATTTGCTATAAACAGAATGATTGAGTTGTTTTAATTTTATAAAAAAGTCAAAAAACGAATACATTATATAGTTATGAAAAGAATTTTATACTTATTGATTTTATTTTCAGGTGTTGCGCTAGCACAGCCAGCTATTCAACAGCCAGTTGACATACATATTTGTGATGACAACAATGATGGTTTTGGAGTATTTGACTTATCGGTTAATACGACAACTGTTTTGGGTTCGCTTAATCCGAATTTGTACAATGTAACGTATCATGAAAGCATGATTGATGCTGAATTTGGTTCAACTTCACTTTCTAACTTGTATGCAAACTCAGGAAATCCGCAAATAATCTATGTTAGAGTAGAAGAAATTGCCGATACGTCAAATTATAGTTTGGCTACTTTTGCTTTGGTTGTAGAAACAGTATCAGCAGAAATTCTAACTCCAGACCAAACCGTTTGTGAAGGAAATCAAGGCGTAGTTGTTTTTCAAGGTTATGGAAGTACTTCCGGTTATACATTTATTTATTCCGTTAATGGTGGTTCAATGCAAGCTATTGTAAGTGGACCAAATGGAAACGCGGCTGTAATGATTGGAAATTTAGGAACTAGCACGGTTACACTTCATGAGGTTATCACAGCAGGAAATCCTTCATGTAGTGCAACTGTTAACGATTCAAGTACAATAGTCATTAGTCCTAACCCAACTATTGGACAACCTGTTGATTTATATAGTTCATCGGGAAACTATAATTTGACAACCAACACTACTATAATTAGTAACGGCAATCCTAATCTTACCGTAACCTATTATTCAAATTTGTTAGATGCTCAAAATGATACAAATGTCATTGTAAATCCTGTTTTTTATGTATCAGTTTTTAATGCTACGCAACTTATTGGAGTAAGAGTTACTGATAACATAACAGGCTGTTTTGTAATAACTAGTTTCTATATTCATGCTACAATTGGCGATTTAGACATTCCATCACAAGTAACGCAATATATCTGTGACGACAATTCAGACGGAATGGTTGTCTACAATTTAGAAAACAGTATTCCAACTATTCTTGGAGCGTTAAATCCTGCGGAACACAGTGTTAGTTTTTATACAACACAACAAAACGCTACTAATAATTCCAACCCTATTGTTAATGTAAATAACTATGTTGCTGGCGGAGCAAACTGGATTGTCTATGCTAGAGTTCAAAACACAACAAACAATCTAATTGGATATTCTACTGTATTATTAAGTGTTAAAAAGAAACCTGTTATTTATCCAATTCCTGATTTAGTGGTTTATCAAGGAAGTAATTTTACTGGAACAGCAAATTTTGATTTGATGGCTAATGTTACTTTTATGGGTTATGTGGCAATTCCAAACGAAGGTGGTTCAGGAACGATAAATTTTCACTTAACAGAACAAGATGCTATAGATGGAGTAAATCCTTTAAACATAAATAATGATGTTTATAATTATCAAAATATCTCAAATCCACAAACTCTTTATATTTCTGCCGTAAATACTACCGATGGAGTTCAAGGATGCGAAAGAACTGTGAGAAGTTTTGTCCTAAGAGTTGAAGCAGGTGATGAAGATATTGTTGTCATTCCCGATGCTAATTTTAAAGCCAAACTTTTAGCTGCCGATGTTACCAATAGTATTGCTCAAAATTCAACCTTCCAAAACATGAAAATCGATGTCAATAATGATGGAGAAATTCAAATTAGTGAAGCACGAGCAGTTCGTACATTAACAGTAACTAATTCTAATATTTCTGATCTTACAGGACTTAATAGTTTTATTTTCTTAACAGATTTTATCGCTGGAAACAACAATATTACCAATGTAGATACATCAAATCTTCATTTCATGATTAATTTCTTTGTAAACGACAACCCGCTTGAAGAAGTAAATTTTGTTGACTTACATAATATAGTGATGTTAAATGTTAGTGGTTCTAATTTGAGTAGTATCGACTTGAGTAATACCTATAAAACATTTGAATTTTTCTGTGGAAACACGCCAAATCTTACTCATATAAATGCTAAAAATGGAGTAAACGGAACTATTTACATACAACTTGGAGAATGGGTAGGAAATACAGCAACCAATACATCGGCTTTAAACCTACTTTGTGCTGATGATTTCAATGTAAATTCCTATCGAAATCAAATTAATGTGTTTCCAAATACAGCTGATGTTATGATTAATTCATATTGTTCGTATAATTCTGAAGGAAACAATACAATTTCCGGAACAGTTACTTATGATTTTGGAAATGACGGATGTGACGCAACAGATATCACTCGATTTACAAAAGTAGTTATCAATGACGGAACAGAAGAAGGCGCTTCTTTTACCAATCAAAATGGTGAATATCGATTCTTAACTCAAAGTGGAAATTTTACAATAACACCGGAAATAGAAAATCCAACATTTTTTAATGTCACTCCGGCACAAGCAACGATTAATTTTCCATTGGTGGATGATAGTCAAGAAACGGTCAATTTTTGTGTAACACCAAATGGAGTTCATCCCGATTTGGAAGTTGTGATTGCGCCAATTATTCCGGCAAGACCGGGATTTGAAGCAACCTATAAAATAGTTTATAGAAACAAAGGAAACCAAGTTTTATCACAACAATATGGTGTAAATTTCTTCTACAATCAACACTTGATGACCTTTGTATCGGCAACTGTAACACCCGAAACCCAAGGTCCGGGAGGAATGAGTTGGAGTTACGAGAACTTAATGCCTTTTGAACAAAGAAGTATTGAAGTAACCATGCTTATCAATACTCCAACTAATACCGAAAATCCGGTAAATATAGGGACAATTTTAACGTTCACTTCTGTGATTACACCACAAGCGAACGATGAAAATGTTATTGACAATACCTATATTTTTAATCAAACGGTTGTGGGTTCTTATGATCCAAATGATATTACTTGTATTGAAGGCGAAGTTGTTTCTCCAATCCTTATAGGTGATGAATTACATTATGTTATCAGATTTGAAAATACCGGAAATTTCTACGCAGAAAACGTCGTTGTCGCAATGGATATTAATCCGGAAGAGTATGATATTTCGACTCTAAAAGTTTTAGAAAGTTCACATAATGTTAATGCTCGTGTGAAAGGAAATAAAGCAGAGTTTTTCTTTAACGAAATATATCTTGATAGTGGCGGACACGGAAATGTACTTTTGGTGGTGAAATCCAATGCAACATTATCCGAAGGAGATTCGGTAATGAGTAAAGCCGATATTTATTTCGATTATAATTATCCGATTATTACCAATGAAGCCGAAACGGTTTTCCAATCTCTTAGTAATCCTGATTTTGAAAAAGATAATAGCGTGAAAATTTATCCAAATCCAACAAGTTCAATAGTTAATATTAGTGGTGATTTTAATCTAAAATCAATTCAGTTGTTTGATGTTCAGGGAAGATTACTTCAAACCAGCTTGCTAAATGAGACAAATACAGTTTTGGATTTAACATCAAAGTCAAAAGGAATGTATTTTGTTAAAGTAATTTCAGAGAAAGGAATAAAAGTAGAAAAGTTAATTAAAAAGTAAGAGTTAATTAGCGTTAAAAAGAAGACACAAGTAATTGTGTCTTTTTTGTTTGCATATCTTTTTAGCAAATTTTACCAAATAATTAACGAAAACGTTTCCTTAAATTTTTTTTATTTTGTTTGTAATTCTCTATTTTTGTTAAATTATTAATTTTAATAAGATTTAATTCCCGTTTTACATCATGTCGAAAACTGCTATATTAGAATTAGATGGCAAAAAATATGAATTTCCGGTAATAGTTGGAAGTGAAAATGAAGCTGCTATCGATATTGAAAAACTACGCGCATTAACAGGCGCAATAACCTTAGATCCGGGCTATAAAAACTCAGGTTCTTGTACAAGTGATATTACTTTTTTGGATGGAGAAGAAGGAATTCTTCGTTACAGAGGGTATGCTATTGAAGATTTAGCTGAAAAAGCTGGATTTTTAGAAACATCTTACCTTGTTATTTTTGGAGAATTGCCAACCAAAGCTCAATTAGAACAATTTGAAAATGACATTCGTAAATACACTTTAGTAAACGAAGAAATGAAAAATATCATTGATGGGTTTCCAAAAACAGCTCATCCGATGGGAGTTCTTTCTTCACTTACAAGTGCATTGACTGCTTTTAACCCAAAAGTAGTTAATGTAGAAAATGAAAAAGAAATGTATGAAGCCGTTTGTAAAACAATGGGTAAATTTCTTGTCATTGCAACTTGGACATACAGAAAAATAATGGGTTATCCTTTGAACTATTATGATAATACAAAAGGATATGTAGAAAACTTTATGCATTTAATGTTTGAGTTGCCAACCGGACCATACAAAGCAAATCCTGTTGTCATTGATGCATTGGATAAATTGTTTATTCTTCATGCTGATCATGAACAAAACTGTTCAACATCAACTGTTAGAATTGTAGGTTCTTCTCATGCCGGATTATTTGCTTCAATTTCTGCAGGTGTTTCTGCACTTTGGGGACCATTGCACGGCGGTGCTAATCAAGCTGTTTTGGAAATGCTTGAAGCTATTCAAAAAGATGGAGGAGATGCGGCTAAATACATGGCAAAAGCCAAAGATAAAGATGATCCGTTCCGTTTAATGGGATTTGGTCATAGAGTTTACAAAAATTTTGATCCTAGAGCAAGAATTATTAAAAAAGCAGCCGATGAGGTTTTAGCAACGCTTGGAGTTAATGATCCAATTTTGAATATTGCAAAACAATTAGAAGAAGCAGCTTTGGTTGATGATTATTTCGTATCAAGAAAATTATATCCAAATGTAGATTTCTATTCAGGAATTATTTATCGTGCATTAGGAATTCCAACCGATATGTTTACTGTTATGTTTGCTATCGGTCGTTTACCGGGTTGGATTGCGCAATGGAAAGAAATGCGTGTGAACAAAGAACCAATCGGAAGACCAAGACAAGTTTACACAGGTCATCCTTTAAGAGATTTTGTTCCAATGGATAAAAGATAATACTACTTTTTAGTTAGATAGAGAACCCCGTTGTCATTAATTGATAACGGGGTTTTTGTTTTTCTGATCTTAAATGTTTCTAAAGAGAGTAATTTTACATCATATACAAAATAAAACCCTTTTTATTGCTTTTTTCTCAGAATACTTATAAACAAAGCTTCTCTCGCTCAGTAAGCTTTGTTATATTTGTAAAATCGGTCAAGTAAACCGATGAATTCCAAAAACTAATTTATGCTACAATTAAATGTAAAAAACGAAACGTCTCGATTAAGAGCTGTTGTACTTGGTTCGGCTGTAAATAACGGACCAACACCTACTGCAGAAGAAGCTTATGATCCAAAATCACTTGAACATATTCTAGCCGGAACCTATCCGATTGAAGCTGATATGGTAAACGAAATGGAAGCCTTTAATCAAGTGTTTCAAAAATATGATGTGACAGTTTATCGTCCGGAAATGATTGAAAATTATAACCAAATTTTTACTCGCGATATCGGTTTTGTAATAGATGATGTTTTTATTAAAGCTAATATTTTACCGGATAGAGAACGCGAATTGGATGCAATTCAATATGTAATTGACCAAATAAATCCGGCAAAAGTTGTACGTCCACCGGATGAAGTTCATATCGAAGGTGGTGACGTAATGCTTTGGAACGATTATATTTTCATCGGAACATACAAAGGCTCAGATTATAAAGATTATATCACGGCGCGAACCAATATGCAAGGTGTTCAATATATTAAGGAGTTGTTTCCTAACAAAATTGTGAAAGAATTCGATTTGGTAAAATCAAAATTGGAAGCACGTGATAATGCTTTGCATCTCGATTGTTGCTTTCAACCCGTTGGAAAAAACAAAGGAATAATTTATAAAAGTGGTTTCCGTGAAGAAGCTGATTATGTATATTTAGTAAAACTTTTTGGAAAAGAAAATCTGTTTCACATTACGCGAGACGAAATGTATCACATGAATTCCAATGTGTTTTCAATTGATGAAAACGTAGTTGTTTCAGAAAAAAATTTCACTCGATTAAACAATTGGTTTCGCGAAAATGGATTTACAGTAGAAGAAATTCCCTATGCTGAAATAGCCAAACAAGAAGGACTTTTGAGGTGCTCAACATTACCTTTAATAAGAGATTAATAACTTGTTTAAAGTCTGGTTTTAAGTTTTACAACTTTTGACTAAGATTTTTAACTTTAAGACTTTTTAAAATGAATCAAACAACAAACTCAATTTTGATGATTCGTCCGGTAGCATTTAGGATGAACGAACAAACTGCCGTAAACAATTATTACCAAAAAGTTCTCGATGGATTATCGCCTGAAACAGTAAATGAAAAAGCCCAGCAAGAGTTTGATGCTTTTGTTGCCAAATTAAGAAAAGCAGGAGTGAATGTTATTGTAGTAAATGATACACTTGAACCCAACACACCGGATAGTATTTTTCCAAATAATTGGATTTCATTTCATGAAAATGGTGATGTAGTTTTATATCCAATGTTTGCCGAAAACCGCCGTGCCGAAAGAAGAGAAGATATTCTCGATATTCTGGAAGACGAAGGTTTTGAAATCAATGAAATAATGGATTATACGTTGGCAGAAGAAGATAACGTTTTTCTTGAAGGAACAGGAAGTTTGCTACTTGACCGCGAAAATGGGAAAGCCTATTGCGCACTTTCTCCAAGAGCAGATGAAGAACTGATGATAGAATTCTGTGAAGATTTTGAATTCACACCTGTAATTTTCGAAGCTTTTCAAACAGTTAATGGCGAACGAAAACTGATTTATCATACCAATGTAATGATGTGTCTTGGTGATACATTTGCCGTGATTTGTGCCGATTGTATCGATGATAAAAAAGAACGCAAAATGGTACTTGACAGTCTTCGAGGCGATGACAAAGAAGTAATTCTGATTACTGAAGAGCAAGTTAATAATTTTGCAGGAAACATGCTTGAAGTTAAAGGAAAAAACGATGAGCGATTTTTAGTTATGAGTGAATCGGCGTATAAAAGCTTAACCAAAAAACAAATCGCCCAACTCGAAGCTCACGTTGAAATTATCCATTCCAGTTTAGATACCATCGAAGCTTGTGGCGGCGGAAGTGCACGTTGTATGATGGCAGAAATTTTCCTTCCAAGGGAGTAAACCATCCTGCAAGGTTTTCAAAACCTTGTAGATATGAATAAAAAATCCCAAATTCCAGTTTTTTATGAATGGAATTTGGGATTTTTTATTGGAGTTTTAAAGCTTAAATTCCTCTGATAATACTCAAAATCGCACTAATAATATACTGAATTCCAATGGCAACCGTCAAGAAACCTACAATTCTGGAAATGGCCACAATTCCCGAAGCACCAAGATATTTTGCTAAATAATGAGCACTTCTCAAAATCAAGAATATCAATAAAGAAACAATAACGATTGAAAATACCGATGATAAAATTTCCGGTGTAGATTTGTGGTCTTGATTAAAAGCAATCAAAAGCGAAATCGAGCCTGGTCCGGCAAGCATAGGCATGGCAAGCGGTGTTAAAGCAATCGAATTTCTGTTTTGTAAATCTTCTTCCACTTCTTTACTAATTCCCTTTCGTTTTTTCGGATTAGCATTAAGCAATCCAAATCCTGAACTTGCAATTAAAATTCCACCAGCAATTCGAAGTGCCGAAATGGTGATACCAAAAAATTTTAAAACATATTCACCAATAAAAAAGGAAATTAACAAAATCACACCAACATTTATAGCAGTCATTAGTGAAACTCGAGAACGCTCAGATTTGTCATAATCTTGCGTCAAACCCACAAAAAATGGGATTACTCCAATTGGATTCAATACCGAAAACAAAGCACCAAGCAGGACAAAAAAAGTATTTAAAAAAACATCCATTTTTTAATGATTAAAATCTGCAACAAAGATAGGCAAAGAATAAAAGGCAACGTTAAATAAACAACAATATTCATTAATTTTGTGTTATGAAGAACAAGAAAACACTCGTTATTGGAGCTTCAACAAAGCCCGATAGATATGCTTTTAAAGCCATTACGATGCTAGTTGATAAAGGACATTCTGTTTTGGCAATTGGTCAAAATGGAGGCGAAGTAGCTGGAATAAAAATCCACACCAAAACCATTCCGCTAAAAAATATTGATACCGTGACGCTGTATCTAAATCCAATTCGCCAACGCGAGTACTACAACTATATCATCGAAACTAGGCCAAAACGTGTTATTTTCAATCCCGGAACCGAAAATCCGGAGTTTTATCAACTTTTACAAAGCAACGGAATAGAAGTGGAAATTGCTTGCACGTTAGTTTTATTGACAACCAATCAATATTAGGAGCGAAACGTTCGGGCATTTCAATAAGCCATTTTCCTGCTTTTCGTTACAATCTCGTCCCAAAAGACAAGATTTTCTCTTCAATCAGGGCTAAAAGGTAGCCATTTGAACTTTTGCAAACCTGTCAGGTTTAAATAGGTAATAATTGCTAAAAAATGGTGTTATAAAAATTAATAATTCTTAGTGTACTTTGCGAAAGACTTCGCATTCTTTGCGGTTAAACTCTAAAATTTCGTCTGACTTGTAGCAGGTTTACTAATCAATAATAATCCTAAAAATGTAATTAATCCATTTAAAATGATGATTTCAAACGAAAAAATATAGCCATTAAACCAAGCTTTTGAGTTCATATTGATGAAATAAGTAATCAAAGGCGAAACAATACAAATCAATGGAACCAACTTGTCGATAACCGTTTTCGATTTTACAAAAAGTCCAAATCCATATAAACCCAAAAGTGGACCATAAGTGTAACTCGCAACTGTAAAAATCATTGTCACTACCGATTGGTCATTTAGTGAATTAAAAACGACAATGACTAAAAACATCAACAACGAAAAACCTAAATGAACCAAATGACGCGTTCTAATTTGTTTTTTATCGTTACTTTCTTTTGTTGCTTTATAATTTAGATTTTCATTATTGGAATTTTCAATAACTTTATCCATATTTAGGAAATCTACACAAAATGAAGTGGTTAAAGCTGTCAAAGCGCTATCGGTAGTCGCAAAAGTAGCAGCAGTCAAACCTAAAAGAAAAATTATTGCAGGTAAAACAGCCAAATGATTAAAAGCAATTTCCGGAAAAAGATAATCTGTTCTTGCAACACCATTTACCATTGGAATTTCGATGCCGTTTTTTTCTGCAAAAAGATAAAGTAATGCACCAACACTAAGGAAAAAGATATTTATAATCACAAAAATTCCCGTAAAAGTGAACATGTTTTTTTGTGCTTCGCCTATATTCTTGCAGCTTAAATTTTTCTGCATTAAATCTTGGTCAAGTCCAACCATCGCTATCGTAACAAAAATTCCACCAAGGATTTGCTTCAAAACAAAATTGCTTTTCAAATAATCTTCATAAAAGAAAATTTTAGAATAATTACTGTTTTTTACTGCTTCAAAAGCTTCAATAGTCGAAAAATCTAAACTTTGACAAATAAAAATAATCGTTAAAAAAACAGAAGAAACCAAGAAAAATGTCTGTAAAGTATCGGTAATAATAATTGTTTTTAGTCCGCCACGATACGTATAAGCAAAAATTAATCCGAGCGAAATTAAAACAGTTGCCGCAAAAGGAACGTTAAAGAAATCAAATACATAACGTTGCAAAACTATCACAACCAAATACAATCGAAAAGCCGAGCCAATCGTTCTGCTAATCAGGAAAATAGAAGCTGCAGTTTTATAGCTAACTGTGCCAAGTCGTTGTTCGATATATCCATAAATTGAAGTCAAATTCATCCGATAATATAACGGAAGTAACACTTTAGCAATTATTAAAAATCCAATGGCATTTCCTAAGACAAATTGAAAATAACTAAACTGACTTTCTGGTGAACCAACATTTCCTGGAACAGATATAAAAGTAACTCCGGACAAAGCTGTTCCAATCATTCCAAAAGCAACCAAATACCATTTCGAATTTTTATTCGCTTTAAAAAAAGTGTCATTATCTGAACTTTTCTTCGAAACAATATTCGAAATAAGAATTAAAAGTCCAAAATAGATAACAATAAGAATTAATATCGTGGTTGGTGTCATGTGATTGGTTTTATTGCGAGCCAAATTACTAAAAAATGTTTAAGCGTTTATTCGTTTGCTTAGTAATTTGTTAAAGATTATTTGTTGAAAATATTTAACTCATTCATAATCTAAAATATCTAGAAATCTAATCATCTAAAGGTCTAATTAACTATTTTTGTCGAATGGAATTTTCTTCAAAATTACTGGAAAAAGCAGTAAATGAAATGGCACAACTGCCGGGAATAGGTAAGCGAACAGCACTTCGCTTAGTGTTACATTTATTAAGACAACCTGTTGAGCAAACACAGTTTTTATCTCAAGCATTAACAACAATGCGAGAAGAAATTAAGTTTTGCAAATCCTGTCATAATATTTCGGATGTTGAGATTTGTGAGATATGTAATAATCCGGTAAGGAATCGCAAAATTATTTGTGTTGTAGAAGATGTTCGCGATGTAATGGCTATTGAAAATACAAA
>VFQN01006632.1_pt1 | contig 13030 bp, 17 predicted proteins | sample 3512371 | NCBI WGS metagenome assembly VFQN01 (sample SAMN10412370, study PRJNA504923) | tailings metagenome | isolation source: Replicate 2 from Balatoc abandoned mine | place: Philippines: Itogon, Benguet | collected 2017-08-28
AATGGGTTGGGCTGGGTTTATCTTTTATACGCCTCATCATCGACCTCGTCGATCTGCAGACTTCGTCTGTCGTCCTACCGCCTATCCCCACGCACCTCGCCGTCGTGCGAGTAGTCGATGCCCAGGCCGCCACCGATGTTGAGGTACTGCAGCTGGAAGCCCTCGGCGCGGATCATCTTGACGAAGTCGCACATGATCACGGCGGCGTCGCGGAAGATGTTGACCTGGTGGAGGGGCGGCATTGGGGCAGGTAAGGAGGTGCAAGGGAGATGGCCTTGGCCCACGCGTCCTGGTTGCGCACAGCTCAATGCTGTCGCGGAAGGCGTCGACCTGGTGAGGTGGCCGGGAACGCAGTTCGTGCGGCGCAAGGGTGGGGACCTCTCCGTCACGGCCACCCCGCACAACCCCCAACCCATACTTCCTGAACCCACGCCCTATGTACAGTGCTGCCCAGGTGGCTGTGCACGCCCACCAGCTCCAGCACCCACCGTGCACAACCCTTAACACACACGCCCTTGAAACACACTTTCTTGCTGGTGCTGCCCAGTTGCCTGTGCACGCCCACCAGCTCCAGCACCCACCGTGCACACCCCTTAACCCACACGCCCCTAAAACACACCTTCTTGATGGTGCTGCCCAGGTGGCTGTGCACGCCCACCAGCTCCAGCATGGGCTCAGCGCGGATGGCGTCCAGGAACCACTGCAGGGAGGGCCGCGAGGTGCAACGGGGACAGTGGCAGTGTTGTTGAATTCGGTAGGGTGTGTGGATGCGTGCAGCAATAGGTACGGCCGAAAAGAAGTCGGTGAATGGATGGTAAAGTATGACTGGTAGCTGTCAGCTTGTCAAGGGTCGCCACAGCGCGCAGGGCGCTCGGGTCAAAGTGAAGAAATAAATTGTTTGACTCATCATACAGCCATCAGAAAGTGTAAGCATGCATGTGCGTGTGGGGGACACACGTGGGACCTTGGGTTCAGGAACGAGCATAGTTGGGCTCGGCGAGCGGGCCTCCATGAGCAGTTAGCGGTTTGCAGGCCGTCGGCAGCTGTCAGCGAGTCAAAATGTGTCACCACGGCGCCGAAGCGCTCAGGTCAAAGTGAAGAATGTAACATTAATCATCCAGCTGCGACAAAGCGCCCGTGACAGACGGTTGGCAATTGTACACACGGGACGGCATGCCAGGGCGGGGCATATGCTCAGTGCGTTGGGAGGCACGGGGACTGTGGAGGGCTGTCAGGACCTTTGGAATGGTGTCAGCACAGCTGGTGCTTCAGATATTGTCAGGTGAGAAGGTCGAGTGGTCATCAGCCAGCATTGCAAGCAGTGCTGTATGACTACGCAGCATGCAGTGTAAGGTGGAATGCGACCAGTGTGCTCATGTTGCACACGTCAGATGCACATGATTCACATGCGACGTGAGGAGAACCACTTTGCAAAAGCTGTCAGGACCTTGGAATGTTATCAGCACTGCGAGTGCCTTAGATATTGTCAGGTGAGAAGGTCGAGTGATCATCAGCCAGCCAAGAGCCGGACGCAGTGTCGTGCGGTGCCGGGGGAACACGCGAAACAAAACACCAAGTCTCTGGCCCCACCTTTATTAGTGCCCCTAAGCACTTCCCCACAAGCCTCGGTTGAGCTGAAAATCCTCTTCTGTCAGGACCTTTAGAATGGTGTCAGCACTGCAGAGTGCCTTAGATATTGTCAGGTGAGAAGGTTAAAGGTCATCCCCCAGAAGCCACGTTCCTCTCGAGGCCGGAACCCCTTGCTACTCTGCCATTTAGAACGGCTCGCTTAATACACCCAACCCACTGGGACCTCCGGACGCGCCAAAGTGCCGACCCCAGCACCCGTTGGGTGCAGACAAGAACCCATGATGTAGTGCAAACGTGAGGGACCGCCCGCCTGGTATGATGCGTGGAGCTGTTACTTGCTGTCAGGACCTTTGGAATGTTGTCAGCACAGCTAGGTGCTTCAGATATTGTCAGGTGAGAAGGTCGAGTGGTCATCAGCCAGCAAGGCTCTTCGTTCGATAGCAAGCCGCCCTTCCTCATGCCCCGCGAGCGGACGCACTCCCACCGCTACCCTCGCAATCCACCCACATATGACTACGCCTCAACAAAGTGTTATGAGTATAGCAACCCTCTGTCTGCTGCCCACCTTGATGTGGCTGTTGCGGATGCCGAACTTGGAGCTGGCCAGACCGGTGGACACGTAGGCGTGCACCTGGGAGGCCGGAAAGGGCGGGGTTGCATGTATTTATTCATTTTTCATTTGCAGGTAATTTAATAATAATTGTTGATTATGCATGCATTTATTTTTGCCTTGCTGGCTAGCCAGACCGGTGGACACGTAGGCGTGCACCTGGCGGGCAGGGACCGAGGGGGGTTCCCATACAAGGTCAAAGTAATGAACATTTGACTGCGTACGCGCATCCTGCTGGGCATGGCCACTGACACACAGGCGTCAGCACCTTGGCCGTTCCTCCATCTCGTGTCCACCCTTGTCATATACATACACAACCAACCGCAACGGCACGGATTCGTATCAGGCTGTTAGCCTGCCCAACATACGCAACCGTAGGCCCCATCGGCGGGTCCACGTCGGGGTTGATGCACAGCAGCACCTTGCCTACCTTGCCCATCCCTAATACACACCCGCTGCCACCTCCTTGACCCACCTGCGGGTCCACGTCGGGGTTGATGCGCAGCAGCACCTTGACCTTCTTGCCCACCTTCTTGGCGGCGGCGGCAATGTTCTGCAAGGGGGCAAGAGGGTGGGGGTGAGACCGTGGGACACCAGGTGAGGACAGGTGAGTCCTAATGAGGGGAGGGTCAGCGCGCAGCGTTTCTGCCGCCTTGTTGGCGGCAGCGGCAACGTTTTGTGGAAGGGGACGCATACCCCAGGAAGGGGACACGTGCGCGTCAGGGTAGCACTGCATAAGCCACAGGTGCGGCGGCGTTGGCGTTCGGCATGTGGAAGCAGCGGGCTGCTGGGCTCACTGGTGGTGCAGCATGCCCCACCAGCACGTCGCCGTGCCTACCCGTTGAGGCGCCAGGGTGCCACGCCCGCCACAGCGCTGAAAGCGCGCACACCGTTGCGCCCACCGCCTTTCCATGGTTACGGTACGGTACTCACGTGCAGGTCGAACTCCGAGTCGATGTTGATGAGCACGCCCTTCTCCGCCGCCAGCTCCAGCTCCCAGGGCAGCTTGCCGTTGCCGTTGAACACGGTGCTGCGGGCGAAGAAAAAGAACACAATGATTATATTAATTAGGCTGAACACAAATATGTTAAATAGATTGGATTTAAGCTTGCCGTTGCCGTTGAACACGGTGCTGCGGGAAACAAAAGCACATGGGACATTGGTACTCTTGATGACAAATGGTAAAATGCCCAGATACGGTGCCGTTGCCGTTGTAACACGGTGCTGCGGGGGAAGAGTGAGTGGGCGAAACCATGGCAACGACCGCGGCAATCACAGTCCAACTGGGGTATGCGAGGGGCTTCAGCCCATGCCGCCCGAGCATCCCTTGTAAGCAGCAGCCCAAGAGCCTTGCGCGTGGCTCATGCTAACATGCTGCCTTTCGCTGCTGCTGAAGCGACATGCTGCTGCTCATAAAGTAGCATGCTGCTGCTGCTGCTGCTGCTGAAGCGCGCAGGGCTACAGGGGCTGCCTGGCTCCCTGCCCCCCGCCTTTTCAACCGCCTCGTACCGCCACGTGTACGCAACGCCCCAAAACTCCCGTACCGTGCCGCCGGCGCCTCTGCCGGCCGCAACTCCCATCCGCCCAGCACCGCCACATCCGCTGGCCTTCACCAGCTGGGGTAACACTCTGGTTACCGTGACCGTCCCGGGCTGGACCGAACTAGCTGGGGTCGGATCCCCGTCGCCATGGCCGACCTGAGCCCACCGCATCAGTCGCCGCTATACACTTGCAGGGGAATGCTCTGGGGCACTTCCACCTGCCCTCTCACCGGCTGGGGTCGAAGCCCGCGGCCATGGCCATCTCGCGCCCACCGCACCAATTGACCTACAGACCATGCTGTGTAGTCTCCACGCAACCGCCCCCCCCCCGCCCCCGCGGCTCCCCTCACCGGCTGGGGTCGAAGCCGGCGGTCATTGCCACCTCGCGCGCACCGCACCAATTGATCTACAGACCATGCTGTGTACCGTAGTCTCCAAGCAACCGGCTCCCCTCGCCCCCGCCCCCTCCCCCCCCCTCACCGGCTGGGGTCGAAGCCCCCCGCCATGGCCATCTCGCGCCCACCACACTAGTGTACATACAGTGCTGTGTAGACTCCACACTGCTGTACAGCAGCCCGCAGTTCTTCCTGACCTACCTCAGCGGTTGAGCTTTAGCCAGAGCTTGAAGGCCTTCAGCAGCTCTCCCCCGGTCAGGCCGTGCCGACCGTTCTGACCGGGGGAGAGCTGCTGAAGGCCTACCAGCTCTGGCTAAAGCTCAACCGCTGAGGTAGGTCAGAAAGAACTGCGGGCTGCTGTACAGCAGTGTGGTATCGCACAGAACACCTCCAGCCACCTATTGACAGACTCGTGAGAGCACACCTGGCGCGCAATACGGTACCACACTGCTGCCCCACCCCCCCTCCTTACCGGCTGGGGTCGAAGCCCGCCGCCAGCGCCATCTTGAGCTCGTTGCCGGACACCAGTACGGCGCCGGCGCCAGCGGCAGCCAGCTGCTTCATGATCAGCAGGTTGTTGTTGGCCTGGGGAATAATAAAAGCCAAATGAAGAAAAGGGATGATATAAATCAGATAAAAATGATACTCAGGTTGTTGTTGGCCTGGGGGAGGAAGGTGCCAACAGGCCGCGGGCAGATGAAAAACGTGTCGGCACATGAAAAATGCCATAAGGCATGGGGTAGGGCTGTCCCCACAAGCTCTCCCTGGTTAACCGCCCAACCACTCCTTGCAGGGTTGAGCGAGGCGCCATCCTCCGCCGGGACCCATGGACAGCGTAGGGGGCAGAATCCTGAGGCACCCATTCGTGCCCCTCCGCCCCTACCTCAACTGCGTAGCAGGGCAACGAGGACAGACCCGCCAGCGCGCCCTTCCACGATCACCGAGCCCCCCAACCACCCCTGCTGATGACGCGCCGCTTGTCCACCTAGGAGGAAACTACTTTTGCCCCTTATCTGTTAATTCCAATGGGCTCTCACCTTGACGGCGTAGCAGGGCAACGAGGACAGGCATATGTGGGCGTGCATGCTGTCAGCTATTGCGCCATGATCATCCGTCCCTTTTCCTTTGCCTGCCCCCTGCCTTGACGGCCTAGCAGGGCAGCGAGGACAACCCGCCTGCGGCCCCATCCTGATCCGCCTCCACCCAACCACCCCTGCTGATGGCACGCTATCCGTCCGCTCAAGAGAGTGACGTCCGGCCCCATTCCTGTCCCTCACCTTGACGGCGTAGCAGGGCAGCGAGGACAGGCCCGCCAGCGCCTGCTTGTAGGCCTCGAAGTTGTACATGATGCGGGACTTGGAGTACAGGTAGAAGGGGGACTCGGGGACCTGTAGGCGTAAGGGAGTGGGTAGGTCGGGGAGGTTGATGCATGGCGGACTGTACGAACAGGTACCTTTAATCTTAGACCGGCACATCTACAGGTGTATTGCGCGTGATGCGGGGCTCGGGAGTGCCGGCAAGAGGCGGGCTTGGACACCCAGTGCATGAGCATAGCCAGGGTGGTTGGTAGCACGCAGTAGGTAGCATGCAACCAAAGTGTGCGAGTATTGGTGCATGGCGTCACGAAGCGCAGGCTCATATTGAAGAAACTTCTCAGCAACCATGACCCAGCGTGTTGATATGTGGGACAGCGTGCTGCGACGATGTGCAGCTCAGTGGCCGTCCGCGGATGCCATGACCACGTGCGGTACTGTGCTGACTCGAGCTGCGTAGTCCTGGCGTTCCTTGCGGCCAGGTGTCATTGCAGTCGGGGATGTGTACCGGGAATGTATACCGGCACGTCGCTGCAGAGGACTTTACCTGCTTGCGGATGTCCTCCACACGCAGCTGGTCCACGTACATGTAGCCATCCTCGGCGCCGGTGTACCAGCCAAGGCCCTTGCCTGCGAACCATCAAACACACTTTGTGACACTACGTTACAGAAGTCAAGACAGCGGTGTGTCGGTTGCCAGCTCCGCGAGAAAGCGTGCCCTGAATAGTGATGGAGCTGTTAAGACCTCTCCGAAGCTTACGATTACGCGTGCCAGGATCAGAATGAGCATATTGCCTTACCGGCAGGCTGCTTGAACTGCCAGGCGGAGCCAACAGCCTTGTCCGCCTTCTCCACCGTGGCGGCAGCGCGAGTCGCGACCACCAGCGAGCGACCCTGTCCGCGAAAGGCCAGATCATTGCCAACTGGTGAGGGATAGAGTAATTTGTCGTCTGTTGCAACTCAATTACTGAGTAGCCTGTGTCGTCCTCAGGTTGAAGTCCACACACACCGCGCTTAATTGTAACAGGAAGGACGGGCTTCCATCACCACTACCAGCCTAATAAGATACTTTGCAATAGCTGACCTTGACAGGAGCACGCAGAGCAGCGCTGCGGGCAGTGCGCTGCGCCTCCACGCGAGCCGCACGAGAGGAGACCTGCATTTTTGCTGTTGTGTGTAAAGTGCTGGTGGAGCAAGGCCACGCAGCAGCACAAAAGAGCAGGTCTGGAGGTTTGGAAGGTGAAGCTTCTGTTCAACACGAGGTCGCATGAGGTACCTGCGCATGGGAGTCCCCGAGTGCCGACGTGCTTACCCGGTCAACCTTCGTTACTATTACAATGCACAGACGGTTAATTTACTTGTTGCAAGGCTGACTGCCATATCGTGACAGCTTTACGCAGCTGCAGCCTGCCCGTGCAACACTCTCGCATCGGTACTCGCACGCGTCACCGTGCCAAACCGACAAAGCAACGACAACAAGGCTGAAGATAGTTCATTAGGCAGCTGCATTTAACAACAAGGGAATGGCGCTCAAAAGCGCACGCCTGCCGGTGCGTGTCGACGTTGATGGCATGCTGTGGGGCCCAACATCTCAGCGTCCTCCACTGCGTCTCAAACGCAATGCCCCTGCCCTGCTCGTTCAAGAAGGGTGCCATAACCACGAGTCGTCCGCTTTCATCCCTTCCTGCGCCTTCTTTGGCGAGACCACCTCGCTGCGTGGCCACGATGGCCACTGCCAAGTGGCAGCCCGGGATCCCTGCGCTCTTCACACCCCTGAAGCTGCGGGACCTGGAAATCCCGAATCGCATCTTCTTATCGCCAATGTGCATGTACTCTGCAAAAGATGGCGTGCCGAACAACTGGCACATGGTGCACCTGGGGGCACGGGCAGCAGGTGGGTGTCGTGCACGTGCACGCTCGGCATAGCGTTGCCACCTTGACACGTGGGTGGTGCTGACTGCCCAGGTGGGTCTGACGGCTCAGCGTAAAGTGTTCCCAGATACTCCAAAGCCGAGCCGCCGTACTCAGCATATGCCGCTTTCTATGAACTGCACGCAGGCGGCTTCGGGCTGGTGATGGCGGAAGCCACTGCGGTTGTGCCGGAGGTGGGCAGGGTGGTGCGGTGCCGTGCCGTGCGGTGTAAGCATACACCCACATCACCCACATCACCCACATCACGCTCCACCCAGCATCAAGCACCTGGATGTTCTGCACGTTGCACGTTGCACGGGTTCAACCTGTACCTCCATCCCTCGACCCTGCCCTGGCATCGGGTGGAGCTGCTGAGCGCTGAGCGCGAACCCTGGCCGTTTCCGGCACAGCGTGTGGTGCTGCATGCCTGCCATGGCTGCTGTACAGGCGTCTCCACCCAGGGCAGCACCCGCCAGGTCCTCACCTTTCACACGCGTTGGTTTGTAAGGAGCACTATGCTGCTGCTCTTACAGCTTGTGCAGCGCTGTCTTGGCGTGTATGCCTACTTTTTCAACGCCTCGCCTTGCGCAGGGGCGCATCTCGCCTGGCTGCACGGGGCTGTGGAACGACGAGCAGATGGAGGTGGGCGGGAGGGGGCCATGGCAGGGTGGGCGGGCGGCGGTAGGGAGGGGCGTGCATCACTAGTGTGTGCTTGTGTGCTGCATCCTGCGTCTGGGGGGCGCACAGCGGGCGGTGGTAGGGAGGGAGCTGCAACACGACTCTACGCTTCGCGCTGCACCCTGCACTGCACGCAAGCCTGTCCAGTCCTGGTTGCCTGTGTTCGCGGGCTGTGGAACGACGAGCAAATGGAGGTGGGCGGCACTGACAGGGCTGAAGGTGATGAGGAGGGATGTACAACACGCATCTATGCTGTTGCTTCCCGCAGCCACGCCTGATACTTTTGGCATGTACAGCAGAGGCGGCAGCAGGGGCGGTCGCCCTTCGCGCACAGGCCCGTAGGATAGTTCGGTAGGTATTGGCAAGCCGAGCTGTCGGGCGTTCCGCGTTCCTGCTCCTGCACCTACACAGCCCTGGGCGTGGACATTCTCCGCCTCCGGGGCCCCCGCTGCCCTACCCCCAGGCGTGGCGGCCAATTGCGGCCTTCATCCGCAGCCAGGAGAGTGTCCCCGCCATTCAGCTAGCGCACGCGGGGCGCAAGGCGTCCACCAGCGAGCCATTCGTAGAAGGGGGCCGGCCGCTCATCGTGAGTGACCGGGGCCTTGTCATGTGCTGGTGGGCAAAGGCACGGCTTTGTTTCAGACGGGTTAAATTGCGCTGGTTTATGATTCCTACTGCGCATGGTGATATGGGTCTGGTGGCGCAAGCGGGGGAGGGGGAGGCGGGGTGCAGGCGCCCACCAGGCGCCCACCTGAGTGGGTTGGGGCCGGCCGCCCGCGGCGCGTTCCAGGGTCGGGAAACCAGCAGAGCGATTGCGGCAGGGCGCTACCTGCTCCTGCGTGTGAGGAGAGTGGTCGAAAAGTAACTGGTTTGACAGGGATTGTGGGTTGCGAAGGGGGTTCGTAGCTACCTAAAAAAGGCACCTGCACTGGCTACGGCGAAACCCTGGCACGTGTTGGCTGTATGCTTGCCTCCAGTCCAAGCCTCTCCCTTTGGTTTACAGCTCCCACTATGCCGTGATCCTCTCTTGCCGTTGTTGATCATCCTTCGCCCACAGCCCGGCAAGGACGAGCGGGCGTGGCAGGCGGTGGGCCCCAGCGCAGTGCCGTTCGCCAAGTCATTCCAGGTGCGTGCAACCATGACATGCACGGGGATAAACGTCAGCGCAATACCACTGTAGCTGCACGTACCGCAGGCCTGTGCCACGCCTCGCGCTGCCGTACAACGTGACATAGCAATACGGTAGCGCACAGCGCACTTGCTACTGCCCACGCAGTTGTGCTTTCTTGATCCCGAAAGCAATCGCACCGGCAGTGTTTAGGGCCCCGCCAATTGTCATTCGTTGTACTCTGTGCCTCAGACGCCCGTGGAGATGAGCGTGTCCAACATCTGGGCTGCTGTGGACGCAAAGCACGTGATTGGCAGTGGGTTAGACAAACAGCCCAACCGCAACTGCCAAAATGTTGCGCTGTTGTACTCCACATTGCAGACGCCGGTGGAGATGAGCGTGTCCGACATCCGGGCTACGATCGACGCCTTCGTTGCGGCGACCAAGCGGGCCCTGAAGGCGGGATTCCAGGTGGGGCGAGAGAATACTGGGGTGCAGGGCAGGTAGCTTGTCGCCATTACTGCCGGATGGTATGCCCGCCTTTTGCTACCGGTACCCCTCGCCGGCAAACAGTAAACTGGGCAGAGTGATGAGTGCTTTTTTTCCTGCCCCACGCAGGTGGTTGAGCTGTTTGAGCATATGATATAATACCAATGGTTGCATGCGCGCACGTGCGCTCCATGCGCGCATGTGCGCTACCTTCGCAGGTGGTTGAGCTGCACTTCGCCCACGGCTACCTGGCCCACCAGTTCCTGTCGCCCGTGGCCAACCGCCGTACGGACGAGTACGGCGGGTCGTTGGAAAACCGCATGCGTTTCGCGCTGGAGGCGGCGGCGGCCGTACGGCAGGTGGTGCCGCAGGGGCTGCCTGTGTTCGCACGCATCTCGGCAACGGGTAAGCGGTCTGCCGAGTAACGGTCAGCTGGCCGCGTAGTACACAGTACAGGGGTACGCGCGGGTGGTGGTACCCCAGCATCTCCCCCTCAGGTGCACGCCTTCCTGTCCCTCTTCCCATGGGTGGCTCCTCCTCGGCAGCTCCGCTGTGCTTGCTGTACTGTACTTCCCTACCGTATCTTCGCGCCCCTAACCTCCTTCTCACAGACTGGGCGACTCCCCTGGACGGCCCCTCCTGGACCCCCGACGACAGCGTTACACTGTGCCGCCGCCTCAAGGAGCTGGGCGTGGACCTCATCGACGTGTCTTCCGGGGGCCAGCTGCCGCGGCCGGTGCTCACCGTGGGGCCCGGCTACCAGGTGTGTGTGTGTCGCCTATGTGCAGCGCCGTACGGCGAAGGTTGGGGTGGTTGGGGTGGTTGGGGTGAACCTGGTTGGTGTGTCCTCCGGCGGCCAGTTGCCGCGGCCAGTGCTGACCGTGGGGCCAGGATACCAGATGGGTGGAGTACGGGTATGGCAAGGAGAGGTGACACTTGAGTCTGTTCGGTGTGCGAGTTGCAACTAGTGCGCTGTGCTGCTGCGCGCCTTTTGCGCAAACGGGAGAGAAAGGGTGCGCGTGCGTCCCTTGGGCTCGCGCAAAAGAGCTGGGTTGTTCAGGTGGGGTGCAGGATGGCATCGTTGCGCGGTTGAAACCTGCGTTCTTGGGGTTCCGGAAGCAGTGAGGCCAGGCTACCAGGTGGGCGGAGTACGGGATTTGGCACGCAGAAGACCCATGACACTGACCGTTTCAAAACCGCTGGAAGCACAGGGAATGAAGCTATTCGAAGCTGAACCAGGTCACAAAGCCGCACAGGGATGTGCGAGGTGTTACCCGTGCGCGTCGTGCCGGGCGTCTGTGGTGTGCACGGCGAAGGGGTGCGCTTGTGTTCCCTTGGGTTCGCTGCGGATGGGAGAGGTCGTTCGGGTGGGGTGCAGAGTAAGCACTGGCATGCGTTGGTAAAAGGGCATCCCTGGGCTGCACGAAGCATTGTGGCGGCCTCTTGTTCCGTGCCGTTATGCACGCGTGTGGTGGCGTGACTGGCATGGAGAGGGCACTCTCTTGTCGAAGCCCTCCTCGTTTACCGTTCTCGCTTTCCCCAGGTGCCCTTTGCGGAGCGCATCCGGCGGGAGGCGGACATTCCCACGGGGGCGGTGGGCCTCATCACCTCGGCAGAGCAGGCAGAGGCCATCCTGAAGCAGGGTGCGTCAAAACTATTACGCTCTGGTGTACTGCCCCTGCCATAACGACAGCGGGTCACTAGGCGTTTGGTACCTTCAGCATAAATTGCACGCTGTAACGCCGGCCATGCTGCCTGCCTGCGGCAGCTGCGTTTTATGACCCACCCTGGCTTCCACGTTCCACGCACCCACCCTCCCTCCCCTCACCTGGCATGCTACCGGTATTTTCAATGCCGCCGGCCTCCATCCCCACCGAGACGTGCACCTACTCTGCCGTACACCTCCCCTGTCGTACACCTGCCTGCCGTACAGGCAAGGCCGACGCCGTATTCCTGGCCCGCGAGGCGCTGCGCGACCCGCACTGGCCGCTGCGCGCCGCCGCCGACCTGGGGTACGACATGGTGCCGTACCCGAAGCAGTACGAGCGGGGCAAGTTCGTGACCAACTGAACGGCCGTACGGCAGGATGTTGGAAAGAGCTCAGTGCGTGTGCGGCATTGGCGCGGACGGCGGTGGGATTACGTAGACTGCTAACTACAGTACGCTGTACGCTTTCATGGCGTCCCGGTCCTTTGCACTGCGTTTGCGAATTGGTTGGTTTGACAAGGAGAGTAGGAGCTGGCAGCCAGGTTTTTGGGGAGCTGGCAAGGTCCTGTACATAGCTCCCAAGGATAGACTGGTTGAAATAGCTCCCAAGCTCTGATGTTGTGGCTGGCTAGTTGTTGTCAAGGCTCAGGGCAGGCTGGTAAGGCTGTTTCGACGATACGACACAGGCACAGACGGTGCCTCACCGCACAACCGGTATGTTGTTCGAGGAATGTGACGCACCTGTAGATTACCCTTGGGCCCACAGTGCGGTTCGCACAGGGCTGGCTGACCAGGGCGGGTAAGGTGCAACCTGGTGCAACCAGTGAACCAGGTGCAACAGGCGCGCTTCTTTTGAATGCGCTCTCGTGCTTGCATCCAAGTCGTCACACTTTCGGTGTCCAGACGGGCCAAAGGGCGCTTGGGTAGTCCTAGCGGACTACCAGATTGCTACGTCTGGGCCTGTGTTCGTGGGGGTTTCGATGGAGGAGGAGCGAAAGCAGCGTCCGGGGGCCCGCTACTCGCTAACTCCCCCGTACAGCTGCCTTGTACGTATCCGGTTCCTCCTGGGCAGAAGAGTGGTTGGGAGCCACGAGAGGGGTGCTGCTTATGTTATGTGGATGCGTCTTGGTGAGAAGCTACCGGTATGTATGTAGGGGTGGGACATGGCTGTGGTTGCGAGAACTGTAGGCCCTCTCGTCGTGGCCCATCCTTTGGTAGAACTGGTTGCTCCTATCGGTACAGCAAGGGGGATGAGAAACCCCGTGTCCTTGATGGCCGGTACCAGCCCTGGAAGTTTCCCGACAGTAGGACGGGGCTGGGCTCTGGAAGGGGACCAAAACTGTAAAACCATACAGACAGGGCAGCCATCTACAACTCATCAGTACGCTGAGGACGGTGGCTTAAATGCACAAAGTGGAACCACCCCTGCGCCCTGGCGGAGCGGATAAGGAACAACCTCAACGCAGCAAACGTGGCAGCCTACACGTGACACCTGTACTCCTCACTGCCTCAGCTCCTGACAGGTTATGGTCACGGCATCCCCCACACCAACCCACACTCCCCAGGTTGTGCCCCTCACCTTCCTGCACCCCCAGTCAGTCCCCCATGCCAACCCACACTCCCCAGGTTGTAGCCCTCACCTCCCTGCACCCCCAGCCTGTCCCCCATGCCAACCCACACTCCCCAGG
>VFQN01006633.1_pt1 | contig 13029 bp, 12 predicted proteins | sample 3512371 | NCBI WGS metagenome assembly VFQN01 (sample SAMN10412370, study PRJNA504923) | tailings metagenome | isolation source: Replicate 2 from Balatoc abandoned mine | place: Philippines: Itogon, Benguet | collected 2017-08-28
GCCCAGCAGGCCAACGTCGACATGAGCCGCCTGGCCAAGGGAATGGAGGCGCTGCTGCTGGCGGTGGCGTCGGCACCATCGGTGCGGGCGCTGGATCGGGCCAGCTGCAGCGACTATCTGAGCGCGATCGGCAAGAAGATGTCCAACGTCGCGGGCATCGGGGTCTTGGACCTGGACGGCAATCTGCGCTGCACCAGCCGGGAGATCCCGGGTCCCCTGAATTACGCCGACCGCGACTATTTCAAGGACGTGCTCGAGACCCGGCATTTCGTCGTCGGACGGTACACGCAAAGCAGAGTCCGGGCGGGCGCCAGGCTGCCCTTCGCGGCACCCGTGCAAGACCTCGACGATGAGCTGGCCGGCGTGGTCGTCGCCACCCTCGACCTCGACTCGCTCAATGCCGAGCTGCAGCGCTGGCCGCTGGGCAAGGGCAGCGCCATCACGATCGCCGACCGTGACGGCGTCATCATCGCGCGCAACCCGCTCCCGGAGCGCTTCGTCGGCACCCGCATCCCGGACGAGTACCAACCATGGGTACGCGCAGCCTCGCCCGGCACGGACGAGGCGCAGAGCCAGGACGGGACCTGGCGGATCATCTCCTACGTCCCGGCAACCATGGATCCCATCGGCCTCTATGTCAGCACCGGGGTGTCGAGGGCGGAGATATTCGCCGACGTCGACCGGACCACCCGCATCAGCCTGATCATCATGATCGCAGGCATCGCGGTGACCATGCTTTCCATCTACGCCACGGCCCGCTTCTTCGTCCGCCAGCCGGTCGACGAGCTGCTCGACCTGGCGGAAGGCTGGACCGCGCAGCCACCCCGCCCGCAACGCACCATCAGGGCCGACGGCGAGTTCGGCGAGATCGCCGCAGCACTCAACCGGATGGGCGAGGTGTTTTCCTCGCAGCATGCCCGCGAGCTGGAGCACCAGGCCCACCAGAAGACGCTCATCCGCGAGCTGAACCACCGGTTCAAGAACACGCTGATGATCGTCCAGTCCATCGTCACGCAGGCGCTGCGCGGCTCGGGCGCCGATCCGGAAATCCAGGCGAAGATCGAGGGCCGCCTCCTGGCGCTGTCGAGCTCGCACGACCTGTTGACCAGGGAGAACTGGACCGGCTCCCTGCTCCAGGACGTCGCCCGCCAAGCGCTCGAGCCGTTCGGCATTTCCGGCGACCGCGCCCGCAGCTTCTCGCTGCTGGGCGAGGCCGTCCATCTGACGCCGCGCCTGACCCTGTCACTGGGCATGGCATTCCACGAGCTGGCGACGAACGCCACCAAGTACGGGGCGCTGTCCAGCGAAGCGGGCAGGGTCACGATCACCTGGCGGGTGGCCGGCAGCGACATCCGGCGCCGCCTGCACATCCGCTGGCAGGAGGAGGACGGCCCCCCCGTCGTCCCACCGGGCCGCAAGGGATTCGGGTCGCGGCTGATCGAGCGCTGGCTCGGCCCGCAGCTGGAGGGGCGCGCGACCTTAAGCTTCGCGCCCGCCGGGGTGGTGTGCGACATCGAGATCCTCCTCCCGCAGGAGGACGCGGCCACCCCGGTGGAGCCGCTGGCGGCCTGAACGAGCGCTTCCTCAGGGGATCAGACGGTCGTTCCGGAGCTCCTGGAACAGGTCGAGGAAGGAATCCTCCGTCGACTGGTAGGCAGCAAAGCCCAGCTTCCGGCTGTTCTTCATGTCGGTCATCACCTCGATCGGGCGGCCGAGGTCGAGGTCGGTGTGCCAGGGCGACGCAAGCCGGTCCAGGTCGGGCTCGGCGAGCCGATGGCGCTCGGCGAGCTCCCGCCAAACCGGCCCATCCTTGGCCATCTCCGCCTCCAGCGGACGGACGGTGCCGTCGAAGCCGGCCGCCTCCACGCCGAACCAGGCGGCCAGCCTCGGCCACAGCCACTTCCACCGGAAGACGTCGCCGTTGACGATGTTGAACGCCTGGTTGCGGGCCGCTTCCGTGGTGGCGGCCCAGATCAGCTGGCGGGCCAGGATCCGCGCGTCGGTGACGTCGGAAAGGCCGTTCCATTGCGCCTCGGATCCCGGCCAGCGGAACGGGCGGCCGGTTTCCTTGCAGATGCTGGCATAGACCGCCAGGGTCGTGCCGAGGTTCATGGCGTTGCCGACCGCCTTGCCGATCACCGTGTGCGGGCGGTGGACGCTCCAGCCGAACCCGTCGCGAGCGGCGGCGGCGTACACCTCGTCCTCCTGGGCATAGTAGAAGTTCTCGATGGGAAGCCGCGGCTGCTCCTCGCGCAAAGGCGTTTCCGGGAGCGTTCCCTCCTTCGCATAGGCTTCGAACGGCCCGAGATAGTGCTTGAGCCCGGTCACCAGGGCCACGTGGCGCACCGACTTCCTCGGGGACAGGGCGGTCAGCACGTTGCGGACCATAGTCCCGTTGACGCGGATGTTCTCCGCCTCGGTCGGGTTGCGCATCCAGGTGGTCAGGAAGACATGGGTCGGCGCGACGTCGGCCAATGCAGACTTCAGGCTGGCGGGATCGAGCAGGTCGGCAGCCACGGCGCGCAGGCCCTCAGGTTCGGCCGGCGGCCGCCGCGCCAGACCGTGGACGGTCCAGCCTTCCGCCAGGAGCTCCCGGGCCAGCCGGTTACCGATGATGCCGCTGGCACCGACGACCAGAGCGGTACCGCTCATGTGCAACTCCCTTGCGCGGATCCGAAAGGTGGAACGTAGGCCTGGAGGGCGCGGCGGGCTAGAAGGCATCCGGAAGGAGTTGGGCGGCCCATAGTCGTTTCCAGCCTTCCGCCAACCCACTAGAAAGCCTGTCCACCAGCAAGGGCGCCCAGACTTCTCATGCCCGTCGAGAACGCACCTTCGATCGTCGCCCTGATCCCCGCGCGCAGCGGGTCCAAGCGCGTGCGCGACAAGAACATCCGGCCGCTGATGGGCCATCCGGCGATCGCCTACACGATTGCGGCGGCGCGCGCGTCCGGCGTGTTCGACAAGGTCTGCGTGTCCACCGACAGCGGCGACTATGCCGAGATCGCCCGGCACTACGGCGCCGAGGTGGTGATGCGGCCGGAGGCGATGGCCGGCGACCGCTCGCCGGACATCGAGTGGGTCGAGCATGCGCTGGACACGCTCGAGCCCCATGACTGCTTCTCGATCCTGCGGCCGACCTCGCCGTTCCGGCAGGCGGAAACGATCCGGCGGGCATGGGCGCAGTTCGTGGCTGAGCGGGAACAGTTCGACAGCCTGCGCGCGGTGCAGAAATGCCGGGAGCACCCGGCCAAGATGTGGGTGATCCGCGGCAACCGGATGTCGCCGCTCCTTCCCTTCGGCCCGCCGGAGCAGCCCTGGCACAGCTCGCAATACCCGACCCTGCCCGAGATCTACGTGCAGAACGCGAGCCTGGAGATCGCCTGGAGCCGGGTGGTCCGGAACGGGCGGACGATCGCCGGCAACAGCTTCATGCCCTTCCTCACGCAGGGCTTCGAGGGCGTGGACCTGAACGATCCGGAAGACTGGTTCTACGCCCTCTACATCATTGAGCACGAGGGCGCGAAGCTGCCGGAGATCGACCGGCCGGCCGCCAGCCTCGGCAATGCCTGACTTGTATCATCTTCCTCTGAAAGCAGCGTCTCATGGGTGAACTGACCGGCAACGCCGTCGAAGGCACGCTCTACTGGGTGGCGCCCGACGAGTTCGCGCGGATCCGCAGCCTCGCCATGCCCTCGGTCGCGCGGGCCAGGCTGTTCGCCGACATGGCGCGGCTGAACACGCTCTACATGATCGCGCGCGCCGGCTCCGGGCATATCGGCAGCTCGTTCAGCTCGATGGACATCGTGTCCTGGCTGCACCTCGAAGAGATGCGGGACGGCGACGTCTACTTCTCCTCCAAGGGGCATGACGCACCGGGGCTCTATGCCGTGCTGACGGCGCTGGGCAGGCTGCCGGCGGACCTGATGCACCGGTTCCGCAAGCTGGGCGGCCTGCCGGGCCATCCGGACGTGGGCACGCCCGGCATGGTGGCGAACACCGGCTCGCTCGGCATGGGCATCTCCAAGGCCAAGGGGATGGTGGCGGCCAACCGGCTCCTGAAGGGGAAGAGCCCCCGGATCTTCGTGATGCTGGGCGATGGCGAGTTGCAGGAAGGGCAGATCTGGGAAAGCCTGGGCAGTGCGGCCAACCGGGGCTTTGCTGAGATCACCGCGATCGTCGACCACAACAAGCTGCAGTCCGACACCTTCGTGAAGCAGGTTTCCGACCTGGGCGACCTGGAGGCCAAGTTCCGGGCGTTCGGCTGGCATGTGGTGCGGGTCGACGGCCACGACCTGCCGGGCGTGGTGAAGGCGCTGGACGACATCCGCGGCGTGAAGAAGCCCAAGCTGATCATCGCCGACACGGTGAAGGGCAAGGGCGTGTCCTTCATGGAGCACGTCGCGATGGAAAGCGACGCCGCCCTTTACCGCTTCCATTCCGGCGCACCGCAGGCAGCCGACTACACCCGCGGCGCCCAGGAGATCATGGACCGGATCAACCGGACCCTGCGCGACGCCCGCCAGACCGAGCTGTCCCTGGAAACGGTCGAGCGGCCGGCGACGACCCCGCCGGCGCAGCCGCCGGAACGGCTGGTGCCAGCATATTCCGAGGCGCTGCTGGAAATGGCCGCCGAGGACGACCGGGTGGTGGCGCTGGACGCCGACCTGATGCTCGACTGCGGGCTGATCCCGTTCAAGGACAAGTTCCCGGACCGCTTCATCGAGTGCGGCATCGCCGAGATGGACATGGTGAGCCAAGCGGGTGCGATGGCGCTCAAGGGCATCCTCCCGGTCTGCCACAGCTTCGCCTGCTTTTTGGCGACCCGGGCGAACGAGCAGATCTACAACAACGCCACCGAGCGCTCCAAGGTCGTCTACATGGCGGCCCTGGCCGGGCTGGTGCCGGGCGGGCCGGGCCATTCGCACCAGTCGGTGCGGGACATCGCCGCCCTGGCCGGGACGCCCGAACTGACGCTGGTGCAGCCCTCCTGCGCCGCCGAGGTCGGGCCGATCGTGCGCTGGGCGCTGAAGGAGAACGGGGGCAGCAGCTACCTGCGCTTCGTCTCGATCCCGGTGCCGGTGCCCTACGAGCTGCCGGCGGGCTACCGGGTGGAGCCCGGCAAGGGCTGGGTTGCCAGGGACAGCGGCAAGGATCTCGTGGTGATCGCCTACGGGCCCACCATGGCGACCGAGGCCTTCCATGCGCTCGACCGGGCCGGCGGCGGCAGGCTCGTGATCCTGCCCTGGCTGAACCGGGTCGACCATGGCTGGCTGAAGGAGGCCGTGGCCGGTGCGAAGACGGTGGTGACCGTGGACGACCATTACGTGGAGGGCGGCCAGGGCGTGATGGTCGGGGCTGCCCTGCAGGCGGTGGGCTTTGGCGGACGCGTGCTGCATCTGGGCGTCGACCGGATCCCGTCCTGCGGCGCCAACGACGAGGTGCTGGCCGACCACGGCCTCGACGCCGCCGGGATCGCGAAGGCCATCGGTGCCTGAACCGATCCGGCTCGGGCTGTTCGCGGCCTTCGATCCGAGCTGGGGCGGCGGGGAGAGCTTTCTCCTCAACCTCCTGGACGCGATCGGCCGCCGGCCCGAGGTCGCGGTCGTCCTGTTCCATGGCCGGGATGCCGGCGAGGCGCGGGTGGCGCGCTGGCGCAGGCTCGGCGCGGACGTCCGGCCGCTGGGGCAGCTCACCCGGCGCCAGCCGGCCTGGTGGAGCCGCAAGCTCGGCGAATATCTCGACCTGCCGCTGCTGGACGGGCTGGACCGGGTGCTGCGCGGGCAGGTGGACGTTACCTTCCTGCGCCCCCTGCCCTGCCGGGCGCCGGCCGTGCCGAACGTGCACTGGATCCCGGACTTCCAGGAACGCCACCTGCCGGGCATGTTCAGCGCCGCCGAGCAGCGCTCGCGTGCGCGGGAGCATGGCCGCTTCCTGACCAGGTCTGCGCTGACGATCGTGCAGACGGAGGCGGCCGCGGTCGAGCTGGCCGGCTGGTTCCCGATGCAGGCAGATCGCGCCCGGGTCCTGCCCTTCGCGGTGACGATCCCGCCCCGGGCGCTGATCGCCGACCCGGCCGACCTGCTCCGGCCCTACGGGCTGCCCGAACGGTTCGTCTACCTGCCGGGCCAGCTCTGGCGGCACAAGAACCATGCGCTGGTGGTCGAGGCGCTGGCCCGGGTGCCGGGCCTCACCGTGGTGTCGAGCGGGCACCTGATCGACTACCGGGCGCCGCAGCATGCCGCGGAGCTGCGCGCCCGGATCGCGGTGCTGGGCCTTTCTGACCGGTTCCGGCTTTTGGGCCCGGTGCCCCTGGACATGGTGTTCGCCCTGCACCGCCGGGCCATGGCGCTCATCAACCCGTCCCGCTTCGAGGGGTGGAGCACCACGGTCGAGGAGGCCAAGGCGCTGGGCCGCCCGCTGCTGCTGTCCGACATCCGGACCCATCGCGCCCAGGCCCGGGACGACCGGGCCTTGTGGTTCGGAGTCGACGATGTCGAGGCCCTGGCGAAGGCGCTCGCCGCCATCCGCGACGAGGGCCGGCCGGGGCCGGACGTGATGGCCGAGGCCCATGCCCTGGACCGCTACGAGCAGGAGCGGGGCCGGTTCGGCCGCGGCTTCGTGCAGATCGTCGAGGCAGCAGCGGCAGGATGAAGCCTGGAGTCCTGCCGGGCTTCGTCGGGGTGCTGGTCTTCAGCCTCACCCTGCCCGCCACCCGCACCGCCGTGATGACGCTGGATCCCTGGTTCGTGGCGTTGGGCCGCCTGGCGCTCGCGGGGCTGCTGGCGGCGGCGGTCCTGCGCCTGTCCCGCGCACGCCTGCCGGGGCCGGAATCCTTCGGGCGGATTTGCCGGGTGATGCTGGGCGTGGTGCTGGGCTTCCCGCTCCTGACCACGCTGGCCCTGCGCCACGTCGAATCGGCCCATGCGGCGGTGGTGATCGGCATCCTGCCGCTCCTGACCGCGATGCTGGCGGTGCTGGTCGCGGGCGAGCGGCCGAAGCCGGCCTTCTGGCTGTTCGCTTTTGCCGGCGCTGCCTGCGTGCTCGCCTACACCCTGGCCCATACCAGCCTCGCCGCCGGGCTGCCGGACCTGCTCCTGCTGCTGGCGGCCCTGGCCGCCGCCTGGGGCTATGCCGAGGGCGCCGTGCTGGCGCGGACCATGCCGGGGCTGCAGGTGATCTCCTGGGCGCTGGTCCTGGCCCTGCCGGTGAGCCTTACGGCCGCCCTGCTCCTCCTGCCGGGCGTGCCGGCGCAAACGCCCTGGCAGGCCTGGGCGGGGTTCCTGTGGGTGGCCGTGTTCAGCCAGTACCTGGGGTTCTACTTCTGGTACCGCGGCCTCGCCCTGGGCGGCATCGCGAGCGTCGGGCAGGTCCAGCTCCTGCAGACCTTCCTGACGCTGGGCTTCTCGGCCCTGCTGCTCGGCGAGCGGCTGGACCCATGGATGCTGCTGGCGGCAGCCGGCACACTGCTATGCATCCTGGGTGCGCGCCGGCTGCGGTGAACCGGGCCGCGATTGTCCTTGAGCCCCGACCGGAAACACACCTAGATCGACGCTGATCCGCGCGGCTGCGGCTGCCGGCTCCTGGGGCCGGCCCGGCGACCGGATCGTTGGCATGGGGGAGGAACAGTCGCGATGACGCTTGTTCTAGACAGCAAGGCGTCGGGATCCAGCCGCATCGTCCATCCGACAGACCTCACCCTGCTGAGCGAGACGGCCTTCGCTCATGCCCTGGCGCTGGCACTTGCCTACAAGGGGCATCTGGCGATCGTTCATGCTGCGGATCCGGATGCCGACCGGGACCCCGACTGGACGTCGTTCCCAGGCGTGCGGTCCATGCTGGGCAGGTGGGGCCTGATCGGGCGCGATATGCCCCGCACCGTCATCGCGGACCAGCTGGGCATCCGGATCGCAAAGGAGCTGATCCCGGCTGCCAACCCGATCGAGGCGCTCGATCGACTCCTGGAGGAGAAGGGCTGCGACCTCCTGGTGTTGGCGACCCGTGCCCGGGGAGGATTGGCGCGGCTCCTGCACGGTTCCGTCGCGGAGCAGCTGGCTCGCCGCACCGACGCGCCGGCCCTGTTCCTCCCGCCCGAGGGTAGCGGCTTCGTCGATGCCGGCACGGGTGCTGCCCGGCTGCGGAACATCCTGGTCCCCGTAGATCGCGCGACGCCATGCGACGACGCGGTCGACCTCGCCTTCAGCCTCAGCGACGCGCTGAACTGCCAGGACGCGCTGGTCCACCTGCTCCATGTCGGCCCGGCCGACCAGGCGCCGACCGTGACGGTCGACGCGAAGCAGGAGGCGCGCCTGCGGCGGACCAGCGCCGATGGTGCCGTCGTACCGGCAATCGTCGAGGTGGCCGCACGGATCGATGCCGACCTGATCGTCATGGCGACCCACGGCCATGACGAGCTGCTCGACGGGCTGCGCGGCAGCAACACCGAGCAGGTGCTGCGCCAGGCAGGGCGGGCGGTGCTGGCCGTGCCGGACCTCTAGACGATGGCGCCGGGACCGGCGGGACGTCGGCGGTGTTCATCCGGCGGAAGATCCCTTCCGCCGGATCCGCGCCGCTAGGCGGCGCTGTTCTGCTGCTGGATGAAGCCCAGATTGGCCTCGCGGATCTTCTTGGCGGCCTCGTCGTAGAGGAACGGCAGGAAGGCATACCGCCGGCCCGCGGTGACCGGGGTCGCCTCGTGCAGGAGCGAGCAGGAGAACACGACCGCGCCGCCGCTGGGCGCGCGGTAGGTGCGGGTGCCGAATTCCGGGAAGCGCAGGTCGCCGCCCTCGTATTCCTCGGCGTTCAGGTTGACGGAGACGGCGAAGCGCCGATGCGCGGTGCCCTTGGTGGTGTTGTCGCGGTGCGCCCGGAAATGGCCACCTTCCTCGGCCGCGTAGCAGGCGACCAGGTAGCGCTCCATCCGGGTCACGTCGAACTGGTAGGACTTCTTGATCTCGGGGATGACCCGCCGCGTGAAGCGCCCCTGGATCGTGCGGACCAGCTGCTGGTCATCGATGCTCCAGTCGCTGCGGACCTTGTGGCTGCGGTCCTTCACCTCGACGGTCTTGCCGTCGATCTCGCGCATGAAGCCGCTCTCGCGCCCGCCATTCTTCTCGTAGCCCTGGATCAGCACCCGGCACAGTTCCGGATCGAACACCTGCGGGATCACCAGGACCGGGGCATGGGCCAGCATCGGCGGCAGCGAGTCGGTGCGCGGCATCCGGGCCACCACCTCCAGGACGGCCTGGGCGTGGCGGGCGGGGTCGGGCTCGCGGATCTCCGCGGCGATCTGCAGGCGCGGGCTGATGACGATCGTGGCGTACTCGCCCTCCCTCACCCCGAACTGCTCGCGGACCGCGTGCTCATAGTCCCAGAAGGCGCGCACGCCGGGATTGCGCAGGGGCAGGCGGCCGTTTTCCTCGTCCTCGGAATCGGGCGTCACCAGGAACAGGCTGCCGTGCGAATCGTCGAACTGGGACGATCCGGCCAGGGCTGCCACCAGCGTCGCGGCGCCCGGATCGCCCATGCCGGGGATGAAGCTCAGGATCAGCCAGCGGCCGGCAATCGTGTCGATCTTCAGCGCCGGTGAGTTGGACGAACGCGCCGTGAACACCGGGCAGGGGTCGCCGACCGCCATCTTGCTGGATCTCCTGTAGCTGGACTTGGAAGATCTTGCTTACCGATCGTCCATGTTTTGTCAACCAGGGGTTTCCCGATCGTGAAGAGCCTCCCGCAGCCGGCCAGGACTTGCGGTCAGCGCAGCGCCGCCTGCACCGCCTGCACGTCCTCCAGGACGCCCGAGCTGGTTTGCCGGCGCACCAGGATCGCCACGATCAGGACCAGGGCCGGCGGCACGATCAGCGGATCGATGAACCAGGCAAAGCCGGCGAGCCCGAAATAATAGGCGCGCAGGCCGTGGTTGAAGTCCTGGGCGGCGCGGCTGAAATGGTGGGCATAGACGACCGACAGCCGCTCGATCATCGGCTCCGGGAGAGGCGCCGGGGGTGCCGCGCCGAACATCGCGATCATGTAGTTGTACTGGCGGATCGCCCAGGTGAACTTGAAGAAGCCGTAGACGAAGATCGTCAGGACCACGACGGTCTTGAACTGGGTCAGCCACACGGTCGGCGGGTGGTCGAGCAGGAACTGGCCGATGGTGGCGACGATCGCCTGGGCATTGGCCAGCGCCCCGAACAGCGCGCCGATCACCAGCACGGTGGTGGAGGCGAAGAACGAGGCGCTGGAGATGACATGGCCGACCAGGGCCGCGTCGGTGATGCGGTTGTCGCGCTTGAGCATCGACGCCATCCAGGCGCGCCGGATCTCGACCATGCTGTCGTTCAGCGTGGTCCGCGAGCGCCCCAGGATCGCCAGCAGGAAGGGATAGCACAGCCAGCCGCCGACCAGCATGACGAAGGCCAGGATGTCGGCCCAGCGGCTGGCGAGGAGGGTCGCTTCGGCGGGCACGGGATCAGTCGTTCTGGAGCCAGTGGTTCGGCGCGCCCGGGTCGATCGCCTCGTAGTCGGCGCGGTCGGCCACGTAGATGTGGCGCTCGATCGACAGGCCGCTCGGCTGGTCGATCGACCCGGCGCTGAACGAGACATGGCGGCCATGGGAAGGCTTCCAGAACAACGCCGAGCCGCACACGCTGCAGAAGCCGCGCTCCGCCTGCGCCGAGGAGCGGTACCAGCTGAGCCAGTCGTCACCCGTGATGGCGATCCGGTCGGCCGGGGCGGCGGAATAGGCGCCGAGATAGCCGTGGACGCGCCGGCACTGGCCGCAATGGCAGACCGAGATCGGGCGGGCCTGTCCGTCCACCCGGTAGCGCACCGCGCCGCACAGGCAGCCGCCGGTGGTGGTCATGGTCATTGCCTCGCTGCCCTTGCCTGCCCAGATTGCCCCGGACACGACCTTAGATCCCCAGCCCCCGGAGGGCCAACCGCCATGACGCTCGTCCGCAAGACCTACGGCAAGGGCCGCGTGCGCGTCCTGCGCGTGCAGCGCGAGGTGCCCGGCCGGCCGCAGGGCTGGCACGAGGTGCGCGAGGCCAGCATCCAGGCGATGGTCACCGGCGACTTCGCCGCGACCTTCACCCATGCCGACAATTCCCGGTCGATCTGCACCGACACCATCAAGAACATCGTCAACGTCGTGGCGCGCGAGAACGTGGCGTTCGGCAACGAGGCGTTCTGCGCCGCGATCGCCCGGCGCCTGCTCGACGAGTACCCGATGCTGGACGGCGCCATCGTCACTGGCCACGAGACCCTCTGGCGGCGGATCGTCTCGGATGGCGAGCCGCAGCCGCACGGCTTCGTGCTGGACGGCAACGGCAAGCCGTTCGCCAAGGTGACGATGACCCGCAGCAACATGGCCACCGAGTCCGGCATCGAGGGCTTCACCTTCCTGAAGTCGACCGGGTCGGGCTGGGCCGGCTACGTCAAGGAGCCGTTCACCACGCTGAAGGAAACCGACGACCGGATCGCCGCCACCGCGATGGACGCATCCTGGCGCTGGCACAGCGTGCCGCACGACTATGAGCAGGCACGCCAGGCGATCCTCGACAGCATGCTGAAGGTGTTCGCCGGGACCTACAGCCACAGCATCCAGGACAGCCTGTACCGGATGGGCAAGGCGGCACTGGACGCGGTGCCGGAGATCGAGGAGATCAGCCTGGCCTGCCCGAACAAGCACTACCTGCCGATCAATCTGGAGCCGTTCGGCCTGGACAACGGCAACCAGGTGTTCACCGCCACCGACGAGCCGCACGGCCAGATCGAGTGCACGGTCGGACGGAGCTGACGCAAGGCCGGGAACGGTCAAGTCATTGATGTTGTTTGCTTCTTGGGTTCGTTCGTGCAATTCGTGCCCGCGATGCATCGCCTGAAGGCACAACGAGTCCGAAGGGCGCAGATCCCTGCGATCATCGCATGGACCCAGACATCCGACCAAGCAGGATCCGGCAGCCGCTCACCATGGACCCGACCGCCACGACCATCCGTGCCTATGACGCGGCCGATGCCGCGGCGATCGCGCGTCTCTACGTCCGCTCGGTCGAGCAGATCGGCAGCCGCTACTACACGGCGCCGCAGGTGCGGGCGTGGGCGGGGCTGGCACCGTCGGCGGTGCGGCTGGACGCGCTGATGTCGGATGGCCGCATCCGGCTGGTGGCGGCGGACGGGCAGGACCGGCCGGTGGCGTTCGCGGACCTGGAGGCGGACGGCCACATCCATTTCTTCTACTGCGCGCCGGAGGTTTCCGGCACCGGCGTCGCGTCGAAGCTCTACGACCGGCTGGAACAGGCGGCGCTTGCGCAGGGCAGCACGCGGCTGTTCGCCGAGGCCAGCGAGGCAGCGCGCGGCTTCTTCGTGCGCAAGGGCTTCGCGGTGAACGGGCGGCGCGCGTTCGAGGTGGCGGGCGTGCCGATCCACAACTACGCGGTCGAGAAGAAGCTGGCCGGCTGAGGCGGCCGTCAGCCCTGCGCGGATGCCTGCGCCCCGTCGGACGAGGCGGTGGGCGTGCAACTCTCGTCCAGGAAGTGCCAGGACGCGTTGTTCAGGACCATCACGCAGCGCGCCAGCCGGTGCTGGCCGTCCACCTCCAGGCACACCGTCTCGCCCTGCTGGGCCGTGCCGCCGGGATAGCTGCACGGGCAGGGGCGGTCGGCATGGACCTGGACGATCGGGGCTGGCAGGCTCGTGCCCAGGACGAGCCCCGCGACCGGAAGCAGGATCGACGCATCCATCGGCATCACCCCTCGCTAGGGCAACCGGGGCATCGTCGCATGAATCGGCGGACCTGATAAGGTGACGGGAGAGATCAGGCGGGAGGACGAGGCAAATGTCCAATTTCGTCGCGTTGATCAACTACACCGACAAGGGGATGACCAACATCTCGGACTCCCCTGCCCGACTGGACAAGGCCCGCGCCCTGCTGCGGGAAATGGGCGGCGACTTCAAGGAAGTCCTGCTGACCATGGGCGCCTACGACATGGTGATCCTCTACGAGGCGCCGGACGACGCCACCGCCGCCCG
>VFQN01006634.1_pt1 | contig 13027 bp, 18 predicted proteins | sample 3512371 | NCBI WGS metagenome assembly VFQN01 (sample SAMN10412370, study PRJNA504923) | tailings metagenome | isolation source: Replicate 2 from Balatoc abandoned mine | place: Philippines: Itogon, Benguet | collected 2017-08-28
GTCGTGCGCGATCGCGGCGACAGCGTCTACACGGCGATGGATTCGCCCGACCAGCTGCTGGTCGTAGCGGCCGGTGGGCCGGCCGGCGGATTCGGCGCGGTGATCCCACCCTGGCTCGGCAACAAGAGCTATGCCGTGACGTTGCCGATCGGCGTCTGCGTCGATTGCGAACCGCCCAAGAAGTAGGAGGAATCCCTGATGTTCGAAGTTCTCGATCCCACGCCCGGCACCGCCCCGCCGGCCGGCCGGCTCGCGCCGCGTCTCGACACGCTGGAAGGCAAGACGGTCGGCTTCATCTCCAACGGCAAGGAAGGCACCAAGGGCTTCTTCAAGCACCTCGACCAGATCCTGCGCGAGGAGTACGGCGTCGCCAACGTGGTGAGCCGCACCAAGTCGAACTACAGCGCGCCGGCCGATCCCCACATCGTGGCGGAGATCAAGGGGTGGGATGCCGTCGTCTCCGGCCTGGGCGATTGAGGGTCCTGCTCATCGTGCAGTCTGCACGACTCCGTAACGGCTGAAAGACTCGACGTTCCCGCGTTCAGCGTCATGACGACCCGGTTCGCCAGCGCGGCCGAGATGATGAGCCGCGTGCTCGGCATGCCCGACTACGCCTTCGCCCAGATCGGCCATCCGGTCAGCAGCGCCACCGACGAGCAGCTCCGCGCCATGGCCCGCACGGCCATCGAGCAGGGTGTGGCGATGCTGGTGCGGCCCCAGGCCTGAATTCCCAACACGGCAACCCCGGACGACTTTTTGCGTTGTCCGGGGAACCATAAGGGAGTTTGCGGCATGAAGCCGATGGCGATTTTGGGCGTGCTTCTGATCGTGATCGGCATCGCCGGTCTGGCCATCGACAATATCTCCTTCACCGAGCGCAAGACCATCGTCGATGCCGGCCCGCTGAAGGTGACGGCCGACGAACAGCGCACCATCCCCATCCCGACCATCGCCGGCATCGTCGCCGTGATCGCGGGCGCGGGCCTGCTGTTCATGGGCCGCGCTGCGCGCGGCTAAGGCCCCGAGGCGCCTCAGCGTTCCGGAATCTCCATCCGGACGGCGATGGCGGCGCTGGCGATCACCGCCGGATCGTTGTTCTCCGGATCGGCGACGTCGAGGCCTCCCTTCACCACCTTCACCGTGACGATGCCGTGCGGCAGGGAGGCCTTCACCTTCTCGGCGTCGACCTTGTCGGGCCGCTGAACGCCGATCGTGACATCGACGAACATGCCGGTCTTGGTGTCGATCTTCAGCGTCCGGATCATGGCGAGCGACGAATGGTGCAGGGCGTCCTGCACGGCGCGCAGGGCGGCCTTGGTGTAGTCGCCGCCGTGCAGGTCGTTGCCGGTGCCGAGTTCGAGGATCACGCGCTTGGCGGTCATGGTCTTGCTCCGCTCTACAGGTCGAGCCGGACGATGGCAGCCGCCTGGGCGATCACCGTCTTGTCCGTGCCGGCTTCGTTGTCGATTTCCAACCCGCCCTCGACCACCTTCACCGTGCCCGTGCCGTGCGGCAGCACCGCCAGCACCTCCGCGGTGTCGACCTCGTCCGGCTGGGGCACGCCGATCAGCACCTCGACGACCATGTCGTCGCTCGACTTGCCGAGCGCCGTCGCCACGGTGAGCGAGTTGTGCCACAGCGCGTCACGCAGGGCCCGGACGGCGGCCTTGGTATAATCGCCGCCCCTGATATCGGTGCCCATGCCGATCTCGAGGGCCACCTTCTTCAACGCCATGGCTTTACTCCTGTTCAGGGCTTCGCGAGGCCGGCTGGGACACCAGCGCTCCGCCTTTTCTCTCTGGTCGGTCGCGCACACGACGAAACGGCTGCACGAGGCAGCCGTCCGTTCGTTCCATAGCGTTTCGGCGAACGGGCGTTAAGCCCTACTTCCGGCGCGCGGCGTCGATGCTCCAGGGACCGGGGCCGGCCGCCGCGATGTAGAGGAAGACGAAGCAGTAGAGGGCCGCCAGCTCGCCGGCATTGAGGATCGGATAGAAGCCACGCGGGGCATGGGCCATGAAGTAGGCGACCGCCATGAGGCCGGACAGGATGAAGGCGGTGCTGCGGGTGAAAAGACCGAGGATCATCAGCACGCCGCCGACCAGTTCGAGGATGCCGGCGATGCCCGGCGGCGAGGTCAGGCTGAGGTTCGCGAACATGGGGAGGACCGGAATCTTGAGCAGCTTGGCAGTGCCATGCTGCAGAAACAGGAGGCCCGTCATGATTCGCAGGACGCTGAGCAGGCGTGGTGCCCATGCTGTGCCGAATGCGTCGAGATTCATCGCAGTACTTCCCCAAACAGAACGCGGTCGCGACATCCTGAATGCGGCTCGACTTTCCGACAAGCGGCACGTCGGTAATCAGGTTACGAAGCCGACACCGGCCGCGCCGGCACGACGTCGGTCCTTCCTCACCCTGCGCAAGTCATATTCCTGCTCAGGCGACGGGGCCCGGCGGACCGGGCGGATGCGGAACCGGAGTCGGTTGATCCTCGGGCATGGGCATGTCGGGCCGCGCCGGCATTTCCGGCGGCACCGGATCGGTCTTGCCCGGCACGGGCGGCACGGCGGGAATCTCGCGCGGCGGATCGGCGGCCTGGAACGTCATCGAACTCTCCTGTCTGATTCTGCAAGTCCCAAAACGAATGCCCGCCGAAAGGCGGGCATTCGACTCGATGAACCAAGACTAGCGTTCCTGGTTCTGCGGCTGCTGAGGCTGACCCGGCTGGCCCGGCTGGTTGGGCTGCTGGTTCTGCTTCTGCTGCTGTTCACGCTGGACCTGTTCGCGCTGCTGGCGATCGCGATCCTGCTGCTGCGAGGGATTCTGCTTCTGGTCGTTCATGGCGTTTCTCCATGTTCGCCGCGACCACCGAAATGGCGATCGCTGCTTACAAAACGCCTCCCTCGGGAACGGGGTTGCGCCTCGTGCCGTTTCTTCGGGCGCAGGGGGAATGAACGATATCCCGCAGGAAGGTTCATCATGAAGACCATCACCCGCGTCTACGACACCTATGCACAGGCACGCCAGGTCGTGGCGGAACTGGAGGCCGCAGGAGCGCCACCGTCGGACATCAACATCATCGCCAATCGCTATGTCTGCGAGGAAACGGTGCGCGACGAGCCCACTGGCGCCGGAGCGGGAATCGGCGCGGCCCTCGGCGGCACGGCAGGACTCCTCGCCGGTTTGGGCATGATCGCCATTCCCGGACTGGGCCCGGTGGTTGCGGCCGGGGCCCTGGCAGCGACGGCGGTGGGCGCCGTCGCGGGCGCCGCCACCGGGGGCCTTGTTACCGCGCTGGTGTCATCCGGCGTTCCCCAAAGGGAGGCCGAGGTCTATTGCGAGGCCGTGCGCCGTGGCGGCACGATGGTGAGCATGCGCACCTCGGAGGCCGACGAGCAGCGCGTGCTCCTCATCATGGACCAGCATCGCCCGATCGATTGCGCGGCCCGCGAGGCCGACTATCGCACCAACGGTTGGACGCGTTTCGATCCGGACGCAGAGCCCTATACGCCCAGCCCGTCCGAGATCGAGCGTCTGCGCCGGCCCTACGCGAATTCGTAAGCACTCTATTTCTCCGGGACCTTGCCGATGCGCTCGACCGCGACCTTCAACCGGGCGGCGTCCTTGTCGAGGAAGGTCTTGAACGCGGGCGCATCGAGATAGGCGATCGGGGTCTCGACCTTGGCCATCGCCTCCTTGAACTCCGGATCTTCGGCCGTGCGCCGGACCGCGTCGCGTAGCGTCATCAGGATCGGGGCGGGCGTGGCCGCGGGCGCGAAGAGGCCCGACCAGATGTAGAAGGTGGCGTCGTAGCCCAGCTCCTTCATGCTCGGCACGTCCGGCAGGGAGGCAAGCCGCTTGTCGCCCCACACCGCGAGTGCCCGCATCTTGCCGGCCTTGATCTGGCCGATGGCGGCCGAGGGGCCCGAGGCCAGTGCGTCGATCTGGCCGCCGAGCAGCGCCGCGACCGCCGGGCCGCCGCCCTGGTAGGGGATATGGAACAGCTTGATGTCCGCGGCGTCGGCGAAGATCTCCATCGCCACGTGCAGCGTCCCGTACACGCCCGAGGAGCCATAGTTGATCGTCCCGGGCCTGGCCTTCGCGGCGTCGACCAGATCCTTCAGCGTCTTGTAGGGACCGTCCGCGCGCACCACGAGCACCGTTGGATCGGCGCTGATCAGGGCGATCGGCGAAAATTGGTCGAGTTCGTAGGCGGGTGCGCGGCCCTGCAGGCGATCGGCCACCGGCAGGACCGAGATCGACGAGAGGGCCATCAGGATCGTGTAGCCGTCCGGCGCCGAGCGTGCGGCCTGGGCGGTGCCCACCGCACCGCCGGCGCCGCCCTTGTTCTGCACGACGACCGACTGCTTGAGCAGCTTGCCCATGACATGCGCCGTCGGCCGCCCCGTGATGTCCGCCACGCCGCCCGGGGGGAAGGGGACGATCATGGTGATCGACCGCGACGGGTAGGCCTCCTGGGCCTGGAGTGGAAAGCCGACCGGCAGAATCGCCGCCCCGGCCAGAAGGGTGCGCCGCTTCATCGTTTCCTCCATTCATGTCCTGGTTGGTTACTTGCCTTTCGAGCCTGCCTTGGCGGCTCCGCTGCGCGTGCCGGGGTAGGTCGCGGTGAAGCCGAAGAGGGTCGAGAGCGCGTCGGGTACCATGATCTTGTCGAGATCCTCCAGGCCCGCGGTCTTGGCGGGCTTCAGGCCCAGCACCAGCGGGCCCCCGGGGGCCTTCCAGTCGCCGACGAAGGAGGCAAGGGCGTCGAGCGCCTTCAGCGTCTCGCCGGTCTGCGCCCGGGCGAAGCCGGCCAGCGCGTCGAGCGCGGTCGTGATCAGCTCCTCGGGCTTCATCCCCTCCTCGCTGGCGAGGGCGGGGACCAGTTTGTCCAGCAGCTGCCTGTCGTCGATCGTCAAGGAGGCGCTGCGCAGCCGGCCCTCGTCCTTGGCGGTGTCCATGTCGGTGTCGTCGCTCACCCCGTCCACGACCATCGACAGGGCAAAGCGCGCCTGGCCGCGCAGGGTCACTTCCAGCATGTTGACGGTCAGGACCTTGGCGGCCGGGTCGATGCGATAGTCGAGTGCGATGTCGAACGGCACCTTCGGGACCCCGTAGGGCTCGAGGGCGGTGAACATCTCGTCGTCGCCCGTCATGCCCTCCAACCGGAGCCTTGCGAAGCGCGGCGCGAGATCGTCCCTGGAATCCTTTCGGAGGCGGTCGAAGTCGAGGTCGTCGACCGTCACCTTGTCGATCCTGATCGTGCTTTCCTTGTCGCCGGTCGCGGGATTGGCCGGCACCACGGCCACGACGTCCTTCAGCACGAAGCCCGAGGCGCCGAGCGGCTCGGCGCCGGCATAGTTCAGCGCCTTCAGCTCGAACTGGGGCCTGATCTCCTTCTCGAACCGCTCCAGCCCGTTCTGGGCCCAGCTGGCGGCCGCAAAACCGACCAGCAGCAGGGCCGATGCCAGCGCCGCGAAAACCACCCGCATGAAACCATCTCCTCACTCGACGCTCGAGAGTAGCACAGAGAGGCACGGCGCCCGACCGGCGTCGACGCACCTATACCAAGGGAGGAATCGCTTCTGTCATGGGAACGGGGCATGGTGGGCCATCGACCACCCAAACGGAGACGACAATGATCCGCAAGGCAAAGGCCGAATGGCGCGGCACGGGCAAGGACGGCAGCGGCGGCCTCACCAGCGATTCCGGCGTCCTGTCCGGGACACCCTATTCCTTCAAGACCCGTTTTCAGGGCGAGAAGGGCACCAATCCCGAAGAATTGATCGCCGCCGCCCATGCCGGCTGCTTCACCATGGCGCTGGCGTTCCAGCTGCAGACCGCCGGTTTCACACCGACCCTGCTGGAGACCGAGGCCGCGGTTTCGCTCGACCAGGACGGCGCGGGTTTCAAGATCAGCAAGTCCGCCCTGACCCTGGTGGCCGAGGTGCCGAACCTCGACCAGGCGACTTTCGACAAGCTCGCTGAGGCGGCCGAGAAGGGTTGTCCGGTTTCGAAGTTGCTCAACGCGGAGATTACGCTCTCCAAGACTTTGAAGTAGGCTCCGGCTCCAAAATTGGGTGCGCCGCCCTCGCGGCGCCCCGCAAGCCGGGGAGATTTCGATGTTGCGTGTTTTCGCCCGTTCGCTGGCGCTGCTCGTCCTGCCGTTCGCGGCGGCCACCGCCCAGACTACGCTCAAGAAGGAAGATGCCGAGAAGATGGTGATCGGCCTCTATGCCGTTTCGGTCGCCGTCGATACCTGCGATCTCGACATGACCAAGGACCAGGAAACGCGCCTCGAGTTCTGGATCGAATGGGCCGAGAAGCAGCTCGACATCGCCGACCGCAAGCTCGACAAGGCCTACGCCGAAATGGAGGCCGAAGCCGAAAAGAACAAGAAGGACTTCTGCGAGAAGATGATGCCGATCGCCACGCAGGCCCTGAAGGAACTCCCGCCGGCTATGTAGGGCTGAGCGAAGCTCAGACCTCGATCCACGCCGGCGCGTGGTCGCTCGGGCTCTCGTGACCGCGTTCGTCCCGGTCGACGCCGCCGCGCACGAGGCGCGGGGCGAGATCGGGGCTGAGCAGCAGATGATCGAGGCGCAGGCCGGCGTCGCGCTCCCAGCGGTGCCGCTTGTAGTCCCAGAAGGTGTACATCGGCTCGTCCGGATGGAGCGTGCGCAAGCTGTCCGTCCAGCCTTGCGCCAGCAGCTTCCCGAACGCCGCGCGCGCCGCCGGCTGGACGAGAGCGTCGTTCTTCCACGAGCGCAGCGAATAGATGTCGAAGTCGGTCGGCACGATGTTGTAGTCGCCCGCCAGGACGACCGGCGCGCCGCTTTTCAGGAGCGAGCGGGCGTGCCGTTGCAGGCGGCGCAGCCAGTCGAGCTTGTAGTCGAACTTCGGCCCGGGCTGCGGATTGCCGTTCGGCGCATAGAGGCACCCGACGATCGTTCCCTTCACCGCCGCCTCTATGTAGCGGCTCTGTGCGTCGTTCTGATCGCCGGGCAGGCCCTTTCGCGTCAGCACGGGCTCGGCCTTGCGTCCCAGGATGGCGACGCCGTTCCAGGTCTTCTGCCCCTGCCAGACCGCGTGATAGCCCGCGCGCCGCAGGTCGGCCGCGGGAAACGCCTCGTCGGCTGCCTTCAGTTCCTGCAGGCAGACGATGTCCGGTTTGGCGCGCTTCAGCCAGGCGAGCAGGTTGGGCAGGCGCCGGTTCACGTTGTTCACGTTGAAGGTGGCGATCTTCATGGCGCTAGCGATAACCCGCCGCCTGCAGCTCGAAGAGCTCGGCATAGCGGCCCTGCTGCGCCATCAGTTCCTCGTGCGTTCCCTGCGCCTCGACCCTGCCGTCGGCCAGCACGAGGATGCGGTCGGCCATGCGGACGCTGGAGAAGCGGTGGGAGATCAGCACCGCGGTCTTGCCTTGGCTCAACTCCTTGAAGCGCTGGAACACCTCGAATTCGGCACGGGCGTCGAGGGCGGCGGTCGGTTCGTCGAGGATCAGCACCTCGGCCTCGCGCATGTAGGCGCGGGCGATGGCGATCTTCTGCCATTCGCCGCCCGACAGTTCGACGCCGTTCTTGAAGCGCTTGCCGATCATCTGGTCGTAGCCGCGGGGTAGCCGGGCGATCACCTCGTCGGCCTGGCTGCGGCCGGCGGCGCGCGCGACGCGGTCGTGGTCGTGCCGCGCGTCGATCCGGCCGACGGCGATATTGTCGCCCGCCGGCAGGTTGTAGCGCACGAAGTCCTGGAAGATGACGCCCATGCTGCCGCGCAGCTCGTCGAGGCCGTAGTCGCGCAGGTCGCGGCCGTCGAGCAGGATGCGGCCTTCGTCGGGGTCGTAGAGCCGGGTGAGCAGCTTGACCAGGGTGGTCTTGCCGGCGCCGTTCTCGCCGACCAGCGCCACCACCTCGCCGGCCTTGAGAGCGAAGGAGAGATGGCGAACCGCCCACCGCTCGGCGCCGGGATAGATGAAGCCGACATCCTCGAACACGAAGCCTTCGCGAATCGGCTTGGGAAAGGGCAGGGGATTTGCCGGCGAATGAATCTCCGGCTCGACCTCGAAGAAGGAGAAGAGATCGTCGAGATAGAGCGCCTGACCGGCCACCGAGGAGAAGCCGCTCAGCAACGATTCGAGAAGGGTCCGCAGGCGGCGGAACGACCCCGCCAGAAAGGTGAGGTCGCCAACCGAGAATTCGCCGGTGAGGGTGCGCCAGGCGATGTAGGCGTAGGCGAAGTAGTAGCCGATCGTGCCGATGGTCGTGAACAGCCCGCCCCAGCCGGCGCGGCGCAGCGCGAGATGGCGGTTGGCCTCATAGAAGGATGCCGCGAGCCGGCGATAGCGATCGACCAGGAAGTCGTGCAGGCCGAAGATCTTCACTTCCTTGGCGGTCTCGACGCTGGCCGCCGTCTGCCGGACATAGTCGAGTTCTCGCCGCTCGGGCGTGCGGCCGAAATCGAGCGAATAGCTCTTGGCGTTGAAATGCGCTTCGCCCAGGAAGGCGGGGACCAGCGCCACCAGCAGCAGCACGATCAGCCAGGGCGCGAAGACGACGAGACCGGCCGCGAGGCTCGCCACCGTCACGAGGTCCTGCGCCTGGGAGAAGAGCTGGCTCATGAGGGTCATGCGGCCGCTGGTCTGGCGGCGCGCCCGTTCGAGCTGATCCTGGAACTCGGCATCCTCGAAATCCTCGAGGTCGAGCGTCGCGGCATGCTGCATCAGCCGCACGCTCGAACTGGTGCTGACCCGCTCGGCCAGAAGCCCGTCGAGCAGGGAGACGACTCGCCCCAGCACGTCGGCCAGCACGGCCACCGCGAACTCGGCGCCGAGCAGCAGACCGAGCCGGTTGAGATGGCCGCTGTCCAGCCATTGTTGCAGCGTCGTCGGCTTGTCGGGCAGCTGAACCAGCATCACAACGTCGTCGATGATCAGCTTGCCGACGTAGAGCGTCGCGACCGGCAGCAGGGCGCGCACCAGGCGCAACGCGATCGTCGCGGCCGCGAGCGTCGGGCTGGTCGCCCACACCATGGCGAGGAAGGGCCGCAGGTTCCGCAGCGCACCGACGCGCTCGCGGAACGAGCTGGCGCTGATCGTCGACGGTGAAGGCATCCCGGCTCAACCCCGGTGAGGGCGCGCGGGTTCCGGCTCAGCCATCCGGCACGGGCTGCGCGTCGAGCCACTGTCGCGCGAGATGCAGCTCGCGGAAGATCGCGAGGGGGCGCCGCGCCGTCGCCGCGGCGGCAAAAATTCTGGCTTGTTCGAAACTCCTGTCGGAAGCGGCGACGATGGCAAGCGGGCCGACCTGGCCGTGCTGGGCATAGAGCACGACCCTGGCGCCCAGTGCCTGCAGGTTCTCGTCGCTCAGCGCCTCGGGCGTGTGGGTGATCTCGAAAATCTTGCGATAGCCCATCGCGCCCTCGGCGGTGACGCCGGCGAAATATCGCTCGATGTCGCTCACGGTGACCTTGTCCCGGGCAACGGCGACGACCAGGCGGTCGGTATGCGAGATCGTCCACTGGACGGGCATGACGGAAATTCTAGCACGGAATGGATGACGCGCGGGACCCGGAGACGGCATAGTGCGCCCTCCGGGGGAGTATCATGAGCATTCGCGTCTTTGCCGTCATCCTCGTTGCCTCGCTTCTGGCGGCCGTGATGCCGGCCGGTGCCGAAATCCTGCCAACGCCGCCGGGCTGGCAGATCGAACGCGCCGTCCTGGTGAACCGGCACGGTGTGCGTTCGCCGACGGCGCCCAACGAGCAGCTCGACAAGTACAGTGCAACACCGTGGCCCAGCTGGCCGGTCGAGCCCGGCTTCCTCTCGCCCCGCGGCGAGGAGCTGATGCGGCTGATGGGCGGCTACTACCGGGTGCTGTACGGCGGGCGCGGGCTGGTCCAGGCGGACGATTGCCCGACCGCCGGCACCCTGGCGGCCTGGACGGACCTCTCCCAGCGGACACGCACGTCGGGTGCCGCGCTCCTTGCCGGCATGTATCCGCGCTGCGCGAACCTGCCCCTGCGCAACCAGGCGAACTTCACGGTTCCGGATCCGCTCTTCAATCCGCAACCGACCGCCTCCTGTCCCATGGACCTTGGCGCCAATCGTGCCGCCGTCATGGCTCGTCTGGGCGGCAGCTTCGCGAAAGTGCAGCGCGACTACGCCGCGTCGCTTTCCATGATGCAGTCCGTCCTCTGCCCGTCCGACGCGACGAAGGGGGCCGGCGGTGGCAGCTGTGGCGAAGCGGGCATGCCGAACAGCATCGTGGGCGGCACCGAGGACGGTGTGCGGCTGCGCGGGCCCCTCGGCTATGCCTCGACGGCGGCGGAGAATTTCCTCATGCAGGCGGCCGAGGGCATGCCCAGGGACCAGGTCGCCTGGGGCCGGCTCGCGCACGATGCCACCCTGCGCGAGCTCCTGACGCTTCACCAGCTCGATCAGGATCTCACCCAGAAGACCAAGCCGATCGCCCAGCAGCGCGGATCGAATCTCCTGTCGCTGATCGGCGCCATTCTGGTGAACGGTCATAGCTTCCCCGGTCATGCCGCGACCGGCCAGCCGGTGCGGCTGGGCTTTCTGGTCGGCCACGAGAGCAACATCCACAACATTGCGGCCCTGCTCGACCTCACTTGGCAGATTCCGGGCTTTCTGCCGGGCGAGGCTTCGCCGGGCGGCGCGCTGGCCTTCGAGCAGTTCCGCGAGGTTCGAAGCGAGAAGCGCTACGTGCGGATCGCCTACTATGCGCAGACGCTGGACGAGATGCGTCGACGCGCACCGCTCAATTACCGCGATCCTCCGGGCATGGTGCAAGTTGCGCTGCCGGCCTGTTCGGCGGATCTGGTGAACAATGCCTGCCCTCTCGAAACATTTCTCAAGATCGTGAAGGCGGCTGTCGATCCGGGTTGCCTTACCGCGACAGCCGGCAACTACTAACGATCGCAGATCAACCGTTCGCGGCCGAGCGCGGTGATGGCATCGCCTTCCGGACTCGTCTCGATCAGGGACAGGTGGAGAAGGCGCGTGCGATGCGCTTCGGGCATCGATGCGGCCGTGCCTTCGGCCAGCGCACGCAGCGAAGCAAGGGCGGCCTGGCTGAGGGGCGCGATCAGGCCTTTGGGCATAGTTCGAATATCTCTCGCCATGTATCGTATCACCTCCGTGTCGGACGGTGATAACGGCAGCCCGGCGCGAAAGTTGGCGACGCAGATCGCGTTTACGCGGGGAACCGCCCCGACTTCGCCCTCTTTTGCGGCCCCTGTTTCGCCCCCTCAGTCGCCGCTGGCGCGACGGGAGGGCGATTCGAGCAACGACACCAGCACGCGTTCGAGGCTCTCGGCCTCGAGCGGCTTGGACAATACGGGAATGTTGGCGTAGCGCCGGTCGATGCTGTCGCGCTGGTAGCCGGTGATGAACACGAACGGAACGCCGCGCGAGATCAGGAGGTCGGCCAGCGGGTCGGCCAGTTCGCCCGCGAGATTGAAGTCGAGCAGCGCACCGTCGAAGCGTTCGCTGTGCGCCGCCGCCAGCCCGTCGGCCAGGCCCCCGTAAGGGCCGATCACGGTCGCCCCCAGATCCTCCAGGAGGCGCTTGGCCATCATGCCGACCAGCACCTCGTCCTCGACCATGAGGAGGCGCCGGCCGACGAGGCTCGGCGAACCGCGGTCCGCCCGCTCGCGCGGCCCTTCCTCCCGCGTCTGCGGCACGGGCGCCGGGCCGACGATCTGGGCGCGTGGAATCGACAGGCGGCAATGCAGGCCCTCCGGCCGCCAGTGATAGAACACGCCGCCGCGGAACTGCGCCTCGATCGAGGACCGCACGATCGACAGTCCGAACCCCAGCGACTTCGGTTCGACCGCCGGCGGACCTCCCGTTTCGACCCAGTCCACGACCAGTGCCTGGTCGTCGATCGTCCAGACGAGGCGGAGGTGACCGTTCTCGGTCGACAGCGCGCCATATTTGGCGGCGTTGGTGGCAAGCTCGTGCAGCGCAAGCGCCACGGCCTGCGCGGTCGCCGGCAGCAGCATGGCCGGCGGACCCCCTGATTCGATGCGCTGGCGATGGTCGGTTCGATAGGGCGCGAGCTCCTCGTCGACGATCTGGCCGAGATGGGCGCCCTGCCAGCGTGTGGCCGACAGGAGGTTGTGCGTGGCGGCGAGCGCATGAATGCGTCCTTCCACCGTCGAGACGAACTCCGCCGTGCTCCGGGCCTTGGTGAGGCGCAGCACTGAAAGGACGACGGCCAGCATGTTCTTGGCGCGATGATCGACCTCGCGCGCCAGCACCAGCTGCCGCTCCTCCGCGCGCTTGCGCTCGGTGATGTCGACGGTGACGCCGTTCATGCGCACGGCCGTGCCGTCGCCGTCGCGCTCGATCGCGCCGGCCCCGAAGCACCAGCGGACCTCGCCGCTCGGTCGGACGATGCGGAACTCGACCTTGAACCGGGTCATGGCGGAGGCGACGATGGCGGCGGTCGCATTCTTCTCCCGGTCCTCGGGATGGATCATCGCCTCGATGCGCTCGATGGTGGGCGTGAACTGGGCCGAATCGACGCCGAAGATGCGGTAGGGCCCGTCGTCCCATTCGACACGGCCCGAGACGAGGTCGACTTCCCAGGACCCCATGTCGCCGGCGCTGAGCGCGATCGACCGGCGTTCCTCGCTGCGTCGCAGCTGCTCGGTCTGCGCCTCCAGTTCGGCGGTGCGCTCGGCGACGCGCTTCTCGAGCTCCCGGTTCATCGCCTCGAGTTCGCGGGTCTTGCGGTACAACTCGATGAAGACGCGGACTTTCGCCCGCAGCACCTGCGGCACCACGGGCACCGTCACGTAGTCGACGGCCCCGATCTCGTAGCCGCGCAGATGATCGGTCTCGGCGATCTGCACAGCCGAGACGAAGATGATGGCGAGCTTCTGGAAGCGCGGATGCTCGCGGATCATGGCGGCGAGCTGGAAGCCGTCGATCTGGGGCATCACCACGTCGACCAGCACGACGGCGTCATCCTCCAGCTTCAGCAGCAGGCCCAGCGCCTCGTGC
>VFQN01006635.1_pt1 | contig 13027 bp, 13 predicted proteins | sample 3512371 | NCBI WGS metagenome assembly VFQN01 (sample SAMN10412370, study PRJNA504923) | tailings metagenome | isolation source: Replicate 2 from Balatoc abandoned mine | place: Philippines: Itogon, Benguet | collected 2017-08-28
GACGAGCCTCGTCCAGATAGGCCAGACCATGACCGTCACGTCGCAGGGAATCATGGTCCTGCGCGAGTCGGGCGCAGCGTCTCGAGAGGGAGGGCGCTGACTTGGCGATCGCCATCGGCATCAGAGGCGTGAGGCGCATGTTCGGCCCGGTGGCCGCCCTGGGCGGCATCGACCTGTCGATCGCTGCGGGCGAATTCTTCACGCTGCTCGGCTCGTCCGGATGTGGCAAGAGCACGCTGCTGAAGCTCATCGGCGGGTTCGACCGCCCCACCGCCGGGGACATCGTTTTCGACGGCAAGAGCGTGCTGGATGTTCCCGCCAACCATCGCCCGGTCAACACGGTTTTTCAGAATCTCGCTCTCTTCCCGCACATGACGGTGGCCGAGAACATCGGCTACGGGCTGAAACTGCGTGGCCTGACGGCAGCTGCGATCGCCAAGAAAGTTGATGAGGCGCTGGAATTGGTCGAGCTCGGCGGCTTCGGTCCGCGCCGGATCGGCATGATGTCCGGCGGCCAGCGCCAGCGCGTGGCTCTCGCCCGCGCGCTGGTGATGGAGCCCGGCATCCTGCTGCTCGACGAACCGCTGACCGGTCTCGACGAGAGGCTGCGCCAGCAGATGCGCGACGAGTTCCGGCGGCTGCACAGGCGCACCGGCGCCACCTTCATCCTCGTCACTCACAACCAGGACGAGGCGCTCAGCCTCTCCGACCGCATGGCCGTGATGCATCGCGGGCGGATCGAACAGGTCGATGCGCCGGCCCGGTTCTTCGAACAGCCCGCAAATGCCTTCGTCGCCCGCTTCATCGGCATAGAGACGCTCCTGAAGCCCGACCGGCTCGAGACGACCGCATCCGGCCCGGTGGCGATCATCGCCGGTCAGCCGGTGCCGCTGAGCGGCCCCGTTCCGGTGGCAGGCGGCGACCTGGTGGTGGCTATTCGCCCCGACCGGCTCGCCGTCAGCGACCCGGCCGGGCAGGGCGACCTGACGCTGACGCTCCTGGACAGGATCTTCCGTGGGCTGACCACCGAGCTGCGGCTCGCCTTCGGCGACGGCCAGCAGGTCCTTCTCGCCGTACCCAGCGACGGCCCCGCTGCCGGCGTGCCTGTCGGCAGCACCCTGTCCCTCTCCGTCGCGAATGGCGGGGCGATGGTTGTTCCGAATTCGACGATACCGACCGCGGTCGCATGACCCGGCGGCTAAATAAGGGGAATGAAGCCATGCAACGACAGCAGACATCCAATCCGCTCTTCAGCAACACCAGCCGCCGCCACATGCTCAAGCTCATGGGGGTCGGCGGCGCGGCCCTCGGGCTTGGCGGCCTCGGCCTCGGCGGCCGGGCGATGGCGCAGGAAGCGACCGTCGGCTTCTGGGCCACTGCGACCCTCGACATCGGGGACAAATGGCAGACATTTGCCAAGCTGGCGGGCGTCTCGCCGCAGTTCACCGACAACGGCAACGACATCGGTCCCGTCGTCGCCCGTCTCGCCGCCGGCAATGCCAACGACCTCTTCGACGTCGGCGGCTTCCAGGGCGGCGCGGAGAAGGAACTGGCCAGGCAGGGCCACATCGTGCCCTGGGATGTTTCCAAGATTCCCAACTACGCCAGCGTCTGGCAGTGGGCCAAGGACATTCCCTATCTCAAGCTCGACGGCCAGCAGATCGGCATTCCGACCGTCGTCAACGCGGACTCGATCATCTATCGCCCCGACAAGCTCGGCAAGGTCGACAGCTACGGGGTGATCTTCGATCCGAAGCTCAAGGGCCGCGTCGCCATGGAAGATGCCTGGATCAACAGCGCGATCTTCACGGCCATCTACCTCAAGGAATCCGAGAACAAGCCGATCAACGATCCCGGCAACCTCAGCGAGTCCGAACTGGGTCTCGTCATGGAGTTCCTCATCAAGCACAAGACGGACGGCCAGTTCCGCACCTTCTGGAACGGCTGGGAACAGGGCGTGCAGCTCGTCGCCAACGAGGAAGTCGACGCCATGACCGGCTGGGAGCCGATCGTCTATGAGGGCCGCAAGCGTGGCCTGCAGGTCGAGTATGCGGCGCCTGTCGAAGGCTACGAGGGCTGGGGCAACAACTCGGTGCTGCTGAAGGGAGCGGTCGACCGCGGTGCCGCGGATGCCGCCCACGCCTTCGTGAACGGGCTTCTCGGCGGCTTCTACGGGTGCGAGCTCGGCTCGACGCGCGGCTACATCGTGCCGTCCGACCAGAACCTCGAATATGCCAAGGCGCACCCTGACGAGTACAAGCCGGAAGAGGTGGAAAAGCTGACGATGCACGTCCAGGCCAAGTTCGCCGGCAAGGTCTACTGGCAGAATACCCGGCCCGACAATTTCCAGCTTTACGAGGAATGGTGGCAGAAGCTGCGCAATGCCTGACGCGTTCCGCGGGCGGCAGGTGCTGCCGCCCGCCTCTTTTGCGCCCCGCAACGAACGAGGTGACATGTCTGCCAGACGAATCCTTATCGTAGCCCCGCCGCTCGCCGTCGTCGCGCTGCTTGGCGTGCTGCCGCTGGCGCTGGTCGTCGTCTGGAGTTTCTGGACCTGGGATCCCTCGACCTACTGGATCAAGCCGGAGCTCAGTCTCGCAGGCTACGGCGCCATACTCGACGCCGGTCGCTGGACTGTCATCCTCTCGACCCTCGCCAAGGCTTTCGCGGCGGCGACCATCTGCACGATCCTCGCCTATCCGCTGGCCTATGCGATCCAGGTCATGGCCGGTCCGCGCATGCAGATCCTGCTCATGGCGCTGATGACCATCCCCTTCTTCACCTCGTATCTGATCCGCTCCTTTGCCTGGCGGCTGGTGCTCGGGCGAACCGGCGCGGTCAACGAGGCGCTGCAGGCGCTCAATATCACCAGCGGTCCGCTCGACTGGCTGCTCTTCAGCAATTTCGCCGTCATGGTCGGCTTCGTCGCCTCCTATCTGCCCTTCGCGGTCTTCCCGCTGCTTCTGTCCATGCGCCGCGTGCCGCCGGAACTGATGGCGGCGGCGCGGGACCTTGGCGCCGGCTTCTGGCGCGCCTTCTTCACCATCCTCGCGCCGCTGACCTATCCGGGACTGTTCGCCGGATTCCTCTTCGTCTTCGTCATGGTGGTGGGTTCGTCAACCGAGGTGCAGATGCTCGGCGGGGCCGGCGCATCCATCGTCTCGGTGATGATCAACGACGTGATGCGCGTCGCTAACTACCCGCTCGCCTTCGCCATATCGGTGGTGATGCTCGTCACCATCTTCGGAATGGTGCTCGTCGGGAACGCCCTGTTCCGGCTCTCCGCCCTGTTCGGGGAGGATGCGGAATGACCGTCGACGAAGGTGCGTTCAACCGCGTGTTCCTGTGGACGGTGGCGGCGCTTGCGCTTGCGGTGATCTATGCGCCGCCGATTTATCTGGTGGCGATCTCCTTCAATGCCTCGCTGCAGCCGGGCCTGCCTGGGATCTCGGATCTTTCGCTGCGCTGGTACGCGGCGCTGCCCAAGGAAACGGCGCTGATGAGCGCGCTTTGGCAATCGCTGCTGATCGCCCTGGTGACCGGCATCGCCGCGACGCTCCTTTCGCTTCTGGCGGCGCTTGCCTATTTCGAGCTGAAGCGCGCGCGCAGTCTATGGTTTCTGGCCATGGTGCTGCCGATGTTCGTGCCGGGCGTGATCGCGGGGCTGGCGCTCTCGGCGATCTTCACCCAGTCCGGCATCAAGAGTTCGGCCGCCACGGTGATCGCAGGCCATCTGCTCTGGGCCATGCCCTTCGCCTTCGTCGTCATCCTGACAAGTTTCGCGGCCGTCAAGCCGTCCTACCTGATGGCGGCCGACGATCTCGGCGCGAGCCGCTGGCGACAGTTTCGCGACATCACCCTGCCGCTCGTCCGGCCGGGTCTGGTCAGCGCTTTCGTCTTCGCCTTCCTGCTGTCGCTCAACGAATTCACGCGGGCCTTCTACCTCTCGGGCCGGCAGAACACGCTGCCGGTCGTGCTTTTCGGAAAGATGAACTCGGGCGCCTCGCCGGTGATCTACGCCATTTCTGGCGCAATCCTCCTCCTCTCCATCCTCGTCGTCGCCGGTGTCGTGACGATGGCTGGCCGCGCCAGGGCGATGAAGGCCGAGGCCTTGCGGAACCGAGGCAACGGCTCCTGAGCGGGATATGGTGCGCTTCTGCGGAAAGAAATCGAACCGCTCTCCACATCTTTGGCAGAACAGGAAGCGCGGTCATCGGACGCGGCCGCTGCACACAAAGGGAACCCTGCTGCTCATGCGGTTCCCGATCAGGGATCAGCAGCGTTGCCCCCCGGCCTCCAATTCCCGCAGTGGATGTGTTTCGGGGTAAAGGCCGCCGTTGATATCCGAGGTTCGGCGGGTCGGAAGTGGTAGCGGAGGAGGCTATCTAAGCCCTCTGATTCCATTGCATAATTCGGCTTCATTACCAACAGAATTACCAACAGGGGAGTTAATCCACAGCCTATTTCGCTAAGGTCGAAGCCAGAATCAGAAACGGGGGCTTTGATGAGTGGTGACTTCGGACGCGACGATTTTGCTAGATTGCAAGCGCTGGAGGTGATCGTAATCGGCGTTGGGCTAATCTCGGCTGCCAACTTCGCGCGGCAACAAAATGAATCAACCGACGCAGTGCTAGCGAAATTTCGCGACGCGCTGAGATCAGGGCTCTTCGATGATCGAGCTTACGGACCAGAAGACCGACGATTGATCGCGCATCACTTCGACAGGCTATTCGATCATATGTTGGACATGGCCAAGCGGATGTAGAAACGCCGCCACGCGGTCAAGGGCAGCGGCGTTCGGAAGTGCGACGTATCAGAACGACGGATTGAGGCGGACGCGAACGGTCGGCGACGGGTCGGCTGCAGCCGATACCGCTACCCCCAGATAGGTGTTGCCGGACACGGTCTTGTTCACCAGGCCGGAGCCGGCGGCGTAGTAGACCTTGTCGCCGATCGCGATTGCGAGGGCCGACACTTTCGGCAGTTCCCAGACGCCGCCGATTTCGACGTCAAGATCCGCGCCGATCGCCGCTGCGGAGTTGGCCGCCACGCCGACAAGCGAACCTGCGATGACGACGGCGCCGGCCGCGGTGACGGCTGCGGCGGGAATGGTGATCGTGTTGCCAGGCTGAATCCAGTTCTTGACCATGTCAAAGTCCTTTCGAGGTCTGCGGATATACGATGCGCGAGCACCCGAGTTCGGACTCCCGCACCTGAATTTCACGGTTGAGGGAAACAAGAGCGGCGGCCATCTCCCGGTCGCTCTTGTAGGTGATCTCTTCGCCGCTCGAATCCCGCACGCTCCGGACGCCCGAGAATCGAGCGTCCAAGAGCTTTTCGCGAAACGCGACGAGTTCCGGGAGCGAAGCCATTATTCGCCCGGATTCTTCTGCGCGGCGCGGTAGTCGACCCAACCGGCGCCGAAGTCTTCGAACACGCGGAAGCTGACTCCGAGCGAGTCCCACATCTCCTGACGCTGAATCTGCGGACCGCTGGCGCCCGACAGATAGGCATACTGCAGGCCGGTGAGGCGCGCCGGGTCGGCGAACACGTACCACTGAGTGTCTTCGATCCGCGGCTCGACAAGCAGCGAAAGCTTACCCGCGAACGGATTGACGTCGTCGACCGTCGTGGCCTGAATCGTTGCCAGGATTTTTTCTGCGTCGGTTTCGAGTTCCGGCCCGACCAGGAGGTACTTCGGCGTCGCATTGATCAGGGTCTTGCCGTCCAAATCCTTCATGCCGCGCATGGCCTTGCGAGCTTCGCTCAGCGCCTCTTCGCCGGTGGCACCGGCAAGTCCCGCACCGTCCAGCAGGTTGCCGTGATCGGCGTGGAAGACGGCTTTGCCGTCGCTCATCACGGGGTTGCTGAGAAGCTGAGCGACCAACAGATCGGCTTCCGTCTGCGCGGCGGCCTGCCCAAGCGCCGCGACGATATCGCCGAATGCAGACAGGTCGTCATCGATCATGAGCTTACGGGTGAGGTCGAACCGACGGGCGTAAGTCGCCAGCGTGAGCTTCTCGCCGGCTTCACCGCGCGAGGTGGCCTTGATCTCGCCGTGCTCCGAAAGTTTCTCGAGCCGCCCCATTCCGCCCAGACGGATCGAAGTCGACTCTTTGAAGTTCGGAAGCGTGCGCTCGCGCGCGACGGTCTTGAGCGGCGACTCGGCCGCCTGATAGGCGGATTGCAGCGTCTTGTTCGCCGCATTCGATACGATCAGCGGGAAGTCAGAAGTGCCGTGCGCAGCGCGCTGCAGGACGTCGTCAACCGACATGCCACGGACCGAAACGCCGGCACGCGCGAGGGAGTCCCGTGCGAGGTCCAGGATCGACATTCCGCGATACTCGCGCGAGGCGTCGGGAAGAGTGGCGAGTCCGCCCATGCGATGCGCGACCGCGTCCGCGGCGCGCGTGACGATCGCGGCCGGGTCATCGTGCGAGGCGACGACGCGAATGCGCGGCGTGCTGCGCTGGCGCGCCTGCATTGCTTCGAAAGCTTCGGCGCGGGCGGCCGTCGCATCGAGGTCACGATCGATCATATCGTCGACTGCCTCGGCAGTCATGCCGGCGGCCCGGCCAATAGAACGAATCTCCGCACGACGCTGCGCGGGCGTCAGTTCGATAACGTCGTCTTCCATGGTGTTTTCACTCCGAAAGGTTGCACCCCTATCCGCGGGGACCGGGACGGCGGACACTTCAAGGATTCGCCAGGCCGCCGCCGTGCGGACCCGCGCTTTGGTCTGAGGGTCGGTTGTCTCAATCCACCGCGAGACCGAGTAGGAAATCGAGAGCCGTACCATTCCCTCGCGGATCCGCGTGATGGCGGGCGCGGCGTCGACGGCTTGGGAGAGGCGTAAGCGGGTGACCAGCTTGCCATCCTCAAATCGATAGCTCTGGACGATGCCGAGCACGTCGCGCGCGCTGCCTTGCCTATGGCCGTCCAAGAGCGGAACGCCGACGATGCTTGTCGCGTCAAGGCCGGCCGGATCGAGTCGCTCGACATAAGGGCCGCGAGAGTCCCGCCGTTCGACGTCGGCGAAGGTGCTGGCAATGCCATCGATCGTCTGCGCCGCCTCATCGAAGCTGGCAGGCGAGATGTTTGCCGCGCGGGTGTGAGATCGGGTGGCAAGCGCGGTCATTCCTTGGGCTCCGGCTTCTGTTTGTCATTGTCGGATTCTTGCGGCTCTTCGGCGTCGGCGGCGTCCGCGTTCGGATCGGCTGCAATCTCCGAATCGAGTTTTTCGAGTGAGTAGCCGAGACCCGCCACGACTTGCCGACGGCTCGTCAGCTTCTTGTCGAGTAGGAGTATTTGCGCCTGCGCATCCTTCACCGGGTCGACCCAGGGCTGAGCGGGCGGGATCCATTCCACCGCGAAGAGGTCGTCATCGATTTTCGCGTCGATCGCGCCGGATAGGACGCCATGCGTCGCCACCCGTCGCCAGACGGGATCAAGCCAGCACGGCTGCAGGGTGTTGAACTGGTAGGCCTCGATTTTCTGACGGAAGGTGACCAGGGCGGCGCGAAGGCTCGAATAGTTCGCCTGCGATAGATTCCCGTCCACTAGGTGCGCCGGGATATCGAGGCCGGCCGCGATTGCCCGGATATGATGCTGCACAAACTCGGCAGTCTGTTGCACCTGTTGCGGCGCCGTCGTGCTGACCTTCCACCCGCCGGGAATTTTGACGATCGCACCCGGCGCCAATCCCTCATCGACCGCCACGGGATCGTCGCCCGACATGTCGTTTTCGTTAGTGAGGATCACGGACAGAAGCGCCGCCATGCGGACGTTCATCGCCTGCGAGTCTTCCAACCCGTCCAAGGTGTCGAGGCGCAAGAGTGTAGAGGCGAAGCGTGAGATGCCCCGGTAGGCGCCGGTTTCAGGTCGCACCAGGTGCAGGACATCTTCGGCGGGAAAGCGAACCGGCGGCGCATAGGTCGCAAACAGGTCAGTCGGTCGCGCCGGGTGAACGTGGTAGGCGATGACACGGCCGTCGGAGTCGAGCTCGACTCCGTTGACGATCTCCCGCCCGTCACCAATGACGTTCGTAAGGTCCATCGCGACTTGCTCGGCCGGAACGGCGCGAAGCTGCATGCCGGTCCAGATTGCGAACGCTTCGCCGTCGACCATCTCGTCAGCGACCGCATTTGCGGTGAGCGCTCCGAAGTTCCCGCGGCCGGTTGCGTCGGCGGCCTTTGCCCACTTGGCGAAATAGTCGTCCAAGGCGGACCGGATGGAGGCGGACGGGTGCTGCGAGGTCGGCATGACGCCAGGACCGACGGTTGCCGTCTTCCATGCCTCAACAGCCGAATGCGCGAGGGGATTATTGGCCGCCTTGTGGCGGGCTCTACCCTGCAGCGGGACGCGCGCCGCGGCGATCTCCGGAGCGCGGGCGCCGAAACTAGCGCGGCCGCCTTCGAAGCGGTTGCGGGCGCCGGTCGCGGCCTCATAGCTTCGCGCATGCGATACGGCCGCCGTGCGGCGCCAGAATGCGAGCCGGTCTAGCACGCCCATCTAGCAACCCTCCGAACCGAACCGGCGCCTAACCAGAGGCGCCAGCATTTCATCGAGCACCAGGACGATTGCGGCGCGCGGTGCGAAGGTCGGCGGTAGCTGCGCGCCGTAATGACGGTCGCTCGATATACGACAGCGCGCGGTTTCCGGATGCACGCCGCCGCACGCCATATCGGTGATCAGATGAGAAATCCGCAAATTCATGCCGCTAATTATAGTAGCCATAATCAGTATAGGCAATAGAGTTGCTTTTTCACATTGAAATTGAAAAGCCGCTTTTCACAGTAAAATTGAAAACAATAAACTATTGATGCCAACGGCAGATAGGTCTATATTCAAGTTGTCAGCCTTGTAGGGAGGCGACATGCGGTGTGCGGGCGGATTCGGCCCTGTCCGCATTGCCCCGTCGGATAGCTTCACCGCTGCCCGACTTCCCCAGCGCGTGCCACGTCGCGCTGGGGATACTTCTCTCCGGACCGAAGGCCGCCGGCATGTCGATTGAAGAGCAGCGCTACCAGGTTACCCAAATCCTCGCGGAATGCCGCGTGAAGGGCCTTCCCCTTATTGCTGCAACGATGGCCGTCGCCGGCTTTTTCGTGAAGCACGGTATTAGGCCGCCGGCCGATCTCCTCGCATGGCTTGGTATGCCGCCAGCCGGTCGGACGCTGCACTAATGCAGAAGCGAGACGCCTTCACGGACAGTGAGATCGAAGAGATTCGCCTTGAAGCTCGCCGGCTTGTCCAGGAGGCGAGACGGCAGGAACTAGCGGACCTGATTACGCGCGCGGAGGAGCTTGGAATCCTAAATCAGAACCTGTGCGAAGGAAGGCAGATCGTGCCGATGCTGACACACGTTCGGATGGTAATTCGCATGTTGGCAAAGACTCAGGATCAAGCGGAATTTCATCGGCAGATCGACGTAGTTTCCCGAGTGTATGGCTTCGATGTGGACGAAACACTTCTCATCTGGGCGTTAGGTGAGAGGGATGGCCCGATACCAAGATATCTCTATCACTTCACCAGTGCTTGCAACTGGCCCAGCATAGCGCAGCGGGGAATTATCCCGTGGCAGAAGATTGAGCGCGGTGTACTAAACGACATCTATCAGTACACTCTTGATCAAGGTTATTCCGAAGTGAAGTATTACTATGATCGGGAGGCGAATCGTGCGTACATGACTGAGATTCCGTTCAATACAGGCATACGGATCCCTCGAATGGATAAGACATTCTGCAGGCTGAAAGTCGATACCAGCCGAGTGCAAGGGATTATTCGTCACTGGCGAGACTATGGAGTCTATACGACTTACGGGTCTGTACCACCGGAGTCAATCGTATCGGTCAAGAAAATCGGTGAGAATCTCTGGAATCCTTACGAGTTTCAGCATAGTCGATATCATGGGTAGCGACACGGCATAATCGCACATAAAGTGTTAAATACACTCAATTCTTGCAATATATTTGATAATTATTACAGCAATATAGTTTGACAGAGCGCCGGACTCCTTCGATCCTACAATGGTCGAATACAGAGGAGTTCTACACATGTCTTCCCCATACAGAACTGAGTGCATTCTTGGCCGCCAGCTCGCGCTAGCGCACCTGCAGATGTTGAGTGAAACCGAAAACTTGCCTGAGTTCGCGCGGCGGGTGCGCGAGATTTGCCAGGATCGAACCGGTCAAAGCGTGGGATATCTCGCCAACCTGGGCGAGATTGCGCTTTACGGACTCAAGGCGGGTGTAGAAGATGCGCGTTAGATAATGGAGTTTGAAAATGTCTAACTTGAAGGCTGGGGACGTCGTAGCGCTGAAATCGGGCGGTCACCTTATGACTATCGTCTCCATACGCAATTCAAATGAGGCGAACTGTATTTGGTCGTCCCACGATGAAATCAAGACTGCTGTTGTCCCGCTTTCTGCGCTCGGCGCTGCAGGATCGGGGAATGGCTTAGTTGACGCGCTTAATAGAAGCTCCTCTGAAACGTCGGGAAAGACCTTTGCCGATCTTGGAAAAAGTCTAGGTTAGGCCCCCTCTACCCACCGACTCCTGATCACTACACCCGATCTCCTCGGCGCGCCGCGAGCGGTTAGCTCTTCGGCGCGCTGTTTACCGCTCTGGTTTATCAGTAGGCGAGCTGCCCACGCATACGCGGTCGCGTCCAGTGTCTCGGCACGCTTGCCGGGGATCCGTTCGAAGCGCGCGATCGGCTGCCCGCGGGTATATCGCACCACGCGCCTTTCCGAGGTTAGTTGCTCGAAATAGATCGGTTGCAGATCGGACCCGAACCGCAACCCGGTCGCGCGGCCGATGCGCGCGAACAGTTGCGATTTGGCCGCGTCCGATCCGACTAGCCAAAGGTGCTGATTTCCCGACTTCTGTAGCACCGGCCGGCTGAATCCAGAGACGCCCTTAATTGGGACCACGCGCCGGCCGAACCGCGGACGGGCGAACGCCGTCACGATCTCCGAATGGCCGCCGTCGCCGGCATCGATGCACGCCGCGCTTACCCCGATCACGCCGCCAAGCGGGTGGGACCAGGTCTCGCGTAGCAGGCCGTCCAGTTCCTGCCATACGGCATCACCATCGATCGGCCCCCAGTACACGCGATGATCAAGGGCGATTGCGTCATCGTCGCTATGCCCCAGCAGCACCGCCTCGAGCCGGTCGTCTTGGCAGTCGACGCCGACCGTGATCCATCGCACGTCGTCAGAGAGGTTTTCGAGTGTCATCTGCTCACGGCGTCCAAATAGCTCGTGCTCGTCAAAGTCTTCCCCTTCCACCCGCCACGGCTCACCTAGGACCAGGTTCGTAAACGTCTGCAGCGTTTCGGGACTCCGCTTGGCCTGTAGGAATTCCGCGACCAGGGCGGACCATCGGGCATTGTAGTGGGGGCTCACGAGGCTGTTGATTCGAAAGCCAGCGCGGCCCTTGTTCTCAGGCGCCGTGGCGCGCCACCGGCCGGACTCAACCGCTTCCACCTTGTGCCGTTCTTCGATGACGCACCCATTGCAGGGGCAAATCACATGCGCGGTTTCCGGCCGGCCGTCTTCCCAACGGATATGCTTCCATTGGAGCTCGAAATGCTCCCGGCACGAGGGGCACCGAATCTCGAAAATGCGCTTATCGCTGGCATCGTAGAGTCGCGTGACCGGACCATGATCGAAGATAGGTGTGCCGCCGAAAACGATCTTGCGGTCGCGATAGGTCTGCGAACGCATCCGCAAGAGGTCCAGCACCGACCCTTCATCGGTAAGAGCGTAGGCATCGATCTCGTCTGCGATGATCACCTTTCCAAGCTTGCGGCGGAACGCGCGCGGGCTGGAGGCGGACAGGAATTCGAGACTGCCACCGGGGTAGAGCCGCCGCATCATGGTCGATCGGCCCGTCTCGTCGGCGTCATCCGAGATGAGGCCGCGGATTGAAGGCGACGCCTCGAACAGGGCTTCTATATCGACCGAGAATGCGCGGGAGTCGTCCGCCGTCGGCTGCGTTGCCAGGATAGGAGCCGGCGCCGTCGCTACCGTATGCCCGATGAAACCAGCTAGCAGCGCGGTGAAGCCGACGCGCGCGGATTTCTGGATGACGACTTCCGACACGTCCGCATCGTCCAGAGCGTCACAAATGCCGCGCTGGTATACATACAGGTGCATCCGTCCCGGCGTCGCGCTGGCAGTCGACGGCAGGAACAGATTCGCCTCCATCCAGTCTGCCAACGGCTCCACGCGAGGCGGCCTTAGTGCGGCAAGAGCCTCGCGGCGGACCCGTTCAAGCGTTTCCATCGGCCAGTCCTTCTAGAGCCGCCCGGATCTCTCGATCGAGGGCCGCGACGTCTGACGCGGACAGGTGAGGCATAGCCGCCCCGTAGCGGCTCGGCACGGCCAGGATTGCCGCCCGCACGTCGCGAAGAATGGTTTGCCACTCTCGCGCGACAGCCGCCGCTTCGACAAGTTCACCGGATGCGAGCCGGTTTTTGGCCTCTTGCGCTTCGGCTTGCGCCTTGGTGAGGCGAAGCCGTTCGGCCTTCAAAGCATCGCTCGATTCCGCGGGTCGCCCGACACGGCCGGCATGCCTTCGGAGGTGATCGCAATACCGGTTGACCGATGAGACCAGTTCGAACTGAGCGCGGCCGGCCCGGTCCAGGACGCCGCTGCGGACCTGCTCGGCAACAGACTGGCGCGTCATGCCTAACAGCACGGCCAAGTCTCGTTCATGCACGAGTTTGGGAAACGTGACCGGAAGCGGTTCGGGCGCCAGAAGGTCTGATAGATCGAGGTCAGTTAGATCGTAAGCCAATTGCGGGCATCCCTAACTTCGAAAATTCTGCAAAGAGGTTTTTTTCGGGGTTCTGCGTCCCCGCGCCGGGCCGGCCTAGGGAAGGACCCGAAGGAAGAAACGCGTTCGAATAGGATCGAACTCCGACCCGTCAACGCTGCCAACGCCGTCAACGCCCGTTTTCCATGCGTTTCCCCCTCATCCCCAAAACAGGGCTGATTCAATGCTCTATAGGGAAGCGGCG
>VFQN01006636.1_pt1 | contig 13023 bp, 13 predicted proteins | sample 3512371 | NCBI WGS metagenome assembly VFQN01 (sample SAMN10412370, study PRJNA504923) | tailings metagenome | isolation source: Replicate 2 from Balatoc abandoned mine | place: Philippines: Itogon, Benguet | collected 2017-08-28
TCGGCGAGCACGAAGGCCTCGCCGACGCCGATCATCGAGATGCCGAGGATCATGTTGTTGCAGATCTTCGCCGCCTGTCCCGCACCCGCATCGCCGCAATGGACAATCTTGCCCGCCATCGGCTTGAGGATCGGCTCTGCCCTGACGAAGGCGTCCTGCGAGCCGCCGGCCATGAAGGTGAGTGTCCCGGCCGTGGCGCCCCCCGTGCCGCCGGAGACGGGCGCGTCGACCGAGAGCAGGCCATGCTTGGCCGCGACGGCGTGAGCCTTTCGGGCGGAATCGACGTCGATGGTCGAGGAATCAATGAACAGCGCGCCGGATTTGGCCTTCGGCGCGATGTCCTCGTAGACGGAGAGGACGTGCTTGCCGGCCGGCAGCATGGTGATCACCACGTCGGCATCCTTCACCGCCGCCGGCGCGTTCGCCATCACCGTCACGCCGTTCTTCGTCGCCGCCTCCAGGTTGGCGGGCACCAGGTCGAAGCCGAACACGGTGTGGCCGGCCTTGACGAGATTGGCGGCCATGGGATTTCCCATGTTGCCGAGACCGATGAAGGCGATGGTGGTCATTGGTTTCCTCCGGAAATAGGGGAGTAGGGGAGTAGGGGAATAGGGCAGTAAGGCAGTAAGTTGCTGAATGTGAAGGGGGGCGCGGCAGGGCCGCGACCGCTCTTTCCCTACTGCTTTAATGCCCTATCCCCTTACTCCCCTACCTCCCAATCAAATGCCTCGCGACGATGACGCGCATGATTTCGTTGGTGCCTTCGAGAATCTGGTGGACGCGCAGGTCGCGGACGAGCTTTTCGACGCCATAGTCGTGCAGATAGCCGTAGCCGCCGAAAACCTGGAGCGCATCGTTGGCGACCTTGAAGCCGGTGTCGGTGACGAAGCGCTTTGCCATCGCCGACCACTTGCCGGCATCGTGCGCCTTGGCGTCGAGCTTCGAGGCGGCTGCGTAGAGGAAGATGCGCGAAGCCTGCAGCTCTGTCTCCATGTCGGCGAGCTTGAACTGCATGGACTGGAAACGGTCGATAGCCTGGCCAAAGGCCTGCCGCTCAGAAGCGTATTGCAGTGCCTTGTCGAGGGCTGACTGCGCGCCGCCGAGCGAGCATGCAGCGATGTTGAGCCGGCCGCCGTCGAGGCCGGCCATGGCGATGCGGAAGCCCATGCCCTCGGCCGAGAGGCGGTTCTCTGCCGGCACCTTGCAATCCTCGAAAATCACCTGCCGGGTCGGCTGCATGTGCCAGCCCATCTTGGATTCAAGCGCGCCGAACTTCAGGCCGGGCGCGTCCTTCGGGATCACGAAGGTCGACACGCCCTTCGGGCCGTCCTCGCCGGTGCGCGCCATCACGACGTAGACATCGTTGTCGCCGGCGCCGGAGATAAACTGCTTGGTACCGTTGAGCGTGTAGTCCGCACCGTTGCCGGGGCCGCGCACTGCACGCGTCTTCAGTGCCGCCGCATCGGAGCCCGCCGCGGGTTCAGTCAGCGCATAGCTCGCCAGCCACTCCATCGAGGTGATCTTGGGCAGGAAGCGCTGCCGCTGGTCGTCGTCGCCGAAGATATCGATCATCCAGGCGGCCATATTGTGGATCGAGATGAAGGCGGAGAAGGCGGGGCAGGCCCGTGCGAGCGCCTCGAAGATCAGCACCGCGTCCATGCGGCCGAGGCCAGAGCCGCCGACGTCGTCGCGGACATAGATGCCGCCAAGGCCGAGCGCTCCCGTCTCGCGCACCACGTCGGAAGGGAAATAGCGCTTCTTGTCCCATTCGAGCGCATTCGGGGCCACACGATCCTCGGCGAAGGCCGCTGCCATCTCCTGGATCGCACGCTGGTCTGCGTTGAGCTCGAACTGGCCCGAGGCCTGATCGACCGTCGCATCCATCTCCGCCTCCCTGGCATCTTGTCTTGTTGGCGCGACAGTCTAGACCAATGAAAGGGTCGCGCAACCGGCTCGCTCGCACCTGATTCAGTGCAACCGGTGTGCACCAATTGCTGCTCCGAGGGAAGGGTATGGGAAAAATCGCACAAGACCTTCTAGCCGAGTCACGTGCCTTCCTGGCCGGCAGCGGATCGCTGGTCGCCGATTTCATTGCGCCCTGGGCAATGGAGCTTCCCGAGCGGGCGCTGGGTGCGACGTCGCTGCCATGCCTGTGCCATCTGGACGCATGCGCGGCGAGCGCGGAGGGAGGCTCGGGTGAGGAACTGGCGCGCCTGCTCGCGGAGAGGGGCCAGCGGCTCCACTGGGGCCAGACCTATACGGCGAGCGATTTCGGCCAGAAGTTCGTCGACAATTACGGCTGGCTGGAACTGGTGGGCACGCGCGGCCATTTCGCCGACGACAAGGTGGCATGCGGCTTCCTGCTGCTCGGCCCCGACGTGCACTATCCGGATCATCACCACGAGGCTGAGGAGATCTACATCCCGCTGACCGGCGGGGCGCTCTGGCGCAAGGGTGACGGCGAGTTCGTGGCGCGCGGGGCGAGCGAGGTCATCCATCATTCCTCCAACGTAAACCATGCCATGAAGACCGGCGACGATCCGCTGCTCGCGCTCTATCTGTGGCGCGGCGGGCCACTTGCCGCGCGTTCGACCATCACCGGCAAGGCCGACTGATGGCGAAGGCCATCATGCTGCAGGGCACCGGCTCGGACGTCGGCAAGACGGTGCTGGTGGCGGGCCTCTGTCGCGCGGCGATGCGGCGCGGCATTCGAGTGGCGCCGTTCAAGCCGCAGAACATGTCGAACAATGCGGCGATTGCTGCGCATCCCGACGGAGGTTCCGGCGAAATCGGCCGGGCGCAGTGGCTGCAGGCGCTGGCCTGCGGCATTCGGCCGACTGTGGATATGAATCCGGTGCTGCTCAAGCCTCAGTCCGATATCGGCGCCCAGGTGGTGCTGCATGGCAGGGTCGCAGGAGAGGCTGGCGCTCGGGACTACCAGGACCTGAAGGGCCGGCTTCTTGGCGCGGTGATCGAGAGCTGGACACGGCTTTCCAGCAGCGCCGACCTGATCGTTGTCGAGGGGGCAGGGTCGCCTGCCGAGATCAACCTGCGCGACCGCGATATCGCCAATATGGGCTTCGCCACCAAGGCGGGAGTCCCGGTGGTGCTTGTCGGCGACATCGACCGGGGAGGGGTGATTGCGGCGATCGCCGGCACGCATCTGATCCTGTCCGAGGAGGACAGGCGGATGATCGCGGGTTTCCTCATCAACAAGTTTCGCGGCGACCTTTCCCTCTTCGATGATGGACTGACAGCGATCACGCGCTTCACCGGATGGCGGTCGTTCGGCGTCGTGCCGTGGCTGCGCGAGGCGGCCCTGCTGCCGTCAGAGGATTCGGTCGTGCTCGACCGATTGGCGCGCGGCAGCGAGAAGGCGCTCACGGTCGCCGTGCCGATGCTGCCGCGCATTGCCAATTTCGACGATCTCGACCCGCTGAAGGCGGAGCCGGAGGTCGAGGTGGTCTTCGTGCCGCCGGGATCGCGCCTGCCTTCGGATGCATCGCTGGTGGTGATCCCCGGCTCCAAGGCGACGATCGCCGATCTTGCGAGCTTCCGAGTCCTGGGGTGGGCGGATGACCTGGCTGCTCACGTCGCCCACGGAGGCCATGTCGTCGGCCTCTGCGGCGGCTACCAGATGCTGGGCCGCAGCGTGGCAGATCCGCATCGCATCGAGGGAGGGGAAGAGCGGGCGGAAGGTCTTTGCCTGCTCGATGTCGAGACGGTCCTCGAGCCGGAGAAAACCGTCGGCGAGGCGGGTGGCTTTTCGGCTGCGTTCGGCGCCGAGGTCCACGGCTACGAGATTCATCTCGGCCGCAGCAGCGGACCCGATTGCGCGCGGCCACTGGTCGAGATCGGCGGCAGGCCGGATGGGGCCGTGTCTGCAGACGGGCGCATCATGGGCACCTATCTGCACGGTCTATTCGGCTCGACCACGTTCCGCCGGGCTTTTCTGGCGCGGCTGGGCGTCGAGGGCGGGGCGTTCGATCATCGCCGCAAGGTCGAGGATGCGCTGGATGCCATCGCCGACCATCTGGAACGGTCGCTCGACGTGGATGGCCTGCTCGCCACCGCGCGGTAGCAATTCAGCGGTGCTCCTCGTACCATTTCACGATAGCCGGCATGTTGTGCTCGAATGCGCCCATGAAGACGTTGAGCAGCGCGGCCGCTTCGTTGGTGCGGTTCTCGAAATCGTGCATAGTTCCTACCGGGATGCGGATGAACGAGCCGGCTGCGAGGTCGGACCAAGTGCCCCCGACCATCACTGACATGGTGCCGGCGATCACGTAGAAGAGCTCGTCTTCCATTTCGTGCAAATGTGGTCCGGGGCCTTTCCCGTGTGGCTTCACCCACCATTCGGAAACGCTGTAGCGCTCACCCGTCTCTTCGCCGTCCGCCTTGAAGACAGCGCGCATCTCCGGCATCTCGTAGGCGCGGCCTTCGGCGGGACCAAGGACGATCGGCCCGCCGGTCACGCGGCATCTCCGCCGGCCTTCGGCCAGTAGGTGCCAAATGACCAGACGACACCTTCGGGATCGGCGCAGATGAATTCGCGGCTGCCATAGTCGCGGTCAACCGGTTCCTCGAGGATTTTTGCCCCCGCAGCCCTGGCGCGCTCATAGGCGGCGTCGCAGTCGTCGACGGCGATGTAGACCGACTTGCCGCCATTGTCGCCGGGTACGCCGACCATGCGGCCATAACCGTCGTCGCGAACGCTGCCCAGCATGATCATGGACGAGCCGAACGAGAGTTGCGCATGGCCCACCTTGTCGCCGTCCATGAATTTTGCATCGACGGAAAAGCCGAAGGCCTCGACCAGCCAGTCGATCATTCGGGCTGCGTCGCGGTAGCGGAAGGTCGGGAAGAGGCGAGGGGCTTCGATTGTCATGTCGGTTCTCCTTTTGGGTACGCCAACAGGAGACTAGCGAGGCGAGTTCCACCGGTCTTGAAGATTTGTAACCGTCAGGCGGCCGCCTTCCACGCCGTCGGCGTCGAACCGGACATTTCTTGGAATTCGCGCGCGAGATGTGCCTGGTCGGCATAGCCGCATGAGGCCGCGATATCGGCCCAGTCCTCGCCGGCGCGCGCCAGTTGCTGGGCGCGGTTGAAGCGCATGATGCGCGCGACCGTCTTCGGCGGTACGCCGATCGCCGCACGGAAGCGTTCGGCGAGGTGCTTGCGCGACAGGTCGAGCCGCGCTGCGAGCCGCGAAATGCGGACGTCGCCGTTCTGCCGAAGCAGCAGTGCGTAGGCGGCCTCGGAAACGGGGTCGTACGCGGCGGAGCAGAGCAGCCGGCCGGTGACGAAGCTCTCGACGAGATCGACCCTGCGCACGGGGTCGGCCTGATCGGCAAGGCGCAACCGCAACTCGCGGATGTCTCTGCCGGCAAGATCGTCGAGCGTTACCATCCGCGCAGCCAGTTCGCTCATCGGCAGGCCGAAGAAACGCCAGGCGCCGAGCGGCGTGAAATTGACCTGGATACAGTCCGAAAAGCCTGTCGAGTGGATCACCACCTGACCGGGAAAGAGCCCCGAGGCGAAGCTGCCGTAGGTCTCGTCCGAGCCTGGGTCGCGGCCGAGCCCGATCGCGAACGGCGTGCCGAAGCTGATGACCAGCGGAACGACCAGGGACGCGGTTTCGACCTGCCTGAACAGGCCCGGAACCGTCTCGCGGTAGTGAATGAATTCGTGGACGCAGGACGAGATGCCAAAGGCTGCGCGACGCCGCAGCATCTCGAACCCGTCGGACGGAACGGGCGGGCTAGGCGCAGAGGTAGTATGCGTGTCCATCGGGCGATCATCGTCGCATTTCGACGGCGAATCCAGCCGCGATTTGCGCGCCCCGCTTGCCGGGGCGCGCGTCATGCATCAAGGGCCGTCAAGCCCCTTTGAACAGACAGCCGGCCGCGAGGACGACGTAAGCGAGAGTCATCACCCAGAATGCGGCAATCGGAATGAAGGTGATGACGCTGAGGGACATCAACACGGCGATGATCGCGATGATCAGCGCAATGATGAAGACCACCATGGTGGGCGCAGACAGATTCATCTTCTTCTCCTCTCCTCGTGCGTGCGAGTCGCACGCAAGGTAAGCTTACGACTTTGGTCGTAGAAACCAAGCGCGTTCGGCCGCCGCCTCTGCGGCCCGCGCAAACCGTTTCGATGCGCGCGGATTCAAGCTAGACTGGCCGCATCGCGTAAACGGGGAATGCTCATGATCGCTGGCCTGGTCGAAAAGGTGCGGGTGCTGTTCGAAGGTGATCCGGCGGTCAGGCGCGTCGCGGACGATCCCGTGCTGACGGCCGAACTGATGCTGCTTTTCAGAATGGTGCTTGCCGATGGCGAGGCGGCGGGGCCGGAGCTTGAGGCGTTCAAGCGCATCTGCCGCGACGGTTTCGGCATCGGCGAGGAGAGCCTGAAGGAGGTGCTGAAATACCTCCAGGACTTCGGCTATGAGAACACGACGGCGCGGTCGCTCGGCGCGTTCGGCGAACTGCCGCTGGCCCGCCGCATCACGCTCGCCCGCCACATGACGGAGATCGCGAAGGCGGACGAGAAACTGTCGGCGCAGGAGATCGACCTGCTCAAGCGCACCGTTTCGCTTCTCCACATCGATCCACGCGAGCTGGTGCGGCCGGAATAGCTCGTTCCGCGATGCTATGCTTGCCTACTCGCCGGGGACAGACGATGCCCATGGCGTGAGGGCGGCAAAGTCCGGCTGATATAGCCGGTAGGCTACCGCGCGCGTCGTCTCGTCGTAGCGGGCATCGGAAGGTCGCGACGGGTTTGAACGCGGGAATGGCGCGAGGCGTTCGACGAGCTCTTCCTTTACTGCAAGTTCTCTCAGCAAAGGCGGAAGGTCGGTAGACAGCCTGCCGACATCGATCAGTCGATCGTACGACAGGAGATCGTAGAACATGATGTCTGTCTGCCGCATGAAGTGAATGTCGAAATCCGTCCCGCTCTCTTCGAGCTCGCGGACAAACCTGTCGAATCCAATCCTGCGGCGTATCGCATTCCGCTGCGTGTCCCTGGGATCGCGGCCGAGAACGAAAGCCGCTCTCTTGAAAAAACCCGCATACAGATAGGTCTTGCGGTCGAAGTACTTCGCATATCGGCGTACGTCGTAATTGTACATCGAGACCAGGCGATCATAGGGGTTTCGAACGACCGATATCCATGTGTAGTCTTCGAATTGGCGCCTGAATCTTCTGATGTAGTTGACCGGAACGTAGAGCGTTTCGATGTCACGGCCTGATTTCCGGTCTGGCGTGTAGCGGACTGCGTGATCCGTATCGATCCGGTATTCCAAATCCTCGATACCGTGGATGATGTGTAGGACGCGGTCCATCGTCGTGGTGCCGCATTTCGGGACGGGAACATAGACGAACCCGTATCTGTGCGAGACGACGGCTCTCAAATCATGTGCCCGACCGCCGCTCTTGGCTGGATGTTGGGTGCTGGTCATGTCGAGACGCTTCCAAAAACAGACCGGTGCCGCGGGAGTGCAACCGGCCCGCTGCATGTTCAGACATTCTGGACGCGGGCTGAGAGCTGGTTGTCGAACCGATCGCACGACCTCGACGCTCTCAGCACGCAGGTTCGCGACCGTGCTTATGAGAGGTGTCCAAACTTCGGCCGAAATGTTTCCAAACATCGCTGGAGGGGTAACGTTTTGTTTTCGCGGGTAACGATACCCGGTCAAGGCCTTCGCGCACGGCATTGCGCGGCTCTGGACCCGGCTCCGGGATCGACGCCGACCTGTTCAGCCAATCCGGAATTGATCGATGAGGCGGCGGCGTTTAGCCCTGTTCCTGCAGGCGGCGCGCGATGGCCCGATGCAGATCGGGGGCCGCGTCGACCAGCGCCTTGGCCGCGTCCGATTTCGGATGGTCGAGAATCTCGCCTGTGCGGCCTTCCTCGACCATCCTGCCATCATGCATCACCATCACCTCGTCGGTGATCGCACGCGCCACCGTGAGGTCGTGGGTGATGAAGAGGTAGGCGACGCCTAGCCGCTGGTTGAGGTCGGCGAAGAGGTCGAGCACCTGCGCGCGAATCGACACGTCGAGTGCGGAGACCGGTTCGTCGGCGACGATCAGCTTCGGACGGGTGATGATGGCGCGCGCGATCGAGATACGCTGGCGCTGGCCGCCCGAGAACTCGTGCGGATACTTGTCCATGTCGGCCGGCTTCAGCCCAACCTCGTGCAGCGCGCTTGCGACCAGTTCGCGCCGTTCCTGTAGCGACGGCTTGTGGTCGAGAAGGTGGAGTGGCTCCGAGACGAGGCGCTCGACCTTGTGGCGCGGATTGAACGAGCCGTAGGGATCCTGAAACACGACCTGCATGTTGCGGCGGAAGGGCCGCAACTTCGCCTCGTCCTTGCCGACGAGGCTCTCGCCCATGAAGCGGATGTCCCCTGACGTTGGATGGTCGAGCGCGAGGATCATCCTGGCGAGTGTGGACTTGCCGCAGCCGGAGCGACCGACCAGCGCGATCGACTGGCCTGGCTTCATAGAGAACGAGACGCCGTCGACTGCCCGGAAAGGTTCTCCCTTCTTCATAAGGGAGACGCGTCGGCCGGGATATTCGCGGACGACCTGGCTGACCTCCAGCAGGTTGCCGGCCGTTGTATTCGCAGCATGCTTGTTCGGCCGTTCCGGCACGTGCATCGAGGCCTGGGCGAGCTGGCGCGTGTAGGGGTGCACCTGTTCCGAAAGCGTCCGTGCGGTCTCGCCGTCCTCCATCACCTCGCCATGGCGCATGATGGTGACGCGGTCGGACATGTCGGCCACGACGGCGAGGTCGTGGCTGATCAGCAGAAGGCCCATCTTCTGTTCGTCGACGAGATCTTTGAGCAATTCGAGGATCTGCTTCTGCAGCACGACGTCGAGCGCGGTGGTCGGCTCGTCGGCGATCAAAAGCTTCGGCTTCAGCGCGCAGGCGATCGCGATGACGACGCGCTGGCGCTGGCCGCCGGACAGTTCGTGCGGGTAGCGGGAGAGAGGGAATTTCGCCTCGGGCAGGCCGACGCGATCGAGAATCTGGCGCGCGCGCGCCTCCGCGTCGGCGCGATTGGCGCCGGTGTGCCAGCGAATGCCTTCCGCCACCTGCTCGCCGATTGTCTTGACCGGGTTGAGCGCCGTCATGGGATCCTGGAACACCATGCCGATGTCGTCGCCGCGCAGCCGGCACATCGCATTCTCGGTCGAGGAGAGGATGTCGATACCGTCGAAGATGAGGCGGCCCGATGCCTTCGCGGCCTGGGGCAGGAGCTGCATGATCGCCAGCGCGGTCATCGATTTGCCGGAACCCGACTCGCCCACGAGGCCCATCACCTCGCCCTTGTCGATGGCGAGGTCGATGCCCTTCAGGATCGGCGTGCCGCCGATGTCGAGCTTCAGCTTCTCGATCTCGAGCAGGCTCACCGTTCGCGCCTCAGTTTCGGGTCGAGGACGTCGCGAAGGCCGTCGCCGAGCAGGTTGAGGCCTAGCACGGTGATGACGATCGCCATGCCAGGGAAGAGGGCGAGATAGGGCGCCACCATCATGCGGGTCTGGGCGTCGAACAGCATGCGGCCCCAGGTGGGCATGGGCGGCTGCGCGCCGAGGCCGAGATAGGACAGGCCCGCCTCGGCAAGGATGCCGAGGGCGAACTGGATCGTGCCTTGTACGAGGAGCATCGAGACGATGTTGGGCAGAATGTGCTCGACGGTGATCTGCGTCTTGCCCTTGCCGGAGGCGCGGGCGGCGAGGATGAATTCGCGCGGCCACAGCGCCAGGGCGCCGGCGCGAGCGACGCGGGCGAAGACCGGAATGTTGAAGATGCCGATGGCGATGATTGCGTTGATAGCGCCGGGACCGAAGATTGCCGTGATCATCACGGCGGACAGCAGGGCGGGGAAGGCGAAGACGAGGTCGTTGAACCGCATCAGCGTCTCGTCGACCCAGCCGCCGCGCGCTGCGGCCCAGCAGCCCAGCGGAATGCCCAGCGCCATGCCGATGCCGACCGCGACGAAGGCGACGGCGATCGAATTCCGGGCGCCGACCATGATCATCGACAGGATGTCGCGGCCGAAATGGTCGGTCCCGAACAGGAATTCGGAGGAAGGCGGCTTCATCCGGTTCGCGACGACGAGGTCCGTCACGTCGTAAGGGGTCCAAAAGAAGGAGACGAGCGCCATGGCCGCGATCAACGCGGTGATGACGAGGCCGATGACAAAGGAGCGGTTGCGGAGCGCAAGCCGGAGGATGCTCTCCTCGACGGGCGCTGCAATCGGTTCGGCGCTCATGTCCGTACCCTCAGCCGCGGGTCGACGAGCGCATAGGCGAGATCGACGAGGAGGTTGACGACGACGACCGTGGCGACGAGCAGCATGACCACGCCCTCGACCACGATCAGGTCGCGCTGGGTGATCGCCTGGAAGATCAGGCGGCCGAGGCCGGGCAGGTAGAATACGTTCTCGATGATGATCGTGCCTGCCAGCAGGAAGGCGAACTGCAGGCCGAGGATGGTGAGCACCGGGATCATCGCGTTGCGCAAGGCATGGCGCCACAGCACCGTGCTGCGTGGCATGCCCTTGGCGCGGGCGGTACGGATGTAGTCCTCACCAAGCACCTCCAGCAGGGCCGAGCGGGTGACGCGTGCGAGGATCGCCGCCTGCGGCAACGCAAGCGCCACGGCCGGCAGGATGAGCGACTTGATGCCGGGCCAGACGCCACCGGCCCAGCCCGGGAATCCTCCGGCCGGCACGAGGCGGAGCCAGACGGCGAAGACATAAATGAGCAAGAGCGCGAACCAGAAATTCGGGATCGCGACGCCGACCTGGGCAGTGCCCATTGCGACGGAATCGGCGAGCTTGCCTCGGCGGGCGGCGGAGAACAGCCCGACCGGAATCGCGATCATCGTCGACAGCGCGAGCGATATCAATGCCAGCGGAAGCGAGACTGCGAGGCGTTCGCCGATCAGGTCGATCACAGGAGAGGAATAGGTGTAGGAACGGCCGAAATCGCCGACCAACAAGCCCCCGACCCAGCCCAGGTAGCGGACGATCAGGGGATCATGCAGTCCCATCTGCTGCCGGAGCGTTTCAATGGCTTCCGGCGAGGCGTTCATGCCGAGCATCAGCAAAGCGGGATCGCCCGGCAGAACCTCCATGACGCCAAAGACGACCATCGACGCCACGAGGAGCGTCGCGAGGCCGATCAGCAAGCGTTTAAGGAGAAATGCGGTCATGAGAAATACCAGGCTTTCCCGTCTCTCCGTTTACGGAGAGACGGTGGCCCGACGGCCCTGTTGAGGGGCGACGCGAACACATGGATGACGGCGCGGCCCTCGCTTGCCTGTAGGCATCTTCTCCCCGCGAAAGGGGAGAAGACATCCCATCAATCCACCCACTTGACCTTGGTCAGATCGATGGAGGGGGTCGGCGTATTCTCCCACATGCCCTCTATCTTGGCGTCCCAGACACCGACTTTAGGCAACTGGAACAGGAAGCCGTTCACCGCGTCGTCAGCGAGGATCTTCTGTGCCTGGCCGTAGAGTTCGTTGCGCTTCGTCTCATCAGAGGTGACGTCCAGGTCGGCCATCACCTTGTCGAAGGCAGGATTGTCGTACTGGAAGTAGTAGTCCTTGCGGGCATAGATGCCGATGTCATTTGGTTCGACGTGGCTGACGATCGACAGGTCGTAGTCCTTGTCCGTGAAGACCTGCTTCAGCCAATCGGCCCACTCGACGGGAATGATCTCCAGTTCGATGCCGATCTGCTTGAGTTCGGAGGCGATGATCTGGCCGCCGTCGCGGGCATAGGCCGGGGGCGGCAGCTTGATGGTGGCCTTGAAGCCGTTCTCGAGGCCGGCTTCCTTCAGCAGTTCCTTCGCTTTCGCCACGTCGTGCGGATAGGTGCCGGTCAGGTCGACATAGGCGGCGTTGCCCGGCGAGAAGTGCGAGCCGATCGGGGTGCCGAGGCCGGAAGAGGCGCCCTTGATGATCTCGTCGCGGTCCAGCGCATAGGAGATCGCCTGGCGAACTTGCAGCTTGTCGAACGGAGCCTTCTTGTTGTTGATGGCAAGGATCGTCTCGCCCTCCGTCGAGCCGATAACCACCTTGAAACGGGGATCGGATTCGATCTGCGGCAGGGCGTCGCCGAGCTGCGCGTTTGCAAAGGCCTGCACGTCGCCCGACAGGAGCGCCGGCACGGCGGCAGCGGCGTCGGGGATGATGCGGAACTCAGCCTTGTCCAGATAGACCGGCTCGCCCCAATAGTCGGGGTTCTTCTCGATCGTGATCGAGGAGCCCTTGGCCCAGTTCACGAACTTGAACGGACCGGTGCCGATCGGCTTGTCCTTATTGGTCTCGGCGCTTTCCGGCGCCACGATCACAGCGTCGCCCCAGCCCATATTGTAGAGGAACGCGCCCTGCGGCTGTTTGAGCGTGATCTTTACCGTCGCCGGGTCAACGACCTCGACTGTGTCTATCTGCGCGAACAGGCCCTTCTGCGCGTTGGTGGAATTCTCGGCGCGGGCGCGGTCCAGCGAGAACTTCACGTCCTCGGCGTCGAACGCGGTGCCGTCGTGGAACTTCACGCCAGTGTGGAGCTTGAAAGTGTACACCTTGCCATCGTCGCTGATCGTCCAGCTTTCGGCGAGATCCGGAAGCACTTCACCCTTCGAACCGATACGGGTCAGGCCCTGGAAGATGTTTGCATAGCCCACTTCATCGATCGCGGCGGCCGCGCCGGCGGTCGGGTCGAGATGCGGCGGCTCCAGCGGCAGGCCCACGACGATGTCCGTCCGGGCGGCAAAAGCCGCCGTCGACGATGCGAGCGCGATTGCGGCCGCTGCGATAATGGAAGACCAGGATTTCATGGAAGCGAGCTCCGGAATGGTGTGACGCGGGATTGAAGCCCGAAAAACGCCGCGAGTAAATCGGCTTTGTGCCAAGCTGCCGATCCGGAACGGAAATTTTTCGCCATCGCAACGGGTTGCGCCGGCGATTTATTGCAGTTTCGCAGGGTGTCGTCGT
>VFQN01006637.1_pt1 | contig 13021 bp, 13 predicted proteins | sample 3512371 | NCBI WGS metagenome assembly VFQN01 (sample SAMN10412370, study PRJNA504923) | tailings metagenome | isolation source: Replicate 2 from Balatoc abandoned mine | place: Philippines: Itogon, Benguet | collected 2017-08-28
CCAGGGCCAACTGCCCGAATTACAGCACTGCCCGAATTACAGCAGGCCACCTGTATGGTACAATCTTTTGTCTGGATGGAATGTCCGGATGAGTCGTGGTACTGGACTGGGGCCCGAACGCCTGCAGGAGCTTAGGGCCAGGACCCACGCACAGCCTAACCGGCTCGTACGAATTGACTTGGGGGTAACATTCCTGCAAAAGCCATGGGGAATAGCGGGCAGGAGACAGGAGCCCATGCTGGACCCGCTGGCGACGACGCTGACGCGGGTAAGGGCTTCTGCATGCCTTTGCCTGTAGCCGTTCTCTCAACTGGGGAGCTGCACGCCAGCAGAAGTCACGGGGTAGGAAACACGCACGTCTTACGAAGTCCGTGCCTGTGGGCCCGTGCGTGTGCGGCAGGCTGGGAGTCCCGCAGCCGCAGCCCGCTGTGGCACGTGCTGGAGGCATTGGTGGCCGACGCGGCGCGCATGCTGCGCCTGCAGCAGCGCCTGGGCCGCATCGCAGCAGCAGCGGCGGCAGCAGAGTCAGGAGCAGCTGCAGGCGGCATTGACAGCGACGCCGCCGCCGCAGCAGGGCCAGAGGTGCTTGGAACTGTGCGCCAGTTGTGCGGCAATTGCGGGGGCCCGTTACTTCGGCCTACGACCAGCAGCGACGACAGTGTGCACTGTGCCGACTGCCAGGCTTCCGCGCTTGTGGAGCGGGAGGTGGGCAGTGCCGAGGCCCTGGAGGCGTTGCTGACCCAGGCGCACGTGTTGCTGACGCTGCTCGAGGAGCACGCTGGTTTGGCGGTGCACTGGGAGCCGGCGGCGGCGGTGCGGCTGGTGCAGCTGCTGGGGCCGCTGCTGCCGCACCACCCGCCGCTGGCGGAGGCGCTGCTGCTGTGGGCTACCGGCGTGGTGGGCCCCGCAGCGGAGGTGGTGGCAGCCGCGATGCATGCGGAGCAGCAGCAGCAGCAGGAGGAGCTAGAGCATCGGCGTGCGGGTGGGTCTACGGGCCCCCAAGGCACCCCCCGCTCGGGTGGAGGCCAGTGGGGGCCCGGGTCAGCACCTGGGCAGTCCCCCGGGTCCCAACCAACCTGGGGTCCCGACAGGGACCCGCGTACCCCTCATAGCTCCTTGACGCCCTCGTCCCGGGGCCCGCAATTCCAGCGGAGGCGTCGTCACGTGGGCCCGTACGGGCAACCAAGCTCCAGCCCCAGCCCTGGACCCAGTCCTAGCTACATGAGCCTGGGGCGCAGCTATAGCCTCGGCGGCCGGGGCTCGCCCTCCCCCTCGCGCTCCGCTCTGCCGTGCGGCTCCACGGGCGGCGCCACGTCCTGGGCGCTGCTGGGCAGCATGGCCACAGGTGGGTGTGGGGATTAGTTGGCTGGTGAGGTACGTGTGTGGGTTGTGGGTGCCTGGGTGCGTGCGTGCGAGAGGAGGCGTGCGGAGGGTGCGGGGGACGGCGGCGCCCTGAGGGGGAGGGTGCTTGAAAGGGCGTGGACAAGATTGTTGAGGTGCTGTGAGCTCCCGGCCTTGTATGAGTGCTGGTCAGCGTGGCCAATGGTGGGTGTGGGGTTTGTGCGGTGTGCGTGGAAGGTGGCTGCCCTGCGCCTCCATGGGCGGTGCCACGTCCTGGGCACTGCTGCACACACTGGTGGGTCTGTACGGGTGCAGGTTGCCTGACGCATGCGTGCGATTGAGACATAGGAACAGTGACACAGGCCCCAATGTATAAGTGCATCGGATAGCAGCATTGCCTGTATGCATCAGTGAGTATACGTTTACCCTTCTTCCCTTCCGCTGCAGCTGCAGGAGGCCTTGGTGCCGAGGCCGACACCGCCACCTCCGGCCCAGCGGCCGTTCTCCAGCACCCCAACGGCGCCCCGCAACGCGATGGCAGTGACGCCGCCGCCGCCGCCGTACAGCTGGACGTGGCGGCAGAGGTGCTGTACGGCATCGTACGACACTGCCGCCGCCTGCAGCCGGAGCTGTGTGCCCGGGCGCAGGACCTCATGGCTGGCATGCTGCTGCTGTGGCGCGGAACGCAGCGGATGCAGCGGGGCCAGCAGGGTAGCATAATAGCGGGTGTGCCGATGGGCGGAAACCCAGTTGCTGGGGCCGGAGCTGTGTCTTGGCCGGGGTCGGGGATGCTGCTGGTGGAGGCGCAGGGGGCGCTGGCTGGCGCAGCGGAGGAGGAGGAGGAGGAGGCAGGGGAGGGCAGGGACGGGGCCCGGGATGCGGGCGGGGAGCAGGAGGCGTCTGTGTGCGTCCGGGAGATGTGGGTTAGCGGTTTGGCAGCAGCCTTGCGCGATTGCGTTGGGGATGCTGGCGGGGAAGATGATGGTGGTGCAGGTGGTCCGAGTTTGGACGCGTGCGTAAGGCTGGTGCCTGCCCCGGCTAGGAGCCATGACGATGGGCGCCGAGGCAGCTTGCGGCAGCTTCAACGGCAACAGGGGCACACCCGTGGTCGGGTCGGCGGACAGGCCGGTGTGGTGCTCTGCATGGAGCCGGTGGCGGTGCTGACAGCGGCCGTTCTGCAGGTGGGTGTGCAGGTGGGCGGTAACGGTTGGGAGGGGTTGAAGGAGTAATGCCGCTATGGGGAATTGGCTTGGCTTGTGCTTGTTGGGACTGCTCACTTCAGGCGCTGCTGAGATGCGCAACCGTGTGTCGCCGTGCGATGCTTCAACGCTTTGTGGCACGGGCGGCATTGCAAAACGCCAAGTGCCTTGCGTTTGCTGCCAATTGCCTACTTGCACCTGTCCCACGCCATTATTGCGTTGCTCCCCTGCCGCCTCCAGGCGGCTGACATGTTTCCGTCTCCGCCAGGCGAGGGCCGAGTGGAGGGCCAGGACCCGGACAGTGTCGACGCACACGTGCACCAGGACGCGCGTGTGGCGGCGGCTGCGGCGGCGGCGAGGCACCCGGAGGCGGTGCAGGCCCTGGCGGAGGTGTTCGTGTGCGCGGTGGCGCCGCCACCGGCGGCGTTGCAGGCACGTGCCGGACGGGAGCCCGTGCCTCATCCACTCCCGGAGGTTGGGGTGGCAGGGGAAGCTGCTGTAGCGGCGGTGGCCTCAGGACCACATGGCCGTTCCTCTACGCAAACTCCAGCTCAAGCCGTGCATGCTCGTGCGGGCGCTGCGGCGGTCCTGCAGCTTCGGATGCAGGTGGGGTAAAAGGTGGTGATCCGTTGCGTAAGGATAGCGTGGCTTTTCCGCACGTGTAGGTGCTAGCCAGGTAGCCGGGCAGGGCGCCGTGAGAATTACATGCCCCCCTGATCAATTGCAGTGCGTTGCCATTTCTTTGTCATGTGACCTCGCGCCATAACCTGTGACCGGTTCACCCCGTGGGTTCACCCCCGACCCTACCCACTCCTGCCCACTCCACCCTCCAGGTTGTGGCTCTGATGGCGGAGCTGATGCTGCAGCGCCCCGGACTGGGGCTGGCCCTGCTGCGGGAGGCCGCGCCCCGCCGGCCCCACAGGCCACGGCCCGTGGTAAACAGCGGCCTGGCAGCACCCTCCGGCACCGACGACGGGTTTTCGGCCTGCCCTGGCTATTTGGGCGCAGCTGCTTCAGCTCTGCAGCAAATAGGCGTGGCGGAGGCGCAGCGGCAGGTGTGGGAGGCGGTTGGTGTGGCAGCGGCAGAGCTGCAGGGCCCGCCAAGGCCAGGTGGGGACCTGTTGACCGACCGGACGCATCAGCAGCAGGAGCAGCAGCAGGAGCAGCAGCAGATGGACCTGCAGGGCTTTGGGAGCTCTGCTCGTGGGGCAGACGGTGCGGGTCCCAGCCGCGCGGCTTACCACCAGCCCCAGCAGCAGCAGGCTGGCGGGGGCGACGCTGGCACCCTGGAGGCGCTGCAGGGTGCGCTGCGGGATGCGGCCGTGGGGCTGTTGGCACTACACTCGGCGCTGCAGGGGCAGCTGGACATGCTGGCGGCGGCAGCTGTGTCTCGGGGACCGACAGCTTCCAAACAGCAGCAGCACCAGCAGCAGCAGGCTGTTGGCAGGGACAGGGTCGAGGACTGGGCACGAGCTGGTCCTGTGGCTTCAGGTGCGCCTGCGGCGGCGGCGGCAGGGCAAACGCAGCCAACGGTCGCCCCTGCGCCGCCTGTGGCCCAGGCACCAGCGCAGAGCCCGGCGGCGCAAGGGTGTGCTGCGGGGCAGGGCGGCGGGGCTGGCGGCAAGAAGAGCGGTGCGGGAGGCTTCTTTGTGATGCGGAGGAATAGCACGGCGGAGGTGGGAGGCGCAGGGACAACACAGCAAGCAGCGCAGGGGCAGCCGCAGCTGCAGCAGCACCAAGGAGGGGCGTTGCCAGCAGAGTCCGTAGAGGAGAAGCAGCAACAAGGGGATGGTGGCCTGCCGTTAACCCACGTGGACACGTGGGCGGTGCCCCCGGCCGTTAGCGTGCTGCTGCTGCAGGCCGTGTGCTGTCGGCTCAGGGGGCTGCAGGCAGGGGCGGTGGAGGGGTGCGGCGGCCCCGGAGAGGTGCTGTGCTGGCGGCTGTTGGAGTACGGGCTGGGGCTACTGCAGCAGGGGCTGGGACTGGGGGCCGCGGCGGGGCGGGGGCGCCGTGGCGGCGATGGCGGCGCTGCATGGGAGGCGGCGGCGCGGGTGGCGGCTGAGGTGGTGGTGCTGTGCCGCGAGCAGCAGGTAGGTGTTGACACGCAAATTGTGCAGACGAATTCAACAACCACCAATGTTACCTGCCGCACACTCAAGCATACCGTTGCATATGAAAGGTTGCGCTTGTACCACTGAAGATCGCTACCGTTTGTGTTAAGGGATGTCGTTTTTGCACCCGCTTGTCGCAGGCCCACAGCGACTGCGAGCAGCTGCCTGGCCACGTGGCACCAGGTCCACAGCAAGCAGCTGCCCACGCCCACCCCACGACCCGTGGGTCGGTGCAACCAGCAGCCGCACCCTCCGCGCCGCGGTTGGCCCTTGGCTCCGCCTCCGCCTGCGCACCCTCGGGCCCAGCGCCGCAGTGCGGCCGAGGCAACAGCAGTGCGGAGGTGGCGAGCCGAGCGCCAGTCAACAGGTCAGTAGGGCAACGACATAGAAATGCAATGAGGGCCAATCTCAGAATAGCATATCTCATATAGCTGTGTTTAGCGGGGACACCGTATCTGGTGTGCCACTTGCCTTGGGCAGTGTCTCGTTGCGCTGTTTGTGTCGAACACCGTTTGGACCCGTGCGTTACCCGTTGCCCTCCTCTTGCTGCTGCTGCGCAACCCACAGCCTGGCCCGGCGCGAGAGTCAACTGCTCAGCACCCCCCTGCTTGCCTTCGCCACCCCCACGGGGGAAGGCGGGTCGCGCACACGCGCGAAACGCGCCAGGACTCTGGCCCCCACGCCTGCGCCACCGCCGTCCAACCCTACGCCCCACGCCCCGACTCCCGGACCCGCCGCCCCCAGCGGCGCAGCCCCACCAACACCCACACCCGCCGGAGGCACCTCCCATTCGGGTGCCCCCACCTCCACCGGTCACCTGCCGTCCATGAGTTTCTCAGACACACACCCCACGCGTCACCACGTGCCCACAGCCACCGGAGCACACGCAACCGCCCCGCCGCCCCAGGGCCTCACGTCTCTGGCGACTGCTAGCCAGCTGGCGGTGCGAGCAGCGGCCAGTCGCGCCTGTGCGGCGGCTCTGGGTGTGCTAACACACGCCGTCCGCGCGCTCTGCACGCCGCTTACACCAGGCACGGCGCCTGACAGCGGATGCAGGGACGGTGCGGCCGCACCCCCTGCCTTTGAGATTAGGCAGGGGGCAGGGGTGCAGCAGCAAGGGCCGATGCTGTTGCCGCTGTCCGCAGCTGCGGAGCTGCTAGCCACCAGCTGCTCGGTGCTGCCACCGTTAACACACACCGGGGCCTCAGGGGCACGTAGGGACGCCGACGCCGACAAGGCGTCAGGCCCGCCGCAACAGCAGCAGCAGCAATCAGGAGCGCCTAGTACGGACAGTACGGCACCGTACGACGCCAGGTGGCTGGCGGGCGCGGTGGCGGCGATGTGGCCGCCGCCGGCACGACGCGAGGCGCTACTGGCGGCGGTGCGCGCCACGGACCCCGGTGCCTCCAGCGGCACGTGGGGCGCTGCACGCCGTACTGCAGAGCAGCAACCGCTGGCGGCCGCGGTGGTTACCTGTGTGGTGGAAGCAGCAGCACTGCTGCAGCAGCTACAGCCCCACGGCCCCGACGCAGGGGATATGGAGGTGGTGGGGCGTGAGGTGCAGGAGTGTCTGGTGCGGGAGGCGGCGGCGCGGCTGGCGCTGCCGCTGGCGCTGCTGCGGCGCTGGCGGGAGGGCGGGGCGGCGGGCGCGGTGGCGGTTGCGCGGCCGGGTGCATCGCTGGACACACGCAAGACGCTGTGGATGCTGTGCCGTCGGCTGCTGGCAGGTGAGGAGAGGGTGTCCCTTCTGTGTAGTTACTTGTTGACTACACATTGCGTGTCGTTTTCGGCGGTGTGTTGCACGATGCTGTGGCTGCTGTGCCGTCGGCTGCTGGCAGGTGAGTGGTGGGCCAGGGGGTGGCAAGATGCACTTTCCTGTTGCTGTTCGCTATGGCGGACTGCAAGAAGCTGTGGCGGTTTCGCAGGTGGCTAGTGGCAGATGGGGGGCTGGGGCGGCAGGGAGAAGCTACACCGGAGCTGCCGCAGGTGGTCTACAGCTTGGGCCTGTTACGTGTCCAGTTGAGCAGAGAGCAGGGCACTTACACATCCTGTCACCGTGTGGGCCCGCAACTTGGCGTGCCGAAATTTCATACCAACCGCTGTGTGTTGCTCGTGCAGGTCTCCCTCTACCTGACTACACCCCAAGCCAGACCCAGCCACAGCAGCCCCTCACCCAGCGGCGGGGCCTGGAGGTCGCTGCCACCGCCGCCGCCAAGGCGCCCTGTGCCGCCGCAGCCGCTGCCCCCCTGCTGTCCCTGCCGGCGGCTGCCCGGCCCGCCGTGTGCCGCCTGGCGGCGCTGGCGTGCGAGTGGGGGGGCGTGCAGGAGGCACTGGCCATCGCCGCAGCGGTGAGTGGGTACGGACCTCGATGTTGACGTACGAAGATTGCCGCCACGAAATTCCCGTGTTGTATGCTTACGCCTGCTCACACTCAATTGTTATCCCTCCCTCCCCCCCGCAGCTCCTCGCGACCCCCACGCACCCGGCCCTCAGCGCCAGGGCTCCGCGGGAATCAGCCACCCCAGGGCGCCCCCAGTCATCAGCACCACCGCCCTCACCCTCGCCAGGCCACCGCCTAGCCACTTGGCGCTGCTCCGGCCTGCTGCTGCGCCCCGCGCCTCTGTTCCCCGGCTGCCACGTGCCCCCTGCCTGGCTGGCGGGGTGGACCGACCCACGGGACGGTACCGCGCTGTTGCTGCAGCTGGCGGAGGCGGCGCGGCCGCTGTTGACGGCGGCAGCTGCGGCGGACGCTGGGGCAATGGCGGCGGCAGCCAGGGGCGGTGGCGGCGGGACGGCGGCAGGCGTCCCGGATATTGACCGGGTAGGTTTGGCTGGGCCCCGACTGCAGCGGAGCGACTGCAGGGGTGCAGGGATGTGTGCGGCAGGTGGCCTCACGCCGAGACCCTTACCTGCCATTGGATCGCTATATGCATGGATCTCAACTTCATCAAGCCCAAGTTCCGTCACAACGCACGTCGTTAATTTACTCTGGTTCCTGAATGGTCTTTACTCTTGTCCCTGAACCCCGGCCCAATTTTCTCCACGCCGCAGGACCTCCCCGCGGCCGCCGCCCTCACGCTGGCCTGCTGCTCCTGGGCTGCGGCGGTGCTGGGCCCCGCACTGTGCGCCGCTGCCCTACCCCCAGCAGCGTCCGTCCGTCCGTCCTCGGCACCTGTCCCACCCGTCGGCGGCGGAATCGCTGGCGCCAGCGTAGGCAGCAGCAGCAGCCGTGCCGGTGCCGTTGACGGTGTGTCGCTGCTGGGCGAGGCAGCCAAGTACCTTGTGGTGGCGCTGAGGGTGGGTCACTGGGGCAAGAAGAGAAGAGACGATATGCTGGCTTGCACCGCTGACCGGCTTTTTTGTGCCAAGTCGGAGCTTGATAGACGAGACCACCACGTAGTTGCAAACTATCCTCGTCAGACACGCGCCGACCCATCAAGGTACAGGGACGCCTCCCTCTGGTGCGTCATCGCTTCTTTCTGCAACAAATGCAGTCCCAATCGGTGCCCATGTGCCCCGCAGTGCGCCACCAGCTGCGCGGGCGAGCTGCTCCGCCGGGCGACCACCGGGGCCCCTGGCAACGGCGAGACCCATCAAGAGCACAAGAAGCAGCACCAGCACCACCAGCACCACCACCAGCACCAGCAGGGCCACCACCAGGGGAGGCCCCTATTGGCTATGGACAAGGACGCGCTGTGCGTTGTGGTGGAGCTGTGCCGCTTCCACCAGCCCGACGTGCACGCCGTGCAGCACCAGGTGGGCGCCGCGCGACCCCGCACCTGTGACGCATGTCCACACCCCGCACCTGTGACGCATGCCCACAGCACCACTTGCTGCAGCTGCTCGCCTCGCCTGCCCTGACCATGTTACTCAGCTGCTCTCCATGCGTCGCCTTGGCCGCATTTTGGCTACATGTATATGTCTCATCCCATGCAAGCTCCCCAACCCACAGCCGTAAGCAAATGCCTCGTGCCCCTGGCCTCGCAGCTGGCCGCCCACGCGTCCCTTCAGCCCCGCCGCCTGTCGCTCCGCCGCGCCGTCGCCCAGTGGGAGTCCGCCAACGGCCGACTGGCACGTCGCCTGGAGCAGGCGGCTGCAGCGGCGATGGCAGCCGCTTCACCGGCGCCCTGTCCAGGTGCCTTCGGATCGCCTGTAGATGGCCAGGGCCCTGGGCAGGACAGGAGGGCAAGGTCCGACGGTGAGGCGCAGGACGCCGCAGCAGCTGCTGCTGCTGCACTGCAGGCAGCCAGGTCAGTGGCTCGGGGTATGGCCCGCGCAGAGGCACGCGTGCGGCCGCCGTCTGGCGTCCACGGCCTGCAAGCGCAGGGAGGCCCTGTGCCTTGGGACCATGGCTATCAACCCCAGCTGTCTCCTAGTGCGGGCGGCATCACCCCGGGCGCTGTGCAGTCCCCGCAGCCAGGGGGGAGGCCCGGCCAGCCGCAAGGACAGGAGCAGCAGCAGCAGCAGCAGGAGGGTGATATGCAGCAGCAGCAGGTGGCGGCCGATCCCGAGATTCCCAGCGAGCCACTGTACGTGCTGCTGGGCCACCAGGACTCAGACTCAGATTCAGATTCGGACTCTGACGACGGCCGCCAAGGCGACGGTACGGCATGGGCTGGGGCAGCTGTACAGGCCGCTCCGGCCAGCCAGCCCCTGCACCGCACTGCTGCTGCTGCTGCCCCCGGAGGAACAGGCCCACACGCGCTTTGGAAGGCTCTTGACCCGGGCCAAACGGTCGCACAGCCTAAGGGCGGTGCATACGCTGCGGGGCAGGCGCGTGGGCATGGGGAGCACGCGGAGCACACGTACACGTGGCAGCAGACCGCCGGCGAAGGCGGGAGGACGGGAGGGAGCAAGGCGGCCGCCGGCCAGGGCGGGGCTGCGGTCCAGCCCACAGCTTTGCAGCGGGCGGCTCATGCACATTCCGCGTCACCGGCTGGACCGGGAGCAGTGGCCGGGCCAACCAGGGCTTTAGCACCGGAAGGGAATCCGGGCAGGCCAGCGCCTGTGGCCCAGGCAGCATCCAGTAAACCGCGGCGTGTCATTCGGCCCGAGCCTGTGGGGCCCCGCACTTCGTCAGCAGCAGCCCCGGCGGCAGCGGAGGGGGCCATGTGCGCACCGGCGCAAGGGGAGCCGGGGCGGGAGGGCCAAGTGGGCTGTGCGGCTGGAGGGCATGTGGCCCAGGCAGCCGCCACGACTGCCCCTGCTGTTGCCAGCAGGCCGCGGCGCATTGTGCCTCAGCTGGTGGGAGCCAGGCCGTCTGCGGCGGTGACGGCTGCCCAGGAGGCAGTGTTGGATGGGGGCGTAGGGCTTGAAGGCCAGCCTGCTCCTGCCACGGCGCCGACTGCGGCCGTGCAGGGCCAGCAGCGACAGGCGGGTAAAGGGGTGGGGACGGCGGCAGGGTCTGTGGCGGCGGCGGCGGCGCGGGCTGGCCTGGCGGCGGCGCAGGCACGTGCCGCCGCGCAGCCGGCGGGGCGGCACCCGGTGAGTGTGGGCCTGGCAGTACCAGGCAGTGGTGCTGCCTGCCTGCCTGGAAACCCGGCGCCAACAGCAGCAGCAGCAGCAGGTGGATCGGTTGGCGCCGGGCGGAATGCGGTTGCAGGCGAACCCGTTCGGGGCGGGGTGGCAACAGGGAAGGGCCGGAAGGAGCAGCAGGGCAGCAAGCCTGCGAAGGCGGCCAGCCGCAAGCGCGACAGGGAGGGAGAAGTGGACGAGGAGGAGGGCGGGCAGGCGGCGGCGGAGGGAGGGGGAGGGGCTGGGGCGGGGCCTTCGCGGCCCAGGGGTGGGGCTGGGGCGCGGGCGCGGGCGCCGGCTGCGGGTGCGGCAGCAGGGGGTGGAGGCCAGGGCGGGTCCAAGGCGGCTGTGCAACACGGCTCCAAAGCCAAGAAAAGGAAGAAACCGCGCACGGAGAGGCGCCGGCCGAACAACCCCTTTTTGGCTGCTTGCTATGACGAGACCATGGGCCGCGATTCAGGTGAGGGCCGGGGAAGCACGGCCAGGTGCATGCACCTGTGCTGTGGACGTGCATGGTCGGTGTGTAGCGTGTGTGTGTGTGTGTTAGTGTTAGCGGGTCTTTTTCCCTCCTGAAACCGGTGCACGTCAAGGGACTCAGGCCACCCGGCGCCACTGTCCACTCCTGCTTGCCCCGTCTTCGGGTTCAGGATATCAGAGTGTCAGCAAGTACTTCTTGGCCAGCCACACACATAAAGGATGTCCGGGAAGTCCATGTCCACGACTGTTCTGGTGCCCTGCGTGCCTGTCCTCTTACCCCTTCCCCCGCCCGCACGTGCCCCCTACCCCTCCCTCCCTCCCTGTCTTGCCCCCTAGGCACGGACGACGACTGGTCGGACCTGGAGGACTTTGTGGTGTGCCAGCCCGATAGGGATTACCACCAGCTGTTGCGGGGCAGGTTCCGGTACGCCCCAGTTGACGAAGAGGAGGGGGAGGGGCAGGGGGAACCGGAAGGGGAGGAGGGGGAGGGGGACGAGGGGAAGGAGGAGATGGAAGGGGAGCCGTGAGCGGTAGGGACGCCAGCTGCGTGCTCAGGTCCCAGTCCTCGGCAGGAGGAAGGCGGCTGGTCGTTCTTAAGAGTACGACGTGAGGCGTGGCTGTTGACAGCCAGGTTACGATGCCGTACGCGCAGGTGGACAAGGAGGAGGGGGAGCCGGAAGGGCAGGAAGGGGGGGAAGGAGGAGGGGAAGGAGTGATAGCAAGGCCCATGCGGTAGGGATTCCGTCTGAATGACGGGTTTGGGAACTGGGCAGGAGAGGGGCGGTTCGCTGCTGCTGAGGAGTGTTACCCAGAGGATTCTGTGCAGAGACAGCGGGGCGAAGGGGGTGGAGGGCCCCTGTGACATTGTGCCAAGGGTGTGCGTTTGGGGGTAGTGCACATGGGTCAGTTGTGATTGATTCGGTGCAACTGCTGCGGACTGGGACTCCGTGTCACCACTACTGCAAGACCGCCGCTGCCCGCTACAGCGGTACTCCCCATTTTGTACGACGCAACATCGCGCAATCCTGGACACCGGCACGAGGCCTCTGCACAGCCGCACGGTATCCTTTCTAACTTTATGCATCTACTGCTTTACATTGCACTTAGGCGCACTTGCACAGCCCCGACTCCCCCGACTCCAGCTGACATGCAACCCGCAAGACAACCGCACTATGTCCAACGATGAAGCAGTACTGGAATGACCCTTCAAAAGCATGCTGGCCGCAAGTGGAGCTCAAGTCAAGCCGCAGGTGGTGTGTTCCTTGATCGGTACCGAGGGTGCCAGTAAACAGGCCCCTTACGCATTATGCGCAATGTGCAGCAGCTTGGAGTCCAGCTTACAACAAGCCCATCATAGCACGAGCGAGCACAACCCACAGTAGGGGCACGATCGTGCGGTCGTCACACGCTTTGTAGGTTGTCTGCTGCACAAGCTGTAGTGTTTTTACTGTTTTGCATAACGTCACCATACCGGCAACGGCAGCGAAGGCGGCGTGCATCTGGCTGTTGGGCCTCCGTCAACGTGCAGCTCAAGATCCAGGAACGCTGTGGCTTTCTGGACGGCCCTGGTGCTGAGGGGAAGGACGACGGACCTCCTGGTGGGCACATGAAGTCCTTGAGTAGGCGTTCGCGTCGGCGATAAGGGCCTGTAGGTGAAGCTTGTCGTGCTGCATGCTGCCCTGGGCAGGCGACGCAGGATGCCTAGGCCACCATGAAGAGCAGGATCAAGGTAATGAGGAAGACGGTTGACTTCCTCGTTACCTGTATCCTGCTCCTCGTGGTCGCTTAGGCATCCTGCATCGCCTGCCCAGGGCAGCATGCAGCCCCTCGACAAGCTTCACCTACAGGCCCTTGCCGCCAAAGCGATTACCTACATCAAGACGTTGTCCTTGTGGTGCACGCGGCTCAGCATCGGGCAGGTGGTGTACACCTAGGCGCACAGGTTGCCCATCGACAAGTTTGAGTCCCACTAAGTGCTGGTGGTGAAGGTGCTGGTGGTGTTTGGAGCTGAGCGTCAGCGCTGCTGGCGTGGTGTTGGGATAGGCTTCACCCATCAGCACGGTGCTCACATTGCTGTCAGCAGTTCACGCAAGGGAGATCCCCTGCACAAGGTGCAGCCGTATTGGGGGAAAGAGCGGGCGGGCTAATAAGCGGTAACGACCGGTGCAACACTTTATTGGCATTGTCTTGGGGTCTAAAGCGTTTCTGGACATACCACTTGAACGGGTGAAAGCGTTTCTGGACATACCACTTGAACGCACCCGCAGCCTGATACCGGTACTCTGATTTTGGCCAAATTTGGGCTGTGCGGTATTTTTTTTTGACATTTTATGTTACATTCCAGGTGGTGTGGCCACACGATCCTTACTGGTCCCGACC
>VFQN01006639.1_pt1 | contig 13018 bp, 17 predicted proteins | sample 3512371 | NCBI WGS metagenome assembly VFQN01 (sample SAMN10412370, study PRJNA504923) | tailings metagenome | isolation source: Replicate 2 from Balatoc abandoned mine | place: Philippines: Itogon, Benguet | collected 2017-08-28
AACGCAACCGACACGTACCTCCTTGACCATGCTCTTAGCTGTACCAGCTGCCCTGGGCCGTGACACGTGGTCTGTCAGCTGCTTCTTGTCCACGCTGAAATCGCCCAGGACGTTTATGCCCGCGAGCGGCCCCATGGCGGTCCAGTTCCCGGGCACCAGGATGGTCTGCCCGTCCATGGTGGCCGTCTCGAGGGTCAGCGTAGACCCATCCACCGAAAGCAGCGGCGAGCTCACACGCTTGGCGAGCTCCTGGAGCCCGGCTGGAGACGTTACGCAGATGGCGGAGAAGACCAGGGTGGCAGCCAGCGCGCACTTGAGCAGCAGGGACCTCGAGGCTGCGCCGTCCGCGTGGGTGGCGGTAGGCGTCATGTTGCCTGCATGTACGGATGGGCGAAAGTATGTAAATTAAACAAGGGCAAAATTGTGCGATGTGATCCATTTTGTAGTTGGAATACTGTCTCGGCGCACACCTGTCACGCCGGGGCGTCGCTTGACCGGCGAAGCGGCGCGACGGGGTTCGGCAGAAGCGGCGCGGCCCCGATAAAAGGACCCCGAGAGCCCCTGGACTCTGCGGTCTGCCATACTGCGAAATCAGAAGACAACGGAATGGCTGCGATGTCTCCTTCCTTCACGCATTTGCGCTGCCGCTCGCGCTTTACCAACCAACGCTGGGCTAGGGCTCAGAGGCTGGGCGCGCAAGCGGCTGATTCATCCCACAGCTACACACGGTCAAAGACTTACGTTTGTTACTATTGGATACAGGCCGCAGGATGCATGTGATGGGTTGCGCGGCCTGTCCAAAGGCTCGCGTCCAAAGGCGCTTAACGCAGGCTATCGCTCGGGCGGCGTGGCTTGCCCTCAGAAGGTAATACGAAAACGTAGTCGATCACGCTATCGTGCTACCACTATTTGGTAAGCTGGCGGTGGACGCCCCGCTTTTTGTCTTCCGGCATCATCGCGCCCTCTGCTCTGCTCCGAGACCCATCCGAGGCCGATCCAGTGGGCATGCTGGCTTTTTTGGCGCGTTTTTTTCGCCATTGCAATGTCAGTGCAAAATCCGTTATATTATAACTCAGTCAGTGGTGCATCCGATGACACAAGGCAATAATACTGGAATATTCTTACATTCGCAAAATTTCCTCGCTTCTCTAGCTCAGTGGTAGAGCGTTGGTCTTGTATCCGCGTACCCCGGATGCTGTTAACCAAAGGTCTCTGGTTCGAACCCGGAGTGAAGCATTGTTTTGCACTCAAACACGCTATGTTCTTCGTGTTTTTCCTTTGCATTTGTTCTGCACTCATACGCCCTACGTCCTGCGTGTTTTTCCCCTTGTGCGCGCTACGTCCTGCGTGTTTTTTCCCTTGCAGTTGGAACATGCACGGCTGTAGACATGTTAAGTGGCAGGAGCACCCTGGTGAACAAGTGACAATCTGGCAAATTTCCATGCACGGCTGTAGACATGTTAAGTGGCAGGGGTACCCTGGTGAACAAGTGACAATCTGGCAAACTAGGGGAAGGGCCAGGGGAGCCTGGGAAGGGCTTGGAACACCAGGGGAGCACAAGTGCTTACTGCTGCCACCCCAGGGATACCCACACAAGACTTTAAGCAAACTACGGGGCTTCACCAGAGTCCGGACAGGGAGGGCAAGGCCCTGGCCATGGGTCATGATTACTCAGATCACAGACTCCATGGCGACAATGGGTGGGGCGGGTAATATCCACGGCAGGTCCCCTGATCCACGGCTAAGATCATACTGGACGAGTACAGCGCTAAGGACAAGTTTAAGCCCCGCGCGGCACCTTTCACTATCTAAAGCGGGGTCAGGCAAAGCAAACGGGGTAGCCAATCGGTAGAATCCAGTCCTAGATCAAGGCACACCCCTTTATCAAGGTACGTGTGTCTGAACGGGCGACGTACGTCGCCCAAACAGCCGAGCCAAGAGGTGGGCCTAGCGATACAGTAACATGGGCCAAGGGGATGAATGAAACAAAGCATGCAATGCTCCTACGTGCTGTACCTTCCCCCCAAGTGGTGCTCAACGGATGCGCAGCAGTGCTGTCCCTCCTCCTAGGTTTGCTCAACGGTTGCACAGCAAAGCTCCTAGGCCCCTAGGCGCCACGAGCTAGCAGCAGCGGATGCACTGGCGGGCACACGCCAGCTCACTCCCCTGGCACCGAGAACAAGCAACCTACTTTACACGCATGCAAATTAATGAGCTGGTGGTACGCTCCAACCTCCACCCGCCCGCCCGCCTGCCTCCCAACCGCTCCCAACCGCCTCCCCGCCCACCCCCACCCCACCATTCCGTGTATCGTCAAACCCTCATGCACAACACCGATACCAACACAATGCAACACAGCCCAACGCCCCAACATGCCGTCGAACATCACCGCGGCGCCGTCTCCCGTGTGACCCCCTCGTCCAACCCCCGCGCACCCAGCAGCGCCCCGCCCGCCAGGACCTTGTCGTACTTTTGCTTCCTCCGCTCCTCGAACTCCTTGAACCCGGGCGTCTCGTGCAGGTCATCCGGCCTGATCGGACAGCCGTGCAGCGACAACGTCTGCAGCGACGCGCAGCCGTACAGCACCTCAGATGGGACGCCCACAACCTGGTTGTTGTCTAGCTGCAGCGTCTTGAGCTTCTTGAGCTGCCCTAGCTCCGCCGGGACCGCCGCAAGCTCGTTGCTTTGCGCGTTAAGCTCCTCCAGCTGCTCGCAGCTTCCAAGTTGGGGTGGTAGCTGCAGGAGGCGGTTGTGCGAGACGTCCAAGATGGCAAGCTGGGGCAGCAGGCCCAGAGCGGCTGGCAGCCGTGTCAGGCGATTATGCGCGAGCGACAGGCGCTCAAGCTTCTGCAGCTGACCAACTTCCTCAGGAAGGTGCTCTAGCTGGTTGTTGTCCTGCAAAGGTGAGGTCAGAACGGTGGGGATCACGTGGGGCGGGGCGGTGTAATGCAGTGCCAACTGCCCAGCTAATGGGGCCTTACACGTGTGTTAGGGTAGCTAGTGTTCATGGGAGGAGCATGGGGCACCGCAGAGGATCTAACGTGTGGTACATCGCATGGAGTGCATGTATAGCATGTGTACTATACCACATAATGTGCGACTGCTTGCACGCCGCGGCGCCGGTCACGCCTCCATGTGACCCACCAGCAAGAGCAGTTTGAGGGCTGGAAGGCCACAGCAGGTGGGTGCCACGGTAACCAGCAGGTTCCGTGTCAATGTGAGCTTCTGTAGGCCGTTGAAGTCAGACATGAAGGCTGGGAGGTCGCGTATCTCATTGTTGGAGGCGTCTATGACACGGATGCTTGCGGCTGAGTCCCGCAGCGTGGAGGGGAGCTCCTTGAGTCCAGCGTCCCGCAACCCGACGATACCCGTCTTCGCCCATGTCTGGGCTTGACGCAGTTGCACATATGGTCGCGATCGCTGATCATCGTCGCCTCGAGTGCCACTGCAGCAGTTGCCCATGGCAGCTCCACGCCTTCTGACGATTAAGCAGTGCGGTGTGTTGCTCCCTTCAAGTGCGTGTACAATGAACTAAGGGTTTGACTATGGTCATGATAGTAGTTATATACAGCACCGATGCTGTCCACCGGCTTCCAGGCATCCTCACTCAGGACCGATGTAGGCCCGATTACGGCAATGGGTGCAGAACTGATACCACCTGCTGCATAGCAGCAAGCCGCCGAGTGTAGCATACTGTAACTTGAACAAAGGATGGCGCTCGTATCCATGCGTGCTCGTGGGGCCTTCGGGAGCAGCCGGGTCAGTCACCGCACCTCAGGGCCAGTCCTCTTTGCGCGAGCGCTGCTTTACCAACAAATCGCATTGCAACCTTCATGTAGGCTCCACCCAAGCAGTATGCTCGGATCCAGCGGACTTGCAGGTGACCGCCGTCGGGCACCTGCACAGCGTGGCACTCCACCCCACTGCAGGCGACCCACATCCTAACGCTCGGATCGCTGCCCTTACAGGGCTGCCAGCGTGGTGGCCTCTGCCACTGCTGTTAAGGCCCCCACACTGCCCTACCGTGTTGGCCACGGCTTCGACCTGCACCGCCTGGCGGAGGGGTACAAGCTGATCATTGGCGGCATCGACATTCCCCACACCAAGGGGTGCGAGGCGCACTCAGACGGTGGGGAGGTTCGCCCGGCCAAGGGCAGGGGCAATGTACGTGTTACTCGTGCCTTGAGCCACACACGCACTGATGGTTGGCCACGGGACATGCACGCTGCATGTGTTGATTGGAACGGCGCTTGTCCTTGTCTGCAGGTGACGTGCTGCTGCACACTGTTACGGACGCCATCCTGGGCGCCCTGTGCCTGCCAGACATTGGTGAGGGCAGCAATCAGCTAGCTCTCGTCCATGATACACTGTGTTTGGGTTCACTTGGTGCCGCCACCGCTCGTGACACTCAGTGGCAGCTGGGGGGTTCCGCTCGTCCACCGCATGCGTGATGGGACCCCACTACCCCACCATCCTGTCGTGCACCCAAGTGACACGCTGGGTCCATGCCTGGGATTGCGGGGTTGCGGGGTTGTGGGTCCGTCAGCGTCTCCAGCTGCTTCATCACCTGCTGCTGCTGCTGCATGCCATGATTGCCGCCTGGCCCACAGGCCAGCTGTTCCCCGACACCGACCCCAAGTGGAAGGGCGCGCGGTCAGACATCTTCCTCAAGGAGGCGGTGAGCAGCAGGCCGCGTTAGGTTTTACAATTGCTAGAATAGCAATAGCATCCGAGTCCGTGCCTTGACGGGTCTGTGGAGGCGACGTGTGTTCCCCATGGACCGCACCTGGCAATGACAGGGATTGCCTGGTAGCTGTTCCTGCCGCCAGAAGGCAGGCAGGGCGCGAGGTGCGAGGTAGCAAAGGCCACCATGGGACCGCGGTAGGCACACGACTCCAGCCTCCCCGACACAAGCAGCTGCGGGAAGAGTCCTATAACAGCAGCTGGGCGTTTGCCAGGGTTTGGATCAGAGCTGCTCAAGGTGGCTGGGTTGACGCTCTCCGCACCGACGTGCTATCCGCAGGTCCGGCTGATGGACGAGAAGGGCTACGTGCTGGGGAACCTTGACTGCACCATCATCGCCCAGAAGCCCAAGCTCTCGCCGCACAAGGTGCGCGCTCTCTGCCGTGCGGCGCTGAGGGCACGACGGGACTGCTGAATCACTTTTGGACCATACAGTATGGGTTTATGGCCCCGCTTTTGACCATGCTCGGTTGCGTTGCGTGCCGTTCACCAGCGCGTGAGGCCCATCAGCAACAAGCAGCTACTGAAGAATGTGCGTACGGCACAGCACATGTATGCCAGAGCAGTGGTTGCTTGCCTCAGGGCGCCCGTATCAACTCGGTGACGTGTCCCTTCGCAGGAGAACATCCGCAACAACCTGAGCACGCTGCTCGGAGCGGACCCCTCTGTGGTCAACATCAAGGTGGGCGGGGTCGGAAGGCCGGGCCGGGGGAACAACGTACTACCAACGCGGGGAGTCGGAAGCAGTGTACGGGAAATAGTAGGGTCGGAGGCGGGGCCGAGGCTGATCGGGTCCGGGAGCAGAGCTGGGGAAGGGAGCGGAGCCGGGGCCGGGCCGCCGCGCACGTTGCTGCTGCGCTGGTGGCAGCAGCTCCTCGGTCACCATCCTCCTTTGCCGGTGGTACGCTAACGCTTTGGGTTCTGGTCAGCACGCGCAACACGGGCCACTACCGTACCCCGACCGCACGACTCACGGAACTTGCCACATTGGCGCGCGCTGTGCGGTTGCACCTCGCAGGCCAAGACGCACGAGAAGGTGGACAGCCTTGGGGAGGAGCGCTCGATCGGCTGCCACGCCGTTGTCATGCTTATCCGTAAGGACCTGGCGTGAAGCTCTCATGGACTGCTGGCCTTGCTACACGGCTGGCGCTGGCGTGGTCAGGTGGCTGCATGGTTGGGCATAGGAAGACCACTAAGCTGACGAAGTTCGAATGGCGGTAATTTATGGATAGCTGGCGGTGCATGGCCTGGTACTTGACTGTTGGCGTTTTGGGCCATGCCAGGTCCGGCAGTGTTGGCAAGCTGTGCGAGGGGTTTCCTAGGCCCTGACCCTATATAATAACGAGTAGAGCCGCCAGGGCCCAGGGGGCAGTCGCTGTAAGTAGTGACCCCTGTTGTGAGGTCGGCTGGTATAAGGGCCGCATGGTATACACAGTAGATCCTGCGAAGCGCGAAGGTGCCTGAGCCTTGGTGCGCGTGGCACTAGGCCGGCTTCGACCCCCCTGTTCGCCGGGGTGGAAGGTGTACGGAAACCTCGCTTGACCAATGGACCCTGAATAAGTCTACCTGTACATGCAAGGCTTCGTCTTGTGTAGTGCCAGGCAGCTCCTCTTGCTCACGCCTACAGCCTTGGTGTTTCTGTTCCGTTGAGTGGCCCCAGGTGGCCCAGATGGGATTATGCGGCACCAACAACCCCCAAACGGCTCACACACGTGCGCCTGCCTAGACACCATCTAGCACCTGCCTTGCACGGTGGAAATGGTGTCTTACTAGAAGATGAGTCTGAGCGAGCTTGTGCAAGATGTCAGACCCACTTTGCTTGACTCAAACAACGACAGCGCAAATGCTTCGGATTGGAATGTGTGAAGGCCGACATTGGACACAAGAAGCCGTGACCTGATACTCGCTTGGCTATTATAACCAAAACCTATTTCTGATAACACGGTACCGATAAGCAAGTGATTCTGTTGCCCTCCCGTAGAGCTGTGGTGCCTCCCACCTCGCAACAGCCGTCGCTACCCAACCGTCCTTTGGCCTACACCAGAATTATCTTTGTGTGCGCTGTATGTTGAGCAATGCGCCATGGCTAGGTGCTGACCCTGGCTTTGATACAGCGCACGGCAAACGTTCTAGGTCTGCACCCTCTGTATCCAATCAAACGCCGCTGCGTAAAAGATGAAGAGACTATACTGTGCTCTCTTCGTTCTAGCGGCTCTCGCCTGCGCTGTGCACGCGGAGGGGGAGGCTAGCGCGACTGCCACAGCGAATGGCACCAAGGTGCAAACTATCGGCTTTGCCCCAGAGGCTCTGGTTCAAAATAACGATGATATAGATCCTACTGGTAAGAGCCGCGTGCAAACCACCCTTGCGGCAGCAGCATACCGATCGAAAGCACCCGTTTGAAGATGACCTGGGGAACTCCGACGGGGAACTCCAGGGAACTGCCTTGAGGAAGTCAAGAAGCACTGCCAGGACATTGATGTTGGTGAAGGGCGCCTAGCTGAGTGCGTCAGCGAGCTTATCGCCGAAGCGGAGGTCATGGGCTCGGAAACAGGTGGGCTGGGGCAAGGTGTAGCACGCTTCCAGTGCAGCCACGAGCTAGCCGACGTAGGACGATTGTGCACAGGTTGTAGCACTTCTGTACTGACAGGTATTTCACCCTCTGCCCATTGTACGAGCACAGGTGTGTGTACACACCTACACTAGTGATGCACTCAGCAGCCGATGGTACTCCAATCATGCAGGTCCTCATTACCATGCCTTAGACGGCTTACTATGCATTACTAGCTAAGGCTGAATGGCGTTACACCTGCAGTCTGTGAGATGTCTGCTTGCACGCAATATGCTTAGGGCTGGCTACTGAACACCTGCAACTAGCGCAACTCTCCTGCCTTCTCGTCTTTGTGCACACGGCCCGCACACGCGGGTGGGCAGTTTAGCCACCAGCTATGAGTACCGTATTGCCGCCTGACACGTCCGCAACATGCTCCTGTTACCGGTATGCGTGTGTAGTGGCACATTATGTCCGCACCAGGCAACCCGCGTTGCTGTGTTCCACATAGCGCACGTTCCTCCTCCACGGGCCCGCAGAGTCGGACCCTGTGTCGGTGTCTGATGCTTGCCGAGAGGAGGTATACCAGTACAAAATCACCCGGAACACCAACATCAACCGCAACATCCCTCTTGGTGGGTTACAGATGCTGCGTCCCTCGTGCAGTATCACGGCTGCATGCTCGGTTGTTTTGGGTTCAGGGTGCACGGTCCCTCACAGCTTTGTCCAAACTATGTTTCCACACCGCACCTGCAGCCCGGGCTTGCAAGGTGGATGCTGAGAAGCACTGTAACATCACGTGGTTCTTTGGCTACAAGAGCGGCCAGATTATCGCTTGCCTCAGGTGCGTCGGTACTCCAGCCTCGTGTAATCGCATGTTGTAGGGTGGGGCGGTGCACGGTGCCAACGCACACCCTGGACGCATCAGCAAGGTCTGACATGCTTAAGAGGAAAAGTGTGAAGGCGCACGTTTCATGTCACGCTGCCCATCTGTTCCTGCCATCCAGACAAATTTGTGCGCGGGCGAACGGCTCGTAACAATCCTCGTGCAGGGAGATTAAGGACCAGCTCGCTCCTGCTTGCGGAAAGGAGATCTACAAGCTGCAGAGAGAGGCAGCGGATGACTTCCGGGCGGACCCCCAGCTCTACGAGGCTTGCAAAGGGGATGCGGAGACTCTGTGCCAAGGCGTGAAGTTCGGGGGCGGCCGCGTGCAGGCGTGCTTGGTGCGTTGGGCGTTGCGGCTTTTGCACGCACAGCACCTGTCCTCTCAAGATTACATGCAACTGTACAATGATGGTGGCATTAGGCTCCCACTCCAGCGGGGTACTCTTTCAGTAGCCCTCCTTGGCCACGGCTGGCCGCACGCGCCTGATCTCTTGTTGTGCCGCCTGCGGTGCGCAGAGGAGCAAGCGTATGCAACTCGCGTGGGCTTGCGAGGAGCAGTTGTTTCGTCAGGAGCTGGAAAACGCGGATGACATTCGCCTGAGCGTGCGTCTTTACACCCGGTGCATCCGGGAGAAGCGCAAGTTCTGTGCCGACGTCGAGCCTGGTGGGTGTCAGCAGAGGCCACGCTGGTGCATCGGGCCACAGGGCGTGAACAGTTTCGCATGCCAACGGCCGCGCAGCAAAGGGGGGATTGTACGCCACGTATGGCTGCAAGGCAAGGCTGAGTGCCGTATTCAGCTCCTCTGACCGGTCCCACACCTGGCCCCACACCCTTTTGTCCTCCGCCCCCAAACGCCATGCCCGCTCCAGGCAGCTCCAAGGTGAAGGATTGCCTCGAGCTTCACCGCAAGGACGAGGGCTTCTCTGCCGACTGCCGCGAGGAGGTGGACACCATGATCGAGCAGCGCGTGCGCGACTTCCGGCTGGACTCGCGGCTGCGCACCACGTGCGAGGCGGACATCTACAACATGTGCGCCTTCTTTGGCGACATCGACTCGCTGGAGACAGAGGACACTTCGGTCACACGGTGCCTGCAGGTGGGGCATGGACACGGGGCAGTGCTGTTGCCGTATTGTAAGCACTAACGGTGCGGTATCAAAGCTTAAGCTTTCTTACTCCGCGGCAGGACTACATCAACGAGATCAGCAGCACTGCGTGCCGCGCGCTGGTGCGCAAGTACAAGGAGCTTGCCTCGGAGGACATCCGCTTCGATGTGACCCTCGCTGAGGCGTGCTTTGAGGACAGGCAGCGCCTGTGCGCGAATGTGCCGCCGGTGAGTGCAACCTTGATGGAGGTTGTCTATTTGCCCAACCTCCTGCAAAGCAGCCTGCACTGGTGCTTTGGGCGGATGCAGCTATTGCGTTTGGTACGCTGCACGGCCTGTTACCGGACGCGCCCTTGTTCTGCGAACGGGTTTGGTGAACCGTCGTTCTCCCTGCCTGGCTGCACCTTCAGGGCTCTGCGCGCGTGATCCGCTGCCTGATCACCAGTCGGGACAAGCTGTCGGCGCTGTGCCGTACTACGCTGTTCGATGCGGAGGTGCGGTTTAGCGAGAACCTTGATTTCCAGTACCCCATGAAGACGGCGTGCGTCAAGGAGCTGCAGATGTTCTGCAAGGACGTGCCGCACGGGGAGGCGCGGGCCATTCGCTGCCTGCAGGTGAGGGGGGAGTCCCGTGCGGGGTGCGTACGGGCCCATGGGTTTAGGCAGCAACACGCCCGCCTCGCTATGGAAATCTGGTACGGTTGATGGCGCGAGATTCCTACACCACGCGCCACTGTGCCACTCAACGGCTGGCATGCTGAGAGCGCTGCGACACCGTTTTCCGCCGCCCCAGGACCACAAGGACGACGCCGACTTCGGCAAGGAGTGCCGCTCCCAGGTGCAGGAGTACGAGGCGCAGGCCACCTCCGACTACCGCCTCAACTACCGCTTGTCAAAGGCCTGCAAGGCTGACATCGGGGACCTGTGCGGCGATGTGTGCAACTCTGACGATGGAACGGTAAGCACTGCACGGTAGCCCCCCATAGTCAACGGGGCTTACTTGTTGAAGCGTTGGGCGGCTTTTCCCGCATCTACGGTCTGAGACTTGTGTCCTACGACACGCTGTTCAGATGTGCGGCGGCACGGTCCTGCGCTGCCTGACCGACAAGAAGGAGGAGATCAAGAGCGAGGCGTGCCAGAAGGAGGTCCTGTACTTTGAGAAGATGGAGGTGTCCAACTACAACAACGACGTCATCCTGGCCGCCGCCTGCAAGAGTGACGTGGAGAAGCTCTGCGCGAACGTGGAGCCGGGTAAGGCTGCTCGCTCTGCGTGGGGCACTGGAATGGGCAGGACGCTCGCAGAACCAAAAGCTGCAGCTCGCTCCCAACCGTTATGTTGTCAGACATCAGACACGCCAGCGCTGGCTACATGCCCATGCAAAGCTGTGCCCTTTGTTCCCTCCCCAGGCGAGGGTCGCGTGCACAACTGCCTTCGCGAGCACCGCTCCCAGCTGTCCGAGGCGTGCCGCCGCGAGGAGCTGCTACTGGAGGAGCTGGAGGCGGAGAACGTGGAGCTGCGGCCCAGCCTGCTGCGCACCTGCCGCGCCGAGCGCCGCAACTTCTGCGGCAGCGTGGCGCCCGGCCAGGCGCGCGTGTTCCGCTGCCTTGCGGAGAAGCTGTCCGATCCCGACTTCGGCGAGGCGTGCCGCAACGAGATCATCGGCAAGCTGCATCGCCGCCAGGCAAACTGGAAGCTGGATCCCACGCTGCGCAAGGCGTGCAGGTGAGGAGCACTTTATCGGCAAGCTGTACTCTTACTACAATCGTACTGACACGTACAAGACGACGAGGCGCCTGCTTTGCAATTGGTATCTCAGCAGCGTTTGCCGCTTTGACACTTTCGCAAACCCACGAATTAGCATCCGCATGGTCCGGATGAAGGGCCCAGATACCCAGGACTAGGAACTGGGCTTGTTCATTAGGGACGTGGCTGGTACACCGGTACGTATGCAACACCGGTTGGGAGCTTAGGAAGCGTTTCTGGGCCTATCAGGGACATCTCCGAAGGTAAAGTACCGGCGTACCTCCTTTGGGGTGATGCTGCTCCTGACCAGCACCATGTAGCAGTTGTTTTTGTTACCGAAACCATGTGCCAGCACACAAAGCGTTTCTCGCATGTTACTTCCTCAATGTAAAGGTGTTGCTCTGCCGCTCGTCACGCACTGCGATACCCGTTGTCGAACCCCACTGTGCTGCTGCAGGGCCTCCGTCGCCGAGCTGTGCGCCAGGGAGGACGCTGAGAACAGCGAGATGGGTCTGGTGTACAAGTGCCTGGCGTCACACTACACGGACCTGGACGTGGGCTGCCAGAAGGAGCTGGGCCGCGCCGTGCACATGGCTTTCTTCGTGTGGCAGGAGGACGCCATCCTCACCTCGGATTGCGACGACGACGTGCGCCAGCTGTGCCTCAGCGAGCGGCCCAACATGGCCCACACGCCCGGGGCGGTGGGCCAGTGCCTGGCGCAGAAGGTGCGTAGTGCTCCTGCCCCTTGCCCACCGGCACGCACGCGCAGCTTGTCCTCCGTGTCTTGGCCTTGCGGGTGCAATGCAGTACCATTTCCAGCATACCCCCGCTTGGCTGATGCTGGTGAAGTGCAAGTGGTGGCTGTTACTGTCCCGTCTGCTGGTAATGCAGAATGAGGCTGGCAACCGGGCGGCGGCCAGCAGCAAGGTTACCTCCGCCGCCGCCGGCACCAGCCTCCTGCTGAGCGACAAGTGCGCCGCGCTGGTGGACGTGGCCGAGCCGCCCAACATGAAGCAGGCCTTCGACGCCTCGCTCACCGTGGCGATGCTGCAGGCTCAGCTGCAGGCGCTGGAGAGCAACACCGGCCTCACGATGATCAAGCGCGACCAGCAGGGCAACGCGCAGGCCGTCACGCTGACGGGCTGGACGGCGCTGCTGGGCATCGCCAGCATGGTGGTGCTGGTCATCTGGAGCATCAACTACGGCCTCAAGCAGTACCGCGGAATGCCGCAGCAGGCGGGGTACACGCTCGTGGTCAAGGGGAAGGGCGGCCGGTGAAGTATGCACTGAGAAAAGGAGGGCGCCTTGCTTGGAACCTTGCTTCCTAGCGTTTGCATGTGTGCTGTTTCCTGCACTGCAGTCTTGAGAGAGTGTCATACTGTGTTCGGTGTTGTGCCGTGATCGGAGAAGGATGGGGCCTTGGGTCGAAGGTCGGGCTTTCGCAATGTGCATGCAGCACTTGCATATTACTGCACAGGTTCTTGTCGCGCGCCTGAGCGTTTGGGTGGTAGCTGAAGAGGGTGCGCCCCGACTGTTGGTGCTGGGCTCTGGGACGGGGTGCTGTATGACGTGGGAGGAACAGGGGGCTGCGCCTGCAAAGAGGCGGCCGGAGGCTACGGCTGCAGGTCGACGTGTCGGATGCGGTACGAGGCCTTCTGGTGCGAGGAGGCTAGCATTACACGCCTTACACAGACTTGTCTATGACGCAGGCTAAATTACTTGTGTGTAACCAATTGCACTTGTGGGGATCCTTGGCAACCGCAGTCCAGTGTCACGGAGCTTTCCGTATGCCAAAGAGAGTACCGTATCTGGGAATCTGGAATGCCGTTCCTTTCGCTTCAAACCAGCGCAGCACGAACGGCGCACGGTCAGTATGCGCAAGCCCCTTACTAATGGGTGATGGGGCAAGATACACCATACACAGCTGGCTGTTGCCAGAAGGCTGCCATGCAGGCCCTCAGCGCAAGGCACCCTGCAAGGCACCACCTGT
>VFQN01006640.1_pt1 | contig 13018 bp, 10 predicted proteins | sample 3512371 | NCBI WGS metagenome assembly VFQN01 (sample SAMN10412370, study PRJNA504923) | tailings metagenome | isolation source: Replicate 2 from Balatoc abandoned mine | place: Philippines: Itogon, Benguet | collected 2017-08-28
AACTTTCACTTTCGTCAGAATCGAGGATAACAAGCTTCGAATATTCTTCTAAAGGAAGGAAAAATTTATATTCTCGAAACATCGACCTAAATGATAAAAATAGACAAATAGTCAAAGAAAGAAGATGAAGAAGGATTTAAAATAGACACATACTTTTGGATATGATATCGAGCATGAATGAAAAGAGCTTTCCTATTCAAATAATATTGAAAGGAAACATAATATAAATCACCTTTCATGACAAGTTCTAATTTTACGAATTTCATTTTCTCTTCAACTTCTTTATAATCATCTGAATTATATCTTCTTAAAGCATTACTTGTCGGGCGGCTATTATTCTTGCCAAGAGCCGCAGACTTTGAATGAATAGGACCAGGTGCAGGAGTTATGTTAAAGAATGAATCAGAAGAATCAATCGAGACTGTTGGAAACTTGGTAGAAAATTTCTCAGACTCGGTATCATCTTGTTGAATTGTATTATGAATTGAATTCAAAAGTACTTCAGATTGTTGAAGAAAACTTTGAACTGATTTCTCTGTCTCATCTTCACCAACTATAAACACAAAACACGCCAAATAGTTAATCAATACATGAATCTGAGAAAAAACGAGACATTTCCTCTTACCACTAAGTAAATCAAGAATTTGAGGTGCTTCGAAGGATTTACGGATAACTTCAGTATTAAGCCTTTGCTTTTGTACCATTTGACGATATTGTTCTTGTTTTCTCTCAATTTCTTCTTGGAAACTCTCTTCAGCGTCACCTCCTTCATTTTCGGTTTCTGTTTCCCCATCTTCATGATCAGTTTCCATGATTTTTGTCAGCTGTCCCTTCATCGGACTAAGATAGCTACTTCCAGCATCCAAAGAATGATTCTGGGAATTTGAACCTTTGGACTTTGTTTTCTTTTCTTTCTTAGTCGTCTCCTTCGCCGGTGGTTCAGTGGGAAGTCCCAAAGACTGAAACTTCTCTTCGAGCAATCGTTTCGCTGTCTGAGACAAAGGTTAAACAAATAAGCTACTCCGTTCAAATCGTGCCATACCTTAAACTCTTCAACAGTCGAAGAAATAAACCAGGATTCTAACATCGACTTATTAGTGGCAAATTGATGACTGATTTCCGCAATCAACTGCTGCGCGGCAATGTATTGATCAATTTCTGACACTGATTCTAATGGAATATAATCTTTTCGTTTCCTTCTTGGACTTGTAGCCTTTCCTCTAGGACTTCTTCCTTTAATAGATTCACTCAAATACTCATCAAAATCTGAAGTTTTCATCTTGCTCAAAAGATTAGAGACCTTAAGTTTAGGTGAAATGAGTTGAAAGAAATGTAGACCACGATATAAGTACTTACAGTTACGATTGCTTCATTAGCCACTGTAGCACAGTTTTTCTGGAGTGCCTTAATCGCATACATTCCTTCCACCACACTCTCAAAGGATTGCTTAAATACAAGATCGCTATGACCATGACCGTGTTGACTGGGAGGGGAGACTGGCTTAAATCCGGCAATTAAAGAATTTCTTGGAGAATTTAATTGCAAATCACGAATTTTCTGAGTAATTTCAGCTAATCCTTTCGTGGGCGAAGAGGGAGTGTGTTGAAAGGGCTCGGACAGCAAAGCATTAAAAGTAAATTGTAACTCCGGGAAAACGTCATTAATCATATTTTCGACATCATTCTTGATTGTTTCAATGTAGCGCTTCGTGGTGGCTAAAGGATTACGATTAACCTTCTGGCCTGTGAAAATGCGATACTCTTCTAAAAGATTCTTCGCGAGTTTTGTTTCGTCCTCGTCGTCATTACCCTGGTCACCATGTCTTTCCTCTGAGTTAGTGTCTTCTTCATCTTGCTCTGGTTTAGTAGATAACTTTGCACTGGAAGGTCGAAAACGAACTCCGGATGACTTTGGGCGATTTCCGCGGCTCCCTTGACGACTTTTTTTGATATTTGCGGAGCGTGGAGGTGCAGGAGAAGGTCCGATTTTCATATTCGGGAAGCGAGGAGGAAGAGCAACTTTTGGTGAATTTGGATGATAACCATTCGCTATAGAATCACTCAAGCTACTGATCATAGAAGGTTGATCGAAGCCATTGTGACTATTCGTGAGATGATTGTGAAGGGGATCTGGTTCCTCTCCAGATTGCGGTTCTCGTGCGTTGTCCTGTCTATCTATAGAGCTTGAATTCATTTTATAAGTATCTAAAGCTGAAGATAATTTTTCTGACTGGTGTTTCTGAAGTTTTTTAAAACGTTTGGATTCTCTTTCCTCTAATAATCGCTGCAAAATTTGAAATAAAATTTCTTTACTTTCATTGGAAATCGCTACAATCTTCGGATCATAATACCCAGATGAAGATTGTAATTTATCATTCATTTCCTTCATGAGTCCCTCTTCTGCATTCGCAATAACATCATTATTGTTTTGATAAAGAGAGGAAATCAAATCATCTTTCATAATTTCTGTCTTTCGATCAGCAGTTCTATCTTCTCGACCTTTTTTGCCATGATTTTGCTTTAATTCCTTTTCTTTTTTAGTAGCTTCTTCTTCCTCATCCTCTTCTTCCTCTTCATCGGACACGTAGTTGTTTAGAATAAGTTGAGAGGTGATTTCTTTATCGGTGAACGAATACGGCTTGAAAAATGACAAGATCTTATCCACTGGAAGCTTTGCATTGTTGTCCGAAGATTCCAAAGACTGTTGATAATCCTGTTCAACGCAATTTTTGAGTTCCATTGCTATAGAGACAAATTTTCCTCTAACGAAGAAACCCATATATGAGCAACAATACAAGATGAGACAAATACTATCCAACTAACCTAATATGTTCCCGCTCTTCAATTTCATTTTGTAGGTTATCACATTGACGAACATAATAGCGAAGTTGCTTGATTAACTTCCAGTGTAATTGATCAAATGCTTCGGATCTTGCTTGCCGATTATCGTTGATCTGTTTCAAGGGAAGGGCTTTAACTTTACTGATGTCAGGATAGTTCTTATCCGCAAAATCCTAAAATAGAATCCGAGTAAAAGAAAATTTTGCGATTTATATAAGGATTAACTTTGAACCTGCAAAATTTGCTTGATGTCTTTTTGAGCGTCAAGCTCATCAATTAAACCAAGTAACTGAGCTGACAGATAAATAGAATAATGGATTTTACTCTCATTAGACAAATATGTATTTAAGATCGGAATATACTGATTCCATGCTTGAAAACTCTCCACATTATCTAAGACGGAAGATTGACATTGAGTATTCACAATGTAGTTTGCCGTTTGCCATTCTAACACTGCTTCATGGAGATTTCGTATTTTCCCTTGAACTTCCTCCACACGTTGCTCAATATTCTGATGTAGTTGTTGTAAAGATTCAGCTTGCTCCTGTAGTCAAAGGTGAGTATCTATTAGACTTAATATATTCAGGGAAACATACCTCATATGACTTGAGTTTGTAGTTACTCGTTTTCTGAAGAATATTGATGGCTTCGTCTGTGGATTTGTGATTCATCTCCGCTATAGTGAGATAATCAATAAATTCAGTAATGACGTTACTTTCATCTTACCTTCCTCTTGATCATTTGCAAGAAGCTGCGATATGACCTGTTGCTTAAAATGATCTCGGCTGATCCTTTTTCGGATTCTTTCGAGCTTCTTTATTTGTTTCTTTGTTATTTTAGTATGATCAACATATTGTTGAACCTTTTGTCGAATTAAAAACTCTTTCTATGAACCAAAATATTAAAAAGTTATTTTTGTTCAATCGGTTCAATAACCTGTTGCAAAGGAGTTTTATTTGCCAATTCAAGCGATTCTTGTTCAGTTAGAGACTTCATGCTTACAACAATTCACTCTTTCGAAACGAATCCAAATTCAACCCGCAAGACAGACTTGATAAGCCTCCAGATCTCCTTGCTTCTTTGATGTAACTGTAAAATAGAATTAAGGAATTGGTTTCAATCAAATGAATATCTGGATTTTCTTTTGGATTTTTTCTGGAAAAGAAGAGGAAAAATGTCGAACTTGAACATTCTATTTTTCTGTCAATTGATCATGAAGAAATTTGCTCCAATTCATTGCTATTTGGTCATTGTTATTGTGTTGTTATGTCAAATGTTACAAGCATATAGACTATCTCATAGGTTATCATCTTTCTCCTTGCAAAAATCGTTCAATCAACGCTATTTTAATGGCATTCAAGCAACAAAGCAGTTTTCTTCTTTAAATGAGATCGTTCTAGCAAAGAAGGATTCATCAATCTTTTTACAGAAGAAAAGTCCACAATTCGTTTTTGTTGGAGGAAAAGGTGGCGTAGGAAAGACTACTACGAGCTCAGCGATCGCATTGGCTTGCAGTGATAATGGCTTACGTACTTTAGTGGTTTCTACCGATCCTGCACATTCCTTAGGAGATGCGTTAGATGTCGATTTAAGTGTTGGTGTAGTACGACAAATTGCTTCAGAAGAAAATCTCTGGGGTTTGGAAATCGATATTAAAGAAGGAATGAAATCGTTTCAGAATGTTTTAAATGTCGATACATCCCGTTTAGCTGAACAAATGAACTTACCAAAGGATGTTTTAGATATGATTGACTTTGATGAAATTATTAATATCTTTAAAAATCCTCCACCAGGAATTGATGAAATCTTTGCTCTGACAAAAATCTTTCAATTTACTGATGATCGTTCCCCGATAAAGTTTGACCGTATCATCATTGATACTGCCCCTACCGGCCATACTTTACGATTATTACAACTTCCAAAGTTTTTAAGTAATACTGCTACTAAAATTTTAAAGTTTCGTGCTCAAGTAGATCGTGCTATGAACATGTTTGGTGGATTACTTGGTGGTAATAAAGCTGGAAATGGAAAAGACGCTGCTAATAATGTACTAAAAGTCTTTGAAAATATTGAAAATTTACAAAAAGGCGTCGAAAGATTGCAACAGATTATCAAAGATAGTGAACAAACACAATTTGTTGTCGTGACAATTCCAACTTTCGTTGCGTACCAAGAAAGTCAAAGACTGATCCAATCTCTTCAGCAGAGTAAAATTAAAGTTTCCAGTGTTATTTGCAATCAAGTTATTAATGAGGATGCCAATGAGTTATATCTGAAAGATCGATCTGACAATCAAAAGATGTGGATCCAGCACATGAATAACTTTTTATCTTCGTCCCAACCACCAATAGAAATGACTGAAGTGCCTTTCGTCTCAAATGAAGTTACTACTATATATGGATTAAAATATTTTCAAAATCTTGCTCATCCTGTTGAAGCCAAGACACCAAGAAATCCGATAGATTCGAGAAAATTAACCATTTTTGGAGGGAAGGGAGGTGTAGGTAAGATTCATTTGCTCTGATAAATCAATTGTTTCTTGATGTCTTACTTAGGAAAGTCTACATCTGCTGCAAGTTGGGCGGTTCGATTAAGTGAAGCAGGATTCCGAACTTTGTTGGTATCGTCAGATCCTGCTCACTCGTTAGGAGACGTGTTTAGAGAATCATTTAAGAGTACTCCTACCTTTATTGAATCGACGGCAGAAAAAGGAGAGTTGTGGGCTTTAGAGATTGATCCAACGCAAGCAATCTCGGAATTCAAACAAACCACTATACGAGATTTAGAATTAGATAGAAATGGGGGCGATGATAACTCTATGATAAATCTTATTTTTGACCCAAAAGATCCTCCACCAGGTATTGATGAGTTAGCTGCTGTTTCTAAAGTTATTTCTTTCCTCGAGGACGGTTATAAAACACCGTTCGATGATTTGATTAAGTTTGATCGAATTGTATTAGATACTGCTCCTACTGGACATACATTACGAATGTTGGAATTACCTGCTTTTATGCAATCCTTTTTAGCAACAGTTCGGAAAGCGACTGATAAATTATCCTCTTTAACGAGTATGATGTCTGGGTCTGATAGTTCGGCAGGTGAGGCGATGTCAGAGAAAATGCTTAAGTTACAACAAAGAATGAAGAAATTTGAAACAATGTTGCATAATCCAAAAGAGACTGAATTTACGGTGGTTACTATCCCTACTCAATTAGCAAGTGCTGAATCGAAACGATTACTGCAATCGCTGCAAGAAAAGAATGTCTTGGTAAGGCGCGTGATCATGAACCAAGTGATTCAGAGCTCTGAGAGTCAGACTTATTTGAATTCGGTCAAAACTGGCCAATCTCTTGTTCTGAAGGATCTTGAACAATTTTCCAATACGAAAGGATTACCTTTGGTTAAAATTCCTTATTTCCCAACTGAAATGAGGACGGTTTATGCTCTAAGGTATGTAGGAAAGACAATCTTCCCAGATCAATCGTTGTGATCGGGAATAATATATGAATTGTTGTGGATAATGATAAAAAAGAAGAATTGTCATGATAGTAGGTTCATAAATTTACAAAGTTCTAAAATATCTGAAGAAAAGATTCTGATACTAATCCTCATTCTCTGAATCAGACGAAAAGAAATCCTCTGTTCCATAGCTTCGCTGATTTCTTGAAGCTAGATTGCCATGATTGGGGTTCATCATTAATATATCTGCTTGTATCTTAGCCTCTCTTTCCTCTAGGCTCTTTTGGAGGTAATAAAGCGAATCACTCTTGATGTACTTCCTCTTTCTTCCCGATGAGGCGACTTGAGCTTGCCGGAGTGCGGTTGTGCGAGGGCTTTCCTTTACAACTCGATCTATGTCCTCATCAACTTCTCCATCCTCGCCTTCATTCGCTGATACCCCTGTTCCACCTCCCGACATAATTTCAGTAATGACTCTAATAAACTCTTTTCTTGGAATATATAATATTGGGCTTTGATTGTTCTCCATATTCATTCCAACACCAACTAATATGAACAAAAAGGCCGCACCGATACAAAATCCATGATCAAGATTATTCATCCTATCGTCGAATAAGCAAGAGGAAGTTATTCTAAAGTAGATAACATGTGAACCTTACTTGTGGAAGCTCATTCGCTCACAGCAATGCATTCCAACAATTAAACCCAAGAACCCTAAAAAATAACTCCCTAGGATTTGATGAGGTAGGCGACTCCTACTGTAAATCCGACTTAATCCAACAACGAGAGTTGTAACGATCGCAACGGGAAGGAAATAGATTGTATTCAAGTGGAAAAATAAATGACCCATTATTATTACGCCCATGTAACTTTCAAGAGAGGGAAAACTGGAGAAAAGTAACAGCTATGTAGAAAATTAGAAGAATTTTGTACTTACGCGTAACTATCAGAGCTCAGGTCCGTCTTTGGTTTGAGATTTATATCGTATTCGTATGGTCTCTTAGCCTCAATCATCATTCGAACAGCTGAAAAGAAGATCAACGATTCATACAAACAAAATTGTTCTATAAACTTACGAACAACCACAATTAAGTTCATAATAACCACCCAAAAATGCTTCGATCCGACTTCAAACAGCCCAAAAACGAAGAAGAACCACAATACCAATACCACATCTTTCAAAGGGTTCTTTGACACCACTTTTGCAAAAAAGTCAGACAACCAATTCGATTGATCAATTTTATGATTAATCAACTGTAAAAGCTCAATGTCTTTGCTTACAACATCATTATAAGAAGACATGATCAAAAATTGAAATAAAAATGAGCGAAACGTTCATTGAGTCTTCTTTTTAAAAACTGAGTCTTCAATGTGAAAATAAAAAAGCGCTTTTCTCAATTCTGTTGACTTTTTTGAAAACTGTTACTTTAACTCGATAACCCTCTCACTTTGAGTGATCGGATCTTTCTCCAGTCTTGTTAGAAAAATGGAGAGTATTACCATAACTGCTAATTTAGCACGATCTGCTGTTGTACTGAAAGCGATTCGAGCTGAAGAAGTCCCTCAATTTTTCCAAAATATACTAGCAAAGCATAAACAAACTTATGGATCGAAATATACTCAACAACAAATTATCGCTGTCATTAACCTTTCTAAAATTCGAATATTACGAATACGTGGTAAAGTTTGGGATCAACTTGTCGACGGAGATTCGATTTGGTTAGTCACAAATCAGGAGTGGCAAGAATATTGCGATAATGTCCTTAATCAAGAGCAGCTGTATCGTCATGGAAAAAGAATTGTTCATCAACACCCGAATTCCCTAAGCCCTGAAAAGCTTCAGCATTTTGTTTCGCAATATTATGAAGGCTCCAAACCCGTTGATCCTATGAAAAAGTTCTCCTCTCCTCCACCTTCCGTTCGCCCCTCTCCACCAAAAAAGACTGTGGCCTTAAGATCTGCGGACTCTGATCGTAATAAAATTCACGTGCATTCAACGAATCATCGATCTCCGTTATTTCCAAAAGGAAAGGCAATTGCAGACGTCAGAATGATAGAGGCTGTAAAAAATTCCCTTTCTCCAAAGATGAATCTCCCTTCCACCATCAAGAAATCTTCACAATTTACCACACCTGGAAGTAATCTTTCCAGTAAAAGACCTTCTCAATTAATTTTACAACAGTCAAGAGATCCTACTTCTTCGCGCCTTCCTGCTTTTTCAACCCCAATAGATCCCGCTCATGATATTAACGAGCTATACTCTGAGTACAAAGAAAGCTTTCCCAGTGACTTTGAAATCCCTTCTCCTGCAAATGTTCAGAATAAGATCTCGCTTCATCCTTCTTATAATGCGGACTCGTATCAATATTATACAGAAGAATATTTGCATGAAGAGGAGAAATCTGAAGCAGCAAATCCAGAAGAAGAAAGAGATGAAGAAATGAAAGGAGAAGAAAACGACGATGATGAACCAGAAGAGGAAGAAGAAGAAGAAGAAGAAGAAGAAGAAGAAGAAGAAGTCGATTTGGAACTTACATTACCTCGGTATAATAATATCGATTGGAGGGCGGATCTTGCCGTCACAGAAGCGTTCGTCCCCACTATGGAAGCTAAGTATGATGCAAGTATTCTCCCCACTTTGCCTACTTCTTACGCAAATGATGAAATGGAAAAAGATAATGATGACTCCAATGAACTTTATTCCGATGAATTTTCCGATAATGAACCTTCCGAAGAAGAGCTTACCGATCATGATGCGGGTGGTGAAGTAAAATCAGTCATTGACGAAAGAGATAAAGTGGTAGTAGATAAGCAAGCTTCCTTCGATAATAATCAACTCCAAGAAGTGGAAAATGATCTAGTGAATCAAAGTTCTTTTGCTAGAGAAGAAGACGAGATGGATACCTTCTCTGATATGGAAAATAATGAGTTCGATCTCCCACTCTCAATAAACAAACCTAACAGTACCACTCCTTCTTCAACCGCCGTTTTTTATAATTTGGACGAGTTTGTCGATGAGGATGAGGATGAGGATGAAGAATTTCTTTCTCCCGCGTCGTTAAAATCTCCCATTCTCCAGTCAGCTAAACCATGGTTTGGAGAGACTTCTCATCAGCCTTACTCCCTCCACGTAAGAGGTGTTTTTAGCGACGACAAGAAGGATGAAGCTAAGCAAGTAGATACCCCTTCGGATTCGGCAGAATATGTTGAGCGCGATGACGAAGATCATCATTATGAAGAAGCCTTGATCGAGGATAAAGTCTACCACGAAAGATTAGAAAACGATCAACAGTATGAAGTGGATGGAGAAGTAGCGTTAGAGAAAGAAGCAGACTTAAGAATAGAAAGGGTAGTATTTGAAAGAGATGGTTTCATTACGAAGGCTGAAGAAGAAGCGGTTCATGAGGTGTTCCAAAATCAAGAAACAATACTGAGTATGGAGGAGGCTTTTTCCGATGAACAGGAACATGAGGAACAGGAATGGGAACAGAAAGAAAGAGAATTCGAAAAGATGGGCAAAACGCCTGAAAACTCTGTAAATGAATTATCTCCAGACGAACTTCTGCCCAGGGTTAATCTTGACTCTCACTGTGTACCCGAGACTACTTTCTATGGAAGCATAGCTGGAAATTCAGCCGTTAGTAATTTTGATGGACCTGATGGTGATTCTAATGGTAAGGAACTAATGGACCTAAATTTCAGCTCTTACACTTTCGAATAGACTTGGAAACAAGCTCTGTAGCCCACTCCATAACATCTGAAACCTCCTATGCTTCAAACATCCATAGCCCACAGAGATCAGAGGATGGCGATGCTCATAATAATGACACAGCAGATGTTCTTTCAGAAGGAGGGAATGATAGTAGTTCGAGTGATCAATCCCTGCAGATAAAATACGAACTGTCCATCGTTGAAAACAACGACAACGATGATTCTTACCCTAATTCCTCTCATTCTGAAAATGCAAGTGAAACGAGCAGCGATAATCAAGTCGAGGATGTTTTACTTTCCTCATCATCTTCAGAGAAATGGGATGAAGATCTTGCAGACGATCAAGAACTGTATGATGCGTCATATTTGGATGATATTGAAGCAGTGCTGATTGTCGAAGATACCCATGAAAATATAGAGCATAGAGAAGAAAAACTTGAGCTTCTGTCTGAATACTCTTCCTCATCTTCAAATGAAGATGAGGAAAGAAATGATATCTCCACTTTAGACCCAATGAACCAAGATCTATTCGATCGTTCAGATAATGACGTGGTCGAAAGAAAGATATTCAATGAAATTGTCGAAGAATTTACGCAAGAAATCCAAAAATTTGTTGAAGTGGTTCCTTCCTCGCAAGAAATTGACAGAATGGATCCGGATGAGTTAATGGAGTATGAATTAAGTGATACCGAGGGCGATTATGAAGGAGATGAGGAAGATAATGTAATTCGCGAACTTCCGTTGACTTCTGACGAGGAAAAGGAAATCAAGATTGAAACCGCCGAACAGATGAAAGAAAAGGACGAAGATGCTATTGACGAAAAAAGTGAAGAAGATGAAGATTTTGTGGACGAAAAGAGTGAAGATGAGGAAGATATTGTGGACGAAAAGAATGTTGTGGACGAAGAAGGTGAAGAGGAGGAAGATTTTGTGGACGAAAAGAGTGTTGTGGACGAAGAAGGTGAAGAGGAGAAAGATATTGTGGACGAAAAAGGTGAAGAAGATGAAGATATTGTGGACGAAGAAGGTGAAGAGGAGGAAGATATTGTGGACGAAGAAAGTGAAGATGAGGAAGATATTGTGGACGAAAAGAGTGTGGGTGTGGAGCAGAAGAATGAAAAGGATGCAGATCTCTTAGAAGAAATGCGTGAAATGGAGGAAGATGTTATTGTCGAAAAGAGTGAAGATGAGGAAGATTTTGTGGAAGAAAACAGTGAAAAGGATAAAGAGGAGAAGAGCGAAGAGGGAGAACATCTTGTGGACCAAATAAGTGAAAATGATGATTATAGATCTCAACCTATCGCTGCTAAGGAGCAAGGTATTGAAGAATTAGCTGAGTCGTTGGAACTAAGAGATTTGATATCTGCTGTGATTGGAGAAACGGATATTGACCTAGATGCGTTCTCTAACTCTGAAGCTGAGGACTATATTCCTGCGACCTCCGAAGATATATTACAAGAGCTGTCAAGGCAGGAAGCAATTAAGCAGTCTCCGATTGGAGAGCCTTGCTTTGTTGATGATAATAATGTACAGCTTGAAGAGGTAAGTATTCAAGTTCATCTCTCACGGATAAAAACTTATTCTCAAAGTAGATTGAAGTGGTGGAACAATCTGAAGATCTCTCTTTTTGCATCACAGAAAGTATTCCAGAAACAGAAGAACTAGATTCCTTGTTCAATCTAAACGATAAAGATTTCGTTCTCGATTCCCTTCATTCGAGTCCAGGTAGATCGCAACCTTTCATGAGTTGTGGTGATATTAATGAACCACCAGCGAATACAAATTCGCCAAAAATTGATCTCAATAAAGATTCGTTCATCGATGCGGCCTCACGAGTTTTCAGCGCTCAAGTGACTTTCGATAACAATTTAGTCAATCCTCTGGATCAATCCTTAACTGGTGCGCAAATGGTTGAAGAGAAACCATATGAAGGTAGTTTAAACCAGGATAATATTACGTCTAAACTCCGAAGAATCCAATCAGAAGGTCTATCAGTCTCGTTTTATTTAAACGATGCAAATGTTTCCACAGATGAAGATGAAGCGGTTCAAAACCAATCCATAGCATCAGATGGATCGATTTACACTAAATTTCGTAGACAAGCGGATGACTTAGCAGAATTAAGAATCGAGAAAGCAGCATTAGAGGCAAGATTGGAAGAAACTAGATATTTGCTGCAGATGTTTGCTGGTTTAACGCCCAGGATGAGTAAAATCAACTTACGTGAAAAAGATTATCGTTTATCTCCGTTTTCCCATGTTTTACCAAATATGATTGATGAATTAGAAGATACAATTAAAGACATATCCATCGAGACAATCGAACATGATGCAAAACTGGCTGCGAGAAGAGGAGGAGAGGGGAAGACCGATCTCACCAAGGGAATAAGTAGTCAGTCAGTTGATTCAAAAGACTCAAGCTTAACATCGTCACCCGAAGAAAATCTAAACATTACAAAAGCGAGGAGAGTTAGTAGGACCTTGCAGCAGAGTGTAGAAGAGGCTACATCTTCACATCATAGCAGTAGCTCCTTTCCCGCTTCCGAAAATCATTCATCCTCGGCCTTTACTTTAACTAAGGTTGAGGAAGCTGTCCAAACAGAAAATGTTATCGCAGATGAAAACATTTCCGATGATAACGGTGATAAGAAAAACTTGATTCTTGATCCTTTATATAAAGAGAATTTTAATCCAGAATGTAACAATTCGAACAGCCGATCTGATGGTTTGAGGGAAAGTGCAATATCTATGGAAGATAATTATCGTAATCCAGATGATTTGGAGAGAGAGCTACCACATGAACAGATTCATTTATTAACTTCTTCGGATGAGTATCATGGAATTGGAAACAATCTAACCTCAGCAACCACTTTATTGTTGCCAGAAAGTGAGTTTCCAACCGTATTTACACACGATGTATTACATTTGGAGCAGCCTTTGGTCTTGCCAAATACTGACATTCAGACTAATACGGATATTTCAGAGAATGATGTTGATGATAATGGACCA
>VFQN01006641.1_pt1 | contig 13017 bp, 21 predicted proteins | sample 3512371 | NCBI WGS metagenome assembly VFQN01 (sample SAMN10412370, study PRJNA504923) | tailings metagenome | isolation source: Replicate 2 from Balatoc abandoned mine | place: Philippines: Itogon, Benguet | collected 2017-08-28
TCTCTCGGGAGCCCACACAACCGCACTGCTCGCACCGGGGTTTTTGCTCTGAGTGACTGTATCAGGTTTTCCTGCCTACATCCCGCACCGCACCCGCAACACACCTTAAAGTAGGCCAGGCATGCCGCCATCATGTGCAGCTCCTGGTCCACGGGTGTGGGGACGCACTGCAGCAGGTCCTCCCAGCTGCGCACCTGCAGCTGCCGCCCCACCTTCGCAGACAGCTGCAGCAGCAGCTCCGAAACCTGTGTAGGGTGTGGCCGAGGCAGGGAGGTCTTCAGCTACGGCACGTGCAGCGCCAAAACCTGCGATGCACGACACGTGCACAGCTTCTCTGTGCTTGTCCACCCCGCCCCTTGCCCTCAGCACTTCCTGAGTAGCATTGTGTATGTATAGTGCCGGCGGGGGAAGAGCCCTACGGACCCGCTGTTTTGTCCTCGAGGTCACTTTTGACTCGTTAATTGCCTTCAAAGTAAAGGGTGCGATGTTGCCCCGCCTGCATGCACAAGCAGAGGTTGAGCCCAACTCCGCAGCCCTCCGTCAACCTCCCATGCTGAGGTGCTTCATGACGTGGCACGTACCCCACGTCCTCCTTTGCGGCCTAACCAAACCCAAGCACTTGCACGCTTCGCAGCAGTCCGCGCTCACTGGTTTTTGGCCCCTCACCTCGTCCTCGTCCTCCCCGCTTAGCCGTTTGGGCCTTAGGTAGGCCTTCTTGAGCCGCGCCCTGAACACCGCCTCCGCCGACGTGTAGTAGTGTTTGTTCAGCGTGAACAGGTCGGCGTCCTCCAGCGCAACCGACTGCCGTACCTCATGTACGGCACGCGCCGCCAGGGCGTCCAGGTAGTCGGACAGCGCGGACCTGTACGGCAAGGAACGGGCGGGCGCCAGCCCGGGCGGTTGGGTCCCATTTACGGCAAGTACGGTAGGTCAAGCGCTGCCACGTAGAGCGTAACGCTAGCGGCGCCGTTGGGCTGGAATCCATAAAGCTAGCAGTTGGGGCACCGCAGCGGCCATGCATTACTTACTACCACACATGCCCCTACCACACACGCAACGGGGTACGACTACGCCCCTGCCCCAGGCGCCCTGCGTGTCCTTAGCTCCTCTAAGACTCCTGTACGACGGCGCACGTGCCCCCGGCCCCCTGGTTTCCCTTCCGTTGCACGCACCCGACTGCCTGCAGCGCGTGCGGGAAGCGGCCGAAGTGTGTGTCCACCAGCGCCATGGCCGCCTCCTGGGTGGCCGACATGACCTCGGCCACGCACCTGGTCCGGGGGGGGCAGGGCGGCGGCACGAAGGAGCACACAGCACACAATGCAATGCCGCGTAAGCCATTAGCTCAGCCACATACACACGGGTGCCGGAGGCGCAGCATTGGGGGACAGGGGACTGGCGGCGTGGCAAGCCAGGCGCATCACAAGGTCCTGCACCGACCGGTGCGACAAGGAATTGCAAGAACTTGCCATTTTATTCTGCCCGCAGTCAATGAGTGCAAAGTATCACCGAGCACCAATGCCTGTGGTGTGCGGGTGAAACTTCAGCGTGTGCTTGCTTGACCTCAGCAGTACCCGACGTGTGCCTGCGGGAGCAGCCCGCCCACGCTCCCACTCGCACCCGCCCTCCGACCCCTTCTCAAACAACCCTACCTTACGGCTCCGACGCACACGCGGCCTGGCCCCGCTGCCCACCCTTGCCCCACCTCAGCCCACTCCTGCCCCTCAGCTTATCGCGTGCTGCCCCCACTGTCCCGTAAAGCTGCAACACCCACCATTGCCTACGCCGCCCCTCACCTTGCCGCGTGCTGTCCCCACTTGACCCTGCAGCACCCACCAACACCAATACTCCTCACCTTACTTGCTGCATGCTGTCCCCACTTGACCTTGCAGCACCCACCAACACCAATACTTCTCGCCTTGCCGCGTGCTGTCCCCACTTGACCCTGCAGCACCCACCAACACCAATACCGCCCCTCACCGTGTCGCGTGCTGCCCCCACTGCCCCTTGAACCTGCCAATCAGGTCCTCCACTGCGCTGTAAGGGGAGAAGGAGGGCAGCTCGCGGCCCAGGTGGGACGCGCGCAGCTCAACCACCTGGCGGTTGGGGACGGGTTAGGGGTCGTTAGCGGTTAGGCGCAGGATCAGGCTGGTCATATAAGGGGGAGAAGGAGGGCAGCTCGCGGCCGAGGTGGGACGCGCGCAGCTCAACCACCTGGCGGTTGGGGAAGTCGGTTGGCGATTACAGGCAGGTGTGAGGATGGTCACGATTGGGTGGTTTGGGGGTGTGTTGGGGTCCAGTAAGCTTTTGTGTGGGGTACTTGCGGGGCTTTAGCGGTGGTGATCAGCGTGGTGATCAGCGGCGCACAGCGCATGTGACTGAGAAGATTGAGTCCGGGGTGTGGCACACGCGGGTCAACGGGGAGGCGCGGCGGAGGAGGGAATTTACCCTGTGGAGTCTACCTTACAGCAACTGAAGCCCTTGGAGGGCTACGGTAAGTCGGTAGCTGGTGAGGGCGTCGCATTGCAGTAGGAGGACGGAGAAGCAGTCTGGAGGCCGCATTTCAGGGGCTCGACTGGGGTTGGCGCACGGCGCAGGGCGCAATGTGCGTGGGGTCAGTGGCCCACCTGCTGCAGGGTCCACAGCTTGGAGGGGAAGCGGTTGAGGTCGAGGGCCTTCCGCAGGGCGCTGCCGGGCTTCTGCGCGTGGGGAGGCGGGAGGTGCATAACTGCTCCGCATGCTCAGCAGGGGGGCATTCAACGACACACACTATGCGCTGCATCGGCAGCGCGGCATTATGGATTGCATGGATTTTTCGTCGCACGGCCCGCGTCCTGGTCCTACAGGGCACAAAGGGGCGCCTGGAAAAGACCGCAAGGGACCGTCGCACCCCCGAGTGTCTCCAGGGCAAAGCATGAGGGCTGCACGGGCAGCCTGACAACCTTCAAAGGCCGGACACCCCACGCTACATCGCCACGGCTGTTGTCCCCTACGCCAGCCGCGCCCAGCCGTGTCCCGCTCACCAGCAAAGCCTCCAGGTCAAGGCTGGGCTCCTCTTCCTCCTCTTCCTGCTCCTGCTCCTCCTCCTTGCCCTGGTCCACTGTCTGACCGTTGCCATCAGTATCCCCCTGCCCTTCCTGCCCCTCCCGCTCCGCCTGCTGCCGCCGCCACGCCTCAAACTCCGCCAAGTCGACGTCCCCGTCCTCTCCGAAACCGCCCGGTAGCCGCTCGCCAACGCCACGTGTGTCCCTGTCCATGGTACTGAGTGCGCTGATCAGCTGCCCGCCCACCACGAAGGCGGGCGTGCTGCGAATGACTCGCTCGCCGAAGGCTTCGTACAGCTGCTGCAGGCGGCGGTAGAAGGCCTTCGCGTGGGGCACGCCACTGTGGCCGCTGCCGCCGTCGTGCCCAGTGACACGTGCCTGTATGCGCGCGCGTCCGCGTAGGGAGAGTGAGTGGAAGCTGCTTGCCATGGTGCGTTACGTTGATATTGGGGGGACATAATGAGTACGGCAGGGACAGAAGGAACGTGTTGAGAATGGTAGGGTGCGGCTATTGGTCAACTTCTTCCGCTTGAGGCCCGACAAGGAGTCTGTATCGCTCCAGTCTCATCTGGACAGGCGGTATCGCATTGGTTTACGGTCAGAAGCTGCCGTGCAAGTTGGTTGCTGGTTTAACACACCTCTCCAACTCCCATGCTGTTAAACCTCCCGCACTACCATCAGCTCCGAAGCTCTCCCACTATTCCTAACCCCCACCTGCATCCCCTCCGCCACACGCCCCAGTAGCGTCCTCAGCTGCTGCATGGGGCTGCCGTACGGCTCCGGCGGCAGCTGCTCCAACGCCTCCTGCACCTCGCTCAGCTTGGCACGTGCCCGTGCGCGCATATCGGGCAGCTGCGCCTCCACCTGCAACGCAATATCGGAGTCGATATATAGTCTCGACCGCATCGTGCGCATAGGGGAGAGTGGCCCCAGTCTCTCATATGTGCCCCCTCCATCAAGTGCAGGTGCGCTTGAATGACAGATTGGCCTTGTGTGTGCCAGTATGCAGAGACGAAACCCGTGTGCTTCCAGCGATGACGTCTCCTGCCCCCGATGAGCCCGTCAAGGGGAGGGCGGCCCCTGTGACCCACCTGCGCCACCAGCAGCGCGCTGAGGCCGTTCCTCACATTCCCCTCAAGGGAGCCCACCCGTGTCATCTGCCCCACAAGGGAGCCACCTGTAACCCACCTGCGCCACCAGCAGCGCGCTGAGGCCGGAGCGCAGGGCGGCGGCCCCCAGGCGGTCGCGCAGGGCAGGCTGCACAGCCAGAGCTTTGGACCACTGTTTGTGGCCGTGGAAGTACTCAAGCTCCTCCGTGCGGGCCTGGGGCGCAGGCAAAGATACCGTAGTGTATGCTAGGTGTGTAGTATACTACGTGCCTTGCGTGGAGCTCGTCAATACTGCACCGGCAGCCCCAGCCCCACGCACCATCAGCTTTGTGAAGAAGCACATCCCCTTCCGATCCGGGTGAGTTTCCCTGACTCGTTACCTCCCTCGGCCATTCATGGGCCCATATGGGCCTATCTGTCACGTCGTCCCTACATTGGGCACTCTGCTCCCCCACTAGGGCTTCCGGTCCCTCTTGCATGGGTGTTCTTAGCCCCCATCCACTAGGAATTGTACTACAACCACTTGGCTTTTGTTTGATTGCTTACAGGGAGTCCCCTCCGGTGGGGGGTGTCACCCTGAGGATGCAACGAGACAGCCCACTGCCCCCACCTGCTCGTAGCTGATGCTGGCCTGGATGCGCTCCTGGCTGGGGTTCTTGACCACGAAGTAGCCCAGCGCCAGCGCGTCGCCGGACCGGGGTCCAGGGTTCGAATCGTGCTGCTGCGGTGCGGCGGGCTGCTGCGGATTGGCAGTCGCGGCAGCGGAGGGAACGGCGGGGTAGGGAACTGTGTCCGGAGACCATGGAAGCCGGTCCGTGTGCCCGGCGGATCCGAACCCTTTCCGGGAGGCGCTCATGCTGTGGGCCGTGCTGCTGTGGCTATTGCTTGCCAGGTTGATGATCCGCTCGTGCGACAGGTGCTCCGCCTCGGGTATGTTGTCGGGCTTGGTGATGACCCCAATGGATCGGCGGCCCTCGGGGTCCACCTCACGGGCGAAGCGGCGGATGATCTGCGTACGGTGTAGGACAAAGGCACGCGAGGGTGATTGAGACCGTGCCAAGCAACATGTCTTCCGCGCACGGCGCATCGGGAGATACAAGTAGACAGACACGTCACGCACGCCAACCTGCACGGGAAGCAAGTCCCCAGATGCACAGAGGATTGTTTGCCATAATGGATTTCCAGAACAGCATGCATGGCATAAATGCACACCTGCAACGCACTACCTACCATCCGGCCCATCACAAGTACAACCCCGACTCCTCTGTTGCCGGTAGCAACACGATGACAAAGCATGCCATTGGGTATGGTAGTTCTGGCACATGCTACCGTGCAGATGCACGCGCCAACCCACCTGCGCGTCTCGTGGTCCTGCGTGGCAAACATGACCATGACGTGGTGCTGCCTGCATGGTGCTCACACACGCGCGCTAACACACATGCTAATACACACAGCTCACCTGCGTCTCGTGGTCATCCGTTGCCTTCATGACCATGACGATGACGTGGTGCTGCGGCTTGATGTGGTGCTTGGTCATCTCCTGCACCAGCGGCACCTGGTCCTCCCCCCCGGGGCCGTCCACGACGTGCACAACGCCTGGGGCGGGAGGTGGAGCAGCAGTGATGGCATGGTAAGGCGTGTCTTAATCCCGGTGGGCGGCGAGCAAGGCCCTTCCCCACGTACTGCCATGCTCCAACGGTGACCCGTCGCCACAACGCCCGCACCTCTATGCGCAAATCTGTACGCAGGCGCACGGCCTGGCACACGGGCCGCCCTGCTGGCAGCAGGCCGCACGCACCCGGCAGGTCTATGACCGTGAGGTCCGCCTCCGCGCCGCTGATGTCCAGCACCACCTTGTTGTAGGTGAAGGGCAGCTCGGGGGGCACGCGGCCCTCCACCAGGAGGGAGGGCGATGGGCTTTGAACCTGCCCTGATGCGTTGGTTGCAGATGTTGTCGGCCCCACAGCGGCCGGAGGGCAGGTGGCAGGAGGGGCAGCACGGTGGCCGGTGGAGGTACCACCGGCCTGCGGTAGCTGTACGGATGGCAATTCTGGTACGAAGGCGGCTGCGCCGTGGGGGTGCCGCCATACGGCGGTTGGGTTGACCAGTACGGCTTGCGCTGCCCGTACGCACTGCGGTACCATGGCCTTGTCGTACACCGTACAGAAGGGCTGCTCCGGTGGCAGGGGCGCCAGAGGTTGGTGTTGGTCGTCATGACTGCGGGCCAGCTTGATAGCGCAGCACCAACCGCCTCCGTCGGCGGTGGTAGCGGCTGGAGGTGTCCTGCGGTCGGCCGACGGGTCAGTGCCGTCTTCACGGCTGCCGGCGGGGGAAGCCTCGGGGGCGGGGGTTTCACGGCTGCTGCCTCCACCACTCCTGCTGCGCCCAGACTGCAGTGGGGGCTGCTGCTGATGTGGGTCAGCAAACGTGCTGCGGGGGTACATATGTACGTGTGCGATCGAGAGGTCAAGGTGTGGTCACAGATGTGGGCGGAATGAACCGGTAACCACGAGGCTCGAAGACTCAGGTATCCAGCATGCATGGAACGTGCGCAAACCGCAGCCGTGCACCGCCAATGGTACCGTATGTACAACCAAAACACATGGCAGGTAACTGCAAGCATGTGCGCATGCCGGAGGGCGCCAGGCAGGGAACACGGCGCGCACACAGACGAGGGCGTTGTTGTTGGCGGCGGCAGGGTGGTGGTAGCGCACGCAGGTGCCTTTCACAAGCTGCCGTAGTAAGTCCACCGCATGCTGACCTAGGCCTTAGTACACGCACCATCTATGGGGCACAACATTACATATAACATCACACGAGCTGAGTCAACGAACGACGCGGCGCTTGCTTTGACTGGCCAATTGCCCATTTACCCACCGCATGCGGACCTCGGTGGGGCACCGGGTGCAGGTGCCCATGGCTCGAGGCAGCGCAACGCCCGCGATGGCCTCCACGACGCTGCTCTTGCCGCTGGACTGATCTCCCGCGATCACGATGGTTGGAAGCTCTACCACAGAGTCGACGCCAAGCTCGCGAAGTTGAATTGCGAGGCGCAGGACGCGCGGGGCCAGGCGTTTGTAGTCGCCATCACCGATAGCGCTCCCCATCGTGTAATACGTATCCAGCGCCTGACCACGCAGGCAGCTGCTTAACCGCCCCTTACGTTTGACGGCGGTGTCTCAATGGCATGCGGGAAACGCTAGCCGGTCTACCGGTACGGCAGACCAACGTCCAATGTCCGTCCCGACACGGGCGGGCACCAGGAGAGCCAGCACCGCGTAACGCACACCGCACCCAGCGGGAAGCACTGAACTGCCGAAATGTACGCTTGCAGGCAGCTTGCAGGGCACAGGAGTTGCTAAGTTTAGACAGGATGTGGCGAGGCTCAATGATGGTACTTCAAGACTGGCGAGGGCCGAACGACGGTACCTGCCGGTGCCTTGGGTCTGGCAGGGGCCTTGGGGATGTCCTGCACCGGTATCCCACGCGGTATCGTCCCCACGCCTCTAGGTGTCAAGAGTGAGCTCGGTGCGGTGCGGCAGGAGGCAGAGTTTATGGTGACTAGTTTGGTTCTGCCAATCAGCAATGGCTCTTACGCCCAACCCTACCCTCATCCCGCTTCACCCCACAGGACCGCATGGTGTCCGACCGCGCCTTGGCCCTGCTGACCCACCTGCCCGCCAACCTGCTGGCACCACCTGCTGACCCACCTGCCCGCCGACCCTAAAGGGACCCCATGGTGTCCAGTCGCGCCCTGGACCTGCTGGCGCAGCTGCCTGCCTGCCTGCTGGCCCGCGCCGCGCCGGGCGGACCCACGGGTCAACCCCACCGCGGCGAAGGCGGACCCACGGGTCGGCCCTCCTACAACCAGGGCGGACCCGCGGGTCAGTCCACGCATGGCGGAGGCGGACCCATGGGTCAGTCATGGCTCGCCATGGTGCGGACGTGCCTGGAGGCCCTGGGGCCGGGGGCGGCAGGGGGAGGGGCAGGGGAGGGGAGGGCCGCCAAGGGGGGTAGGAGCGGAGGTGGGGGTGGGGGTGGGGGTGGGGGTGGGGGCGGCAGTGATAGGGAGGAGGCGGCAAGGCAGCTGCTGATCAAGCTGCTGACGTACTATGCCAAGGAGGCAGCTGTGGGGGATGAGGAAGGGGGAGGAGGGGTGGAGGGAGAGGAGGGGCCAGGGGGCGAGCGGCGGTGGGACAGGGATGGGGCGCTGGACGAAGGGGAGCCGGTGCACCCGTTGGAGGTGCTGTTCATGGCTGCTACAGCGGGCCCGGGGCTTGGGCCTGTAGGTGGCGCGGAGGGAGGTGGGGGACGGCAGAGGCCCAAGGGACCTCCTGGCGCGGGCTCTTCCTCTGGTGGTGGGGGTCCGGGGGGGAAGGGTGTGGGGGGAGGAGCGCCCGGGAGTGCAGGCCTGGGGGCGGCGGCTGGGGCGGCGGCGGCGGCGGAGCTGCTGCAGCGGGTGGCGGATGCGGTGGCAGCTGGCCGTGACTGAAGCGACGTACAAGGGGATGTAGCGTGAAGCGGGACAGGTTGGGATAGATGGGTGTCCAGGAGAACAGGAGCGGATTGGTACCAGTATCACTACTTCGTGCGAGAGTGTGCTGTTCCGCTCAAGAATTGCTCAAACCAGGTCCAGCGCCGGGTAGGGCAGGGGAGCGAGGAAGGGGGATACCCTGTCCACTTTGTGCATTGCCACTAGTGCGGTAAGGCACCTAATGTGCAGTACCTGCTGCTCTTGGCGGTGGGCCGTAACCAAAACCAGGATCAAGCAGCATGCAGAGCGGAATTCTTGTTGGCGTGGGAATCTGCGGCCATCGGCGTCGTTAGGTAGCGCTGTGGGCGCGGTTGTCGCCATGCCGAGTAGATGAGATGGGCCCTGCACCCCTGCAGTTGGGCGGTGAGCCGTCACAGGCGGTAGCAGAGTGCGGCTGCTGCCTTCGAAGACGGTGCGCCTGGCACGTGTAAGCCTACACCTGGCTGCGCCTCTTTCAGCTGTGGCCTAGACGTGAGATTGATGTGCTGGCGTGTGTATGGGTGACCTGGCGTGTATGGCGGTGTCAGGTGCCGAAAGCCGGACTTCAGGAAACGACCACCAACCAGCACCTAAGGCCTTCAGCGTTTCGGGCAAGGGAGCTTAATCATTTGTGCAGCCTAAGTCCCCGTGAGACAGCTGAGAATAAACTCAAGCTATATGTATGGTTTCTGTGGTAGGCAACCAGGGCCTTCCGTTGCGTAGAATAAGGGCAGGTGCCGTGCATGCGGAACGGGTGGCCCGGATGGAGGTTCAGGTGAGGAAAACAGACTTTGACAACGCTACATCGTTACACTCCCAGTGTTCGATAGTCGATACTTATATTCTTAGGCGCTACTACCGGTTGGCGTCAAAGACTATCGCGACGATGCAGACCCTGCCCTCTTCAAGCCTGTCGGGCAAGCGCCTCTCGTCGCGCTCTCGCGGCGTTGTGGCGTTTGCTCCTCTTCGTTCTTCTGGTAGGCAGCGTGCTGGCGGACTGCCGAGGGGTGTTCTATGGGATGTCCTCGCTTACACATAGCCACACACCGCATTGCAGTGAGCCGGTCCTCGCGCGTGCGGGTTTTCGCCAACGCGGCCGCTGCTGGCGCCACCGCTGGCACTCCCGTCCCAAAGAACTCTATCCTGGTTATCGGAGCTACTGGCACGCTTGGGCGCCAAGTTGTGCGTCGCGCTCTGGACGATGGCTACGACGTGCGGTGCCTGGTGCGCCCTCGTCCCAACCCTGCTGATTTCCTGCGCGATTGGGGCGCCAAGGTTGTCAACGTAAGTCATAAAACCTGGCCTTGCTGAAGCAAACGAGCGGAGAAGCTCTGCATGCCTGCATGCCGTGTGGCTCGCACCGATCGTTCGCAGGGATTTGAAGCGCTGTCACCTTCGTCTCTTGCAGGGTGACCTGACTGATCCATCCTCCATCCCAGCCTGCCTGGTCGGCGTGAACACCGTCATCGACTGCGCCACAGCCCGGCCAGAGGAGTCCACCCGCACGGTCGACTGGCAGGGCAAGGTTGCCCTCATCCAGTCCGCCCAGGTAAGCACTGCTCTGCCCTTGTCCGTACGACAATCATTTAGACAATCAAATGGAGGGCTGTAAGTGAACAGCGGAGAGGTTGAAGGGGGCCACGCCCGGGTTTTTGTGTGTCCGACCCTAACGTATCTGCACGTACTTCTGCACGCAACCTGTGCTGGCAAGGAGGCCATGGGGCACCCTGCATCCACCGCCCTGCACCCATCGCCCTGCACCCACCGCTCTGCATCCACCGCCCTGCTTGCATGCCCTCAGCACCCGCCCCCGCCACTCGCACGTCCCTCTGGCTTGGGTCTCCTCCTGGAGCCTTGCTTTCTGGACGCACTTGGCCCCCCGTCCCACGCTTCCCTGTCCCCCTCTGCGCAGGCCACGGGCATCTGCCCTCCTGTCGACAGTTCGTGCACGTGTGGTCACACCTTGACGAGCAATACCTTCAAGCCATGCTGCTGGCCATATGCATCCAGCGCTGCGGATGCCGCACTACATACCCCACGAGTGACGAGGAAAGCAACTGTGCTCCTCTGTCCGCTGTCCGCTGATCTCTGCAGGCCATGGGCATCCAGCGCTACGTCTTCTACTCCATCTACGACTGCGACAAGCACCCGCAGGTGCCGCTCATGAACATCAAGAGCTGCACCGAGAAGTTCCTGGAGAGCTCGGGCCTGGACTACACCACCTTCCGGCTATGCGGCTTCCACCAGGTGGGTTGGGGAGCGTGCCACGTGCGACGTGCGCAGTCGTAGCACACCAGCACCGGCACCGGTACGGCTCGACACGTCTGCCCCGCTTCACGGCACAAGAGTACGCGCGGTGATCCATGCATACAAGGCTCGCCGCTCCTGCAGCCCTGCAGCCCTGCGCCTGTCCGGCATCCACACGTGCAGGGGGCACACGTGTGGCCCGCAGCATCGCGTACTGGAAAACGCGCCTTAGCGCCGAACCTGGCTGCCTGCTTGACACGTCTTCCCGACTTCCACCTTGTTGTCCCGACCGTGCAGGCGGTGATTGGCAACTACGCCGTCCCCATCCTGGAGGAGCGCAGCGTGTGGGGCACCAACGACGAGACGCGCACCGCCTACCTGGACAGCCAGGACGTGGCGCGCATGACCATGGCGGCGCTCAGGTGGGGGACAACTAATGTGTATAAGCACAAATGTACACGTACAATGTATAATCTAGTTCTGTGGTTGGGTCGGTGTGGCGCGCATGACTATGGCAGCGCTCAGGTGGGCATGGGCAACGTTATAAAACACGTATGTCGCCGTAGTTCTGAAGGTTGGGTCGGTGTGGTGCAAACGAGCATGGCTGCGCAAAGGTACGGACTTGCAGCACGGCTTGACACGTCTCGGCGTGAATGCATGACATGTGTATGTCGGGGGGGTCTTGTGTCTGACGGCCATGGCGTTTCGCGCGTGGCCACGGCGGTGTTGATGTGGACAGCTCTGGTATTGATACCTATAATGTGACAACAGCCAGGGACGGCGTGGCGCGGATGAGTTAAGTTGCGTGTTGCGGGGGAAAGCAGCGCGTACGGGCAGCTGGCTGTTGTTGGAACACCTTCCACCCATGCGGAACGGCGGCGTGGCGTGCTTTTACCAAGTTATCCGGGGGCTAGGATGGATTACTGTAGGAGCAGCATTGTGTGTTCGCCCAGCTGCTGAGGTACTTGCCGGCCATGGCAGAGCAGGAGAGCCAGCGCAGACGGGCGCGTGGGCATCCCGGTCACGGTTGCAAGCGACAGAAAGGGCGTTAACCCTGTCCCTCCAAGGACACGGCCGTTATGCGCGGCAGATTTGCATTCCTCGGAAGCTCGGATGAGCTCTGCGTAAACCGCGCTGCGCACCAAGTGGTGGGACGGCGGCTGACGTCTGTGCGCTGCTGCCCCTGCCCCCGCCGTGCCTCCCCCGCAGGACGGACAAGGCCTCCAAGCGCACCCTGACGCTGTCTGGCCCCAAGGCCTGGACCACGCGGGAGGTGATTGAGCTGTGCGAGAAGATGGCGGACACCAACGCCACGGTGGGCAGGGGGACGGGGGAGGGGGCGGAGGGCGGAGGCCGGGGGACGCGGTGCGCAGGGCGGGAGGCGGAGGAGGGGCAAGGGGCGGTGGGGTTTGGGCGGTATGGGGGGTGGACAGTGAACGTGAAAGCAGGCAGTGACACGTGGCACGTGGTGGATGGGGGAGTGGGATGGGTGAAGGTGTGAGGGTGTGTGGGGGGAGCTAGGAGCGGGGCCAGGGTGGCAAGGAGGTGGCGAGGAGTTGGGAGGGTTGCGCCCTGATCAGGTGGGGCACGAATGAGCTGTGGCAACAGCGGCAAGCGAGCGTTGTACGGGGGCACGAGACCAGCAGGCTGTGTTGCGCCCGGCGCACCAGGAACGGCCTGGATTACATCAAGGGCTTGCGAACCAGGGCTATGCCAACGCTGCAGTGCGCAATGGTGGACACAGGGCACCAGTTCGATTAGTTGGCGTCGTTTGACTTGCGGCACTGTATCAACGCAAGTGGCGAATGCAGCGTTACCTTGCAGGTTGCAAAGGGTAGTAGCGTCGAGGCCGCACCACCCCCTGACGTTTCGCTCGTGTCACCCCTTGTCGTCCCGCAGGTGACCACCGTGCCCACGTGGCTGCTCAAGGGCACCCGCAACGTGCTGCGCAGCATGCAGTGGGCCTGGGACGCGGCCGACCGCCTGGTGAGGGGGGCGGGGGACTGGAGGGAGGGGGGCGGGACTCCAGGCCACTGAAGGTGGGATGTGTTGTAAGGGCCGGAAACAGCAGTGGGGCATGATGGTTGGAATGGGCCTGGGACGCGGC
>VFQN01006642.1_pt1 | contig 13016 bp, 15 predicted proteins | sample 3512371 | NCBI WGS metagenome assembly VFQN01 (sample SAMN10412370, study PRJNA504923) | tailings metagenome | isolation source: Replicate 2 from Balatoc abandoned mine | place: Philippines: Itogon, Benguet | collected 2017-08-28
CCGCGCCCAGGGGAAGAACCCCAGCGGACGGCACCCCCTACCTACGACACCAAAAACCACCACCGGAGAAGCACCCGGCTGACACCTAGCCAGACACGCTCCCCTGCGAGCTCCTTCCCCCACCACCTTCGCAGCCCGCCCTTCCGCTTACAGGGCAGCACAGCGTTTACTGGGACATTCAGGTAATATTTGTCGTTCTTGCTTTCCGTTCGCCAACCAACTCACTCTTCTCGTGCAGGCACCAGCGTTTCCGTGCTTCCCTGACACCTCACACGGTTTCCTCGCGTTTTACGCGTACCCACCACCTACCTAAGCCGCTGCCCCAAGCCCACCGCCATGTGTAGCTGGTGCAAACCCGGCGAAACATAAAGGGACCTGTCGCCTGTAGAAGGGTAAGTACGTTGCACGGTAGCAGCCACACCGCAGCGATAGCCTGTGACCGCGCACGTATACACCCTGATACGTGCGGAAGGACACGTGCCACCACGGTGCCACCTTGCCCAAACCACACGTGCTGAAGTCACTCGAGTACCGTATGTGCCCCCAGGGGTTCGGCGGTTCTGCGCAAAAGAGGTTAATGAGCACGTGGTTGAAGTAAAGAAGGTTCAGGGGAGGAAGGTTGAAACACTTCCCTGACCTGCCCGAACGCCGAAGCCTTGCCCACGGCGGCTCCTCGTGGGGGCGCGCCTGGCGCGCGCAAGTTGTCCTCCAACCCCTCAACCGACACCCCTGCTCGTTACTACCGTATACGCGACGGCAGCCTCTTGCCACGTATGTGCATCTTCCTAATTGACAGTATGCCAATGAGCCAAGTGTGCCGGCGAAGGGCAGCAGCGACGGTTCCTGCGGCGTGCGGGCCCGTTCCTGCTTACGCCTGCCAAGGAACACTCCCTACTCCTTGCTCTTCAGGCCAGCCGAGGTATACTTGTATGGATGCAAATCCTAGAATGCATAGCAATCCACGTCCATGTAGCGACACAGCAGCGGAGTGCTTTATGCTCGACTTTCCTTTTTGGCGGAACCTTTCAGGTACACGGCGGCATATGCACCTGTGCGACGGATGTAACTGTCAGCACTCCATGGCGCTTACCTGTTTGCTGTGCGAAACAACAAGTTGACACGGGGGGAGTGTACGGCGCGAATCCGGTAACTCCGACCAGCCCCAAGCAGCAAAGGTTCAGCTGACAGATACAAGGCGTGCTATCCTTGACGTCTCGTTCACCACAGCACTCAGTGTCGAACTAGTTCGAGCGTCGGAAGCCAGGTCGGAGGGACACCCGTGCTGGTGCAGCGTGCGTGAACGCTGTAATAGCAACTACGTAGCAATTTTCACTTGAAAACCCAGTAGAGCGCTGGGCAGCGGAGGAGCTACAAGACCCGGCGCCATCACACGTCTCGCGGGTGACTTCATCGAGGTGAGTGGCGCATTTGCCGGCTGGGAAATGCCTTAGACACATCACACGTACCGTTGTAAGGGTCGGCCTTCCCAGTGGCTTACACCAAGTGGCACACGCCCTGCGCGCCATTGTCAGTAGTCCAAGGGACTTCCCTGCTTGGCCTGTCATGGCAGTCAGTTAACTTAGGCAACACTTGTTGTGGAAAGCCCGGCTGAGTCCTAGCGCGTTGTCGGCCTGCTGAAAGGAAGGGCTTCGCCGCGTCCGGTATCGCGTAGCCTTCCGAGGCCTTTGCTTTTGCCCTCCGCAGGCCAGCGCAAACTACAAAGCATACATCACTTGTCAGCAGCGCATGAACGCTGGAGCGGACTACTACCTACTGACAGGCCGACGGAGGAGCAGATATGAGCTTAGTCGTCTTAGGCGGAGGCCATCTTCTCCCGTGCCCTACACCTACATGCTTACAGCTTAAAGGCGATCTGACTGCAGTATGCTGGGGTGGAGCCTTGGAAGTTGACGTTGACTGTCGGAGCATGGTTGTTGGGGAGGTCGCACCCGCCGCTGCTTCAACAAGCTCGTCAACGGAAAAGGACGTTAGGAGCGCCGCGCCTGTCACTGAGGTTTCTTCTACGGCTGCTGACGGCTCGGAGGCTGCTGTTGCGTCAGTGTCGAGAGCGGCTAGCGCGGATGCTGCGCTGGGGCCTACGGCAGGTCAAGGGCGTCAAATTACAAGCCTGGCGCAGGCTTCTCGTGCACGGACAAAGTCTGGGGCACCCTCCGTTGCAGCCGATGGCGCCGCTGACGCCAACCGACAGACATCTAAGCCAGATATCTCTGTGCTTGCGTCGGCGGTTGCGGCGGCAAAGCTTGGTTTGGTTGAGCAGCTCAGCCAGGCGCTGGCAACATGCTCCGCGGTGGCTTACGCGAAGTGAGTGCGCACGAGTAGTTGCGGATGTCGTTGTCTAGCGGCTCCACGTCGCCTTTGCTGAACCTATTGTCTACAACTATTGTCGGAATTTCCCTTACATCAACAACGTTTGTGAATCATAAACGCTTGCGTTCGTTGTCAGTGGCTGTTGCAAGGAGTGCTGAAAGGTCGCCGTGTCTGCAGCTCGCGGCATCGACCCCTGCGCACTCGATCCTCACCACGTTCAGCGTCCGCCAACGCACAACCCCCCACGTGAGACCCGCTCCCGGCCCCCAACAATCAACGCAAACAGGGATGCCGAGGACCGCAGCTGCCTGCACTACGCTGCTGGCTACGGGCACGAGGAGTGTGTTAGCCTGCTGCTGGAGCACGCCAGCGACACCAAGGCGCGGGACGCCAACGGCGACCTGCCCCTGCACTTCGCAGCCATCCACGGCCACCCCATGTGCGCCTACAACATCACAAAGGTGGGTCTCGAGCACCTCGTCCAACGGTCTGCGTCCGTGTCCGCAACTGGCGTAACATGCACTCGCGGCAGTGTCCACCCCGAAACCAGTGAACTGTTGACAGCAGAACGGCACTAGGAATTGAACTGCGTAGTCAGTTGCCTGTCCACTCCCTGACCCTTACGTCGTCTCGAGAAGTACCCCACCCCACGGACCTACCGCACTCACCCTCCTGCATTTGCTGCCCCAAACACGTGCGCGCCGCCAGGCTTGCCCCGCTGCCTGCCTGATGCGCAACTACCGCGGCCAGACGCCCGTGGAGGTGGCTGTGGCGTGCGAGCGGGGCGAGGTGCTCAACGCCATGCTGCTGGCCTGCGCGGGGGACGGAACGGCGGGAACCACCGTGCAGGTGGGGCAAACATAAGCGCACACCCGCTGCACTGTGTCGCTACGGGCAGTGGTTCCTACGAGCGGCGCAGCGCAGCCGCTTGCCTTGCTTACACCCGTTCGTCCGCCGGAGCTTGCCATGCAACATCGTCCCACTCTGCGCCACCATTGGTTGCTCACGTCTCCTCCGCTGCTTTCGCTGCCCGCCCGCGCCCCGTCTCTGCCCAGGCCATGCGCAAGCTGCTGTCCTGTGGCGCGGTGCCGGACACGTGGGCGCCCAACGGCAGCAGCGCACTGATGCTGGCGGCGGCGGCAAACGGCGCGGAGGCGCTGGCCGTGCTGCTGGAGGCAGGCGCGACCGTGGAGCTGCAGGTACAAGAGTGTAAGGTCGGAACCATGAAGTGCGGTGTCCTAGGTTCCGTCGACTCCTTGCTGGGGGTGGGCGCGACCGTGGAGCTGCAGGTACACCTGGGCGACACTTTGATGTGCCTTGGCTGATGGACCGTGTCGTGCGGTTGAAGTGTGTAGCGGATGCGGTGCGGGATCGCAGGATGCAGGCGCATTAACTGTACATGGCAAGCCTAGATCCGGCCTCTCTGTAGCAGAGGGTACCGGTTCTACGGGCCTGGATTGCCCTAGGGCATGCTGTGTTCATAGGCCTTGCTGAAGTACTGTGTCGACTCCTTGCTGACATGCTGTGTCGACGCGTGGCTGCAGGACGCGCTGGGACGCTCGGCGCTCATGTTCGCGGCGGGCAACAGCGCCAGGGACACGCTGCTGGCGCTGCTGGACGCGGGTGCGTGGGTAGTTACGGCGGTTGGGGTGACACGTGGTCAAGCGAACGTATCAAGTGACGCTGTGCGGCACCGACGCAGTGTGTCCAAAGTTGACCGCCGCTGCTGTTGGGCTAATATTGCGCACTCGCGTGTTTGCCCCCAGGAGCCTGCATCTCGCAGCGCGACCGGCGCGGGCGCAACGTGCTTGACTACGCACCGGAGGGCAGCGAGGTCCGGAGGCTGCTGCAGGTGAGGAAGCAGCTGAAGGAGGTAAATGGGCTTATGGGCAGCCACACGATGCAGAAGCGCCGGCATGTAGTACCGCTTCCACCAGCAACACGGCGGCGTATGCAGCACGCAAGTGAGTCGCCCGCGCATACGCACTTCTCCGGTCGCTCCTTTTTTACTCGTGATCTGATCAGCGCCGCCGCGTGAAATTCAAAGCTCTTGCATGCTTCTCCGAACATTAAGTTACGCCGGCACCCTACGTCCGTGCTGTACAACGCACAGGGCCGGCTGGACGAGCTTGAGGCCATCGCCGCCCGGCTGCAGGAGGACCTGCTGGCCAGCCTGAGCGGTTCAGCCGGGACGTCTGGAAAGGACGGCAAGGAGGGGGAGGAGGGCGCGGCGCCCGGCGGCAAGGTGCGACAGTCACCGTGGGTGCGGCCCTGCATTGCGTCTGTTGTCAAACTCTGCCATGCGGAGAGGTTCGGTTGGCATAGACCAGCGCCTGGCGAGGACGGCGGGTTGCTTGGGTTCCTGGGTGCCGGGGCATATTGCATGGTGACGCCCTGATTTTTCACAGGAGGCCTCGTACACGAGGGCGTTACAGCCCCATGTGCCTCTGGACTAGCTAGGTGAACCATTGACTGGATACCTGCTGCGTTGCAGAAGAAGAAGAACGGCGGGAGCAAGAAGGTGCAGCCTTGCCAGTCGTCGGCCAAAGGCAGCAGCAGCGGGAAGGGCAAAGCAGCCCAGAAGCAGGAGCTGCAGGAGGCGGCTGCTGCTGCTGCTGCTGATGCTGGCGCATCGGCGGAGGCCGGGCCGAAGCAAGTGACCTCTGCGGCCCCTTCCAGTAGCAGCCCAGGGAGCGGCTTGCATACTGCTTGTGCTGTGCAAGCGCCGGCAGTGACGAAGGACATCCCCTGCAGCGTCTGGGCGAGGGGGGCGGTTGCTGGGTCAGCTTGGAGCGCCTCGCAGAACGGTGTGCTTAGCGGCTGCATGGCGGTCAAGAAGGCGGCGCCAGCTGTCATGCCTCATGCAGTCACCCCTGTAGTGGAGCAGCCGCCGCTGCAGCAGCAGCAGCAGCCGGACGGCGATGACAGTAGCTGGCAAACGGTCTGCACACACAAGTGCAGCAGCAAGGCGCGTCAGCTGCAGCACGGCCAGCACCACCATCATGCCGACTCGGGAACAGCCCCTGCCTCCCCGGGACTCTCCACCAAGTGCCCCTCCACCTCCTCCACAAAGGGCAGCGCCATCCACATACGCGTCGTGTCTCAGCACGTGCCTGCCCTAACACACGCGCACGCGCAGGGACCGTCGGCTGTGGCCCGCACCGCCAAGCGGCAATCAACCGGCTGCACGAGCACCACCCCTGCCCCCGCCGCTTCTGCTGCTGGCGCTGCTCCCTTCTCCACGACCCCTGTGTGCGGTTTCAAGGCTGCCCTGCTCGGCAAGGAGCAGTTCACTGTCGCAGCTGTCGCAGCTGCCCCCGTGGCTGTGCCCCTGGCTGCCGGAGCCCGCGCCGCCACCACCACAGCCCCACTCACCATCCCCACCGGCGCGAAGGCCTCCTCGCTGGTTGGCTCGGTGCTGGACGAGCAAGTGTTGCTGCCGTACGGATCGCCCTGCGGCGCGGTAGGCACGCACGTGGCGCGCTGCGTGCCTGTGGTGGCCGCCTCCAGGTCGTTGCTGGGGTCTGCCCCGGCCGGCATGCTGTCCTCCGCAGCAGCAGCAGCGGCTACTGCAGCGCCATGCGAGCGCAAGCCAGCCTGGGGCGGCGCGCGCCCTGGCCACTGCCCCTCCGAGCCACCAGCTGCTCCCGCCGCCACGACCAGCAACCCTGCTGCCACCAGCAAGAGCGGCAGCGGCAGCCTGGTCAGCCCCACCTCCTTCCCTCCCCTCTGCGCCCGCCCTCCCGCGCCCGCTCCTCCCCCCGCGCCCAAGCTCCCGGCCGGCCCCGTCAACTCCACCACCGCCCCCGCTGCTCCCGCTGCACCCGCTGCACGGCGCGCGCCCTCACAAGCGGCGGCATCCCCCTCTCCCCCTCCCGCGCCCTCCTGCCCGCCCTCCATCGCCTCAGTGGCCGATTCAGAGGCCTCCTACTCCAGCCGCACCAGCACGCTCAGCAGCCACCACGAGGCAGCTGCCGCCTGCTCTCCCCGCTCCTTCGGACACAACGACTGGACCCGCCCCAGCCCCGTGGACGTGCTGCAAGCCGCACTGGCCGCCTCGGCCGCGGCCGCTGCCGCAGCAGCAGCTCCCACCGCTTCCCCTGCTCCGGCTGCTGCTAATACACAGCAGCAGTCCCACCGGCCGCCCACCGCACACCACAGCAAGACCAACAGCGCGACCAGCAGCCTGCTGTCGTTCGACGGCAGTGTAGCCAGCAGCGGCTGTTCCTTGGGGCTGGGTCTGTCCCTGCTGGGAGGAGGCGGTGGAGGCTTGGGCGGTTACTGTCCCGTCGGCCCCCTGGACGCCCAGCACCTGGCGCCGTCGGCAGCAGCGGCTGGGCAGATGTCAGCCGGTGGCTATCCGGGCTCTACCGACGTTACGCCGATGGCGCGCAGCACTAACGCTACTGCAGCTGGTGAGGACGTGTGCCTCGTGCAGCGGGAGGAGCAGCAGCAGCGGGAGCAGGCGCAGGTGGGATTTGGTAGCCCGGCCCTGGGCCTGATGGGCGAGGCGAAGGCGGTGTCCCTGGCCGCATGCGAGAGGGCTGGGGTGGACATTGGAATTGCGGGCAGGCGGAGTGCCGATGGCGACGTGCCAGCGCCTCTGGCAATCTCGGTTGCGTCCGGCAGCATGAGCAGCATCTCGATCGCCAGCGCGGTGGCGGAGCGCAAGATCGGCAGCAGCGGGAGCGGCAGCGGTGGCATGGGGCTGCTGGCGGCGGACGCGGCTGCACGGGATGCACGGGCAGCGGGGCCGCGGACGGCGCCGCAGAGCGCATGCGGTGGGAGCGGCAGCGCGGGGAGCACCAGCACGGGGAGCAGCTGCAGCGACAGTACGGCAGGTGTCAAGTACGGCGGCAGCGACAGCGTGTCGCAGTCGGCCGCGGCCGAGGTGGCGAGGCTGCGCGCCGAGAAGGATGCGCTGCAGCGGCGCCTGCGGCAGGTGCGCCATGACCCTTTTACCGTGTGCTCGTCTTTTGTACGTAGGACACGTTCGTGCCAACCACTGCCGATACTGCTTGCGGCCGTGCATATTCAACGTAGTTCTGCTTGCGGCAGCCCACCGCTGTATAACGCTTTCTGTGCCTTGGGCAAATGACGGCATGCTCCATCTGAATTCAGCACTCTTACCCCTGCCCCCCAGTCCGAGCTGCGGCACGGCCAGGAGCTTGCGTCTGTGCTTCAAGACGCGGAGGCGCACGAAGCGGCGCTGGTGGAGACGGCACTGGCGCAGGAGCGGCTCAGGTGGGGCGCGCGAAGGGAGTGGGGCGCAAAGTGACAGGCTGGTTGTATGGGGCGTTCACGGCCTCCAAATCAGCGGAGGTTGCCTGGTGGGAAGATGGCCCTTGGAGCTTGGGAAGCGGTTTTGGCCTGAACACGCCTGCGCCTGCACCATTTCTGCTCGCTGTACCGAGGAGTGCGGGTTGGAACAACGGCGTCTCGCGCTGTACCCTGCACGCAGGATCACTGCCAACCTGCTCGCCATCGGGCTGTGCCCCGAGGCCATTCTGGCGGTCATAACGCCGCCAGGGCACGGCATGGACGCGGCGCAGCTGGTCAACAGGATGGCGGCGCCGCCAGCGCCGGCGGCCACGGCACCCGCCGCGGCGACGCCGCCGGCATCGTCTGCCGGTGGAGCCACCGGCACAGAGGCGGCCTGCGCAGTGGCCGCAGACGGGGCTGCCGGCGCCGGCAGGACGTGCGGTGGGGCAGCGGCGGCGGTGGCTGCTGTGAGCGGCGAGTCGGCGGCGGCGGCGGCCGGAGCTGCCGGCCGCTGCGGCCAGGACAAGTGCGCGATGGAGAAGGCGGCGGGTAAGGGCGGGAAGGGCGGTAGGAGCCGGAACGCCAGCCCGCCGAAGCGCGGTGGGAAGGGCTCGGCGCAGCCTGGCTGCCCCATGACGCAGCCGCCGGCGGCGGCGGCGTGTGAGGACTCGGCGGCGCTGCTTGCAGGCCTGGCGCCAGTGCGGGCGCCGTCGCTGCTGTCGTCGGCCGTTGCGGCGGCGGCGGCAGCGACGACGTCGAACAGCAGCGGCGGCGCCAAGCGCGGCCACGGAAAGGGCAAGTTTCCTCCCGCTGCTACTGCCAAGGCGGCGGCGGAGGACGCGGTCGAGGACCCCGACGCAGTCATCACCGTCAGCGGCGGCGTGCGCCTGCCCAACTCCCTCTCCCCCAGCCCCGCCGTGACGCCCACAGCGCCGCCACGCTCCTCCGCAGCGCGCCCCATCCCCATCCCTAGCCCCACCGGCTCCAGCGAGCCGCGTGCCATCAGCGGCGGCAAGAACGCCGCCGCGGCTGCCACCTCCGGCCAGCTTCACGCAGCTCCGCCGTCCCTGCCGCCTGCCCCACCGCTCTTCTCTGCGGCCTTCAGCGGCCCCCGCTGCAGCGGCGGCAGCCTGCCCATGTCCAACGGCTGTGGCGCGGCGGAGCTCTTCGGCCGCAGCTTGGGCGCTACCGTTGGCGGCGCGGGCGCATCCGCGGCAGCGGTGGCGGCGGCCGCCGCCGCTCCCGCAGCCAGCGGCCACCAGCCCGCCCTGAGCAGCAGCTTCGGATCGTACAACGCTCCCCTGGTGGGCAGTCTGTGCGCAGGCCTGGGCCTGGGGTACGGCGCGCTGTCCGGCGTGGCACGTGGCAGCGTGTCAAACGGCACGTGTCTGGACATTGACCTGTCGGCCGGCAGAGCCGCGGGAACGCGCATGGGGCCTGGTCTGGGCGGCTGTTTGGGCAGCAGCCTGGATGGGGGACATGGCATAGCGGGGTGCTTGTCTGCGGCCCTGGGTGTGGGCGGGCTGGGGATGGCGACGACGGAGGAGGAGGAAGAGGAGGAGGACGAGGGCATGGACCTGCCTGCATGCGGGGACATCAGCGCCCTGCTCGCCATGTCAGATGACGACGATGAGGTGTGAAGGTAATGGCACGGGGGCAAAGGAGGCGTCCATCCCCCGCCCACGCCACCCTGTTGCTTTTGGAGAGAGAGCACCTGGCGTAACGTTTTTTGGCCAGTGAAGGAGAGATTGCTGTGCATATTTCGTGGGTGCAGAAAGTTCGCCCGCTTATCACATAGCTGGAGGGATACAGCTGCAGGGGCGGTCTGGTACGCCGGTCAGGACGGCAGGGTGTAGCATGGCCGGTCCAACTAAAAGGACGAGGGTTATTACTGTGCGCAAGTTTGGGTTCTTGGGTTTTCGGTTTTGTGCTGCTGAAGGTACGTGTGGTTGTGCACGCTGGAAGATGTCTGGAGAGTTTTGCAGGCTGCGGAGGCCGTACGTTGAAGGCCAAAGCAGAGCTTGTTCGGTGCACATTGGGCGCGACAGATCGCCATTTGGTATCTGCGACATATGGTTGTTTGGTGGTTGGCAGGGTTAAGTGGCACGTGGCACGTGTCGTACAGCGGGGGTTGTTATAGGCGCACGGGGGCTTGAGGAGAGCAAGGTAACGCGGCCACCCTGTGTACACAGCGGCTGGAAGCTGCGAGTAGCTGCTAGGCGTGTAGCGCACAGCGGCTGGAAGCTGCGAGTAGCTGACATTGTTGCGGGCAGGCGGAATCGCGTGAACCCTACGGCAAGCAAGGTGCCCGAACCGGACCAAGTTGCAGCGCGGTTGCTTGTTGCGTGCGCGTGCCGGTGTGCGTGCGGGGCAGGGGGCAGCCCAAGGAGTCGTTGCGTCTTTTGCTCTGTGACTGCGTCTATTAGGCTCTGGCACGGAAACAAGAGCCGACGCGTGCCAAGCTCCCCGTCTGGCTGCCTCTAGTCAGTTTGCCAAACGTGCCTAGTAGTTCGCCGGTGCCCAGGGGTTCCGAGGCATTGGTTCGTTGGCGATCGTGTCGGTAGCGGGGCCGTGTCGTGGTGCTTCCGGCTGGTTTGGGCGGTAGTGCATCATTCATCCGAAAAGATACGAGGAGAAGAGAATCCCCTGGGATAGCCGGATGACGGCGCGAGGCCGCCAGGCCGCCTCGCGCTTGGTCAAGAGGCTTGCGGTGCGGTGTGGATGGAGAGAGGTGCCTTCACAGCGTGTGGAGGAGCACGGAGGGGCATGGCACGTGTGGGACTTTGACACGTGTGGCGGTCGGCACGGCTGGCGTGGGTACGGTGGGTGCGTGCCGCCAGCCGCCGGCCGGCCTGTGTGCAATGAAGCGCCCTGCTTAGTCCACGTGCCGGCTTGCTGGCCAAGCTCGGCAGTAGCGCAGTCTTGTGCGCGGGCGTCGTGTGTGTGTCGGTCGTGTGCGGGAGATGTACGGGAGTGCGGCGTGGCGCGGTACGGCGTGTGATTGCGCCGCAATAATTTTTGTGCGTGGTGCGGTGCGGGCTGTCAGGAGCAGCGGCAGCGAGGGAGTGAGGAGGGGCTGGGCGAGAGGAGCCGAGGTCGCTGTTCGCACGGAACTGACTGGGTGCCACGTCTGTTAGTCACGCGGCCAGCAAGCCGTTCCAGGTTGTGGGCCCAGTTGTATTTGTACGTGCTGGGTTGCCCGTTCCCGGGCACCTGGCGTTTGTCCTGTTGTACACCAGTAGCCTCCGTCTGTTCATACACGTCCATTACTACAGGTGTGTGCGACCGTAAGGCACGCCTTCACTAAAAGTCAGTCAGTTTGGAGCGGTGAGGTGGGCCTAACGGTCGCATCTGCGCTGTGCGTGTGTCGTTGTGTCTTTCACAGACCCGCAGTCTTCCTATTGCGTCCTGCCTTAGTCGTTCGCGGTTATTTCGCTGCTCGGGTCGTGTGTTAGCTGTCTGGTGCGCTGGGATGCCCTCTAGCCGTTGCGAACATTGCGCAGGCGGGGGGTGTCGGTGCTTTTGCGAGTACCAGCGCAGTAGTGTTCGGGGTGTCAGAGCCGTAGCCATTGATTGCCGACCGAAAGCTGTACGTCAAGTCGTGTTGAAGATATTATGGTGGTCTCTGATGCGTGTATTTTGCCGCACCAGGCAGGTGGTTGGGCACCGCACAACCAGGGTTTGATTCAGACACTTGCCTGGGTTTGATTCTTTCATGAGCACTCATTTCGCGACGTAGCGCCATTTCCACGTGGAGCGCTTTATGTATGAAAGGTTGGAGTTCGAGCCACGGACATGGGTTGAGGGACGTGCTCCTTCCGGCATGGCTGGTGTGCCCGTTTTTGGTTGTGCATGGCACGAAGGGCACCCGGTCCTCGAGACTGCCGGTGGGTACGCCTACCCAGGCCTATCCAAGATCCGTGGTGCCGTGTTTGTAAGGCATGAGCACATGACTTCCTGGCCGGTTCACATCCGTCTCCATGAAGGAGTGCTTCTGATACGCTTTCGGGCGGATGTAGCCCGCACCAGCCTACAGCCCCACCAGCCTACAGCATACCTACTCCAATCCAGGGGAGCTCCCCTGCTCCAAGCTGCCAGGGTCACCAAAATACTGCCTAATTGCGTACCGTTTCCACTTTTCAGCCACCGTCGCAATTCCGCAAAACACTGCGCTCTTCTTGTCCGAAAAGCGGAAACGCGTCCAACGCAGCAGCTACAGCATAGGTCCGCCACTGAATATCACATGGCCCAGGCAGTACGGGTTACGGTACACGACGACAGCTCCTGCTCTGCTCAGCACCGTAATCCTTTGCAAGCGCAGCAAGTAAACAGCCCCGTGCACGAGCCGCAAACCGCACCCCTACCCATGCCCTCGCTCGACACCTTGTCCGTCGCTCCAACCACCTCACCCTTACCTACCCATCGCGTCCGCATGCTTAGCTCATTACCAGCCACCCCAGCCCCCTCACCGCCCGTCATCTTCCAGCCCCCAATCCTCCTCCTCCATCCAGTCCTGCCCCTCCCCAAACGCCATCGCGCGGTCCAAGACGCTCTCGCCGCCAGTCCCCGCCCACCCCCCGCCCTGCAGCAGCAGCTCCCTCCTGGCCTCCTCGATGTACGCGTCCAGCTGCGAGGGCGTGGGCAGGGAGCGGCGGGGAGGCCTGGTGCGAAGGAAGGCCGACCACGCCTGCAGCCAGGGGGTGCGGGGGGTGCAATTAGAGTAGGCGAAAGTACTGGGGAGTACTGCGAATGTGGGGGATACCGCGTGGGGATACCGAGAACACTGGGAACAATGGGAGCACCCGATCTGCATGCAACGACACCACCTGGCCCCCACGGTCCCTCGTGCACCGTACACGGACACCACCAGCAATCAAACCAGGTACATGGTCCATGCAGGTACATGACTCCCCGTCTTGCTCCAGGTGCCTGGCTGGTCCCCTGCTCCCTGGAAGGCCCGCTGCTCACCCTCAGCAGCGCGCCCGGGTGTGCCCCCGTGGAGGCCGCGAAGCGCGCCATGGCCTCCCGCAGCCCCGTCACTGCGTCGGGGTGTGCCCACGGCAGCCGCAGCTGGCCCAGCAGCACCTGCACGGGCACGTGTTGAGTGGCACGTGGGTTGGTACGCGGAGCTGGCACGTGGGCTGATGCGTGGCGCGTGTGGCACGTGGGTGGGTGCGTGGAGTCTGGCACAGGAGTGCACCAGAGGCAGCGAGCGGGGATCGGGCGGCGGCGTGCGCGACAGCAACAGCAACGGTACGGTTTGAGACACGTGGTGCATGGCGCTGAAGTGCCCGGCTAGGTGAGCCAGACCCAGCGGCGTGTGCAGAGTGCGTAGTGTCGGTCGTAGCCTGTGGCAGTGTCGCGGACACTTCATTCATTCATTCATTCATTCATTCATTCATTCATTCATTCATTCATTCATTCAT
>VFQN01006643.1_pt1 | contig 13014 bp, 11 predicted proteins | sample 3512371 | NCBI WGS metagenome assembly VFQN01 (sample SAMN10412370, study PRJNA504923) | tailings metagenome | isolation source: Replicate 2 from Balatoc abandoned mine | place: Philippines: Itogon, Benguet | collected 2017-08-28
GTGGGTCGGCTTGGGGGTGGGTGACGGGGTGGGCGGGCGGGGTGGTGGGGGGGGGGTGGGGGTGCGGAATGACTTGCGGGAGTGGGGCCGGGGGGGGTCGCTGGGGGGCTGGTCGAGCCGCTTGGTGGGAAGGGGGGTGTCGCCGGGTCTAAGACAGGGTTCTGGAGTGAAAGCACGATGATGTTCCGACGTGGCCGTTTCGCGAATACCTTGGCCTAAGACCCCATACCCACAATCACCGCACCACCCGCTCGCCCTGCCCTGCTCTCCCAGGGCTCGCTGGACGAGATCGGCTCGCAGCTGGAGCAGATCAGCTTCATGCTGTACAGGTGGGTGGCTGGGTGGTGGTGAAGGGTTTGGGGGCGGGGCGGGGGGTAGTCGGTGGCGGGGCGCAGGAACGATTGGGGCTGCGTGGTGGACGTACGGCCGAAGTAGGGACGCGATCACCAACGAACGGGGTGGGGCCGAGTCGCTGCATGGCTGCCTGTCTGGCAGTGCACGTGCGTCAGGTACCAGGCCGTTCGCCGTACCGGTAATGACCTCCGTCGCACCGGCAGCGCCATCAAGCAGCGCACTCGTCATCGCTCCCCACCGGTTGGTATCGATGTGCGTTGGGTACTCTTGATTACACATTGTCACTCACCATGTCCTGCACTGCATACTTCGTGTGTCTCCTAATCTTTCCTACCGCCAAATCCCCACCGTTCCCCCTCCCCCTGCAGCCGCAACTGGGCCGAGCTGGACGACGCGCTGCCGGCGCTGCGCTCCGCCGTGGAGGAGTTTGCGTCCACCGCCGCGCGCGACCTGCAGCATGGGCAGGAGGTGGTGGCGTGCTGCGCGGTGCGGCACGTGCCGGCGGGCAGCGGCACGTGGTTCGTGGTGGGCGCGGTGGTGACGGCGCTGGGGTCGTTCGGCATCCTGGCGCTGGTGGCGCTGCGGCAGACGGCGCTGTACCGCCCCAACCGCCTCGCCACGCAGCGCAGCCTCAGCCGCGGCCGCAGCCTCAGCGGCCAGCTGCAGCTGCCCACGTGGTCGTCATCGGGGCCGTCGTCGCCGCTGCCGCGGTAGCGCGGGGGGGCTGGGGTGGAGGGGGGGGGATGCGGGTGGCGCAGGAGGTGTTGGGAGGGGGGCGTAGCATGAGAGTAGGCAGAGAGACAGTGCCTTAAGTTTGGTTTGAGAGTAGCTCGGTGTAAAATGGATTTGGGCGAATGGAGGATGCGATAATGGGAGGATAGGCTGTTGGTGCCTTGTGCGTGGTAACTGCATGGCGCGCGCGAATGGCTGCATGGGACGGAGGGAGCACTGCGCTCTGGGGGTAAGCAAACCGGGAATGGCGAAGTGGCAGAAGCACGTACGGTAGTGCAACACTCGTCGCAACTTGCAGGGCTGCAATCGGTGAGCCTGCGAACGAAGGTCTAGGTGTTGGATTTCCAGGGCATCTGCAACACCGGCTCCCTTGCGAGGCTGCTGTTAGGCAGAGGGCGCCGCCACGCAAAGCCCACACTGTGACTGTGTGACATGCTTGAGGGGTGGCCTAGGTGGCACCGCGTGCGCCTGCTGAGGTGGCGCTGAAGGCCAAGCTGATGAGGACAAGCATGCCGTTGTAACGCGGATTTCTACATTACAACACATTACAACTTCAACTTTCAGTCGTCCAGTGCTTTAGGGCGTCAGGGGTCGCTGCAGCAAGGAGTTTTGGTGCCTGCAGAGCAAAGCCCTGATTGACGTGCTGGATGGCTGCTGGTTGCTGCGTGCGTCGTTCGCCTATGCCCAGGGTATGCCGTGGGCCCCCCCCTGGGGCATGCTGCAATGGCTGAACCCACGGACCCAAACAGGCGCAGGACGGTCGAGAAGGACTGCATGGTCTTGGGTGAGGAGCCGGTGCAGACCCCCGTATACACCATAATAGCGAACCGACCCCGTACGAAAACGATCAGTAGGCCTCAAACTGTGGGTAAAACGTACAAACTTTGAGCAGAATAATTACAGATGGGTGTCATCAATGTAACATCTTGGTCTCGGCCAAGGAGAAACCAGCGCAGTCGCAGGGTAGCTCACGTCGCGGCATAGCGTGCGCTCTTGCCCCTTCTGAACGCCGCAGCTAGTTGCAAGCGCAACTTAAATGAGCCACTTATTTCACCAAGTGCCGCACCAGCTACTGTCTGGGCGCTATAAAGCAGCACAGCGACCAACCTCACCGGGCCCGCAAGGACAGCCCCAGGGCTTAAGCCTCCTCAGCCTTCCCTGCAGCCCTCCCTTCCCCCTCCCCGTCATCCCCCCCGCAGCCTCGTGACCATGATGATGCGGCTCTGCGGCGTCACGCCCGCCTCCGCCAGGCGGCTGTCGGCCCCCAGCACGCGGCCGCCCACCGTCAGGCGCTGCTGGTCGCGGGAGGTGCCTGCAGGGCGGGCGCCAACGAGTTGATGTGGGGAACGAAACGGTACTTTGAAAGCCTGGGATAGGGGGCGTACACCGCCCTGCCCTCCGCTTCCCCCTACCTGTCATCTGCTCCAATCGCTCCATGAGGCCCCCCACGGTGGCGTCAGGGGATAGCGCCACCTCCAGCGTGCGGCCGTCCAGCCCCACCTGCACACTCACCTGCAGCGGCTGGCGGGGGTGGGGGGGAGGGCAGGGCAGGAGGAGGCGAGCGGACAGGGACGGGGCAAGAGGGTGGAAGCAGGGGTAAAAGCCAGCGCATCAGTGGGAAGGTGGATCGAGGAGTCAACGTGCGTGCAAATACGTGCTCTCGGGCCGTTCCTGGGCCACCTGATGGCACGGCTGGCATACACGTGTGGCTGCAGGGGCACGGCATGCAGCCGCCGGCCCTGCCCCGCCCCGCTAGCCTGCGCTCACCGGCGGCAGCTGCTTGCTCTGCCGCGCCATGTGGTCCAGGGAGGGCAGGGGCTCGGAGGAGTCGGCGGTCGGGTCGTAGAAGGGCCGGGAGGAGGAGCCGGCGTCGCCGCCCTCGCCGGCCTCCAGCTGGTAGGGGTGGTCGTAGCCGTAGCCGTGGGGCGCAGCGCACAGAGGGGCGAGCACGCGGCGGGGTGCGCAGCGGCAACCGGCGGGCCGGACGCAGCAGCAGCAGCAGCAGTTGCCGCTGTTGCAGCGGGGGCTGGTGCGCTGCGGCGCGGCGGGGGCAGCCGGGGCCAGCCGCGCGGGAGGGCGGCGGTTGGCTTTTGGGCCGGGGGCAGGGCCGTAGCAGCGGTCAGCGCTGCGCGAGGCATGACAGCAGACAGAGGCCGTTGCGCCCTCCCTGCGGAGCTGCAGGCCGCAGGCACGGGCCTGGCGCGGCGCCGGTCGCGCGGCGGTTGGGGCCCTCGCCAACGCCAACATTCTTTCGGCTTGATGTGTTGCAAGGGGCTCCCGTAAGGGTACTGCTAAGCTATTTCACAGTAAGTGACTCTTAAGCTGCAACCGATACATTCAACAATCTTGTATGTGGCGTATTGGCGAGTGTGAGCACCCCGAGGCTCGACACGCGTTCTTGTCCGTGAGGCTCACGGAATTGTCCTAGATGGGGCTGTCGGAGCTGTCGGAGCCCTGGGATGGGGCCGCACGCCCACACCTTGGCCTCACTGGGTGGGCTAGCCTTACAAAATTTGTATCACTGTATCAACCGTTGTTGTGTCGTGCTTAGTGGCATTACGGCGTTCGCCTGCAGGCTGGAGGGCCACCAACCGCCGACGCGTGGGTCCCGGCCTTCTCCCGCCGGCTGTTGAGCGATACGGTACATAATCGACCTTGTAGCCCGCGAATTTGGCAATATACTTATAGGTGTGTGAAAGTTCGGACGCACTCGTTTGGGACTTGTGCGTGGTGCCGCCAACTTCACCGGTGCAAGGCCCCTGATCGCTGATCCCCTTCGCCCCATTGTGGTAGGGCTAAGACGATCAGTGCACCGACGCCTGCGCCCGAGGCACCACCCCCTGCCTCCCTGACCCGGACACGCCATGCCGTCGAACTGCGGCGTGGCAGTGGCCCTGAGGGGCCGCCCACCCTGCCGGCACAGGGCGCCCGGGGGCCTTCAGGCGGCCAGGCGGAGGGCACTCGGCAGGGGGCGCTACACTTCGGCAACCATAACGGCTGGTATCGGCGGTGGGGCGGCGACGGCAGCGTCTGGGGCGAGTGATTGGGCACGGGCACGGTGTTCGGGGGATTTAGGTGTGCGCGGCGCTGCTTGTGGGCCTGTCCCCCGGGGGCAGACCACCGCCGCCCGCGCTGTGGCGGGCCGCTCCGAGGAGCAGCGGGGCGAGACGACCGCCGGCAACCAGCGCCAGGGGGCTGGGGGACAGGGGGGCCGGGGCGGCCGGGGCGGAAGGGGCTGGGGCCGGGGCAGGGGGCGAGGCGACGGCCGTGGCACGACAGCGTTCGACCAGCGGCATTTGCAGCAGCCCATGTCCCCCTTCAACGAGTTTCGCCGGCTGTCCCAATACGCCGACCTGACTCCCGCGCAACAGGAGCGCTGGCTGCACGCCGCGCTGCAGCTGGCGGGAGGCCTGGCGGGGGGCGGCGGCGGCGGCGGCGGGGGTACCTCCCCTGGGGCGTGGGCCCCCCAGGCTGACGTGGACTGCGTGGTGGAGGTGGTGTGCGGCGCCGACCCCCTGTGGTGGCCGTGGGCGGAGGAGCTGCTGCACGGGGCGACTGGCGGGACGTCGGGGCAGGTGAGAGGGCAGGTGGCTGCAGCGTTACTATGAGTACCGGTAGTCGCACACTGGCCACGCCTAGTGTAACGAACCTCATGCGCCTCCACAACCCTAACACGGTACTAATATGGTTCCCCGCAGTACGGTGGCAGCGGCGGACCCGCGGGCTCGCCCCCGGACCCCCAGCTGCTGGCAGCACGGCTGCGGCCCCACCTGCCGCAGCTGCTGGGGCTGCTTCTGCTGCTGACGCACCCAGCCGTGGTGGGGCACGTGGCGTGCGGCGGTGGCGTGGGGCAGGGCGCGGCGGGGGCGGGCCTGACGCGTGCGTTGGTGCTGGTGCGGCGGGCCGCCGACCTGGGGGCGCTGGCGGCGGGGCTGAGGCGGCTGTGGCTGGACCACCCCGCGCAGCCGCCGCTGCAGGCGGCCAAGATGACGCTCCTTCAGGCGAGTACGGAGACATGGCGGCCGATACGGGTCCTAATTGTAAAACAAATCGCACCTGGACCTGGACATTTGCATGGTGCTCTCTGGTCCATGGAAGGACACAGCTGCTTGGCTTTCTTACGCTAACCCACCTGGTTGCGCCCCCTCCCGTCCCCACCCCTTCCGCAGTCCCTGTGCTGGCTGGACGTTGCCCGCTGCCTGGGCGCGCTGTGCAGCGAGCTCCTACGCCGCTTCCAGGCGCCAGACGCACGGGCGCTGCTGGGGCCGCCATGCAGCCAGCTGCTGCGGCTGGCGGCGGATGTGGCGGCGGCGGAGGAGCAAGCGGGACATGACACGCCGCCCTGCTGGGGCCTGGGCGGTGCGCTGGGGCTGCGGAGGGAGGGCGCTGCTGGGGGCCATCCGGGCGCTCAAGGCCCAGGGCCTGATCCGGAGCTGGCACCCGTCCGCTGCTTCAGCCGCGCGGAGGTGGTACGTGTGCGCAAGGAGCTGGTCAACGCCAGGAGGTGGGGATGGGGTGGCATCGCGTGCCGCATGCCGCTGTGGCTATGGGCTCCAATTGGAGGGGCATTGACCCTACTGTGCTCATCAGTCAACCAGCCGCTGCACTTCTGGGTCTGACGACTTGGTCCACCTCGCGGGGCCGGCTGCGAGGCTGCGGCACCATCGCTGGCGTCCGTAGGCCGCTGCACACTGCAGCTGCCATCGCTGGGGCCGCCTTCCTCGTGACGTGCTGCTTCAGTAGCTGCACCAGCTGTGCCCTGTCAGCTGTCGCGCACTCAACTCCTCATGGCACCCTCCGCAGGATGCTGCCCCAGGAGCCCGGCGACAGCGGCACGCCGGGGGCCTCCCGCAGCGGCAGCGCTGGCCCTGCAGCTGGCGGCAGTGCGGCGCTGCACGCGGCGGCGCTGCCGAGCTCCCTGCCAGGTGCGGCAAGGGCGTGCAGGGAGGCAATGGGTGCGCCGTGGCCACCAGTGCGTACTCCCTATCCGTGCTGTCATCTCACGCGTTGCGGAGAGTGTTCATGTGTTTACGCACCAGAATGATTTGCTCACCTTCCTGCCCCCATCGTCCACACGCGCCACCGTAGCACTGCCTCCCCACCACGCCGACAGCACCTGACACCCCACCCGACCCCACCCCACCCCCAGGCGAGCGGCGCCCCGGCGGCCCCCGCCACGACGCCGACCGCGCCGACTTCACCGCCATCCCCCCCGAGCCCTCCCTGGGGGAGCTGCTGTGCGACACGCCGCCACACCTGCCGCCCAACAGGTGACCAGGGCCCGCGGCAGCATGCACCCGCCTGCGTAGGACGCCTGCAGAAGCAAGAGTTGCCTGAGCTACAGGTCCGACGTAAGACCTTCTAGCGACCTCATCCACATCAACCTGACATGGACCCCGTGGTGATCGACATACGCAGTCTCATCTGTATTACCGTGCTTCCCCAAACGCGTTGGCTTGCCCGCAGGCCGGACCTGCCGCCACCCGGCCCCGTGGCCGGGGACCAGCGGCCCGAGCTGGCCCCTGCCTCCACCCAGGCCCGGCAGCTGGACGCGCTGTACCGCCTGACGCGCCACGACGCGCTGGCGGGGCTGGGGGAGGCGCTGAGGGCCTTCGTGGGGGCGGGAGGCACGGAGGCGCTGCTGGGGCAGGGGGCCGGGCAGGGGGGCGCCAGGGAGGGGCGGGGGACGGGGCGGGGCGGGGCGCGGGGGCTGCTGCGCCTGGGCGCCCAGCAGCAGGCGGAGCTGTTTGTGTTCCGCGACGTGGCGCTGCAGGGGGTGGAGGACGACTGCGTGAGGGTGGGTGTGGAGGGGTGGGGAGGGGAGGGAATTGCAGGGAGGTGCCGAGGGGAGGCCTGCCGCTGACACGACTGGGCGACATGCACGGTCTTGAACCGCACGGCAACCTTTTGATTTCCCCTAACAACAGAGGGTACACAGAAGCAACCGCACCTGCCGCACATGTGCATGCCTGCAGGTAACATTTGACCCCTCCCCTTTCGTCACGCCGCCGGGGGAGGCTCCCAGCCACACCGCTGGAGAGCTGCAGCCCCGAGGGCAGCAGCAGCAGCGGCAGGGTGCGGCCCACACGGTTCGCCCAGCACCTGACCCCGTCCGGGTGGCGGAGTGGTGGGCCGAGTCGCGGCGCCTCATGCCAACCACCCTGGCCGTGGTGGCCTGGGCGGAGCAGGGGCCGGGGGCTACTGTCGCTAGGGACCGGGGCCGGGGCCGGGGCCCTGACCAGCGGCAACGGCTGGCGCTGTGCGAGGTGGCGGGGCGGGAGCAGGAGCTGGTGGAGGGTCGGCCCTGCGTCAAGCTCAGGTGGGAGGGAAGTCCGATATATATGAGAATGCCTGTGTGTTAGCATCGTGCCCCCGGGTTATGGGTTGAGGGACACTGCCGTTGCTGCTGTGAGGAGAGCCCGCGCCGCCCAGGCCTAGCTACCTGCGTTCCTCTCCGCACCTTCACGGGCGGACGGGGGCGCGCTGCCCAACATGCCGCCAAGCAGGGTGCCGCCTTGCGCCCTCGCTCTGCAGGCTGAGGCTGACCGAGGACTCCAGCAGCAGTAGGAGCCACGGAGGTGACGCGCTGGCGGCCCTGGCCTCAGCCTTCTCCCCCTCTTCAGAGGTGGTGCTGGTGCAGGAGCACAACTCGTGGGGGGCGGTGAGGAGCACCCTTGTGGCACTGCAGGTGGGGCAGGGGCAGGGGAAGTACTTGCACTCCATGCGCACACACGAGTGCCAATGACCACACCTTATGTACTGCCAGTCATTCATGTCCCTGCCGTTGCAGCTGCAATAGGAGCGGTCCTGACAGAGGTCGACTTTCTGCGGCGTGTGAGTGCGCCCCCTCCCCTGCCTGCCCCTGCCCGTGCACGCCAGGCCCGTGCCGCCGTGCCGCTGCCGCTGGGAGAGCACCTGCTGCCGCCGCCGCCGGGAGAGGGGCAGGGGCAGGGGTTGCCGCCCGGGGTGGGGCCACCGGCGTACCTCCTGGTGGGTCGGGATGAGCGTGCAGTGGCGCATGTGCATGTCAGGGGAGGCTGACCAACCTGTCTGGACTTGTTCACTGGTACGTATCTGCGCCGCTGGGCTCACACGAGCGCTTGCGGCTTGCTGCTGCTGGCATCCGCACACACCCTGCCAGACTGCGCCCGCGACACCTATGCACCGTGCCCCCGTGCACGTGCCTCCTCGCAGGACGGCGCCCTGTACGACATGACCTTCCTCGTTGACGACAGCAAGCTCACAGCCCTGCCGGCCGAGGAGCGGGTCAGGTGGGTCGTTACAAGTAAGACAGCCCAGCGGTCAGTCGGTGCCAGAGCCTGCAGGCCCTATTGAACTTACCCCTGACGCCTCCCCCCACTTCGCCAGGGTCCGGCAGCGCCTGGCGGCTGTGCCCATGGCTGAGGCAGCGGCGGGCGGCCCCCCCTGGCTGCAGCTGCAGGCCGACCTGTGCGCCGCCACCCCGCTGGACGGCTCTCAGGCGCGCGCCCTGGCCCTGTCGCTGGGCCGCGAGGTGGCGCTGGTGCAGGGGCCGCCGGGCACAGGTGGGGGAGCGCTGTTGGTATGAGACCCATGTGACTTCCTGCTTGGACTCCAGGACGTGCAGCATCAGGTACGTGCGTAAAACCCGGTTAAAGGGCCCAATTCTGCCGAGCTCCTCCTTGACATGCCAGCAGCAGTCCGACCACCCGCCCTCGCACCCGGCCCCCAGGCAAGACGTTTGTGTCGGTGGCGGCGCTGCGTGTCATGCTCCACAACACAACCAACGCCGCGGACCCACGGTGGGCAGCAGAGGCTGCTGCCGAGGCCGAGGCTGCCGGCGCCCAGCCCCGCCCTCCCCCTCCCCCCGTGGGCCCCCTGCTGCTGGTGACGTACACCAACCACGCGCTGGACGCCACGCTGCGCCACCTGCTGGCTGCAGGGGTGCCGCCGGGGCAGCTGCTGCGCCTGGGCCGCAACAGCCGGGCGCCAGACCTGGACGCCGTGCAGCTGCACACGCGGCAGACCAAGGTGGGTCGCTCGGGGGCATGTGTATGGCATACACCGGCATGGCCTGTGTGCCCACCGGCTTCACCGGCCATGCTGATGACCGCCATCCTGCCCTTGGCAGTTGCTGGGCTTGCTTCTTTCGTGACGAAACTTTCCACGCAGGTATCCACCGCCCGCATGGCTGAGGCGCTGCGGCGGCGGGAGGCGGCCCGCGAACAGCTGGGGGAGCTGGGGGCCCGGCTGATGGCGCTGCTGGAGGAGGGCAGGTGGGCGGCAGGGAGGGGGCTGGTGGACAGTCGTGTACCTGTCACCTATCCTTTCATTCTGACCGTTGCTGGCACAATAACAGCCACAGCAGGCCTTTGCTTTGTAGCCACGCGCCATGTCGCCCTCCCTCCCGCGCCCCACAGGCTGGAGGCTGCACCCCGCACCGCAGCACGGGGGGCTCGGCGGAGGGCCGACCGCGGCTCCGTGGTGCAGTGGCGGGAGCTGCAGCCCGTGCTGGAGCTGGGGGGGCTGCCACACCTGGCCGCCTCCTTCCAGCGGGGGTTGAGGGACCGCAACCGCGCGGGGCTGGTGGACCTGGTGGCGGAGTGGCGGGCAGGGGGGCCGCGGGGGGACGCGGAGCTGGGGCGGCTGGGCGAGGAGGGGGAGGAGGGGGAGGGAGAGGAGGAGGAGGGGGAGCACGAGGAGGACGCGCCGTGGGATGGCGATGAGGCAGACGAGGTAGAGGGGGTGGAGAGGGTAGAGGAGGGAGAGGAGGGCGAGGAAGGCGAGGCTGAGGCCCCGGGCGACCTGGACGCGCTGCTGGCTTCGGGCCTCGACTTCGCCGCCCTGGAGGCGGTGCGGCGGGCGGAGGAGGAGGTGGAGCGGCAGCTGCTGGGTCGCTGGGTGCAAGGGGCGGACGGAGGGGGGCAGGGCGGGCAGGCGGCGCCCACGCCGCTCACCCCCCAGCAGCTGGCGGCGCTGGAGGCCCGGGACAGGCCGCTGGAGGCGCTGCTGCGGTCTCGCTGCGTGTGGCGCATGAGCAGGTGGGGCAGGGGCGGGGTGATGGACTCGTGCATTACTGCAGCGCGTACTCTTGCCCTGGTTTGCAAGATGGGGCTTATCGGTCTACCTTGCTCGCTGTGGTCCTGTTGTGTTTGCCCCAAGGCGCCTACTAATGTGTCCCAGGCCCTCGTCCTTTGGCACCTAATGGTGGCCCCGCCCCCCTCCCCTTCCCCCCAGCCGCGAGCGGTATCGGCTGTACGGTGAGCTGCTGCGGCGGCTGGTGGCTGCTCTGGCCGCGGAGGTGCGGGCCGCACAGCGCCAAGTGCGGGAGGCGGTGGAGGCAGTCAGGGTGCGTGGGTGTGTGGGCATGGGGCGGCAGGCGTGACAGCTCGGGTTTTTGCTTGCTTACGCCGCGCAGCATACTCCAGCTATGAGCGCATCACGCAGGGACGTGAGCACAAGCGTGCCTCCACGATCCGTAGCGAGGTGGTTCACTGGGCTCCAGGTACGTCCTGGCCTCGCCTGCCATCATGCTTCCCGCCTCCGTCCCCCGCAAGCCTACCCTGTCTCCTCCCCTCCCCCGCTCCCTCCCCCCCTCCCCTCCCCCGGCAGCTGGAGTCCCGCAAGGCCGACGTGTCCCTGCTGCGGCGCTGCCGGCTGGTCGGCATGACCACCAGCGAGCTGGCGCGGCAGCAGGAGTTGGTTGCGGCGGCGGGGGCAAAGGTGGGAAAGAGGGGTGGGGCGGCGGACGCGGTGCCTCTACCTGCCTGTTGCCAGCAACCATGCCCTGCTGGCGCTTCCGCCCGCTGCCGCTGCAGGTTGTGTTTGTGGAGGAGGCGGGCGAGGTGTTCGAGTCACACGTGCTGGCGTGCCTGGTGCCGGGAGTGGAGCAGCTGGTGCTCATTGGTGGGTGGGCGGGTGGGAGCCGGGGGGCCCGGAGAGGGGGCCGCAGGAGTGTGGCGGGGGAGTCAAGATGGAAGCAATGGCGGCAGTAACGTCCAGCGGGCCGATCGCGGTGCTGCGCCACCATCAGGCCCCCGTCACCGGGCACAGCGTCACACAGCATGGCGGACGCATTGGAAACCTCGCAGTTGTGCAATCCTTATCCGGTCCTTACGCCGGCGCGTGCCGCAACCCTTTCTCGCACGTGCCCCGCCCCGTGCTTCCTCCTCCCCCCGCCCCCCTGCCCCAGGCGACCACGAGCAGCTGCGGCCCAAGCCCACCACCTACGACATGGAGGCGGTGTCGGGCAGGTGGGAGGTCAAGGGGGTGATCTCAAGGCGCAGGGCACAGATCCTGGGGGCAGACGGGTGCAACAGCGCTGCACACTTGATAAGCTGCAGCGGTGTGGCTGTCAATGCGGCCCCGCTCCGCCCGCCTCACGTCGGCTCCCCGCGCTGCTGCCGCTGCAGGGGCTACGAGCTGGACGTTTCGCTGTTCGAGCGCCTCGCCACCCGCTGGGGGCAGGCCGGACAGCAGGACCACGACAGGGCGGCGGCACCGGGGCAGCAGCAGGCGCACGGCGGCAGTGCTGCGCCCGGCCCCGCACCCGGTCCCGCCGGCGTCCCGGTGGCGGTGTTGGCGCGGCAGCGGCGCATGCGGCCCTGCATCTCCGCCCTGCTGCGACCCGTGTACCCCCACCTGGAGGACCACCCGTGCGTGCAGGTGGAGGGGAGGGGGCGCAGCAAGGGGGGAAGGGGCCTTGAGCGATGGCACACCGTACCGTGCTGATTGTGCTGTACACAGTCCCACACAGTCCCACCGCCGTGCGCCTGTGCGCCCGGTGTATGGTGGTTGGGTCTGAGTACCTGCCTCATCCGCACCCGTCGGAACCATGGCCATGGCTTGCATGCATGCAGCCGCCTGCAGTGATCCGCTCTCCTCCCTGGCCAGGACTACCCCCCCGTGCGCGGCATGGTGCGGCCCCTGTTCCTGTGGGACCACGGCCTGCCGGAGCGGGGCGGCCAGGGCCAGGGGCAGGGCCCGGGGCAGGGGGCCCACTCCGACCCCGGCGGCCGCTCGCGCTGCAACCCAGGGGAGGCGGAGCTGGTGGTGGCGCAGGCGCGGTACCTGCTGCAGCAGGGGTACAGGGCGGGTGGGTGGGGCGGGGACTGAACCCTGGGCAGCTGTAGACCTGTGCAAGTGACTGCAATATACCGCAACAGCCGCCATATTTATCGCCAAGCCGACGCCGGGCGGCATCCCTGCCTGTCCATCATGACGGCCCCTCCCTGGCCCCATGCGGTATCACTCATCCACCCCCTCGCCAAAGTACTCCCTGAGCGGCCCCTGCACCCCATGCCGCCCCCTCTCCAGAGGACATGGTCATCCTGACGCCCTACCTGGGGCAGATGCGGGTGCTGCGGCGGGAGATGGCGCGCGTGCGGCTGGAGGCGGTGATCGGGGAGGCGGACAGGGCGGAGATGGAGCGGCAGGGGGAGCGGTTGGAGGACAGCCCGTCGCCGTCGGCGTCGGAAGGTAGGCTGGCTGCTGGCCACAGGCATGCATTGTGCAATTGCATTTAACTCTGACACGTGTGCATGTATAACTATCGTTGCTGCAGACGACGCCTCAGGCGAGGAGCAGGGCGGGGAGGCCGGGGCCGGAGGGAAGGCCGACGGGCGCGCGGCGCCGGGGGTGGCTGCCCGGGTCGCGGTGGCGGAGGGCCGGCTGCGTGTATCCAGCGTGGACAACTTCCAGGTGGGGCCCGGGGGGGGGAAAGAAGTTACTAAAGTAAATAGTACTGAAATAGCTCCACGTGTCGCAGTAAAAGTTTGACCCACTGCGATAGCGTCCGCGTTGTCGTGCGCCTCCGGCTCCGCGCTTGCGCTCCAGCGTATCCTCTCCGCGGCGAATGTATCGTTGTCTAGCGTTGCTGAGTTAGGCGTTAGAGCTAAGCTGACCGGCTGGAGGCTGGGCTGTGACCGATGCGCGTGCGTGCTCTAGGTT
>VFQN01006644.1_pt1 | contig 13013 bp, 11 predicted proteins | sample 3512371 | NCBI WGS metagenome assembly VFQN01 (sample SAMN10412370, study PRJNA504923) | tailings metagenome | isolation source: Replicate 2 from Balatoc abandoned mine | place: Philippines: Itogon, Benguet | collected 2017-08-28
CGGCGTAATGAAGCTCCCCAGACGCACCAGGCGTTGACCCGCACATTCAGCCCAGGAAACGCCCAACAGCCATACCCATGCATACACGTACGCATGGACGCACAAACACACCCGACGCAGGCGGTATAGCAAACACCGTTCAGCGGGAGCAGCCCGGAGGAGCTTCCAGCCGCCTACTCAGCACCATCGCCTCAGAGTGTCTTCGTCTTCCGGGACACGGCCATGAGTGATACTTCCCTACATGTCTGCTTGTCAGGACTGCTACATATCCCCTTCCCGCATCGCATATACCGGTACTACGCACCTGAAGTTGACCCAGATGTCCACCCAGAACACGGCCAGCACGGCGCTGTTGACTGCGTCCAGCTCCTGCGAGGCGGTGGCGCGGAAGCCCGCCTCCAGCGGCACCGCCACCGCCGTGAACAGCAGCACCAGCAGCATGAGGAAGTCCCAGCTGCGGAGGGGCAAGCGATGGAACACCGCAGTTAACAGTAGCACCAGCAGCATAAAGAAGTCCGAGCTCTGAGTATGAAGGAATGTGGGCAGTTTATTGTAAATTGCGTATGAAGGCATGGATGTCGAGAGGTCTGTACGCAGCAGCGGCACGCCACAAGCAGCAAGCAGCGCCACGCCAGGGCGCTGCAATACAGCTGCACTTCCAGCACCAGCAGCACCACGAGCCCACACCCTTCGTACGGTACAACATACGGTGCCCACCTGGTCCGGCCCGGCGAGGGCATGAAGAGCGGCTGGTACTTGTCGGCCGTGACCCATAGGTCCAGCGCCACCACGTACCACGGCACGCGCTCAGCATGCAGGGGAGTCTCCACCGCCGCCCCCGGGCCCCCGCCCAGCTCCAACCCACTGGAGGAGGACCGCAGGCGCGCCGGCGACCCCAGGTTCCCTGCCGACCCGCCCGAGCCCGTGCGGGCCTCCCCTGCCGTCTGCCGCCGCCGCAGCTTGCCCTTCCACGCCCCCGCCGCCACCACCGCCGCCAGCGCCGTCGAAGCCGACGGCACCGCCGCTGCACCACCGCCGCCAGCGCCGTCGCCGCCGGGGCGGCTGGCGCGGCGGTGCCGCTGACGCAGCCCCGGGCGGGCGGACGCGGGTCCTCCCGCGTGCCTACCCCCATGACTTTCCTGGCAGCTCAAAATCCACCAGTCCACCTCGCTTTGGTGCGTCCGAGTCATAAAGTCAAGCTCGTCCTTGTCGCCGCCGCCGCCCCCACTTCCCGCCCTGCTCATTTTCCCCGAGTCCAGTGACCCCAGACTCGTCCCCGTGCCGCCCCTGGACCAGCCCACCTGCCCCGGAAGCGACGGTATAACCGCCCCGGCCCCCGAGCCACGCCGCGCGCCACCGCCGCCGCCACCCTCCGACACTTTGCCCCGCACCGGCCCGCCCGCATTAAGCCGCCGGCTGCGCCATGGCACCCACGGCACGTCCCCCGCCTGCCCACCAGCACCACCACCACCACCGTCCACACCACCATCCTCCCTCAGCTGGGCCAGTACGCCACCGCCAGGGCCAGCGGACACGCGGGCCTTGGCGTTTCCGCCATTCACTGTCTCGCTCAGTGCCGTTCCAGCCCCGCTCATTCTGCGTGCCGCTAGCCTGGCGGCCGCGCTCCGCGGCCGTGCCGTCGCCGCCGCCGCCGCCGCTGCGTCCGCACCGCTGGCAGCAGCTGCGTCCGCCATGATACTCCCGCCCTCATCACCGTCGCCGCTACCAAAGGCGGCGGAAGCAATGGCTTCTGCGGAGTCGAGCAGCAAGGCTGACGCTCCCGCGTCCTCCACCCGTCGGTGGCGTGTGCTCCCAACGTGGGACAACTGCCTCGTCACACGCGCTGGGCCCGCAACGGAGATCCGGTCCCCGTCTCCCCCGCTTCTGCTCCGCCGCAACGTCTCCGGCCCCGGCCCCACCAGAGCTAGAGGGCCTGCCTCACATCCCTCATCCGCCCCCTTGTCAGTACTACCCGTCGTTGCGCCCGTGTAGGTGCGCCGAGGGGAATCGGCGGGCACCTGCGGAGTGGGAGCGGCACCACTCCGATGCTGCCGCGACGCCCCGTTCCGCACGTGGCGCGATGGGGGTCCCAGGAGGAGCAGCAGCTGCTGCGACTGGGCTGCTGGGCGGCCGCGGCCGCGACCACCCCTGCTTGCGCCCTGGCCGTTCCCGGACACGCGCTGGCGTGAGGCTGCGGCAGAAGCTGACCCAGATGAGCGGTCCATGCGCCCGGCCCCGTCCTCCGACCCCCTTGCCCCGCCGTCGCTCGCGCCTTCAGTAGATAGGTCGCTGAGGCTGTTGGCCCTGCTGGTTGTGGTGGGAGGTACAGTGCCCAAGCCGGGAGGATGTGGCTCCCGGCTATTGGTGGCTGAAGTTTCGCCGGGCGGTGCGGTGGCGGGTGCGTTGCCGCTTGAGGTGGTGGGGTTGATGAGGCCGTGTGCGTGCGTGTGGGTATGGGTGCGTGCGGCCAGGGACAGAAGGCGCAGCGGTGTGCGGGGCAGACCGAAGCCCGCAGGCGGGCCCTCCCCCGTTGGCACGGGGGCTTCCACCCAGGAGGCGCGCCGCATGACGGGGTTCGCTCCGTCCACCTGGGGGCAATAGCACATCCGTGTTGGTCATGAGGGATGATGGCAGCTGAGTTGGGGCGTGGAATGGGGCCGAGAGAGGTCTGCGGAGAGCGGTGCAGGTGCAAGGGCCAGGGACAAACCGGGCATCTCGACAGACCACCCCAGCACCTGACCTTACAGCAAGCCCAGGCCTACCTCCGGTACGAACGCCAAGACGCGTTCAGTGCGGGTATTGCTGCGTGACAAGGAGCGCTCGGCGGACCGAACGCCACCTGAATCGCCATGTTCCTTGCTAATATTGGTGGCCCCGCCACCGGCACCCTTCTTGGTGGCCGCTTCAGCTGCTGTTCGTTTCTGTTCCACGTCATCTGCAGCGCGCTGCTGGACAGACGCAACCTACGCATCCGCAGGCCAGTCAACTTCATTATTGCCACTGCACCACTGCCAACATTTCAATCACCAGCACAAACACTTGTTGTTGTTGTTGTTTTACAGACTGGCATAGGGCGTCCAAGCAAACTGAGTATGAGCTCTGTCTGTGGGCAGCCTACCTGAACCTGGTCACTCACCAGCTGGTCCGATGCCTCTTGGTATTGCGCAAGTAGGAATGCTGTCACCTCAGCCATTCCTCTTTAGCATCAGTGGCGCCCTCGCGGCGACTCGGCGCCCCTGCCATGAAGTCTTACTCTAAGCCGTTCCCTGCAGCCGCTAGGCCTCCGTGCCATAAGTGCGGGCACAACAACAGTCCGGGGCTGCACCCTCTAAGTGGTTGGAGCATGGCAAGTCAGCCCGTTTTGGCCAAGACCCCAACGTGGCTCCCTTGCTTGACCGCTCAGCTTCACTTTCAAAAAATGCGTCGTATCAGGATGACAGCGCGCTGTGTGGGCAAGAGAAACGTGGCTGCGATAGGAAGTAACCACGGCAGCAGTAGACGGTACTGGACGAACTGGGACGAGCGCGTTTACCGCAGGTTTGTCCGGCACCGTACCCAGAGCGAGTCGGCACTCAGCCTCAGTTCAGGAAAGCCACAGCTTCCCTCCTAAGATACAGGTGTGCCATGTATTATCTTAACCGCAAAAGCGTCCAAGGCGCTTCCTGGAGCCTTAGACTAGCAAATGTTACAGGAGGGGCAAGGGTGAAGCATGGCGAGCAGTGGCGAGTCCATGACTCGCCTACGACCCGAGGGGCAGACCATCCCTCCTTGAACTAGGGGAGCTCCCAGGTGGAAAGACAGTCCATGCATGCACGCAGATGCAAGGAAGGAGAAGCCAGCAGGCAGCAGTTCCCAGTGCACGGAGTGGCCCAGTGAAGGACCTTGGCTTCGGACGCCTCTCATCGAGCCATTCGGGCCGTTACTGGCACCTGGTCGTACCGCTGGTCCGGTACCACGCTGATCCGATACCACGCTGATCCGGTACCACGCTGGTCCGGTACCACGCTGGTCCGGTACCACCGCTGGTCCGGTACCACGCTGGTCCGCTACCACGCTGGTCCGGTACCACCGCTGGTCCGGTACCACGCTGGTCCGCTACCACGCTGGTCCGGTACCACGCTGGTCCGCTACCACGCTGGTCCGGTACCACGCAGGGTGTTGCACGTCTCGGAGCGCCGCGCACGGGATGGGGGACGGTTCGTTGGCGCAGACAGGGGAGACCGCCCACAGGGGAGACCGCCCACAGGGGAGACCGCCCACAGGGGAGACCGCCCACAGGGGAGACCGCCAAGGACCACCCTCAGTTGCGGGCAAGGGATGGTGACCCCAAGTGAGTGACCTGACCAGAGGGGCTCCACGGAACTTGATCCGCGTGCAGCTCGCCGCCAAACACCGTCCAGAACTGGATCTGTATGTACATCATCTCCTGTCATGAGCGCGGGGGCAGGGACAGCCGTGGCGGTGAACGCACAAGCATCATGCACCACGCCCGGGGTAGCTGATGAGTGGTGCAGGCTGCAGGGGGGCAGGGCAGGAAACGGCTGGGCCCCGCCATGCACACATCCGCAAGCATCTCACCGCCAGACCCTGTCCAGTACTGCATCCATATGTAATACATTTCGTGTCATGAGCGCGGGTGCAGGGACAGGCCAACGCACAAGCATCATGCACCACGCACGCTCGGGGTAGGTGAGTGGTGTCGGGGGCACCAGCATACGGTAGCCTAATTTCCCCAGCGCCCAGCCGTTGCCAGGGGATCTCCCCTGGCCACGCCCCGCAGAGACCCCCCTAGAGCGTGGGCCAGAATAGAAGTAGTCCCAATCAATCTGTATATCGTTTTACCCAGCCAATAATGCAGACCAGCTGCGGAGTGTCTCGTGTGTCAGTTCTTGCCGTCATCCCGCCAAGACCGTTCCGAGACCGCAGGAATTGCGCCATTGTTGTAATTCCAAGTAGACCCAGCAAGAGATGACTCTTAGTAGCATGCTCTTTGCTGGACACCACACGTAGACGCCGGCAGTGTCCCATGGGACTCGGTGGTCCAACGCTAGACTGGGGGCAGCCCCCCGACGCCCCGGCGCATGATATCGATGGTTTCGCTGTGCCTGTCACATCAAAATCGCTCTCTCGTGGCGTCTTTCGGCTTAGCCGGGCAACCGCGGAGCAGTTCTTCGGCCGCGATGCCCTTGTCAGCGCGACTACAAACGGGCAGCAACCCGCGCCCAGCGCCTTTCTGTTTGTCGCCATTTCGACAAACAATGGACTGGCAACTTACGAGGCGCTAAGTCTCTTGCTGTCGAGGGCAGCCCGCGCAAAGTCGGAGCCGCAGCATCCCACGGGCGTCGAGCAGAAGTCGTTTTGCGAGCTCAGCGGCTTGCGGGCATGGCTGGCCGCCCAAGGCGCTATCGCTGGAACCCACTGGGTGCAGTTGTGGCGCGCCACTGCTCCCAACGGCCAGCAGCTGATGCTGCTCCAGCTGTGCGAGGAGCAACCAACCTGCGTACCCGACACACCCGCAGAGCAGCTGGCTGCTGCAGCTGAGTCCGCAGCCGCAGCCGCAGCAGCGGCACAGGCGGAGCCGGATGGGGATGCGCTTCAGGCGGCGGCGTCCGCGACAGCTGGGGTGATGCCGCCGCCGAAGCAGCGTGCAGCGCCGCCCGCCGAGCCGCAGCCCTCCGCCACGGATCTCCCGCTTAGTGCGTGCGCCAGCGCTGGCGGCGGCGGGCTACAGCAGCGTGCTGCTCCGCCGCGGACAGCCGCAGCGGCTGCGCTCGAGGCAGCAGCAGCTGCGGGTTCAGCAGGTAGGTGGCCGTGCAGCGTCCAGCAACCCACCAGGCGGTAAGGGGCCCGCTTTGGTCAGCGCCTGTACGGCAATAGCTGATGGCGTGCCACTGGTAACGGTACGCATGCCTGGGCAGCATTACGAGGTTTTGTCCGCTTCCCGTTCAGCCCGTTAATATACCGGTGCCTGACCTCGCCCCAAACCTGGCCTGCCCTGGCGCTCGCCAAGACCACCCCAGCCGCACTCATCACGCACACCACTTGCCGGTACACAAGGTCGCCAACAAGCAAATATGCGTCCTGCCTATGCCTCGAGCATGTGTGTTCCAATGGTCCTGCGCTGCAGCAGCTGCTGCTACACTGCCTACACCATGCCAAGCTCTCCAGCCCCGCCTCTTCTCCTCCACAGGTCCCGCCGGGCCGCCCAAACTGGTGTACCACACCTGCCGCACCCAAAAGGGCTCCATCGGTTTGACCTACAGCGCTGTACGGCAGCTATGGCCTGATGAGTACGACAAACTGGCGCCAAAGCAGTACAAGCATGTCAAAGTACACGTGCAGGCGGCTGCAGGGGCAAGGGCAGGGGCAGAGCTAGGGGCAGGAGCAGCGGCAGGAGCAGCGGCGAAGGTGTTTGAGCCCAAGCTCGTGTCGTACGACGGTAGCAAGCACCGCTCACGCATCTGGAGACTGGGGGGTGTCGCCTCGCTGTTCAGCGCGTTGGGATGGAGTGAGGGCTTGAAAGTGTGCCTGTGTCGGGACGAGGGGGGCCGGGTGGTGGCTGCGGCAGAGCGCCCCGTGCCCGACCAGCAGCAGCAGCAGCAGCCGCTGAAGGCACACCAGTACGGTGCGGGTGGAGGGGAGGCCGAGGGACAGGCGGAGGGTGGCAAGGCCGGGGCTAGGGGAGGGTACAGTGATGCCGAGGAGAGGGTGGAGGCGGGAGGCGGCAGCAGGAGCAGCAGCGGCAGGAGCAGCAGCGGCAGGGGCATCGAGCAGCAGGGTAGTGGGAGCGACGAGGACGCGATGCTGGCTGAGCGGATGCGGCGAGTGCAGGCGGCGAAGGGAGGCAGGAAAGGAGGCAGAAGGGAGGCTACAGGTTCTGCTGCTGCCGGCCCCAGCTTCCAGCAGCTCCGTCGGCCGCCCGCCGTGGACCCCCTGACGCACAGCCACTCCAACAACCCCGCCCCTGCCCCCGCATCCTCCACCACGGACCTCCTGCCTGCGACCAGCCTCACCGCCACGCACTTGTACGGCTATGTCGGGCCTGCACCCGGGCCGCCCCCGCTGCACCCCGGCGAGCTGCGGGTGTGTGGGTTAACCTTCCACCCCGAGCTGGTCCCCTGTGTATTAGCCGCGCTGCGGCAGTGGGCGGCTGAGCACCACAGCGATGAGCACCACGCAGGCGGTATGGGTTACGGAGCTGCAGCTCTGTCGGAGCAGGTGTGGGTGCTGGGCGAGGGACCGGGAGCTGCTGCTGCTGCTGCTCCGGCGGAGGTGCAGCAGGCGAAGCCACCGTGGCATAGCATGCTAAGGCAGCACAGTGTCAGCCGCAACGGCGGCCATGCTCTCCAACGGCGGCCATGCTCTCCGAGCTGCTGCTCCTTCAGGAGGAGGGGGAGGTCCTTGACCCCTGCGATGCCACTACTGCGGCTGCTGTCCATACTGGGGCTGGGCCTGGGACAACAACAGCTTCCGGCAGCATCAACGGTCTACCCCAAGAGCTGCCCGACCCGGGCCGTGTGTCGCCGTGCCTCGACCCCCGCCGTGGAGGCATGGGCCTCCGGGCCGCCGCCCCCATCAAGAAAAGCCACCCGGTGGTGTTATTGGGCGGTTACGTCATGCCCGGGGCCGTGGCGAAGAGGTTCGGGGTGCGTGGGTACACGGACGCGGGGGAGGAGGTGGCGGCGGAGGTGGCGGCGAGGGCGGGCGGCCGGAAGTGGGCGCAGCACGCGTGGCAGCTGCTGGTGAGGTCGTACAGCGTGCCGTACGAAGGTGTGGCGGCGGAGGCGGGCGCAGGTGGGGAGGCGGCGGCGCGACGTCGCGTGCAGTGTTGCGTGCGCTTTGCGTTGTCGCTCGTGCGCAGCCTGCTGGTGACGCAAATTCGCATTGTCGGCTTGGCCGCTGCATGATGCGAGCGCGTAAGCTGGGACGCTGAGCCCAGCGTGATACATGCCTCAGCACCGATCCATAGCCATGAGCCCCCGTCCATGGTCCACGGTGTTGGAGCCCATGTGTCCGCCACATCCATTTTATGTGCTATGCAACTAACAGTCACATGTGTGCGTTGTGTTCCCGTTTCAGGGGGCGGCGGCCAGGCCATGCTGTGCGGTGTGGGGTACGGCAGCCTGGCCCACCTGGCCAACGACCCGCGGGTCAACCCCCGGGCCTGGCAGGAGGGCAACGACGTGGACGGAGGGGCCGTACCCGTGCACGAGGACGCGGGCGCGGGCGTGAAGCTGGCGGCAGCTGCCTCCAGCGGGGCAGCAGCAGTGGTGCAGCGGCAAGAGGCGGCTGCAGGTGCTGCCGCTGCCGTTGCCAATACCGCTGCTGCCGCAGGCGCTCCGCGGGCAGCTGCAGGGCAGTGTGCGGAGGAGGCAAACGTGGCGGTGAGCTCACGCGAGCTGTGTATGCGCATTAGCTGCCTTGCACGGGTTGCACATGGGGAGTCAAGCCTTCGTGATCTTCGTGGCAGTCCCTGACCACTTGCGCCGATTGCTCGTGGGTGCTTTGTCGCGACGCTGGCCTCTGACCCAGTCGATGCTGCTGCCCCTCCCACTACCCCTCTGCCATAGCTACTGGTGGTCCCAGTGCCCAACGCTCCCAGTGCCCAGGTGTTACCCTCACCGCAAAACCCCAGCCCCTAGCCCCCCACCCTTTCATCGCAAATCCTCTCGCTCCCACGCAGCAGCTGGTGCCCGCGTGGCACGTAATCCGCCCGCACGACGTATGTACATCTTGACGTATGGTCGCTTACCCACTCTGTGCTGCTGCCGCTTCCCACTCCCCACTCTCCCACGCAGCTCATTCCCATGGTGCTGCGCGGTCTGGTGCTGCCTGTGCTGGTGGCGCTGCGCCCCATCGCCCCCGGGGAGCAGCTGCTGCGGGACTACGGGGCGGACTGGTGGCGGGAGGTAGCCCCCGTGTGGGAGGTGGCGGAGGACCTGGGGCTGCCTGATGAGCAGGTGCTGTGGGGCACGGGCGGGGCCGCGGCCCGCCTGGCAGGCAGTGCCATAGCGCCTGCAGTCGTGCCCGCAGCGGTGCCAGCAGAACCTGCTGCTGCTGCTGATTCTCCTGCTCCAGGTACCGTTTCACCAGCAGGGGGAGCAACAGCAACAGCAGCTGCAGCAGCAGTGCAGCGCGGAGGTCTGGGTACGGCTGCGCGTGAGGGGGCGGCAGGGGCCGCCCCGAAGACGCCTCCGCTGTCGTACAGCGTGCCCGCCAGCACGTGCCAGTACCCCAACTGGCGGCGGCTGGTGCTGCCGCCGCCGCCACCTGCGCAACTGCCAACCGGGGCTGGTGGGCTTGTGGGTGGGAGGGACCGGACGGCTGGAGGCGCAGTGAGGAAGGAAGGGGCCGAGAGCGCTAGCAGGTGCTTAGACAAGGGCAGAGACAGGTTTGTGGTTGCAGCCTGCTCCCGAGGCAGGAGCAGGAGCAGGAGCAGGAGCAGGGACAGGGATGGCAGGGACAGGGTTGACTGGGGTGACAGGAGTCCCGGCTGGGGCAGGGACAGGCATGACAGGGACCGGAGAAGGGGCAGGAGCAGGGGCAGGAGCAGGAGCAGGAGCCGGCATGGGGGCAGCAGGAGCAGGAGCCGTAGTCGCGACAGGAGCCGGCATGGGGGCAGGGACCGGGGTAGGGCAAGTGGACACAATGGATCTGACGAGCGCGACCGGGGCAAGGGCTGGGGAAGGGGCACGGACAGGGAGGCGGAAGGGGCACGGACAGGGAGGCGGAAGGGGCACGGACAGGGAGGCGGAAGGGGCACGGACAGGGAGGCGGAAGGGGCACGGACAGGGAGGCGGAAGGGGCACGGACAGGGAGGCGGAAGGGGCACGGACAGGGAGGCGGACTGGGACCGGGCAAAGGCTAGGGGCCAGCTGTTTGGTGAGGAGGGTGACGAACCCCGGTGTCGTCACAGCTCTGCCGGGGTTCGTAGTCGTAGCCGCAGCCACAGTCCGCCTTACGGTGGGCGACGGGGTGAGAGGGGCGGCGGCGAGGCGCCGCCGCAGCAGCAAGGGGCAGCGCCGCAGGTCAGGAGGGACCGGTGGGGCACCGGTTCGCGGGTGGTTGCGGCTTCTCAGCCAGGTGCCCAAACTCAACACGTACTACCCAAAGCGTCCGGTCTACCCACCGCTGCTGGAGAGGCGGGCAAGGAGGTCATCCCAGCCTCATCCCTGCCTCCCACTGCTGGGACGGTGGACGCGGCGGCGGCTGGCACCACCGCTGCTGGAGATGCGGCCAAGGCCTCCCAGTCTCTCTCTGGCACCAAGCGCACGCCCCCCACCGTGCTGCAGCCCAACAGGCCCAAGCTGCGTATCATGGTGGCAGCACACGCGGACATGGGGGAGGCAGTGCCCCCTGGGCAGCAGGCTGCTGCAGCTGCGGGCGTTGTTGGGTGCGCGGGGCAGACCCACGGGTCGGGGACCGGGGGCTCGGGGGCGCCGCCCACGGCGGGGGCGTCACCGGCAGGGGACGGCGGCGTCCCTTCGCCGCCTCGTGGCAAGGCCACCATATCCGCGGCTACCACATCCACGCCTGCGCCTACTACTCCGGTTGCCGCTGCGGGCCTTGGCGGTGCTGCTCCGTGTGCTGCTGCTGCCCCTGCTGCTGCCACCGGTGCGGTGGGAGAACGGCCGCCCGCGGTGTGGGTGGCTCTGGAGGCGCCGCCGCAGCCGTCCTCAAAGGCGGCGGGCGGCCGCAGCAAGAGACAGGGGGAGGGGCGGGAGGGGCCGGCGGCCGGTGGCGGTGGGGCGAAGGGTCTGGCGGCGGTGCTGAGCGATGGCCTGGGGCTGTCGGAGCAGGTGCAGAAGCAGCTGAGGCAACGGCTGGAGTGGCTGGTGGGGCGAGAGTGGTAGTCACTTGGCTGCGTCTTGAGTGTGGCGTGTATGCGTGCAGAGATGTGGCCCGGTCCCGTCGGCAAATGCTGCATATATATGGTGCCGGGTGCAGCTGGGATGCGGCGGCGTTGAGATGCATGCAGCATGGCGCACTAGCACTCTGCACTTGTAGCGGAAGCACACCGACAGCACGCCGTGCCGTACAACCGCCAAAAACAAACCATCTGAATGAGTTGACCTTCATGAGTAGCCTGTCCCCAGCAAAAATGCCAACCCGCACTGCTGCCCCTGCGGACGTTCCCCGCAGGGCAAGGCCGCAGTGCTGGCCGCCCGGAACCTGGCGGAAGCCGGGGAGCTGCCCCTACCCGCTGCAACTGGCGGCGGGGCCAGTGGCGCAGGCGGCCCTGCTGGCGGGGGCGGTGGCGGCGGTGGCGGCACCCTCCCAGCCCTCCTGCCCCCCGGTGCGGACCACAGTGTGGCGGCCACCGGGGGCCGTGTTATCACTTATGCTGGCGGCGGCGGCACCCGCCCGCCCCTCCCCGCGCTGCCCCCGGGCGTAGACCGAGGGGTGGCGGCGGTGCACGGCCTGGTGCTGCGGGTGGCGTGCTGCCCGCTGTCAGGGCTCAGGGTCAGGTTGCAGTTGCCGGGACCGGCGGCGCCGGCGGAGGCGGTCGCGGCGGCTAGCGGGGCAGACGACGACTGGTGAGCGGGGAGGGCGGTGGGCATGACACGTGGAAAAGTTGGAACTGTTGCTTATCAGATAGACGGCTTTGTGTCAAGCAGGTTAAGTTACCGACTACATATTCAGGTCCCAGCAGCATTCGTGCCCAGGGAAAAGGACTTGTGCTGACGGAAGCCCAATGTAAACCGCGTCGGTCCTCGCAGGGCCCCCGGCAGCCAGCCCGCTGCCCTGCCTCCTCCGGCTGTGTATTATTGGGGCGATGTGGTGGCGGAGGCAGACTACAGCCTGCTATGGCAGGAGCTGAAGGGGGCGGGGCAGGTGGGGAAGAAAGGCGAAGAAGGGAAGCAGTTCTGCTGCCAGTTTCACGTTTCTGGCACCTAGGCCTGCAGTGCAAGGGTCAAGTTGCCAGCTGTACGGGATTCGTACTGTACGGGAAGCTGCGCCACTACAGCACTGCTCCATGCACCTGTTGCACGAGCAACAGACATGAACGAGTCTCAGTGCGCGGTGTACGGCGTTGTGGAAGTGCTCATGCACATTGCCAGTTCCCCTGAATGACGGAGAGCCACGCACCACCTTCACGTCGTTCCTGCTGCAGGCCGTCAAGCGCCGCCTCATCACCTACGTCTATCTCCTCATATCATATGGGGCCAACGTCCTGATGGAGGTGGACGAGGCTGGCGGCGGCAGCTGGCGGCAGGAGGCGGCGGCGGGCGGCGGCGGCGGCGGCGGCGGCGGCGGCGGCGGCGGCGGTGGCGGCGGTGGCGGCAAACCCGCCCCCGTGGCTGCCGTCGCCGCGTCCCGGGTGCCGCTGGACCCTACAGAGCTCGAAGCCTTCTACATGGCGCTCAAGTCAACGTGAGGGTTCCACAGTCGGATCGTGACATCGTCTTTCGTTGAGCCGTTCAGCGCCCTGAACCTTACTGACCCCGTTGCCCGTGCTCGTGCCGACGCAGTAGCCGCCACCTGAACTGCTTCGCCTTGTCGCACCCTTGCTCCTAACTGTGCTTGCTGACGCCTGTATCAGGCTTAGTAAGCCTACATCCCGCACCGCATTCGCAACACGCAGAAGCCGCAACAGTGTGTCCCCAGCGTCCGCGCCTGGATGGTACGGTATGATGAACGTCTCACGACCAGTGCAAAAGGACGCCTGTTTACCTCCATTCCACTCCTTCTCCACATCCCTTCCGCCGACGCTTGTGCACCCGGGTGGTGCTGCTGATACCACGTCCGAGCGCAGGCGCATTCCGACCGCCCAGGAGCAGGGCGAGACCCCCGAGGAGAGGCGCCGGCGGATGCATCTGGCGGCGTTGGCGGCTAGGACGCAGGCGGCGGAGGAGCTGCGGGCGTGGTGCAAGCGGCAGGCTGCGCAGGCGCAGGAGCAGGGGTGTGAGCAGGGGCAGGGGCAGGAGCAGGAGCAGGGGCAGGAGCAGGGGCAGGGGTGTGAGCAGGGGCAGGGGCAGGAGCAGGGGCAGGGGTGTGAGCAGGGGCAGGGG
>VFQN01006645.1_pt1 | contig 13013 bp, 21 predicted proteins | sample 3512371 | NCBI WGS metagenome assembly VFQN01 (sample SAMN10412370, study PRJNA504923) | tailings metagenome | isolation source: Replicate 2 from Balatoc abandoned mine | place: Philippines: Itogon, Benguet | collected 2017-08-28
ATCGATTGCTCTGAGGTTTGTGGGGAAAACGAGGGAACAGCTTTTGATATTGAGGCCTGACCCGGGGTCGGTTCTCAAGGGACAGTTGGCGGCAGAGGAGCTCCTTAAAGCGGCCCCCGACGGGGGGGCCGTGAAGGAGTCTGTGTTGTGAATGTGGTTGGGTGGTTGGGGGTTGCGCTGGTTGAGTTTTGGTGTTGTTAGATAACATAGAAGGAGAAAATACCAAGGAATTAAGTGCAGCAGAGGGAAGGAAGGAAGCTGAGCGATGATTGTCGCGCGCGTTGTTCCTGTTTGCGAAGCACGAACTTTGCCTGCGGGGCCTCTACTGATGGGCTCTTTTGCGATTCTGAATGTTTGAAGCATAACGTATTGATTGCGCTGAGGTTTGCGGGGAAAACGAGGGAACAGCTTTGATGTGAAGGCCGACCCAGGGTCGTTTTTCGGTGACCCAGGGTCGGTTTCAACCGACAGTTGGCGGCAGAGGAGCTCCTTAATGAGCGTACAGAACGCGCGCAGGGAAGATCACTGAGAGTTGCCAAATATTGAGACGTTGGCCGCACGCGTGTACGCAACCACGGCCATAAATAGGGCCGCTGTATCAGCCACGTCCATCATCACACCGCAACATGAGCAGCCTCATGAGCACCTGCACCACAATGCACACGCAGCGAGCGGGCACAGCTGCCGCATAATCGCGAGCGCCCTCCTCCATCCCATCCCTCCACAACCAGCCTCCCCGATTCACCACAATCTCCGGTCAGTCCCCACGTCCTGGACTCACTCGATGACCTTGTCTATCACGTGCACAATGATGTCCGGCCGCCCCGGCAGCCCCACCGTCACGTCCGCCTGCAGCACGGTGGCGGCGGCGGCGGGGTTGCCGCGCCGGAACACGCGCACCGCGCCCGTGGCTGCGTCCACGTCCACCTCCAGCTGCGCCGCGAAGAAGCGCGGGTCGCCGGTGGACACGATGGTGCCGTCCGTGAGGGCGGAGGCGGGCAGCTGCTGGCCCAGCGCCAGGTGCGGCAGGATGATCTGCGCGATGGCCAGCGGGGTGGCGGCGATGGCCTCCAGGGTGGTGTTGCGGGCGGTGGCGTAGGCGGCGAAGGCCTGGGGGCCGAGGGGGGCAGGGCACGTGGTGGCAGCAAGCGGAGACCTAGACTCGCAAGGTGCGTGCGCCACTGGGGGCAGCATGTACATACCGTGGCTAAGACGGCCAGTTCTTTCTAAGGTCAGCACCTCGCATGCTCGCAGGGAGTGCGCCCCGTGCAGGACCTCCACCACGTGCTTGACTCCTCTGCGCCACCCAACGTGCTGCCCCCCCCCCCCCCCCCCCCCCCCCCCCCCCCCCCGCCCCCCCCCCGCGCTCCCCCCGTCCATCCACCCGCCCCCTTACCTGTTCCGTCGGCGCGAACACTGTGAGCGGCGGCTGCAGCGCCTGGCGCAGCTGGTCGCCCACCACCGGCAGGTCCACGGCTGCGCTGTACAGCAGCAGCAGCGAGTTGGCGTCCAGGTCGGACAGGGCCTGGGGAGTGGGGTGCAGGGCGTGGCATGGGGGCCGCAGAGGTATGGGTGGTACGCCTCTTGCCGAAACATGGCAGAAAAGAAGATGGCAGGCACCTTGCACGGACTCGTTCGGTGAAGCAACTTTGGTACACGTGGCTGGCGGCAGGAAGCGTGGTGTCGGGGGCGGCCGTCAGCAGCATGCAGTATGTGGGCAGCACTGCAGCCAGCGACCGTCACAGTGAGTGGTTCCTCATTACCACTGCGCCAGAACGGGCAGCCTGGCGCAGGCGCCGCTGAGCACAGGGCATGCCGTACGGCACGCCCAGCCGCCTTATGCAGGTATTCAGGCGGTGCAGACACACACCCACCGACAGCAGCGATGCGTAGCAGGGGTTGCAGATGCCGAACGCCTCCGCCACTGCGGGCGTGAGGATGGCTCCCTGGACCACGTGCAGTGCCCCAAAGGCGCTGCTGACGGCGTCCGGCCGCGTCACCACGGACTGCTCCATGGAGGCCAAGGACACCACGCCGTCGACAGACAGCACCTGCACGGACACGCGCGCGCCCTCGGAATAGCGGGCGGGGTCTGCGGGCAAGGGGGGCATTAGAGGGCCGCGGGGTTTGGCGGCGGGGGGAGGTGGGTACGCGTGGAATGCGAGGAACAGTGTGAGGCGTCAGGGACTGGGGGTACGCGTGAAGGGAGTGGGGGGGAACAAAGTACAAGTAACGCGAGGTAGAGGTGGTAGTAGGGTAGTAGTGGGGGGGGGGGGGGAAGGGGTCGTTTCAGATGGCAAAGTGCGAGCAGGGGAAACACCGAGACCGCCTGATCAGGGCTGGATTCACATGGACATAGCGGCATTGAAGAGCAACGGAAACGGTGCTATCGATGTGTGGTGATTGTGATCCGCGGCTTGATGGGCCCGTGGAGCCGCGTGTCCGAGGGCCGCTACCGGCCTGAGGGCGTGGACGACCTGGAGCTGATGCGCTGCTGCAGCACGTGTGCCGCCCGGCCTGAACCCCATGCCGGCCCCAACCTCACCCGCTCCCATGGGGATGACCTGCCCGTCAGTTAGGTCGTTGGAGGTGTACCTGTCGCCGACGTGGATGTGCGAGCCAATCAACTGCGGGGGTGGAATGGGGGCACTCGGTTGCGGTTGCGGCGTAGGCAGGTGCCTTACGAAACAGCGTGCGGCAGAGACCCGCATGGCCGGGTGTGACCAGCGGCATGCCTCGCCTTGGCCATCCGTCCGTCCAAGCGCAAGGTGTTTCCGCCGCGCGACCATGTGCCGTACGCTCTTGGGACACCTCGTCCTCCCTTCACGTCTGCGCCTCACCCATCCCTCACACAAGCCGCCCCGGGCCCCTCGCCCGCCTCACCTCCTTGACCGCCCCCGTGATGTACTCCACGCCCACGCCCGAGTTGCTGAGGCTGGAGGCCTGCGCAATGAGCTGGAAGACCGCCTGCATGCTGGCGTCGTCGGGCGCGAACAGCGTGGCGGACAGCGACGCGGAGGACAGCGTGTCGCCGAAGCCCGCCTGCTTGGCAATGGCCTGCGGACATGCAGCAGCCAACACAGTGTCAGTTAACCCAACAGCCTGAGCACAACACACCCAAAAGGCAGGGTTGCGGTATGGTAGACAGATGACAGAGACGATGGCCGGCAGGGGTTGCGTGCGGTTGCGGCGACCGTCAACCTCCCTGAAGCTGCCAGTGCCATCCATCGGCATAGCCACCAGCTTGGCTGCCTGCTTGAACGTCACCACACGCACAGCCCCGATCTTGAGTCAGGGACCCCACCAACCAAGAAACCAACCACCCGGCCGGTTACCCACCGTCACGATGCTGAGGTCGGCGCTGGCCTGCATGGCCTCCAGGAAGCTGCCCGGCTGGGGGCTGGCGGGCACGGGCGCGGGGGACACGGAGCTGAGCAGCAGCGCCGCCCCCAGCGTCACCACCAAGTTGTCAACAACGTGGATCACGGCCTTGCCCTGAGGGGACGCACCGAGACACAGAGTGTTGGGCAAGTGGTTTGTGTTAGGTCGCCACCCCTAGGCTGCACCATCGTGCACCACCGGCTCTCGCTTGCTGCCGATCGGGAAAGTAGGACGCCGAGCGTCATGGGGGACCCAGCACATGGGCGGGCTTTGGGCACTGAGGGCCTCGGCTCGAAGTGCCTTGTCGTCCTTCCAGTGCCATGGTGTTGGAGAAGCGTGGGGAGGATACACATGTTGCCCACATTCAGCGGAATACGGTGCCACGCGCCAGTTTGCTGGCATGATGTGTCGGCTGTCCGGGTCCGGGAGGTGGTGGGTGGAGGTGGGGCCGGGGGCGGGGCCGCACACAGGCACACTCCAATGAGCATCCCATCCCATCCCATCGCTGCTGCAGACGGTGAGATGCCTCGATGCCACGCCTCTGGCGCGTTGTGGACAGTGGCGCTCTCCTTGCTCCCCCTGACCTCCTCGTCCACATGGGGCTCCTTCCAGTGGCACCATACACCATACATGGGTCGGCCGTCCGACGCACACTGCAGGACAGCCGAGCGCTCCAACCCCATCCTGGTGCATCCACGCACGCACTGAGGGGATGGCAACGCCCCACCCCCACCCTTCCCCCCGCCGCCCGTCTCCACCCACCGCTGTGATGTCCGGCCTAATGACCTTGGCGGCCGTGACGGTCATGAGGAACACGCCCGTGTCGTTGACCAGCAGCAGGGGGGAGTTCCAGGGCGAGGGGCCGTCCCCGTTGGGCTCTGGGGGGTCCAAGCGGTAGCAGGACAGGCAACAGTTGGTGAACGTCGACGCAATCGACGTCAACCACGACAATATCCTGGTCGCTCGCTGGGCGTTTGGCGGCACAAGGCGTGGGTGAGGGCTCCGGACAACGGGCTTGGGCTGGGAGGTTCAAGGCAGGTTTGAGGTTGCCAATCAAGTATGCTGGCGTCTGTAGGCCGCAGGGCAAGCACACGCCAGCAGGCCTTCGCCATTGCGCATTTTGCTGCGCGTCCGCGTCACGGAGGCGGTTGCTGGAGACCCACCTCCCACGGCCACCAGCGTGCCATTGACGATGTCGGTGGACAGGATGGCGCGGCCGAAGGACAGGTGAGAGCCAACAATCTGCAAGGGCAGCGGGCACGGCAGCAGCGGGAGCAGCACCAACAGCAGCACGAAGGTTGAGTCACGAAACCAAAAGTGGGCATCCCATGGCGCACGTGCAACAAGTTGAAGGGTGGGCTGTACGGCAGCGCCGCAGCATGTCCCGCTCGTGGTGGGACTCTATGGTACAGCACCGCGCCGACGACCGTCGCTGCTGCTGCTGCTCCTGCCAGCACCGCACCTGCACCTATGGTAACAGCCTCGCAGCCTAATGGCGTCACCCCGCTTCCTGGCCCCTCACGGCGACCCACCACTCCGATGACCTCGAAGTAGGTGGGCAGCCCAATGTCGCCGTCGTCCTGCAGCAGGCTGCGGCGGCGGCCCGCCAGCCCGCCCAGCAGGCCCTGCAGCGCTGCGTCGGTGGGCACGAAGTAGGTGGCGACGGTGTCGGGGCTGGACAGCGCGGCGGTGAGGTCGGCGTCCTGCTGGGAGATGCCCTGCGGGACGAAATGGGGGGGAAGAAGAAAGCAGTAACGCGAACAGGTGGTAATGGTAGCAGTACGAAATGGGGGGGGGGGGCGGGCGGGGGCCGCGGGGAGGAGGTAAGTCGACAGGAGGCTGAGGCCGCGGGGCGGTTCTGCGAGGCATGGGGCAGGCATCCCAGCGTATGGAGGTATGGGCAAAGGCTGGGCAGGTGAGCGCTGAAAACATGGGCGACGCATCGACTAGCCAGAGGGTCGGGTAGAGCTGTATGTGGTCCTCCTGCCCGCCCCGCCCCACGCACCAGGAAGGCGGACAGGCTCGGATCGGCCCGCAGCGCCTCAATGGCGTTGGGGTACATGGGCGGGGGGCCGTCAGGGGAGGGCCCCTCAGCGGGGCTGGGCGCAGGTTCGGAGGGCGAGGGCGGGGGCATGGGTGCGATGTCCAGCCCCAGCGCCTGCGCCGCGGCCGGCAGCAGCACCAGCCCCTCCACAACGTGCATGACGGCCATGCCCCCCGCCAGCACGTCAGGCTGGGCCACGGCGGCGGTCAGCAGGCTGCGCAGCGCGACGGTGGAGTTGCTGACGGAGACGGTGACGGAGGTGGACGGGCTGTACAGGGCGGGGTCTGAAGGGGGGAGACGGGGCAGGGAAGCGGGCGGACAAGTTGCGAACAGTGTGGAGCAGACGGCGGGGTAGCTGAAAGGGCTGTGGGGCTGGTAAGGAATGCAACGACTGGCATTGAAGATCCGCGGGTGCGGTAAGTAAAATTGTATCATGCCAGCCTCTTGTGCTCGCGCAACGTCCAGAAGCCATAGCAGCACAGCCAAACACGCCCCCCGGCCCCTGCCCACGCACCCGGCCCCATGGGCAGGACCTGCCCGTCCGTCAGCTGGTCGGACAGCAGGCGGGCGCCCACGTGCAGGTGGTCGGACAGCAGCTGGGGGAGGGGGAGGGGAAGGGGCAGAGTGGTGGGTCAAGGTATATGCAGGGTAGTACGGCTTGCAAGACAGGTGGTCCCCGGGCAGCTTTGGTATGCGTGGGAGGTGGGGGGCAGGGGCAGCTCGGTGAGGAGCAAGTTAAGGGTCCTCCCGACAGCAACGGTAGCAATGCACGGAAGACACGGGCGAGGCGCACCCACCCCCTGGCCCCCACCTGTCTCAGTGCGTCCGGCAGGTCGACCATGCCTGGCAGCGTGCCGTTGGCTGGGCCCTGGTCCACCAGCCCCACCAGGGCGTCGGGGAAGCCGAAGTCCGACGGCGCGAACAGCGTGGCGGCCAGCGTGGCGGAGGACAGCGTGGGCGCCAGGCCCAGGCCGCGGACCAGGGACTGGGGGGCGGGGCGGGGCAGGGGGAGTGGGGCGGGGCAGGGGCGGGCAGGGGTGCACGGCGACGGGTTCAGGCAACCGCTTTGCAGGCATGGTCGCATTGCACATGGAGGGCTCAACACGACCAGTCCAGCACTTGGAATCTGCATTAGTCAGTTAATCAAGATGTTTCCACCCACCGCCAGCACGCTGGTGCTGGGCGTATTGTCCATGGCGGCCAGCAGGCTGCCCGGCTCCGCGGTGACGTTGACGGGCTGGCCGGCGAACAGCCCCGCCAGCACCGCCGCCCGCAGCGGCAGCAGCACGCCGTCCAGCACGTGCAGCACGCCGCCGCCGCCCTGTGTGTCGGCACGAGTCACGGCCGCCTTGGTCAGCGTCACCAGCTGCGGGGCCTGCCCCGAGGCGAGCTTTACGCGGGGACTGTGGGAGGGGAGGGGGGTAGAGCCTGCGGGAGGGGGCGTGGGGACAGGCGTGAGGAGGTATGGGTGGTGAGTACTGCTGCTCACATGGCAAGCTGCCAGTTCTACGTTGGGAACAGTCGGGGCTGCGGGCTCAAGGGCCTGGCGAACGGCTGCGCGGGATGGTGTAGGAAGGGAGACCAAAACAGTAGGCCCCTCGGGGCGTGGGGCGATGGGAGGAGAGGTCACTCTGGGGCCGCCCAGGCCTACGGCCAACACCTGCGGCCAGCGCCACTTGGCCCACGGGCCGCGGCAGCAGTAATTATGGTAGCCAACACCGTTAGGGAGTGCAGCCAGGCGGAAGCCAGAAGCTGGCGAGTTGCTCAGCAATGCACGAGAGACGACTGAGGTGCCTGAGACAAGTGTGCCGCTCATGAGTTGCCACGACGCACCCTCGTTCAGCGCCACGTCAATAAGTTGGCCGTCGGTCAGATCTGCGGCGTAGTATGTAGACTTAACGCTTATATGGGCCCGGATGATCTGAGGGCGAGCGGGAGGTGCAAGGGAGGGTCAGTAGGCGCCGGGTAGGCGCAAGCACACGGCATGCGCGCGATGCAGCCTGGCACTTGACGCGCAGGCAGGGGAGGACCCCTCGTAGCCCCAGCCCCCCACCCCTACCTAGCTAATACACACGCCCACACCCACCAGCAGCATGAGCTGGTCTGGCGAGATGGCCTGCGCCCTGGGGCTGAGGCTGGCCGCCTCCATCAAGGCCTCCAGCGCCGAGTCGGTGGGCGCGAACACCGTCAGCGGGGCGCGCGTGTCGTTCATGAGCGCCATCAGGGAGGGGCCGCCCACCGCGCTGGCGGACTCAACGGCGGCCTGAGGACGGCGTGCATGGTGCACGCAGAGACACGGTGGTGTGGATGGCAAGCGGGTGAGAGGAGAGCGCGCGAGGGCAAGGAGGTGGACGGGAGTGAGCAGCCAGCACGGCAGTGGGTACGGTAAAAGGGGCGCGCGGCGAGTGGCTGCTCACGTCCATGTCCAAGGGCGGGCGGCCCGGCACCTGCAGTACGCATGGCGCGGTACTTCAGCCTCCTGCACAGCCGCGGTTTGCCGTGCACCAACTGCCGTACAACGCTTACCCAGAAGCGGCTGAGGTCGGGCTGGCTCTGTATGGCCTGCGCCATGGTGGGGTAGCTGGGGGTGGCGATGATCTCCATGCGGGCGTAGGTGGCCTCCGTGAGCAGCACGCTGTCCACCAGGTGCACCGTCATGGCCCCCACGCGGTAGTTGGGCTCGGTGACCAGGGCGCTGGTGCGGCCGGTCAGCCGGACGTTCAGGCGCCCGCCCGCCGGCGCGGCCGCCACCCGCAGGACTGGCGCCGAGGGGTCGGCGTAGTCGCCTGAGGGTGCAAAGCATGGGTGCTTGGGTTCCGTTAAACCAAGAGGCGTACCACAAGGCGGGCTGGTGGGCAGACTGTGTCACAAAGGGATGGCACTTCACACATGGCAATGAAGGCGGTGGAGAGGGGCAGAGGTTAGGGTAGGGGAGCAGTGGTGGCGCTGCTGTGGGTCATGAGGTGCAAGGGTCCGGGTGCATGGGTCCGGGGTGCTGCCGTGCGTTAGCGTTTGACAGCGCGTACCCCTGGGGCTTGCTGCGCCCTACTGGTCGTGCTACCCCGACCATCGTCCCCATGCGCCATGTGCGTTCACACAAAAACATACTAGTTAAAACCGAGTGATAAGATACAGCATTTTCTCTTGTTGCAACTCCCCGCAACAGCCGTCGCGCCACCTCCCTCCGGCCCCGCGTCGCAGCCGGCCTCGGCGCTCCGTGCGTCGTGCCCGCACTCCCCTGCGTCTTACCTACACATCCCTGCCTCCTGCCCACAACCCCCTGCCTCCAGCTTGCTGCCCCCCGCCCCTCTGCCTCACCGAAGCCCACGGCCAGGCTGCTCCGTGCCGCCAGCAGCGTGTCGTTGAGCGAGTCGCCAAAGTGCATGTGGTCGCCGAACAGCTGCGTGGAGCGGTGCGGGGGGCACGTGGGAGAGACGAGGCGGGCAGAGGCTAAGGGTGGCGTGGGCAAAAGGGCGTGCAGACGTGTGCGCAGGCTGGTACGGAGACTAGAGTGCATCCACGAAGTTGCACATTGCTGTTCAGGGAGGCGGGAGCCCATTCGGCGGCGGGCTGGCCATTGGCGAGCCTGCCTGCTATCAAGCCCCCTTACACATCCTCGTACACGCCCGCCAACCCCTGCCAAGCCAACCCACCAGCGTTGCGACCTCGAGGGCCGTGGCGTCCTGCTGCTGCAGCACCTGCAGCACGCGGGGGCTCAGCGCGCCGCTGAAGGCCAGGCTGAGCCAGGCCTGCGAGAGGAGGACAGCGGCGGTGGGGGTGGTGGAGTTCGGTAACATGGAAGGACGTGGGACAATGCCATGTCGGCAAAGTCGAGGTCATGCACATAGAAGGCTGGCAGACAGGGGGCAACCAGGGGCCCGCTATGCGGTCGTCGTGGCTCCCGCATTGTGAAAGCGAGCGCTATGGAGCTGCAGTCGGTGCGCATCCTGGGGTGGAGGCCAACAGCGCCAGTATGACTTGAGTGTGGGTGGGGCAGCTCTGGGCACCCGGTCGGTGTTTGACGGACATGAGCCATAGCGGGCGCTTGAAAGCAGCAGTGGAGCGGCTGGCTAGCGGCGACGCAAGTTAAGAAGCGTGTGATGAGGGCTCGGAGCCTTTAAGATGGGGCTGCTGAGGCCACCTGTTGGCCAGGCAGCCCCATGCCAGGTGAGGCAGCGGCGCTCTCCATTGCACTCAGGTCGTGCCAGGTGACACGGCCGCATGCACAGGCACAGGCACAGGCACAGGCACAGGCAGCACATCAGCGCCACACGACGGGGGTTGGCTTACGAGGAATCTCAACTCCGTTTTGTTTTGCGTTGACAGGATGACCCTGCTCGCGGACACTCCAATTTTGGACGCAAACTAGCTCGCTACTTCTGCCCCGACACCGGCAGATGCCTGTGCCTATTGTACGACCTGGCAACATAACACCACATCCCTGCGCATCCCTTTCCATCCCGGTGACGGGCTGTGTCTTACCGAGTCCAGGGGCACGAAGACGGTGGCGTTGATGTCGGTGGCCTTGAGCAGCTGCTCGATTACGGGGATCTGCTGCAGCGCGGTCTGCGGCGATTGGGGTGGTGAGGATGGGGTGCAAGGTTGGAGAGTCACAGCTGGTCGGGTCAGTGGCCAGGGGCCGGGCCGGTGTGTACAGCAACGAGGAGTCTGCCGCAAAGGGGGTGTCGATAGGTTCAATGGTAAGGCCTGGGAGCCGGCCCAGACAGCAAGCGGCTCGTGGCACTTCGCCCAGCCTGAGCCCACAGCTTACACCACCAATCCACGCGGTATCGCAGCCACTTCTCCCACATCCTCCAATGGGTTCCCCACGCCCTTCCACACTTTCCCGCACCCTTCAAGGTCTTAAGCAATAGGCCCTTGCACTCGCTTGGAAGTCGCAATGATCCCTTGCCCATGTGTTATGACCCTGCTTCTGCAGGTCCGCTGGCATCCAGTTCGGGTGGCTTGCCCACATGCCACACCAGGCTGCCTTCCCGTGCCTTCCCAGGGTCGAGGTACGTGCCCCTTGCCTCCCTTGGGCCAGGCCGGCTTGGCCCTGTGGCAACCCATGGCAGCCTGTTTGGGTGCCGTGACAACTGTGGTACCACCCTCCACTTACAACAGACGCACCCTCCCGCCCCTCCCACGCCGCCCAAGGTTACAGACGGCCTCCCTGCCAGTGCGCTCACCAGCGAGGTGGTGAGGTTGCGGATGATCAGCAGCTCGCCCAGCGTGCCCCACGTCTGCACCCCCTGCGGCGGCGCCAGCAGGTCGTACGGCACCAGCACGCGGTCCACCACGTGGGCGATGGACGTCTGGGGGCGGGACGAGGATGGGGGGCAGCAGGGCTGCAGGGCATTAGGTGGTGGTGGGCTGGCAGTGTGGCGTGGCGTCGTTCAAGGGGCGCTTGCGGGGTGGGGCCCCAACCCACAACGCACCGTTGCTACCGTACGGGCGTGGTCATGCACAACCATCAGTGCACCACACCGCTCACCGTGCCGATGCGGACGTCCCGCCGTGTGGCCAGCGCCTTGGACTCAGCCGACTCCACGTACACCACGGAGGACGATTCCCTGCGTTTGGGGGAGGGGTCCAGCAGCCCTACTCAGGAACCACCTGGACGCTCTGCTCCTACCCTGCGACAGGACCCCTGCTGCATCCGCTGCGCATCCTACTCGCCTCATTTAGAATTTCACTTCCCCCCTTCCCTGCATTTCACCCACTTGGTGATTGTGAGGCCGTACCCCTCCAGGCCCGTGGGCACGGGGGTCTCGCCCAGCGCCAGGGAGCCGGAGGTGGGCGCCGCGTTGGGGATCATGTGGTACGACACCAGTGCAGCCACGGCGGCGGGCCCCAACGCTGCCAGTGCCGTACAGTTGTCCACGCCCAGTACGGTGAGGTACAGGCTGAAGGCCTGGGCAGGTACGGGCAGCACGGGCGCGGGAGGTAGGGAGGCTGGGACGGGGGGCGTGTTACGGGGTGGGGATGAGCGTGTAGGTGTGCGGTACAACTAACATAGATGGTGCCTCGGGGTGTAGCGTCCCGTCACTGGAAGCAGAGGTGTTAAAGGTGGGGGTGGTGGGTGATGCCTGGTCTCTGCCGGCCAGCGGCACAGGGCTGGCACTGTGCGGTTGTGGCAACCCGCACAGCCCGCGGCCCACCGCTGCCCACCGCGCACCATCAGCACCGCTGCACCGCAGGGTGTACCTTGTTGTCCGGGACAAAGAATGTCGCGGAGGGGTAGCGCGAGGCCACCAGAGGCCCAGGCGCTGCGCTGAACAGCGTGCGGGCGCAGCTGTAGTCGGGGCTGCTGGACAGCAGAGCGTCGAGGCTGGGGTAGCTGGCCGGAGGAGGCGGGCGACGAGGAGGAGGCCTCGGGGGTGGGAACTTTGTTACCCTGTACCAAGCATATGTACCTGCATATCATATGTACCGCACTGCTTAGCGAGGTGCTGGGAGCGCTCTGCGAACCGCGAACGTAGACACAGTACGCAAGCGCCTTGGGGCAGGGGCTCTCGGCTGCATAGTCGCTAGACTACATTGGCTGCGGATATAATGACCTAAGTGGAAGCATAGTTTGCCCACAGCATTGAGACGTAGTTGGTTTGACACTATGCATGGACGTGGATGCCTTTCATACATCGTTCTGCAGCCCTCTGTGAGGCTGGAGTGCACGACTACGCATGTCGAGGTTCTCACCAGGCAAGCACAACGCGCAGACCAAAAGGAGGGCCCAGAAACGGTGCCCCGCAGTGCCCCCAGCCATGGCGCCGAGATGTGTGCACTTTGCACAAGCTACTCCAAGGGATTGATACCGCTATTTCAAGTCGAACGGTTTCTTGGCTTGTAGCAACAAGTCGTGCACATTAGGCCGCACCGTCAACTACCGCGTTCAACCAGATCGTCAACCCGAACTGAACAGCTAAGCAAGTCTGCCGCTATGATGGCATTTTCATTTTTTGAGGGCATTTACCATTGCTCAGCCCCTGCCGAAACCTGCAGAAGAGTGAGGACGCCAGACCTGCTCACCGCGCCTTCACTGAAGGCTTCAGTACCCGCTTGACACGGTCAAGGTGTCACAATGTTAGGATTATTCTCTCACTACATGCGGACATTGCCGGTACAGGTCAGGTGTGGGGAGCTCCCCTGCTTCTGGTCACTCGAGCGGCAAGGTCTCCCCTGTGCCCTAGGCGCCACCGGTCGCCACTTGGCCTCGTCTGCCCGTTCAGGAACCTCACCCATAAGACCTAAACACACGTTGCAATGTTCGACATAGACAGTTGTACAATTCTAGAGTGCTCCACGTCCGTGCGTTGATAAGGGCCTCCCGGTCGTTCCAGACAAAGGTCCTTCTGTCGCCTGGTCACAACCGCAACCACCGGAAACCACGTCCGACTACAACCACTCTCGCCCCCCGGCGTGCTGTGGTGGGCCCAAAGGCTTCGTCCGGCCCCTCCTCATAACCGAAGTCATGTGGGGGAGATTGTGGCCAGCTGGCCACCGGCTGCTACCAGGAGGTAAGGTCACCGAAGCGATAAAGGGGAACCCTTTGAGCGGAGGGCTAAAGTTGTCGCAGGGCTAGGGGACT
>VFQN01006646.1_pt1 | contig 13013 bp, 13 predicted proteins | sample 3512371 | NCBI WGS metagenome assembly VFQN01 (sample SAMN10412370, study PRJNA504923) | tailings metagenome | isolation source: Replicate 2 from Balatoc abandoned mine | place: Philippines: Itogon, Benguet | collected 2017-08-28
TTCAGCTTGTCGCCCCCGGACAGCATCTCGTCGAGCTCGTGCTTGCCCAGCACCGAGCCCAGCGTGGTCTGGGCCAGCTGGCTGGTCGCCATCATGAAGTCCTCGACCTGGATCACCGCCTTGTCCGCGTCGACCACGCGGAAATAGAGCACGGCGTTGACCTTCACCGAGACATTGTCGCGCGAGATCACGTCCTGGCTCGGCACGTCCAGCACGATCGTGCGCAGGTCGACGCGGACGAGCTGCTGGACGAACGGGACCAGGATGATCAGGCCGGGGCCCTGCACCCCGGAAAAGCGGCCGAGGGTGAAGACGACGCCGCGCTCGTATTCGCGCAGGATCCGGATGGTGGAGAGCACGATGAGGATGATCAGGACGGCGATCAGGGCATAGGCGATCAGGTCGATGGGCATCAGGGCTCTCCGTCGGGATGGGACGCCGTTTCGACGTGGAGGACGAGGCGGTCGCGGCCGACCACGCGGATGCGCGCACCCGGAGCGAGCGGCACGGCGGCGCGGGCCTGCCAGCGCTCGCCATGGACATGGACCCGGCCTTCGCCGCCGGACCAGGACAGGACCCGGCCGGGTGCTCCGAGCAGGACGGCGTCGCCGCTCACGGTGCGGCGGCGGTGGGCGCGGACCACGGCCGTCAGCATCACCCCGAACAAAGTGAGGCTCGCCGCCGTGGCGGCGAGCACCACCGGGAGCGACAGGGAGAAGCCCGGCACGTCCTCGAACATGAACAGGGAGCCGAGCGCGAAGGCGATCGCCCCGCCGATGCCGAGCGCGCCGAAGGAGGGGGCGAACGCCTCGGCGACCATGAGCGCGATGCCGAGCAGGACCAGGCCGGTGCCCGCGAGGTCGGTCGGCAGGAGGTTGAGCGCGAACAGGCCAACCAGCAGCGCAATGGCGCCGGCCGTGCCGGGCAGGGCGGTGCCGGGGGCGAAGAACTCGAAGATGATGCCGTAGATGCCGACCAGCAGCAGGATATAGGCGACGTTCGGGTCGGTGATCGCCGCGAGCAGGCGAACGCGCCAGCCGGGCTCCACCTCCCGCACGGCCAAGCCCTTCGTGTGCAGGGTGATGTCCCGGCCGTTCAGGCGGACGGTGCGGCCGTCGGCCTGGGCCAGCAGGTCGTCCAGGTCGGTGGCGACGATCTCGATCACGTGGCGCTCGAGCGCGGCGCTGGCGGTCAGGCTGGCGGCCTCGCGCACGGCGGCCTCGGCCCAGTCGGCATTGCGTCCGGACAGCTCGGCCAGGCCGCGGATGTAGGCGACCGCGTCGTTGACGATTTTGGTGGTCTCGGGGTCGGGCTTGCCGTCCCCGGCAGGCTCGCCGCCGCCCAGCTGCACCGGCGTGGCGGCGCCGAGATTGGTGCCGGGCGCCATGGCGGCGAGCTGGCTGGCATAGAGGATGTAGGTGCCAGCACTGGCGGCCCGCGCCCCGCTAGAGGCGACGTAGGCGACGATCGGCACGGGCGAGGCCAGCATGTCCTGGATGATGTCGCGCATCGCCGAGGAAAGGCCGCCCGGCGTGTCGATGCGCAGCACGATAAGGGCGGCATTCTCGGTGGCGGCAGCGTCGAGGGCGTGGCGGAGATAGCCGGCGGTGGCCGGGCCGATGCCGCCCTGCACGTCGAGCACCAGGGCGGTGCGGCCAGCCGGCGGCGCCTGCGCCCGGGCGGCGGGCCAGGCGAGCAGGCAGGCGGCCAGGACGAGCAGCGCCAGGCGGGCTGCCCGCGTGAAGACATGGGTCCTGGCCGGATCGTGCTGCACCGTTGCGAACGTCCCGCGGTCGACTCCCTTCCCTTCAACTAGGGCGATGCGGGGAGAATCCGCCCCCTTCGGGCGATGGGCGGTCGAGCATGAGCAGGACGGTCAGGCCCGCCGGAAGACGCACCACTGGAAGGCCTGCCGGTTGCCCGCGGGCGTCGTGTGCCGTTCCCGCCAGTCCTGCAGGAGCGTGAAGCCCGAGCCGAGTTCGACGGCCAGCGCGGCGGCGTCGTAGCGTTGGACGGGGAGGCCGCTGCAACGCTCGGGGCCGTCCGGTGCGAAGGTGGCGACGATGACGAAGCTGCCGGGCCCTGTGCCAGCACCCAGCGCACGGCGGTAGGCTGCCCGCTGATCGGGCTCGGTGAGGAAGTGGAACACGGCGCGGTCGTGCCAGACGTCGTAGGCGCGGCCGGGCTGCCATGCGGTGATGTCGGCGACCTCCCAGCGGACCCGGTCCGCCATGGGGCCGAGCCGCGCCCTGGCCACCTCCAGGGCCGGTGCTGCGATGTCGACGACCGTCAGGTCGGACCAGCCGCGTTCGAGAAGACGGTCCACCAGGCTGGATGCGCCGCCGCCAACGTCGACCAGCGCCGCCGTGGCCGGCACCCGCAGTTCGTCCAGCGCCCGCAGCGACGGCCCGGGCGTTGGCTGATACCAGCTCACGCTGTCGGGCGCCTTGGTGCGGTAGACCTGGTTCCAGTGCTCCTGCAGGGTCGCCGCCATGTCGGTCCCCGACGGATCGATCAGCCGCCGCCGATGCCGCTGGTCACCTTGCCGGTGCCGCGGCAGGTCGGGCAGGGCTTGCCGTCGACCTTGCCGGAGCCGCTGCAGTCTGGGCAGAGGTCCTCGCCGGTGCCGGGGGTGCCGGGCGGGGCCTCGTCGCCCTCGGTCGGCGATTGCTGGGCGTTCAGCGGGGTCGTGCCGTTCATCCTGCCTCTCCCTTCGGGAGCGTCGGTGCCTACAGGCAGCAACGCTCCCGGGAGGGCGGCGTTCCGGCGAGCGCCGGTTTGATCAGAGCCAGATGTCGGACGTGCAGTCGCCGCCCGGATAGCGCGTCTCGTGGGCGCGGGCCGGGCCGTTGGGCTCCTTGCCGAAGTCGACGAAGAAGTTCTTGTTGATCGACATGCCACCGTTCTCGGTGTCGCAGTCGATCTGCAGCATGCAGGAGCCCTGGTCGTCCATGGCCGGGTAGAACTGGTTGTCCCAGGACGAGAGCAGGCTGGTGGTGCAGTAGAGCCGCTTGCCGTCCAGCGAGAGCTGCAGCATCTGCGGCCCGCCCGCGACCTTGTGGCCGTTCACTTCCGGCGCCTTGCCGAGCATGCCGCCGATCCAGACCTGGCCGGTGAGCTTCGGGTTGGCCGGGTCGCTGATGTCGTACTGGCGCAGGTCGCCGTGCAGCCAGTTCGAGAAATACATGAACCGGTCGTCCATCGACAGCAGGATGTCGGTGATCAGCGGCGGCAGCGGCACCGGGAAGCCCTCGATCTCGACCGGCTCCTCCTGGATGACCTTGTCGAGCTGCCAGCCCTCGCCGTTCTTGTGCCAGTGCCAGACGTTGGAGGACAGCGCCACGCCGACATAGCCATGGGTGCTGGCCGGGTCGTGGTGGAAGCGGACCTCCAGCGGGATCATGCCGTCCGCGCCCAGGTCATGGGACTTCTCGACCCGCCGGCCCTCGAAGTCCCAGAAATGGATCTGGCTGCCGTAGCGCTTGCCGACATCCTCCAGCTTGAACCCGCCGAAGAAGGCGTTGGGCGCGCCGAACTCGGAGGACACCATCACGTTGTGGCGCGGCTGGTACCAGAAATCGTAGCCGTACTTCATGGCGCCGAGATCCTTCTCCCAGCGGCCGGTGATGTTGAAGTCCTGGTCCATGGTGAGGAAGCCGCCCGGCCCCTCGCCCTCGGCATTGCCCAGCATGGAGATGATGATCTCCTTGCCCAGGCAATGGACGGTGTGCGGGGCGGTCAGGCCGGTCTTGGCAATCACCTCTTCCGGCTCGATCACCTTGTGCAGCTTCGGCGCACGCGGGTCGGCGGTGTCGACGATGTGGATGCGGCTGGACTTGAAGCCCGGCACCACCAGGAAACGACGTTCGGCCGAAGCGTCGCCATGGCAGGACGAGCAGGCGTTCCAGCCGAAATGATGGAGCTCGTCGCCCTTGTTCGGCATTTCCAGCCGGTGGATGACCTGGCCGTAGGTGGGACTCGCCGGATCGGCGTCGACGGTCGCCAGATAGTCCGGCGCGTCGACCTTGGTGCCGGTGTAAAGGCCGATCGTGTAGAGCAGCTTCTCGCGTGGCGCCGCCATCGCGTCCTTGGGCGAAGCGAAGCCCGGCCCGCAGCAATGCGCGGCTTCGTGGTGGCCGTTCGATGCCATGTTGACCTTCTCCTGCCGAGACGCTTCCGGTATTCTACACCGTGACTTTGCTGATATTTCCATGATACGAGTGGGCGCAGCAAAATCAAAGCCGGCGATGGCTCCCTGATGCCGCTCCGTGATGGGCGGTTGCGCCGGACCGGCCCCTCCCCTTAACTGGCCGGCAAAGGCCATGCAGGCGCCGTTCTTGCGACGGACAAGGCCGACGGGCGAACAGGGAGGCTCGAAGATGCGTTTACTGACGGTGATCGCTGCCGCGGTGGTGCTGTCCGCGGGCGGCGCCCAGGCGGTCGAGACGATCAAGTTCAGCCATGTCGTCGCCGACAACACGCCAAAGGGCCAGGCGGCGCTGAAGTTCAAGGAACGGGCCGAAGCGCTGCTGCCGGGCGAGGTGGTGGTCGAGGTCTATCCGAACTCGCAGCTGTTCGGCGACGCCAAGGAGATGGAGGCGCTCGCACTGGGCGACGTGCAGATGATCGCGCCGTCGCTTTCCAAGTTCGACCGGTTCACCAAGAAGCTGCAGGTGTTCGACCTGCCCTTCCTGTTCGACGACATGGCGGCGGTCGACCGGTTCCAGGCCAGCGAGACCGGCAAGGGGCTCCTGTCCTCGGTCGAGGACAAGGGCTTCCTGGGCTTGGCCTACTGGCATAACGGGCTGAAGCAGCTCTCGGCCAAGCGGCCGCTGGTGGCCCCTGAGGACGCGAAGGGCCTGAAGTTCCGGGTGCAGAACTCCGACGTGCTGGTGGCGCAGTTCCAGGCGGTGGGCGGCGTGCCGCAGAAGATGGCGTTCGCGGAAGTCTACCAGGCCCTGCAGGTCGGCACGGTGGACGGGCAGGAGAACACCTGGTCGAACGCGTTCAGCCAGAAGTACCAGGAGGTCCAGAGCAACTTCACCGAGTCCAACCACGGCCTGCTCGACTACGCGGTCGTGGTCAATGCCGACTGGTGGAACGGGCTGTCCGACGAGATCCGCGACGGGCTGACCAAGGCGCTGGACGAGGCGACCGCCCTGAACAACCAGGTGGCCGACCAGCTCAACCAGGACGCCCGCGCCAAGATCAAGGCCAGCTCCGGCGTCACCATCCACGAGCTGACCCCGGAGCAGCGCCAGGCTTGGAAGACCGCGATGCAGCCGGTCTGGGAACAGTTCAAGGGCGATATCGGCGCCGAGATCGTCGACACGGCCGCACAGGCCAACGGCAGCTAGGGCGGCGCGGCCCGCGCCGGGCTGCCAGGGAGACGCGCGGATGCTGGGCCGAGCGATCGAGCGGCTGGAGGAGGCGATCATGGCGCTCCTCCTGGCTGCCATGACCGTGCTTACCTTCTGGCAGGTGGTCCTGCGCTACGCGTTCAATTCCGGCCTCCTGTGGGCGCTGGAGGCGACCACCTACATGTTCGGCTGGCTGCTCCTGCTGGGCATGTCCTACGGGGTGCGCCACCACGCCCATATCGGCATCGACGCCGCGGTCAAGCTCCTGCCGGTCCCGGCCCGGCGGGCGGTCGGGCTGCTGGTGCTGGCCTTGTGCATCCTGTTCGCGGCGCTGATGCTCTACGGCTCCTATGCCTACGAGTACCGCATGTACCGGCTGGGCGTGGAAGCGCAGGACATCCCGGTGCAGCGCTGGATCCTGGGCCTGTGCCTGCCGATCGGCTTTTTCCTGCTGATCGTGCGGCTGGCGCAGCAGGCCTGGCGGGTGGCGACCGGGCAGGCGGCCGGGGTGGAGCTGGCCGACGAGGCGGCCGAGGCGCTGGGCATGCTGGGCGGCGACGACGTGCATGGCCGGCCGGGGCAGCCGCGATGACCACGGGATTTCTGTTCGTCACCCTGTTCGTCTTCATGATCCTGGGCATGCCGATCGCGATGGCGCTGGGCCTGTCCTCGGTGCTGACCATCCTGCTGTTCGCCAACGACTCGCTGGCGTCCCTGTCGCTGAAGTTCTTCGACGCCGCGCAGACCGCCACCCTGCTGGCGATCCCGTTCTTCATCCTGGCCGGCAACTTCCTGACCACCGGCGGGGTGGCGCGCCGGATGATCGACTTCGCCAATGCCTGCGTCGGCCACCTGCCGGGCGGCCTCGCGATCGGCTCGGTGATGGCCTGCATGCTGTTCGCGGCGGTGTCCGGCTCCTCGCCGGCCACGGTGGCGGCGATCGGCTCGATCGTGATCGCGGGCATGGTGCGCAGCGGCTACACCCAGAGCTACGCCACCGGCGTGATCGTCAATGCCGGCACGCTGGGCATCCTGATCCCGCCCTCGATCGTCATGGTGGTCTATGCCGCGGCGACCGAAAGCTCGGTCGGCCGGCTGTTCATGGCGGGGGTGATCCCGGGCATCCTGCTGGGCCTCCGGCTGATGGCGCGGCAGGAGCGGGTGAGCTGGGGGGAGCGCCTGCGGCTGTTCGGGCAGGCCTCCTGGGGGCTGCTGCTGATCGTGCTGGTGCTGGGCGGGATCTATGGCGGGATCTTCACGCCCACCGAGGCGGCGGCGGTCTCGGCGATCTATGCCTTCGTCGTCGCGATGTTCGTGTACCGCGACCTGAAGCCGGCCGACCTGCCCCGCGTGCTGGTCGATTCGGCCAAGGTCACGGTGATGCTGATGTTCATCATCGCCAACGCCTTCCTGTTCGCCCACGTGCTCACCACCGAGCAGATCCCGCAGACGATCGCCACGACCCTGCTGCAGGCCGGCCTGCAGCCCTGGCAGTTCCTGATCGTGGTCAACGTCATGCTGCTGATCGCCGGCAACTTCATGGAGCCGTCGGCGATCATCCTGATCTTCGTGCCGGTGATCTTCCCGATCGCGACCCAGCTCGGCATCGACCCGATCCATCTGGGCGTGCTGCTGGTGGTCAACATGGAAATCGGCATGGTCACCCCGCCGGTCGGGCTCAACCTGTTCGTGGCCTCGGGCATCACCGGGATGCCGCTGCTTTCGGTGGTGCGGGCGGCCCTGCCCTGGCTGATGATCCTGGTAGCCTTCCTGATCCTGGTCACTTACGTGCCATGGATCTCCCTGTTCCTGCCGAACCTGTTCTATGGCGCGGCCGCCGGCTGAGCGGCCTGCCTCCCGCTTGATTCCATCATAGTGGAATATATGATGCAGATATGAGCTGCATCGAATCCGACATCGACGGGCGTATCGGTGCCCGCGTCCGGGCGCTGCGGGCCGAGCGCGGCCTGACCCTGGAGCGGCTGGCCGAGCTGGCCGACGTCAGCCGCGCCATGCTTTCTAGGGTCGAGCGCGGCGAATCCAGCCCGACCGCGCAGCTGCTGAACCGGATCTGCACGGGCCTGGGCGTCACGATGTCCGTGCTGTTCGCCGAGCCCGAGACGCCGGCGAGCCCGCTGGCGCGCCGGGAGGACCAGGCAAGCTGGCGCGATCCGGCCACCGGCTACCTGCGCCGGGTCGTGTCCCCGCCCAACACCGGCTCGGCGGTCGAGATCGTCGAGGTGGAGCTTCCGCCGGGCCGGAGCGTCGGCTTTGGCAGCCAGCGCCTGCCGGGCGCGGACCAGCATGTCTGGGTGCTGGACGGCACGCTGGAGATGGAGGTGGGCGGCGAGGGATACCGGCTGGCGCCGGGCGACTGCCTGATGATGCGCTTCGACCGCCCGATCCTGTTCCGCAATCCCACCGGGCAGCCGGTCCGCTACGCAGTGGTCATCAGCCATGGAGCGCTTCGGCCATGACGGCAGGGATCGCGGTGCGCGCGCTGGATGCGGCGGAAGCGGAAGCGCGGCTGGACGAGCTGGCAGAGATCCTGGTGGACGCGGTGGCTTCCGGCGCTTCCGTCAACTTCCTGGCGGGCTTCGCGCCGGAGCAGGCGCGGGCGTTCTGGCAGGGGCAGCTGGCCGGCATCGCCCGGGGCGAGCGGCGACTCCTGGTGGCGGATGACGGCCAGCGCCTGGTGGCGACGGTGGTGCTCACCCATGCGCCCCAGCCGAACGCGCCGCACCGGGCTGAGATCGGCAAGATGCTGGTGCTGCGCGAACGGCGCCGGCAGGGGCTGGGGGCGCGGCTGCTTTGTGCGGCGGAGGAGGCCGCGCGGGCGGATGGCCGCACCCTCCTGCTGCTCGACACCGAGACCGGCAGTGCCGGCGACCTGCTCTACCGGCGCTGCGGCTGGACCGAGATCGGCCGGGTGCCGGGCCATGCGCTGCGGCCAGATGGAAGCCTGGGCGACACCACCATGTTCTACAAGGACCTGGCCGCCTCCTGACCGGCAAGCTGGCGGGCGACCTCCAAAAGCGAGGGAGCCGCGATGTCCGGGGCTTCCAGGAACGGGGGGAACGTCCGGCCGCGGGCGACGAACGCGCCGATCAGGCCGGCGCACTTGGCGCCATGGACGTCCCAGGGATGCGCGGCGACCAGGGCCAGCCGGCCGGGCGGCACGCCGGCCACTTCCGCGGCGTGCCGGTAGACCTCGGCGCGCGGCTTGGCGAGGCCGACCTCGTCGATCGAGATGATGCGCTCGACCAAGGGCTTCAGCCCGGCGCGCTCCAGGAGCCTGTCGGTGGTAGGCGCAGCGCCGTTGCTGAGTGCGAGGATGCGGATCCCGGCCCCGTGCAGGTGGCGGAAGGCGGCACCGGCATCCTCGTGCGGGTCCAGGGCGGCGAATCCGTCCAGGATCCGCGCGAGCGGCTCGTCGGGCAGCGGCGTGCCACGCTCGTCCAGCGTGTCGGCCAGCGCCGCCTTCAGCACCTCGCGGAACGGGGCGAAGCGGCCGGTGGCGGCCATGGCGAACGCGTCGCGCAGGGCACGGGCGAACCACAGCTCCAGGACCTCGCCGGCAGCGCCTTCCGCGCCCAGGCGGCCGCGCAGGGATTCCAGCGAGAACACGATCTCGATGATGTCGAACGCGACGACGGCCGGGCGCCCGGCCGCCTGCCGGTCCCCTGCATCGGTAGCGATGGTCATGCGCGGATCATCCGGCTCCATGGGTGGCTGGCCCAGCAACGGCCGCGGCGAACCGATGTTCCGCCGGAAGGCTCAGTGCAGGATCTGCTGCAAGAAGGCCTTCGCCCGCTCGGCCCGGGGGGCGGAGAAGAAGGCTTCCGGGCTGGACTGCTCGACGATCTGGCCCTGGTCCATGAAGATCACCCGGTCGGCGACCTGGCGGGCGAAGCCCATCTCGTGGGTGACCACCGCCATGGTCATGCCCTCGCCGGCGAGCTCCACCATCGTGTCCAGGACTTCCTTGACCATTTCCGGGTCGAGCGAGGAGGTCGGCTCGTCGAACAGCATGATGTCCGGCTCCATCGCCAGGGCCCTGGCGATCGCGACGCGCTGCTGCTGGCCGCCGGACAGCTGGGCGGCGTATTTTCTGGCCTGGTCGGGGATGTGGACCTTGCGCAGGTAGTGCATGGAGCGGTCCTCGGCCTCCTTGGGCGCCATGCCCTGCACCAGGCGCAGGGCCAGGGCGCAGTTCTCCAGCACGGTCAGGTGCGGGAACAGGTTGAACTGCTGGAACACCATGCCGACCCGGCGGCGGATCGCTTCCACGGTCTCGGGCTGGCGGGTCAGCTGGATGCCGTCGACCCGGATCTCGCCCTCCTGGATGCTTTCCAGGCCGTTGACCGTGCGGATCAGGGTCGACTTGCCCGAGCCGGACGGGCCGCAGATCACCAGCTTCTCGCCGCGCCCGACCGTCAGGTCGATGCCGTCCAGCACCTTGAAGGCGCCGAACCATTTGCCGAGGCCGCGGATCTGGATGGCGGGGGCGCCGGGGTCGGGGTTGGGCATGGTCATCGGGTGCTGGCCCGGTTGTAGTGGCGCTCGATCCGCGCCTGGACCAGTTCCAGGACGATCGAGAGGATCCAGTAGATCATCGAGGCGGTGATCATCATCTCGACATGGCGGAACTCGGTCTGCCCTTGGGTGCGCGCCAGGTACATCAGCTCCCACACGCCCACGACCGAGACCAGCGAGCTGTCCTTGAGCATGGCGATGAACTGGTTGCCGGTGGGCGGGATGATGATCCGCATCGCCTGGGGCAGGATGATCCGGCCCATCGTGCTCTGCGGCTTCAGGCCGAGCGCCCGCGACGCTTCCCACTGGCCCTTGGGGATGCTCTCGATCCCGGCCCGGAAGATCTCGGTCATGTAGGCGCCGTAGCACAGCGACAGGGCGGCGATGCCGGCCGGCACCGCGTCGACCACGTAGCCCAGCTGCGGCAGGCCCAGATAGATCATGTAGATCTGCATGAGCAGCGGCAGGCCGCGGAACAGGGAAGTGTAGAAGTTGGCGATGCCGATGGCGATGCCGTTGGAGGACAGCTTGGCGACCGCACCGATCATCGCCAGCACCGAGGCGATCGCGATCGAGATGGCCGAGATGTAGATGGTGGTGAGCAGCCCCTGCGTGATCAGGAAGGGCAGCTTGCGCCGGATGAAGTCGAAGCTGAGGTCGAAGGAATAGAAGAACAGCAGGATGAGCGCTGCCAGCTCCGCCCACACCACCCAGACCTGCCGACGCAGATCCAGGCGCAGCACCACCATCAGGTTCAGGGCCGCCACCGCGGTGATGACGGCCGCCACGACCAGGTCCGCCTGCGCGGTACCGGCCAGGCCCAGCACATCCAGGATGCCGCCGCCGATCGCGGTGGCGCCGACATGCCAGAGGTAGAGGAGCACGAACAGGACGGCCAGGCCCGGCAGGAACACGGCCGGGCGGGTCAGAAGCGGGGGATAGTCGATATTGTCGGCGTACTGCATCGGACGTCCCGTCAGGCGGAGCGGCGTTCGCGGTAGAGATCGGCCGCCTGGTAGCTCCAATAGGTGAGCTGGGCCGCGAGCCTGCCGGCGATGCCGCCGTTCCAGACCAGGCCGAACGGCGCGAACAGCTTGTAGCGGTCGCTCTCGGCGGTGATCGCCTCCGCGATGACCCGGCCGCCGATCGCGGTGGTGTTCAGGCCATGGCCGCCGAACGCCGTGCAGTGCCAGACCCCGTCCTGCAGGCGGCCGACCTGTGGCATCAGGTGGCGGGCATAGGACATCAGCCCGGACCAGGCGATGTCGACCGGCAGGTCGCGGAGCTGCGGGTAGGTGGCGACCATGGTCCGGCGCAACAGCTCGGCCAGGCGGCGCGGCTCGCTGGTCCGCGTGGTGATCTTGCCGCCCCACAGGATCCGGCGGCCATCGTCGACCAGCCGGTAGTAGTCGCCGGCGCGGCGGTCGTCGGCGATGCCGGCGCGGGTGCGGATGGCGGTGGCGATCAGGTCGGGCGCCGGTGCGGTCAGCATCACGTAGGTGGCGATCGGCAGGAAGCTGCGCGCCAGCCTGGGGACCAGGCCGCCGGTATAGCCGCCGGACGCCAGCACGACATGGCGGGCATGGACCTCGCCGCCTTCGGTGCGCACCGACTTTTCCGGCCGCTCCGCCTGCAGGCCGACCGCCGGGGAGGCCTCGAAGATCCGCCCGCCCAGGCGCTCGATCTCGCGGGCCAGCGCGCGGGCATAGTTCAGCGGGTGGAAGTGGAAGGCGTTGGGGTCGTAGAGGGCCTGGCGGTAGGCGGGCGAGGTGACCAGCTCTGCGACCTCGTCACGGCTCTTGAACTCGACCCGGTAGCCGAACTCGCGCTCCAGCCAGTCGCGGTGCTTCTTCAGGTCGTCGCTGGCCTCGTAGCGCACGGCACCCAGGATGCCCGGCACCGGGTCGGCGTCGGGGACCGCCAGGGCCTGCAGATTGCCGGCGACGATCCGCACGCCTTCCATGGACAGGCGGTGCAGTTCCTTGGCTCCGGCGGCACCTACGCTGGCCTCGACGCTCTTGTAGCGGGCGGCCCAGCCCGGGCTGACGAAGCCGCCGTTGCGGCCGGACGCACCCCAGGCGATCCGCCGGGATTCCAGGACGCAGACGCTGCGGCCGCGCCGGGCCAGCTCCAGGGCGGTGGACAGGCCGGACAGGCCGCCGCCCACCACGCAGACCTCGGCCTCGTGCCGGCCGGCCAGCGCAGGGCGCGGCGGATCGCCGGCAGCGCCCGGCCGGTAATAGGTTTCGACATAGGACATCGGGGACGGGATCCGGCCTGCAAGGAATGCGGGAACGGGAGCGGCGGCTTGGCACCGCTCCCTTCAGGAGATCAGCTGCTGTAGTCCTTGCCGTACCACTTGGTGGTGAGCGTGGAGAGCGTGCCGTCGGCCTTCATGGCCTTGACGAGCTCGCCGAGCTTGGCGGTCCATTCCGGGTCGCCCTTGTCGGCGACCACCACCAGCGGCTCCTTGAACGCATAGTCGCCGGGCAGGATCTTGACCGGGTAGCCGTTCTTGATGGCACCCATCGCAGTCTGCTCGGGTGCTATCACCGCATCGACCCGCACGCCGTCGCCTAAGCGCAGGTCGTCGAACGGCAGCATGGAATCGGCATAGGTCTTCACCTCGCCGGGCTCCAGCGTGTACTCGATCGGCGGCGTGTCGGGCGCGTCGATCTCCAGCCGGCGGTTGATGTAGTCCTCGGACGTGGTGCCGGTCTCGACGCCGATCACCTTGCCGTTCAGGTCGGCCCGCGAGGTGGCGGCGCTGTCCTTGTGCACCACGAAGACATAGGGGCTGAAATAATAGACCGCGGCGAAGTCGAGGGCGTGGGCGCGCGCCTTGGTGGGGGTGATCGAGCCCACCGCGACGTCCCAACGGCCATGCCAGCGCCCGCCGGTCATCACGTTCCATTCCGGCGTGTCGAAGCTGACCTCGACCCCCAGCCGCTTGGCGATCTCATTGGCGACGTCGATGTCGAAGCCGACCATCTCGTTGTTGTCGTCGAGATAGCTCTGGGGCGGCCAGCCGCTGTTGGTGGCGACCTTGAGCTGCTTGGTCGACATCACCCGGTCCAGCGTCTCGCCAGCGCTGGCCGTGCCCAGGCTGCCGAGCAG